>ERZ773235.188-NODE-188-length-88040-cov-65.444530_pt1 | contig 88040 bp, 96 predicted proteins | sample MGYA00580522_ERZ773235 | MGnify/ENA primary metagenome ERZ773235 (study PRJEB29015, sample SAMEA2737797) | human gut metagenome | biome: human gut; feature: human-associated habitat; material: faeces | place: China | collected 2012 ... | reverse complement strand
TTGTCTATTTATATAAAAGACACAATTCTACTTAAAGTATTTACAATAGTAGGAGCCATAGGAAATAAAACACAAACTATTGAAAGCTTTATAAATTAATAGTTTGAGCTATTAAGAAATTTATTATAATCATAAAAAAAACATATATTGTGTAAAAAATACAAAATATAAGCTATTGTTTGAGATAGGCAAATAGTAACATATACTACATATTTAAGAGGGATTAGTTCCCTCATTTTTTTATGGTTATGAAAGGAAAAATTATGTGTAATTTTATATTAGGATTTATAATAGGAGGCAATATAGCTATTGCTCTATATGCAATAATATTAACAGGAAAAGAGGTAGATAAAGATGATAATTAGCTTATTAGCAAATAATAACTTTATAGTAGTTAATAAAACAATTATGAAAGCTTGGGGCTTATATGAAGCTATTCTAATTGGTGAACTATCATCAGAATATTTGTATTGGGAAAGTCAAAATACTCTAGAAAATAATTATTTCTATTCAACAAGAGAGAATATAGAGGTGCAAACAATGCTATCTGCATACCAACAAAGAATTGCTATGAATAATTTAATAAAACAAAATATTATAGAAGTAAAGGTAAAAGGTATTCCACATAGAAGTTGGTATACAATAAATGAAGCAGAATTATATAAAAAAATAGCTGAAAAGCCTGAAAAATTCAATAGTAAAAAAATTGAACATCAAGAAGTTAAAAATTTTAACATCAGAGAGTCAAAAAATTTAACATCTAATAGTGAAAAAATTGAACATCATATTGTAAAAAAATTTAACATAAATAATAATAAGAATATAGATAGATTATTTTATTATTTAATGGGAGTAAAAAATGAATTCCCCTCTGAATTTACATATGATAATATTGATCAGGCAATAATATTGCTAGATAAATATGAAATGTTATACAGTAAAGATATGGTTGATAATATGTCTGAAGAGAATGTTGACAAAATAAAGGACATTACTTATGCTATATGTCAAATAGCAAAGGATAATTTACAACATTTAACACATAAAGTTAGTAGGGATAAAATTATAGTTATTTATAATGATTGTAAAGCTAAGCAGAAAGAATATGATGGAACAGTTGATGAAATTGAAGATTTTAATAGCTATTATTACAAAAGTATAGTAAATGAATTGACTAAGGGAAATACTCCTTATTTTTTTGTGCAAAAAAATGGCAAAATAGAAGATGATTTAGAATTATAAAAAAATATAGGAGGACAGAAGATGAGAGTAGATATTTATAATACAAATAAAAAATACAATATAATATATGCAGATCCACCTTGGAAATATTGGTCAGGCGGAAACAAAGGAGCAGAAAAACATTATAAATGTATGGAAAAACAAGAAATTTATAATATGAAGGATACAATTCAGAAAATATCTAATGATAATTGTATTCTTTTTTTGTGGGTTACTTTTCCTTGTTTGATAGAAGGAATACAGACTATAAAAGAGTGGGGATTTAAGTATAAAACTTGTGGCTTTACTTGGGTCAAACGAAATAAAGTAAGTGATACTTGGTTCTTTGGATTAGGAGCTTGGACTAGAGCTAATAGTGAAATATGTTTAATTGCTACAAAAGGAAAAGTAAGTAGAGTTTCTAGAAGTGTATCACAAATAATTGATACACATATAGAAGAGCATAGTAAGAAACCTGCAATAGTACGAAATAAAATTGTTGAATTGGTTGGAGATTTGCCAAGAATTGAACTTTTTGCAAGACAATACTCAGAAGGTTGGGATTGTGGGGGAAATGAAGTATAAATTTAGATAAAATAATGGAGAGGAGCAATATAAGTATGTGTGATATAAATGAAACAGAAAGTCTTATAAGAATTGAAAAGAAAATAGATAGGCTTATCGGTTATGCTATACAGTTACAAGAAAAAAATGAATTTAAATATAGCAAGTCTAAAGAGCGAAAGGCGATACAGATGGAAAATAGGAAGGCGATAAATAAAATATTATGCACATTACCAGATCTTGAAAAATTTTCAGAGCTTAAAGAAATTTCAGAAAATGAAGTTGAATATTTAACAAATAATTATATTGAAAATCTTATGGGAGCTAAAAATACTAGTAAAATGGCTGAATATTCATTGTGTAAGTCAGATATAAAGTAAAAAATTAAAACCAAAATTTTTGTTGATAGAATAAAAAGCATTTTAGATTCTTATCTAAGCAAAAAAAATGATGGAAAAATAAATTCTTATAAGAAAAATGAAGAGTATAATTTGGAATCTTTAAATATTAAAAAAGCAATACTTAGAAGAGTATATGGCTATGGATTGCTTGAAGGAGAAACAAAAGTAAAATCGAGAGAAGAATTTGCGGAAATTATAAGTTATAGCCCACGTTCAATTTATATCTATCAAAATGAATTATTAGATGACTTAGCACCATCTTTTTTTGGAGTAGATGGTTTAATACTATAATTTCGTATAAGGGTATTAATAATACCGCAGGGAAGTAGTTCATACAGAACTACCTGAAACACACAAATGGCAAGCTATTTGGAATATTACATAGATAAATAAGTATTATAAATGTAATAAAATTTTCCATAGGGGAATTTATTTATATATATTAAAAATATAAAATGAAAGGATTTGAGGAATATGGATAAAATATTAATAATTGCAGAAAAACCAAGTTTAGCTAAAACAATAATAAAAGCAGTAGGGGGTAAAGGTCAATTTAAGGATTACTACGAAGATAATAAGTATGTAATAACATCACAATTTGGTCATTTATTGGAACTTAAATCAATTGGAGATTACCAAAACAATTCTGAGAGAGATAAAAAATGGACTACAGATGATTTACCATATATTCCAAAAAAATTTGAATATAAAGTAAAAAATGATGATGGAATAAAACAAAGATATAAGTTAATAAAAGAACTTATCAGTAGAAATGATATAATAGAAATTGTTAATGCAGGAGACCCTGATAGAGAAGGAGAAACTTTAGTAAATATAGTTATTTATAAAATTTATAAAATTTTTGACGAATTGAAAATGAGAAAAAAGGTAACTCGTATATGGCTTGATCCGTTGACAGAAGAAAAAATAAAACTGGAGCTTAACAATAGAAAGCCAATTGAAAATACAAATAATTTATTTATAGAGGGCAAAACAAGAGCTTATTTAGATTGGATTTATGGAATTAATCTTACAGAATATAATACTGTAAAGGTTGGAAAATTAATGAATACGGGTAGAGTAATTATTCCTTTGGTTGGATGGGTTTATGATAGAGATTTACAAATAAAAAAATTTGTACCTGAAAAGTATTATCCAATAAATGTTATTGCCTATAAAAATGGAAAAGAAATGAAACTTGATTTTAAAGAGTTAAAATTTAATGATAAAAGTGAGGCAGAAAATGTTTTAAATGAATTAGAGGGCAAAGAAATAGACGTTTTGAACATAGAAGCAAAGGAACAATTAAAACAGCCTAAAAAACTATTTTCATTATCTACATTGCAAACATATATGTTTCAAAAATATAAAATGCCAATATCTAAAACACTAAAGCTTGTTCAAAAATTATATGAAAAAGGTTATGTTACATATCCACGAACAGACACAGAATACTTATCTGAAGATGAAAAAGACAAAATAAAAAAGCTATTATTAGATATAAATAATTTAGATTTAGAATTTAAAGACTCAAAGGCAATATTTAATTCTAGCAAAGTTGAATCGCATACAGCTATAATAATAACAAATAAATTTCCTAATGAGGCTCTTCTTAAAGTTGATGAAAAAAATGTTTATTTAGCAATTAAAAATCGCTTTTATTCCAATTTTGTAAAAGAAAAGTGTATTTTAAATAAAACAATTATTACTTTTAAATTTGGAGAATACTATACGAAAATCACAGGAACGGCAGTACAAAGCAAAGGATATTTGAAGTATGAAAATGATATAGGAGAAACAGAAATACCTATTTTTATTGCTGGGGAGAATTTAAGACCAAGACTATCTATTGGAGAAAAAGAAACAGAGCCACCATCACATTTAACAGAAGCAGATTTAATAAAGTTATGTAAAAATCCATTTAAGGATATAATAAATTCTGAAGATGAAGAAACATATGTAAATGATGAAGATGAATACAAAAAAATATCAGAAGGCTCTATGATTGGAACAGAGGCTACAAGAGCAATAATGATTGAGAAGATTAAAAGTGTTGGATATGTAAAAGTTGAGAAAAATAGGCTTTTGATAACTGATTATGGCATAAAATTCATAAATACTTTAGAAGCTCTTAATGAAAATTTATGGAAAGAAGTTACTTATTTCTTCTTTTTTTTTGTGACAAGAGATACAAAATAAAGTTAAAAATAAATCTTGACATTAAAATAATATGCAAATATAATATAAGCAAATATATAAAGACATTTTAGTGATAATAATTTTGGTAAGTAGAATAAAAGGTTAGATTTAGTTCTTGTTTAATATTTAAAATAAATATATTGATAGTATACATTTTCTATGTAGTAATAATGGTTTAAGGAGGTGAAATAAGCTGATAATAATTGAAGGAATAGATGGCGTAGGTAAGACATCTTTATCTGAAAATATGCAAAAAGATAACTTTGAAAGATATCATCTTGGATATGATGAGAAAAGCGAACAAGGATATTTAAATATTTTAAAGTTAAATACAGAAAAATTAGTTTTAGATAGAAGTTTTATAAGTGAACTGGTATATGGTCCAGTATTAAGAAATTCATGCAAAATAAATAAACAGCAAACTCAGAATATAATTAATCAATATGTGAATGCAAAAACTAGAATAGTGTATCTAAAGTCTTCAAAGGAAACTCTTTTGGAAAGGCGAAAATTCGATCTTGAGGACACTGAAATGCTTCAAAAATATTTTGAAATATTAAATGAGCGATACAATAAAGTTATGAATTTTTTAAGAAGATATTTTCCAGTATTAGAAATTGATACATCTATTAATAATCAAGAAGAAGTTTATGAGTTAGTATCTAAATTTGTAGAAGCACCTGAAAGATAGGAGGTTATAGTATGGCAGAGCGATATAAAAGTGTACTTGTTGTAGATTTAATGTTAACAAGAGATAATGAAAATAGTGGAAGTAAAGAAGTGTTATTATCATTAAGAAAGAATACAGGATTTAATGATGGTGAATATGAATTACCAGGGGGGCATGTAGAAGAAAATGAAGATTTAATCCAAGCAATGATAAGAGAAACAAAAGAAGAAATTAACATTGATATAAAAAGAGAAGATTTAAAAATTATACATATATTACATCATTACACAGAGGGAAGATTAAACTTTATTTTGCATACCAATACATATACAGGGCAATTAAAAATAAATGAGCCACACAAATGTGAAAGGTTGGAATGGTTTGATATAAATAAATTGCCAAATAATATAACTAATAAAGTGAAAAATTCTTTGGAGGAAATTAAAAATAACATTTTCTATGATAATATATTTTTTTCTGAACTAAAAGGTATATAACTGTAATTAAAGAAAAAACAAAAGAGAAGATATGAAGGTTAAGTTGTGTCATATTTTCTTTTTTATTTTATATGAGGAGGCAAAAAATGAAATTAGCAATAAATGGAGGAAATCCGGCTATTAGTGAAATAATAGATGATTGGAAAGATATACAAAAAGATGATATAAATTGTGTATCAAAATATTTAGAAGAAAATGAGTTATCTGTAATTAATGGAGGAATTTTAAATGAATTTGAGGAAAAATTTGCCAAATTTATTGGTACAAAATATGCAGTAGCATATTGTAATGGTACAGCAGCATTACATGCAGCTTCATATGCTTGTGGAGCAAATAAAGAATCAACTTTTATATTATCAGAATATAGTTATCATGGTACTGTGAATTCAGTATTAGAGAATTCATCAAAAGTAGTACTATGTGACTATGATAAGAAAACATTAAATATTGATTTAGATAGTGCTGAAAGACTTATTGATAAAAATACAAAAGGAATAATAATAACCCATTGTTGGGGAAATCCAGTTGATATGGATAAGATTGAGAAATTGAGAAGTAAATATAATTTAAAAATTATATCTGATGCTTCACATGCTCATGGTGCAATGTGGAATGGAAAAAATATAGGTTCATTAGAATGTGAAGATATTGCATGTTTTTCATTAGGAAAAAATAAGTTAATATCAGCTGGCGAATTAGGAATCGCAGTTACAAATGATCCTAATTTGTATGATAAACTATTGTTTTTTGGTCATCCAAATAGAGTACCAGAGGCGTTAATTACAAAAAAATATATAGATTATGCTAATGGTATTGGAAACAAATATAGACCACATCCATTAAGTATGGTACTAGCCATACAGCAATTAAATAGATATTCAAAAAAGAAAGAATTAAATATAAAAACGAATAAGTTTCTAGTTAATGAAATAAATAAAATTCCAGGATTTAAACCTATAGAGTCTTATAGCAAATCAGATAGAGTATTTTGGAAATTATTAATAAGAGCAAATAATGAATATTGGGAAGGTATTAAATTTGATAAAATAGTTGAAGCATTGAAAGCAGAGGGAATTAAGCTAGAGCAATTTCATAATTATAATATAAGTGCTCATGAGCATATATGGAAACATGAAAGATATATGAATTTACTAGAAAACAAATCTGTAATAAGTACACCTGAAGACATTTTAGTAATGCCAGGATATATTGATGTAAATAAAAAGCAATTAGAAGAAATTGTAGAGGCATTTAAAAAAATATCAGAATATAAGGAGGAGTTAAGATAATGATATCAGTAATAGTACCATGTAAAAATAGAATAGAAAAATTGGAAAAATGTATTAATAGCATTATAAAATCAATAGATACTGCAAATCAGAAAATAAAAATAGAAAGTGAAATTATTGTAGTAAATGATCATTCAGATGATGGTTTTTGTGAAACAGTTAAGAATAAGTTTCCAAATGTAAATATTATAAATTCAGATGGTGTTGGTCCAGGTTATGCAAGGAATTATGGAATTAAAAATAGTAGAGGAAAATATATTTTTTTCACGGACAGTGATTGTATTGTAGATGAATTATGGATTATTGAAGGGTACAAGGAATTTGAAAAGAAAAAGTCAATGGTAATTCAAGGTGTGCCATGGTTATTTCAGAAAAATGTAAATCCTGAATTAGGAAAAAATGAAGAAAAGTTATATGAGATAATGTTTTCTACGTACATAGATAATGATAAGACACTAATGACAGATAGTAGAAACTTACTAATAAGTAGAGATATTACATTGAAAATGGGAGATGTTGTTTTCTCAGAAAAATCAAGTAAAGCTACAGCAGAGTCAAGAGTTTTCGGAAAAAAATGCATTAGTCATGGAATAGATATAGATTGGGGAGTAAATGTAAAAGTTTATCATGAAGATTCAAAGACTATGGTGGATGTATGCCGACAAAAATATAGACATGGAATGGGAAGAGTTGAAATATGGGAACAAAAGCCAGAGTTTCAATATTTAAGAGAAAGATATTTTGATAATCCAATTAGAAATGGTATTGACATTGACTATATATTGCAAGCACATTTTGCATTTTTATATGGTTATTATTCTAACTTAGGAGATGAGGTATCATATAACGAATTTATAAGATTTATTGAAGAAGTTTTTTCAAGCTACAATAGAGAAAAAGATTTATATAGGGAGGTCATAGAATTTTTAAGGTGAAAAATATTCTTAAAGATATAGTATTGAAATTAATAAAAGAAAATAATATACCAATAAATAATGCTGGCGAGTTAATATTTGGAGATGGATGTCTAGTTTTGCCCGCATATATATACAAGGAAAAATGTTATTTTAAATTTTTTTTAAATCCTAATAATTTAAATAAAATAAATTCTGAAATAGAAATAGTTACATATTTAAAAGAAAACGAAAGTCCTGTTGCTGAGATAATTGAAATAAATAACAAAAAGTTATTTAATCTACAGCTTGAAAAAGGGATAAATATATACTTTTTTATAGTTAAAGCTGTAGAAGGCGACATGGATTATAATATAACAGAAGAGATGCTTGAAAATATTTTTGAAGAAATAGCTATAATGCATAAAAAAATAAAAGGATTTGATCAATCTAAAATTAATTTAGAAATATATACTGATTATCAAAGATTAATTGAATTTTATATAAAGAATTATAACTTTTGTTTGTCAGAGAATTTAAGTGACTATATAAAACAAATAATTACTATTAGTCCAGAGGATACAGAAACATATCCTATTCATTCCGATTTATATTTTAATAATTTTATAATGAAAAACAATAAATTAAAGTGTTTTATTGATTTTTCTGACATAAGAATGAGTTATTTTGAAGATGACTTTGGAAAAATATTTCAATTTTTATTATGTAACAATAAAATTGATATTAAGGATATAAGTAAATATTTAGAGATATATGAATCTACTTCTGGAATTAAACTATATAAAAAGAATATATATATTAGCATAATTTTTAGAGTAATTTATAGAGAATATTGTAAATATAAAGAGGACAATACATATAAATTTGATGAACTATGTAGAAAAATACTGAAAGAAATATTAGAAGAAATAGATAGGAGTGGAAATAAATGATTAGAGAAGCTTGTTATAAAATAACAGAAAATTGCCCATGTAATTGCTTGTTTTGTGATTCAAAAGAAAAGTATGAAAAAATATTCAATAAAACAAATATTGGATTTGAAGATTGGAAATTAATAACAGATAAATTGATAAAAGAAGGATTAGAGGTTGTTGTCTTAAGTGGTGGAGAGCCTTTATTACAAGAAGATATAACATTTAAGTTAATAAAGTATTTACAAAACAAGGATATATATGTTGTTCTAAATACATCTGGTATACTATTTAAAAATAATAAGTTATTAGAAAAAGTTAAAGATAATTATCCTGATTTACTTGTTTTTTCAATGGATTCTGCATATCCAGAACAGCATAATTTTAATAGAAAAAAAGAAGGAGTATTTGAGCAAGTGGTAGCTTCCATAAAGGATTTGAAATCAAGTGGTGATTATCCAATAGCTATAAGAACAGTAATAACGAGAGAAAACTATAGGCAGTTACCTAAAATAATTCTTGATTTTAATGAATTGGGTGTGGATTGTATAAAGCTTACTAATATAGAAGATGATGAAGAAGGAAAATTTAGATTAGAACTATCTGATTTAGAGAATTTTGACAACATTGTAAGAAAAGAAATAATAAATTCGCTAGAAAAATGCAAATATAGTGATAGTCATTATAAAATTGAAAATATAAATAAAATTAAAAATTTATTTTCTAGAAAAAATGGAATTTCATATGAAGAATTATCAAAAGGTCATTTTTCACCCGATTTAATAGGAAATGTAGAGTGCGACTTACACCAACATTTTTTCTCAATAGAATGTAATGGAGTTGTTTTGCCATGTTGTGAAGCAGAACACCACTATTCTCCCAAATTAGGGAATTTAGTAGAGATGACTGTGGATGAGATGATGAATTCGCAGAAATTCGAAGATTTTAAGAGTAATAGACAAGAATATTGTATTACATGTACTCAGAGGCATAATTTGCAATTAAACTTTAATGAAACAGGAACGAAGGTGAATAGAAGATGAAAGTTGAATATGTTATGAAAATGGGAGGTAGCATACTATATGAAACTGAGAAAACTTGTAAGTTACTGGAAATTTTAGCTAATAGTAGACAAAAAAATATAGTATATACAATAGGATCTGGATATCTGGGAGAGGTATATAAATCCTGGTCAAATGATTCAAGTATGCCATTTGACATTTCTGCTAAATGTTGGTCTAATATTCAATCAATAAATGCAAATATTATTTCTTCATTAAATGATAAATTTGTTGTATGTGAAGATGTTGAAGAAATAGAACAGACATTGAAAGATGGTAAAAGACCTATTATAGATGCACGAGCATTTCATAATGAATTTAAAGATTCAAAATATCAAACTACAGATGTGAGATCTGCAATTTTGTGTAAAAAATTAGAATGTAAAAACTTAGTAATAATTACAGATGTTAATGGTATCTATACAGAAGATCCTAAAAAAGTTAACACATCAAAAAAAATAGAAAGAATCAATGCTAATGAATTATTAAAATTGGGAAGAACTAGTGTCGATAGAGGATTAGCAGAAAAATTAATTGAATATGGTATAGATGGATATGTTGTAGGATTGGATACATTAATACAAGAACAAGAAATTAAAGGTAAAGAAACTCTAGAAAAAGGAACAGTAATTGAACATTAAATTTTAGGAGGTATTTATGGATAAAAGAATTGGACATGCAATTATTGGATGTGGAAGAATTGCACAAAATCATTATAACGCAGCCATTATAAATGGATTTGATGTTTTATGTTGTTGTGATAAGGAGCTTGATAAAGCAAAGACATTTGCTAAAAATAATAATATAAAAATTTATACAGATGATTATAGAGAAATTTTAAATAATGAAGAGATAGATAGTGTTTCTATATGTACAGACCATATAAGTCATACAATTATTGCAGAAAAATTATGTTACAATAAAAATTTAATAATTGAAAAGCCACTTTCAGCAAATTATAATATAGCGAAGGACTTCTGTGATAAATTTAAAGATAATCCGAAAGAAATTTCTGTAATTTCTCAACATAGATTTGATGATGCTATGATTCTGGTTAAAAAAATAATTGACAATAATGATTTGGGGAAAGTAACACTAGTAAATGCAAAACTAAAATGTGAAAGGAAAGAAGATTATTATTTAGATAGCTATTGGAGAGGAAAAAAAGAAAAAGAAGGTGGATCTACAGTAATAAATCAAGCATATCATATAATTGATGCATTGACTTTTCTATTTGGAATTCCAAAAGAGGTGAAATCTTTTTGTGAAAATTTAAAATTTAAAGATATTATAGAAACAGAAGATACATGTGTATCTATATTCAAATATGATAATTTTATTGGAACATTTTCATCAACTAATACATCTAATGTTGATTGGGAAACTAGTATTGAAATAGTTGGTACTAAAGGAAGTATAATATTTAATTTAGATTTTCCAGAGCGTATTATTGAATTCAATTTAAATGACAGTAAATATAACGATGAATTACAAAAAATAGTAGACAATTATAACTTAAATAAAGGAAAGAATATAAATTATTATGGATTATCACATAACAGACAATTTTTAAACTTTAAAGAAGCAATTTTAAAACATACAAGCTTAAAGGTTGACTTAAAAGAAGCAATAAAGACTCAAGAGTTTTTAGATATGATTTATAATGGGGAATAGATATGGAGATTAAATATTTAATATGGGATTTTGATGGTGTATTATGTGATAGTAAAACAGAGGCTTTTAAAGTTCATAATTATTTATGTAAAAAATTTAAAAGTCTTCCAAAGATCAATAATGAAAATGATTATGCAAAATTAATAAATAATAAATACGATAAAGCATTATCAAGATATCTAAGTAATGAAGAAATACAAGAATATTTTAAGTTACACAGAGATAAAATGTATGAAATTAGGAACCAATTAAAAACATTTAATGAAGTAATTAGATTTATTAAAAATGTTAAAATAGATTCAATTATTTTGACGTCTACATATTGCAAATTGGTTAAAGATGTTTTAGAAAATAATGGATATAAAAGTAACATATTTAGAAAAATTATAGGTAGAGAAGATAGCGGAAGTAAATCTGATAAGATGAAAAAATTACTAAAATATTTAGATGTTAAAAATGAGGAAGTATTATATATAGGAGATACTATGAATGATGTCGAATTTTGTAAAGAATTGAATATTCCTATAATCGCAGTTTCATATGGATACTGTGCAAAAGATTCATTTATGGAAACAGATGTTATAAGTATAAGTGATACACAAAATGAATTAATAAATAATATAAATATATATTGTAATGAAAAGGATTGATTATTTTGAAGATAGCAGTAGCAGGAACTGGTTATGTAGGTCTATCACTAGCAACACTGCTAAGTCAAAACAACGAAGTAATAGCACTAGATGTTATATCAGAAAAAGTATTTAAGGCGTTATTAAAATAAGATTATATAAGTAATTGGATAACATTAAATAACATTAAATATGCAAAGTAAAATAACTAAATAATAAGTAAGTATTAGTAAGGCTAAAGACTTGAAAGTGATGAAATTACTGGGTAGGACTATAACCATAGTCTATATATTTTACTTCTATCTCTTATTGCGCAAAACTTTGATGCCGCGACACTTTTTTAAAAAAATTAGTAGTACCTATTAATTATTGAATTAGGAAATATTTAACCTAGTTCTTTTTTTATACTCTAAATAATTGTGAGATATAAAACATAAGAAAAAAATAAATAAGAAATGCAGAAAGGAATTGAATTTATGGAGAATAAAAAAATTAATTTAAACAATATTAGCAAAAGATTAAATGAGATTACAGATTATCTAGTTGATCTAAAAAAGGAAACTGCGAGAGTAGTTATAAAGCAAATATATTATAATTGTTTTTTAAATAAGCTAAAATTAGAAGATATGTTTGAAGTTTTGTCAGAGATGAGAGAAGAAACAAATTTAAGACTTCAAACAGAATTAGATAAAATAATAGCAAAAACATCAATTAGTATAATGTATTAGAAATTCTTAACGAAGAAATTAAGACAGCTATAAATATTGATATTACACTTATTATGTATTTGATAACAAACGATGATATTCAAGTAATATTAGAAGATGACATTCCAGTGCTTTTAAATTTTACAAGAACTCTTTATAATATGAACACTAAATTTGTAGATTTTTTAGATTTTAAATGATATAATAATAATATAAATTTATTATGGGAGATAGTTAATATGTCTATGGAAAAACAAAAATTATATAAAGAAATTGATACTTTGCCAGAAGAACTTACAAATCAAGTTATAAATTTTATTGAATATTTAAAATTATCATATATAGAGTCAGAAGCACCTGAAAGTGTAGAAATAGAAAGTAAAAGTGATTTAAAAGAAAAATTACAAAAAGGATTAGATGATATAAAACAAAACAGAACATATTCTTTAGATGAGGTTTTTCAAAAATTAGATAATTTATAAAAGATAGGAGTAGTTGTTATGAAAAAATATATAGTTGAACTTTCAGAAACAGCAAATCAAGATTTAAATAACATTATATAATCATTTGAAAAAATTATATTTTGTAAAAATAGCTATTGCAAATAATAAAGATGTTGCTACAAGTTTGAATTTAAAGCCAAATCAGATGTTTTTAGTAAATAAATATAAAATGCAAACTCAGAAATTTAGTGAACAAGAGTTAAGAAAAATAATTCAACAATTGGAAGATTTAGATTATCAATATAAAATTGGATTGATTGATTTGAATATTGGATTAGATGCAATAATTTGTGCAATTTAATGGAGGAAAAAGATGATAAATAGAATACAATTTGAAGAAATATGTAATAAATATGGATTAGATAGTAAGAAGTTAATAAAAAATAATGAAAATGTATTGGAAAAGGCAGATTATAATAGCATTTGTTATGTACTTGACTTTTTAAGAGATACTTTGAAAGTGAGTCCAAATAATATAGAAAAATGTCCAAGTATATTATATTTAAAAATTGAAGCAATAAAAGAAAACTGGAATTTTCTAAATGAAAAGAAAATAAATACAAGAGATGTAGCAACATGTTTACATATTTTAAGTACAGAACCAGAGCAATTAAAGAAAACATATGAATATGTATCAGATGAAAATAGATATGGGAAAAAATACATAGAACAAATAACTACAATTTTAAGAGTACCAGTAGAAAGAATACAAGAGATAGAAGAAAAGTGCCCAGAATTAACAAAAGAAAATATATTAAGTGCAGCGATTTCTAGAAAAGATATCGATGAGATCAAGAAAATAATAAAAATATGCCAAAAAAATAAAATAGAAGTAACAGGAAGTGTATTTAATAGAACAGCCGAAGAGATAGAGAAAATAGTAGAAGTATGCAAAAAAAATAAAATAGAAGTAACAGGAAGTGTATTTAAGAGAACAGCCGAAGAGATAGAGAAAATAGTAGAAGTATGCCAAAAAAATAAAATAGAAGTAACAGGAAGTGTATTTAAGAGAACAGCCGAAGAGATAGAGAAAATAGTAGAAGTATGCCAAAAAAATAAAATAGAAGTAACAGGAAGTGTATTTAATAGAACAGCCGAAGAGATAGAGAAAATAGTAGAAGTATGCCAAAAAAATAAAATAGAATTAACAGGAAGTGTATTTTTTAAATCAGCCGAAGAAATAGAGAAAATAGTAGAAGTATGCAAAAAAAATAAAATAGAAGTAACAGGAAGTGTATTTTTAAAATCAGCCGAAGAAATAGAGAAAATAGTAGAAGTATGCAAAAAAAATAAAATAGAATTAACAGGAAGTGTATTTTTTAAATCAGCCGAAGAAATAGAGAAAATAGTAGAAGTATGCAAAAAAAATAAAATAGAATTAACAGGAAGTGTATTTTTTAAATCAGCCGAAGAAATAGAGAAAATAGTAGAAGTATGCAAAAAAAATAAAATAGAAGTAACAGGAAGTGTATTTTTAAAATCAGCCGAAGAAATAGAGAAAATAGTAGAAGTATGCAAAAAAAATAAAATAGAATTAACAGGAAGTGTATTTTTTAAATCAGCCGAAGAAATAGAGAAAATAGTAGAAGTATGCAAAAAAAATAAAATAGAATTAACAGGAAGTGTATTTTTAAAATCAGCCGAAGAAATAGAGAAAATAGTAGAAGTATGCCAAAAAAATAAAATAGAAGTAACAGGAAGTGTATTTAAGAGAACAGCCGAAGAGATAGAGAAAATAGTAGAAGTATGCCAAAAAAATAAAATAGAAGTAACAGGAAGTGTATTTAATAGAACAGCCGAAGAGATAGAGAAAATAGTAGAAGTATGCAAAAAAAATAAAATAGAAGTAACAGGAAGTGTATTTAAGAGAACAGCCGAAGAGATAGAGAAAATAGTAGAAGTATGCCAAAAAAATAAAATAAAAGTAACAGGAAGTGTATTTTTTAAATCAGCCGAAGAAATAGAGAAAATAGTAGAAGTATGCAAAAAAAATAAAATAGAATTAACAGGAAGTGTATTTAAGAGAACAGCCGAAGAGATAGAGAAAATAGTAGAAGTATGCCAAAAAAATAAAATAAAAATAACAGGAAGTGTATTCTTAAAAAATCCAAAACAATTAAAAGAAAATATTGAATATATAAAACAAAATTACGGAGAAGAATATTTAACACCTTTAATAGTATCTAAAAATTTAAAACATCTTCAAAAAACATTACCATATTTACAAAGTATAGGAGTATTAGAAACAATAAAAACAAGTGCATCAATTTTATCATTAACATTAGAAGAAATAAAAGAAAGAAAAGCATTTATAGAAAGTATAGGTGAACCAATAGTAAAAGAAAATAAATTTAATTCTATATTTGGAATGCCAAAAAAAAGTTATCCAAAAAAGGTAAAAGAATATGAAGAAAAGAAAAAATTAATAGGAAAAATAAAAGGAGCAATCCAAGAAAGACAAGAACTAGATGAACAGATAAATAGTAAAGCACCTATTGCTGACAATGTATATCCGGATGACAAGAACTAGATGAACAGATAAATAGTAAAGCACAATTACCAAAGTAAAGAAAGGAGTTTGTATAATATTTGCATATTTATTATACGAGAAAAAAATAATGAATAGTAATTTACCAGTAAAAAAAAGAGATGGAATTTTTTATAAGATTTTTCAAAAAATAAAGCAAATTTTTAGAAAAAACAAATATAAAGCAGAAAAAATAGAAAGTAATGAAGTTATATCTAATTCTAATAATCAATTTAAAAATGATATAAAAATAGATAATGAAAATATAGAATTTAATAATGAATATCAAAAGAAACAATTTATGGAACAATTAAAGAATAATCAAGAACTATTAGAGAAGTTCTCAAACGATAGATTAAAAGTTATATTACAATACTACTTAGATGAAAATAACAAGAAAAGAGAAATATTGAAAAAGATAAGTAATTAAATTACGAAAGAGAGGATAAATAAAATGAAATTAAACATAGATTTTGAAAGAATGAAAGAAATATATGGAGATGAAATAGAAGAAATAATAAATGAAAATATAGATATTATAGAAAAAAACGTACAATTTTTAAATGACTTAAAATTTGAAGATGCAGAAGGAATATTTGAAATGTATCCAGATTTATTTATGAATTTTCCAAAAAAATTTGAAGAAAAGATATTAAAACTTAAAGAGCAATTTGGAGAAAATTATGTTGAAATAATAGAAAATGATACAAGTGTGCTAGAAAATATTATTTAGAATGGGGATAAATATGGTAAATAGAATACAATTTGAAGAAATATGTAATAAATATGGATTGGTGTTAGAATAGATATATGGACACATTTAATGAGAGAGTGTATAATAAATTATGTACACCAATCTGAAAGGAGTGTGTCAGAGATGGCAAAGAAAAAAGTATATGAAGAAGATTTCAAAAAAATGATTGTAGAATTGTATGAAAACAAAAAGCCAATATGTGAAATAAAGCGTGAATATGGCTTATGTGAAGCAACATTGTATCGTTGGATAATAGAAGATAAAGTAAAATTTATCAAAAATAATAAAAAAGTACATAATCACAATTTACAAAAACAATGCCAGAAAATAATCTATTAGAAGATATTATTCCGATTGATAAGAAATTTAAAATATGCTAATTTTTTCTAATTTGAATAAAAATGAGTAGAGTAGGGGGGATAGCCATATTTTTAATGTTATAGATTTATATTTAATATAAATATTTTATATATTAAAAAATAAAAAAAGATATAGAAAAATTTTGTGCAAAGTTTTTACAAAATAAAGATTTTAAATTTATAGAATTTTAAAAACGAACATTTGTTAATTGCAAATTTTAATATTTGATTTTTAATTTATATGCATTTGATTATTATACTTTAAACTTACGAAAATCAATTTTAGACAATACAATATTGCAATATTAAATTATTCATCTAAATATTAAATTTAGATTTATTTAAGTTGCTTATAAAAATTTTAGTTATATATGCAATTTTTATGATTATCTGCAGACACTAAAGTAATCTCTAAAAAGCCAAAAATAACGGCTTACGAGAATCAATTTTAAGCCATTTTAATATTTAAGCCATATAACTTGTTTGGTATTGGGACAAAATATTGATAATTCTGAGTTTGAGAGATTAAAATGACCAAATTTTTTATGCTTATATAGAGATATAAAAAAATGCAAAAATACCTCAAAAAAGCGACACACGAGAATCGATTTTAAGCCGTTTTTATTTTTTAGGCTTATAGTTTGTTGTTGGTAAAATACGGCAAATATAGAGGAATAGGCATTTTGGAGATTTCTAAAAATTTGTATATAAAATATAATATGAAATAAAAAATTAGCTTCTATCTCTTATTGCACAAAACTTTGATTTTGCGCAATGTCCTGTATTCCTTTTTTTACACTTTTCCATATCTATTTCTACCTCTCTTCTATTGTTTATTTATGTGTGCAACAAAAAAAGAGAGATTGATTAAATTCAATACTCCGTAATTTTTTTATTATTTACTTATTTTAATGTTGTTAAAGTAATTTGATTTACTTAATTAGTATTAAGAAAGATATTGTCGAACTACTATGTATTACCTATCACAACCGTTGTTCTGCTGCTAATTCCTATATATGACTTATTATTTCTTTTTTGTTCATATTGACAAAGGCATTTCTATTCTCCATAATTTCCTTAGCAAGTTCAGCACAAACACTATGGGCTAATTCAAATTCTTTCTTCGTTATTATTCCTTTTTCCAAAGCATCTAATAATTCATCTTCATCTAAAACCTTGATATTATTATTTGTATCAGCACCATACACAATGTCTAAAAACAAATCATCATAATATGGTCTTCCATTTTCTAGTCCATTTCCTAAACTAATGTCGAAATAATAGCTTATTGTTTTTAATTCATTATCTATAAAAGCTCTTGCATTGTATAACCTATTCAATGGTGTGTATTCTACTATGTAATATCCATTATCTATTAATGTAACATTTCTTATAAATGGCTCATCTACTTCCTGAATTTTTTTTATCACAATATAAGTATCTTGTCCTTTTAATTTTTTTGTTGTTACATCATATTTCGAAACCCCCCTCAAATATGTTTCATCAGTATATTTCTTTCTCATCTATATTTTCCCTTTCAAAATTTTTATTATATCAGTAAAGATGTAACATGTATTGGTATTACATTATTTCCTAATATTTTTAATGATTCGCTTAAAATTCTATTATCATCATCTATTAAAACTGCAACTTCATTATTCGAAATACTATTCTTTATATATTCACTTTTTACTTTATGTATATTTTCATTAGTATATTCCCCATTTTCCTTAACTATAAATTTCCTATTTTCCTTTTTTATATTTGGCATATATATATCTAGCCATTCATTTTTTTCTTTTACCATTAATTATTTTTATTGTTTAAAACTTCTCTATTATAACACCTTTTACTAATTATTTTTCCCTTTTCCTTATATAAAATTATCTTTCTTCTAATATCATTTGTCTATGTGGTACATTTTCTAAAAGACTTTCACTTATTTTATCTAAATTAGCATATAAACTTCTACATAAGTTAGTTCTAAACAAGGCAAATTTTAATAAATCTTTTTGGCTACAATCTTTATTATACTCCCTATATCCAAATGTGCTTCCTATTAGTTGCATTAAGTAAATATGTGGGGCAAATTTCAAATCATATTCATTTAATTCTACATATTTAGAGACTTCTTTAAAATATTGAATAAGATTATCTGTATCTATTTTTCCATCTTCTGCATTTTTATCTACATAACTATACGATCTGACTATTTCCCATACTATTGGCATCTTCTTTGCTGTTTCAAAATCTATTACTGTAGCTAATTTACCTTCATTATAAATTAACTGCTGAATGCTATAATCTCCATGTGTATTCATTATACTTAATCTTCTAATTATTCCAAAATCAAATTGGTCAATTAGAGCATTCGCTATTAATATTTTATCATTAAAATCTGCAATAAATTGTTCTTTATATTTATTATCTCCTTTAATGTTCTTTTTTTCTTCTTCTAATTTTTGAACTCCTATTTGTACACTCTTTTTAGAAAACCATTTATCTATAATGCCTTCTTCTTCTAATCCTTCATATCCTATTAATTCTCTTATTAATTTTCCTAAAATAGTTGCTGATTCCATCATTTGCTCATAATTTCCTGTATTGTTTTCAACAGTATATCCCTCTATGAATTGTTGTAAAATCACTACTTTTCCATTAAAAATAAAATAATATCTTCCATCATTTAACTGAATATACTGTGGTACTTGAAGTTTTCCGTTTTGTAAATATTTAATTAATCGAATTTCTTTTTCTACTAAAGATACAGGTTTATTTGAATTAAACTCTTTTAATATATACCTTTTACCATTTACATTAATTTCAAATAAATTTGAAGAACCTCTGTTCAACTTAGTTATTTCTATATTTCCTTCTATATTATATTGAGTTCTTAATAAAGTAATTATATCATTTTTTGTTAACACTGATTTCCCTACAGACATTTACAATATACTCCTTATTATAATTCTAAACATTTTTTATAATCTTCTTTATCAAAATCTATCGTTGGAATAATTTCTTCGTTATCAATCATTTTTTCAAATTCATCTATAGTAATCCATTTAGAATCAACTACTTCTCCATCTGTATAACTTAAATCCTTTATTTCTAAATCTTTTCTAAATAACCATATATCTTTAAAATCTTTTGCATTATCATCCCTTAAAGTTTTGTAAAAAACAGCATCTGACTCATTAAATATAACTCCTAGTTCTTCTCTTATTTCTCTTAACATTGATTGTAAGCTGTTTTCACCTTTTATGCAAGAACCAGCCGTACTTTCCCACAAATTCTATTGATTCATTCTCATTCATGCTACTTACCTCCATTTTGAATCGTTCAATCGTTCAAAATATCGTTCAATCGTTTGACTATAGTATAACACCTTTATTATATATTATACAAGATATATTTTAAAATTTTACACTTTAGTATCCCTATAACCAACTCTTAATTACTTCTTCAGAAACATTCATATTTCCTAATCCAATTCCAAGTTTTATATTTGGTTTTCTTTCTCCATGACAATCTGTTCCTGCTGACATATACAAATTATGTTCTTTACAGAATTTTTCTAAAGTAGTTATTTGTTCTTGACTAAATCCAGAATAATATACCTCTACACCATCTAGAATTCCTTCTTGTACTAATTTTTCCAAATATTTAATATGGTCATTCAATGAATATAGATATAAGTGTGCTATAAAAACTTTACCTCCGTGCTTTTCTTATTTGTTTTGAAACTTCTAGTGCATTTGGATATTGTTTAGAAAAATCTCTATACAATACAAAATTTGGATTACATGTACAACTTCTAAAAAAGCCTTCTCGTATATTCCATTCATCATCGGTAAAATTTTTTTTATTTTCAATGTATTTAGTAATATCATTATAAATAATTTTGGTTGGATATTTTAAAGACTCATCATATTCTAAATCTTTTGTTGTTTTTATATTATTTTTTTTGCATAATTGTAACAGTTCATCAAATTCTTTTTTGTATCCTTCTATTTCATCCATAGTATTATAAGTTTTATTTATCCACTCTTGTAATAATTCAGGATTAAAATCATAACCTAGTAGTTCAATCTTTATATTGTCAAAAAATGCATTGAATTCTCCTCCAACAATAATCCTTCCAGAAAAATAGCTTTTAGTGTCAATCTCTTTTAATTTTATGTGTGGCATAGCAGTATCATGATCAGTAATTGCTAAAGTTGATATTCCTGCTTTTTCTGCATTTGATAGCATTTCTTCAATGGTCCATGTACCGTCAGAAAATATTGTATGTGTATGTAAGTCAATCATATTATGGCACTCCTTTTTTTATAAATTTTATTATATCCCCTAGAATAATCTAAGGGATATAATAACTTTCCTCTTCTATAATACTTGTATATCTATTATTTCATTCATTGCAATTGATAATCCATCTATCATAATTAATTTATTTTTATACTCATCAATTTTTTTAATACTATTTTTTATAGTTTCATATTTTCCTCCTTCTTTTCGTTCATCAGGAACAAAATATGTTATTTCTATTTGGGGTTGTTCTTTTATCTTAGATTGTATTAATTGTATTTTAAAATTTAATTCTAATTTTTGTTCTTCATCTATTTCAATTTTTCTATTGGTCAATCTAGCTGTTTCCTTTACTTGTCCGTCATAACCTGTTAAAGCAGCGAATGGTGCAAATTGTGCCGACCTTTGTTCTAAACTCATTTTGGGTCTTTTAGAAACTGGTCGTGACAAATTTATAATATCATTATAATTATTTATCATCCCTTATGCCCCCCTACTTGAGAATTTCTATCTATTGTGGTTGCTCCTTCTTCAAAATTCATACCCTTAAGAATTGCATTTTTACCATATTTTCTTTTAATACTTAGAATAGATTTTTGCAATTCATATTCTTTCTTTTCTTTATCTTGTTTTCTTTTAACTTCAGAATAATCTGTAAATAAATCTATTTGCTCAAAAGTATTCTTTTTCTCAGCTTCTTTTTCATTTATCAAATTATTAGCTGAAATGTTTATTCTTCTTGTGTATAACCTTTTGTCTATTATTCTTTCATATAATTCAATTATGGCTTCTCCAATGATTTTGCTTGAGGATGTATAGTGGTCTAAATTTTGAGTTCCATGCGCATGTTTAGGTACATTTCTTCCATATTTATCAATAGTAATTTCGCCTTTATAGCCAATTGATGAGTTTTTAAGATTATCAACGTCATACCCGATAGTCATAACTAATTGATTTGTTACTAGATTCTTGTCTACCAAATCTAAAGCAAGTAATTCTGTCATTTCTTTAACAATTAATTTAGTTCTTTTGTAATCATAAGGGCAATGCAATACTTGTCCAGTATTTATGCTACTGGTTGCTGGCTTATATGATTTAACGCTTTTAATAGTTGCTGGTTCATATCCCCATGCATGATCTATTAATAACTCTGCATTTACTCCAAATAGTTTAAAAAGCTTGTCTTCGTTGTTTATAGAGCATCTAGCAACATCTCCCATAGTATGCATATGATTATCTTCTAATTTTTTGGCTATTCCCTTGCCTACTCTCCAAAAATCTGTTAAAGGCATATGACTCCATAGTTTTTGTTTGTACAATTGCTCATCTAAACATGCTATTCTAACTCCAAATTTATTTGCTTTTGCATGTTTAGCCACAATATCCATAGCAATTTTGGCTAAATATAAATTAGTTCCAACACCACAAGTGGCAGTAATTCCTGTCTGACTATATATATCATGTATTACCATTGTTGCTAAATCACTTGGTTTTTTATTATATTTTTTCAAATAATTAGTTACATTTATAAATACCTCATCAATCGAATAAATAAACATGTCATCTGCAGAAAAATATTTTAAATATATTTTATAAATATCTGTACTATATTTCATATACTTATTCATCTGAGGTGGTGCTATAATATAATCAATCTCGTAATCTTTATGTTTTTTTAATTCATCATCATCATATGATTTTCCGTTAAATTTGCGCCCTTGTATTTGATATCTTCTTTCTGCATTAACTTCCTTAACTTTCTGAATTACCTCAAATAACCTTGCTCTGCCTGGTATGCCATAAGACTTTAAAGACGGGCTAACTGCAAGACATATTGTTTTCTCTGTTCTGCTATTATCAGCTACAACTAAGTTGGTTTTTAGTGGATCTAATCCTCGTTCCATACATTCAACTGAAGCATAAAAGCTTTTCAAATCAATTGCTATATAGTATTCGCGCATTGTTCTATCTCCTATTCCCCAATTCAATAATATTCTTTCATTTTTATCCAATATTCAATTATTTTTTAAAAAAATAACTTGTCCTTTTTAAAAATTCTTCATTGTTTTTAGTTGCTATCATTTGATCTATTAATTGTTCAGTAACATCTGCCATAGGCATAGTTGACAGCGCTTTTCTTAATGTAAATACTGTTTCTAATTCTTCTTTAGACAATAACAATTCTTCTCTTCTTGTTCCAGATTTATTAATATTAATAGCAGGGAATATTCTTTTTTCTGATAAAGCTCTATCTAAATGAACCTCCATATTTCCAGTACCCTTAAATTCTTCAAATATAACGTCATCCATTCTACTTCCTGTTTCTATTAATGAGGTTGCAAGAATTGTTAAACTTCCTCCATTTTCAATATTTCTAGCTGCTCCAAAGAATTTTTTTGGTTTGTGTAATGCACTTGGATCAAATCCACCCGATAAAGTTTTACCAGAAGATGGAACAACTAAATTATATGCTCTCGCCAATCTAGTAATACTATCCAACAATATTACAACATCCTTTTTTTGTTCTGTAAGTCTTTTAGCTCTTTCCAATACCATTTCTGCGACCTTTACATGGTGTTCAGGAAGTTCGTCAAATGTTGAATATATTACGTCTCCTTTTATTGATCTCTTCATATCTGTAACTTCTTCAGGGCGTTCATCTATTAATAATACTATTAGTTCTATTTCTGGATTATTTACAGAAATACTGTTTGCTATTTTCTTTAATAATGTTGTTTTACCAACTTTTGGTGGTGCCACAATCATTCCTCTTTGTCCTTTTCCAATTGGACACATCAAATCTATTATCCTCATAGAATATTCATCAGGTGTCGTTTCAAGCCTTATTCTTTCATTAGGATATATAGGAATCAAATCATCAAATTTTACTCTTCTATATGCCTTTTCTGGTGCTTCTCCATTGACCTCTCCTACATATATAAGGGCTGGAAATTTTTCACCTTCTTTAGGCAATCGAGCAATACCCTTAATTTTATCCCCTTTATCTAATTTGAATCTTCTTATTTGAATTGGAGAAATATAGACATCTTTTGGAGTAGATAAATAGTTTTCTCCTCTTAAAAATCCGTAACCATCTGGCAATACTTCTAAAATTCCCTCAACAATTTCATCTTCTTCATTTGTAACTTTATATCCAGTGTTATTATCTACATTTTCTTCCTTTTTAGGTATTTCGGTAGACACTTCTTCTTCTGACTGCGATGTAGTTTCTCCTTGAATATTTGTTAAATATTCTATTAACTCTTCTTTTTTAAGTTTGGACACATTTTTTATGCCCTTTTCTTTTGCAAGTTGACGCAATTCAACCAACGTATAACTTTCTAGATTTTCCATAAAAAACTCCCCCTATATAATTTTTTAGTAATTCCTTCGAAGTGTGGGCGATTAAAGTCGACCCTACATTTTTCATAGATTACTTTACACTATCTATAATTTTCTTAAAAATATTTGGATTTTTATTTTATAAAGATTAAAAATAATAGAACCTAATTTTATTTTTTTAGGCAGAGATTAAACTCTGCCATTGCAAAACATTTATTTTATTTTCCGATATCTATGTATACTCTCTCATTAGGTAAATACATATCAAGTTTATCTCTAGCTATTTCTTCAATAAATTCTTTAGAAGTTACACTATTTTTTTTAGCAATTAAATTAGAATTTTTTAATTTAGCCTCTTCTATTTGCAAAGAGTATCTTTTAGCATCTGCATTATAGGTGTTTAATATTTGCTGTTGATTTATAAAGGTATATATAATATATCCACATAATAATACTAAAAACAGCATTTTATATATTTTTTTCTTTTTCATATGTACTTTTCTCTCCGAATTCGATATTTTATATTTCTATAATTAGATTTTCTACATAAACTTATAAAATCCTTCTTTAAACATAACTATTTTAACATATTTCTTATTTAGTTTCAACTTTTTTTATACTTTTTTGTTGAAATTTTTTTATTGGTTTCTTTATATTTATTACTAAGAAATATATTGGATTAAGCAGTATTATTTTAAATATTTTACTTAAAAACTTAAATATGCAAGTAATTATCTTCTTTATAAAAGTTACAATTTTAACATTAAACTTTATAAAAGGCTTGCTTATTGTTAATAAATATATAATAATGCCTGAACAAAGTCCCATAAAAATGTACCCTCTTATTTCTCCATTATTAAATTTAAATATTACAAATAATAGGATTGCTCCAGTTATAATCCAAAAAATAAAATCTTCTATGCAAGTTATGAAATCAGATGTTTTAAAGCTCTTACGTGCAATTCTAAAAACATCAAATATTAAACCAATAATTATTCCAGTAATAGTAAATATTAAAAGGCTATATATTTGATTATATATACTTTGTGCCATAATATCAGTTCCTACTCTTATTTAAATATTTTATTCAGTAAGCCCGAGTTTTTCTTGTCTGAGCTTTTTTCAGTATAACCTAAGTTATATATTTCACCATTAATAACTACCTCTGTTGTATCTAAACTTAATTTATTTATTCTTAAATTTTCTCCCTTTACAGTTAAAAGCCCTAATTCCGTTTCTAAAATAACAATTTGGTCATCGAAGCTCAATACATCTAATACTCCTGAAATACTTAATTTTTCCCTATTTTCTAAAACAATATTCTGTACCACATTGTTCATGGTATTCATACTATTTTTTCTTTCATCCATTGTCATAATACTACCTCCAATTTTGTCTTTTTAGTAATTTCTTCGAAGTGCAGGCGATTAAAATCGCCACTACATTTTTCATAGATTAATTTACACTCCCTTTGTCTTATAAATAATATATATTCAGTACTTGTCTATTTTAGAACGATTATTATTGAGTTTTGTTTTAAAATAAAGACTAAAAGAGAGACTTTATTTAGTCTCCCTTTTATATAATAAATTCTTTATGCAATTCCTTTATTAATATATCACTTTCTTTTTCCTTAGTTATTATAGATAACTTTGTTTCGTCTATTTGCACTGACAATATATTAATATTATGCTTTTTAAATATTTTCAATGTTTTTTCTAAAATTTCTTTATTGTTTTTAATTCCATATCCTATAAAAGAAATCCTTGAAACCTCCGTCATTGTCCATGTTAATGTATTCAATTCTGTTTTAAGCAAAAATTTTAATTTATTTAAGTTATTTAAATGTATCGTAAAACTAATGTCTAATTTATCTGTACTATTATCAATTATTGTGCTTAAAGTAATTCCATTTTCTATTAGAATTAAACTTATATCCTTTAAGTTTTGTAAAGGACCTACTAAGTTAACTAAAATCAAATTGTCATTTTTTACTATACTTTTAACATTACTCTCTTCTATTTTTTCATTTATGATTGTTCCTATATTTTCATTAAATGTTGACTTTGTTTCTATCAGCACATTATATTTTTCTGCAATTTCAACACATCTATTGTGAAGTACCTTAGCACCTTCGTCTGACAAATTAACCATTTCAATATAAGAAAGTTCTGGTATTTTTTTTGCATCAGATATTTTATTAGGATCTGCAGAATAAACACCGTCTACATCTGAAAAAATGTAACAATGATTAGCGTTTATGGCAGCTGCTATTGCTACTGCTGTTGTGTCTGAACCACCTCTTCCCAATGTTGATATGTCATTTCTTTCATTTATCCCTTGAAATCCAGCTATTATTACTATTCGATTATTTTTTAACTCCTCTTCTATTCTGGTAGTATTTATATTTGATATTCTAGCTTCTTGAATTTTATTATCTGTGTGTATGCCGGCCTGCCATCCTGTCAAAGAAATTGCATCATAACCTAATTCATTTAATAATATAGCTAACTTAGACATTGACATTTGTTCACCTGAACTTAAAAGGACATCCATTTCTCTTTCGTTAGGTATACTTGAAAGCTCATTTGCTTCTTTTATTAATTTATCTGTTGTTTTCCCTTGTGCTGAAACCACTACTACTATTCTATTTTTTCTTTTATAAAATTCAATAATTTTATTTGCTACAGTATTTAATTTATCATTGTCTGCTAATGAACTTCCTCCAAATTTTAATACTATTGTGTCCATATTCACCTGCACCTTTTAATAATATATATAAGCCTAAGCCGAATAGGCTCTATATTATATAATATTATTAAATAGGAATTTGGTTACTGCATTGTTATTTATTATTTCTTAAATATGCATTTATAAAGCCATTTAAGTCACCATCCATTACAGCTTGAACATTACCAACTTCGTAATTCGTTCTATGATCTTTTACTAAAGTGTATGGGCAAAACACATAAGAACGTATTTGACTTCCCCAAGCTATCTCCATCTGGTTACCCTTTAAATCTTCTATTTTTTCTTTATTTTCCTTTTCTTTCAAGTTTAATAATTTAGATTTTAGCATTTTCATTGCAGTTTCTTTATTTTGAATTTGGGATCTTTCAGTTTGGCATGCTACAACTATGTTTGTTGGAATATGAGTTATTCTCACAGCAGATGATGTTTTATTAATATGTTGTCCACCTGCTCCAGAGGCTCTATATGTGTCTATTCTTAAATCATCTGAATTAATTTCTATTTCTATGTCATCAGTAATTTCAGGTAGCACTTCCACAGAAGCAAAAGATGTGTGTCTTCTCCCTCCAGAATCAAATGGTGATATTCTAACTAATCTATGAACTCCCATTTCTCCTTTTAAATAGCCATAAGCATATTCACCTGAGACTAAAAATGTTACACTTTTTATGCCAGCTTCATCTCCTTCCAGAAAGTCCAACTCTTTAACCTCGTATCCATTATCTTGAGCCCATCTAGTATACATTCTGTATAACATTTGTGTCCAGTCTTGTGACTCTGTACCACCTGCGCCAGGATGAAGTGTAATAATAGCATTATTGGTGTCATACTTTCCAGAAAGTAATGTATTTATCTCCAAACTTGTAATTTCACCTTCAATTTTTGCTGTATTTTTTATTAATTCTCTAGCAAGTTCATCATCTGATTCTACTTTTAATAAGTCACTTAAGTCTTTCAAATTGTCAAATTCTGATTTTAAATTATTATATTTTTCTATCTTTGACTTTATGTTAGACATTTCTCTTAAAACACTTGAATTGTTTTTATTATCTGTCCAGAAAGACTCTTCTAGAGTCTTTTTTTCCAAAAAAATTAATCGTTGTTTTAACATATCAATGTCAAAGTGAATCACCTAATTGTTCTAATCTTTTGTCTAATGTATCTATTAATTTATAATTTTCATCTAAATCTATCATCAAATCACATCCTTTTTTAAATCACTTTCCGTTATAATAGTCATAATCTCCTCTTGAAAGAGCCGAATAAGGTATAAACGAACCTCTCTTATTTTCCTCTTCTTCTCTTTGAAATTCTCGTATTATTCTTTGATCTCCATTTATCTATATCTATTTTCATCTTATTCCCCTTCATATTTTAATACATTATCCACCATAGTAAGGATACTCATTTTCTTCTGGATTAAAAGTAAATAATTCTTTATCCAAATTATCTTTGTTGATAATACTCAATGTTTTACAAATGCTGTCCGCTATATAAGTTTGATCATTATAGTCAAATGTTAAACATCTAGTGTATCTCTTTTCTCCATCTTCATTGATTTTTTTCCAAACCTTTTCTGTTTCAATCTTTTTTGCTTCTATTATCAATTTCATGTATTCATAAAATCCCTGCGTATCAACATTATATTTATTTAAAATTAATATAATTTCATTTAAGTAAGTAATAAAATTTTTTTTATCTGATTCACTTGATAATGCTTCAATCTCTGCCAATTCACTTTTTCTGCCAACATTAAATTTGTTAATAGCATCTTTAAATTTTCCAGAATTGTCTCTCAATATTCTTATTCCCTTTATTGTTAATCCTAATTTTAGTCTAGTAAGATCTTTTATACTATTAAAGTCGTCTAAATCTAGAATCACACTGTACTCTGGCCCGGTTAATCCTACAACGTAATGCAAGTTTTCTTTATCTCCTAACATAAAAACATCTAAATTATTATTATCATCTAAAAGTTCTTTTATTGCTTTTGCATAAACTCTTGCAAATTCATAGCATACTCTTCTATTATGATTCTGTCTATTGTCTTCCCATTCATTACCCACTATTCTTCCATACCAATCTACAGCTATATATTTTATATTATTAGGATCTGACAAATCCTTTCTGAAAAAAAATAACACATTATCATCATAAACATAATTTAAGCAAATGTATTCATATAATTTTAAGATTTTTTCTTCTAGTGTGCTAGACTTTTTATTTAGCAGTTCATTCACTTTTTTTTCTATTGGTTGCTCAACTGTCCATTTAACGCTGTCATACTCAACCCAGTCTTCATCTAAATCTTCCTTAGATTCAATAATAATTTTATAGTTGTCATCTAAGCTTTCTTTTACTTCTTCATAAAATCTTCTTATATTTTCATTGTTCATATTTGCTCTTCCTTTCATATTTATTTTTAAATATATCATCATAACCGATTCGTAGCATACCTAATAATATTATTATTATCATCCTCTTTTATTTTTCCCTTGTTAAGTAGTTCATAGAATATTTTTTGAGATACTAATTTTTTATATGTATTTTCTAATTGTTCCTTCTTTACTCCAACTGCACTTAAAATCTCATAAGCTCTTTGTGGGCTTACCCTAAAAAAAAGAGCTTCATCCTTTAAATATTCTTTTATCTTTAAATTAATACTACAATCAACTTTTTTACTTTTTAAAACGTTTATTGTAGCCTCATTCATTATGGTGATAACGCTAAATTCATTCATTCGCTTGTTCTCCTTTGAATTCTACTTTTGACACTATTTTACAATATTTTCTTCCTTATATCAATACTTCCTTATAAAAAAGAGTATTTGCTTTTTTATATTTTTACTGTATAATATCATTAGTTTATATACTGGAGTGTGAAATAATATGATAGATAGAGAACAAAATCCAGAATTTATTAATTCGTTTTTGGATTATTCAATAACAATATTAAATAAATCTCCTAACTCTATAAAGGAATACAATTATGACTTAGCTATGTTTTTTAAATATATGAAAATACACTTTCATCTAACTAATGAAAGTGATTTTACCCAAATTGATATTAAGGATTTCCCATTAGAAAAAGTAAAGGACATTAAACTAGATGATATTCATTCTTTTATTGCATACCTAGCTACAAATTTAAAATCTAAAGCAGCTACACGTGCAAGAAAAATATCTACCATACGAATATTTTTTAATTATTTGACCAACAAAGCTCATATACTAGAAATAAATCCTGCTCAGACACTGGAAACCCCAAAGCAAGATAAGCGCATACCTAAGTATCTTTCTCTTGATGATAGTAAAAAGCTTTTAAATATAACTGCTTCAGAAGAAAATCGCAATAAAGAAAGAGATTATGCTATTATAACTTTATTTTTAAATTGTGGCATGCGTTTGTCAGAGTTAGTTGGAATAAATATTAAAGATATAGATTTTAATGAATGTAAACTTAATGTTATTGGAAAAGGAAACAAAGAACGAACTATATATTTGAATAAAGCCTGTATAAACGCAATAGATGACTATTTAAATATAAGACCTAAGGAAAAAATACAATATAATTCTAAAGATGCTTTATTTTTAAGTGAGCGTAGAGAAAGGATTAGCAACAGAACTGTTCAATATATAGTAAAACAGGAACTGCTAAAAGCTGGGTTAGATATAAATAAATATTCTGTTCATAAATTAAGACATACAGCTGCTACTTTGATGTATAAATATGGAAATGTAGATATAAGAGCTTTGCAAGAATTGCTAGGACATGCTAGCATATCTACAACAGAAATATATACCCATGTAGATAACGAGCAAGTTCGAAATGCTGTGGAAAGCAATCCTTTAAGTAATTTTAATTAATATATCAAGGTGTTTGCATAATAGCAGACACCTTGATATTTGTTTAAATTAGTATAGGTTGAACCTGCTCTTTCTCAAGAGCTTTTTCTAATGTAGGAATTATATATTTAGGATCAAAAACTAACGAACGTGGTTTGGTTATTGGATTATCTTGTCTAAATGGGACAAAAAAATAATTATTTCTATTAAGTAATTTTCCTATATTTTCTGCACTTCCAGCTAATCCATCATTTGTAGAAATAGCTATTACTACAGGATTATTATTTCTTAAATGAGATTTTGTTGCCATTGTTCCTACATCATCTGTTATTCCGTTGGCCAACTTTCCAATTGTATTCCCAGTTGCTGGTGCAATTATTAGTATATCAGTTAATCCTTTTGGTCCAATTGGTTCTGCTCCTTGTATTGTGTGTATTATTTCTTTGTTTGTTATTTCTTCAATCTCTTTTATAAACTCTTGTGCGGTTCCAAATTTTGTGTCCATATTATATGCATTTCTAGACATTATTGGAATTACTATTCCTCCTTCTTCAACAATTTTCTTAATTTGAGGGATAGTATGTTTAAATGTACAAAAAGAACCTGTTAGTACAAATCCAATTCTTTTATCTTTAATTTTCAAAAAATCACCCCACTCTCTGATTTCAAATTACTATATAATATGAAATTATGTAAATAGAGTGAGGTGTTAATTAATTATTTTATATAATAAAATCAGTTATATTATTTTGTAACAAGTTCCTTTGTATCTCTCGCAATCATTAATTCTTCGTTTGTAGGTATAACAAATACTTTTACTTTAGAATCCGGTATAGAGATTTCTACTTCTTTTCCTCTACAGTTGTTAGCTTCTGTATTTATTTTGACTCCTAAGAATTCCAGATAAGCACAAATCTTTTCTCTTACATCTATTCCGTTTTCTCCAACTCCTCCTGCAAATGTTATTACATCAACGCCATTCATTTGAGCAGCAAATCTTCCTATATATCCTACAACTTGGTAGATAAAATTATCTATTGCAAGTTCTGCTCTTTTATTTCCATTTAGTATTTCTTTTTCTATATCTCTATCGTCGGCACTTATTCCAGACAATCCTAATTTTCCTGATTTTTTATTTAATATATTATCCATTTCTTTAGCTGATAATCCTTCTTTTTCCATTAGAAATGTTACTATTGATGGATCTATGTCTCCAGAACGTGACCCCATTGGTACACCTGCTAAAGGTGTTAATCCCATTGAAGTATCTACAGATTTTCCATTTTTTACTGCACAAAGGCTTGCTCCTTGTCCAAGGTGACAAGTAATTATTTTTAAATCTTCTATTGGTTTGTTTACTATTTCTGCGACTCTATTAGATACAAATCTATGAGAGGTTCCATGGAATCCATATTTACGAATTTTATATTTCTCATAATATTCATATGGTATTGCATACATATATGCTTTAGGATCTAGTGTTTGATGAAATGCTGTATCAAATACACCTACCATTGGAACATTTGGTAATGCTTTTTTACAAGCTTCTATTCCTGTTATTCCAGCAGGATTATGTAGTGGAGCTAAAGGAATGCACTCTTTGATAGCATTAATAACCTCATCTGTTATAACAACAGAACCACTAAATTTCTCTCCTCCATGAACAACTCTATGTCCAACTGCATTTATTTCTTTTAGATCAGAAATAACTCCATATTCTTTATCTAATAATTGTTCCAAAAGTAAATTCATTGCTTCTTCATGGTTTGCTATTTCTTTTTCTATTCTGTGTTTTTCTCCATTTACTGTATGTGTTAAAAAAGATCCTCCTAATCCTATTCTCTCTAAATATCCCTTTGCCATAACTTCTTCTGTTTCCATATCAATTAATTGATATTTTAATGATGAACTCCCACAATTTACTACTAAGATTTTCATTTTACATCCTTCTTTCTTATATATTTTTTTCTTGTGCTTGAACACAAGTAAATGCCACAACTCCAACTATATCCTCACTACTGCAACCTCTTGATAAATCATTTACTGGTTTTGCAATTCCTTGACACATTGGCCCATATGCTTCCGCTTTTGCTAATCTTTGTACTAACTTATATCCAATATTGCCAGCATTTAAATCTGGAAATACTAGTGTATTTGCAACTCCTGCCACATTGCTTTCTTTTGCTTTGCTTTTAGCAACTTCTGGAATTATTGCTGCATCTAATTGCAATTCTCCGTCACACATTAAATTCGGCATTTGTTCTTTTAACAATTTAGTTGCATCAATAACTTTTTGTGTATCTTCTGAATTTGCGCTTCCGTGTGTTGAATAAGAAAGCATCGCAACTTTTGCAGGTTTTCCTATTAGTTGTTCAAAACTCTTACTTGATGATTTCGCTATTTCGGCAAGTTCTTCTGCATTTGGTTTTTCAACTAATCCACAATCACTAAATACAAATATTCCATTTTCTCCATATGAACAATTTGGAACAATCATTACAAAAAATGAAGAAACTAATTTTGTATTTGGTGCTGTTTTTAATATTTGTAATGCAGGTCTTAATGTATCTGCTGTTGAATGATATGCTCCTGAAACCAAACCATCCGCATCTCCCTGTTTTACAATCATCATTCCTAAGTATGTTTCGTTTAATAACAATTCTTTCGCTTTCTCTATTGTCATACCCTTTGCTTTTCTTAATTCAAATAAAGCATTGGCATATTCATTATGTTTTTCAAAATTATGTGGATTTATTATTTTTGTTCCTCTAATATCTAAACCATTTTGATTGGCCACTTTTTCAATTTCTGTTTCATCACCTATTAAAATTATATTAGCAAATTTCTCTTTTACAATAGTATCTACTGCTTTTAAAACCCTAATATCATTGCTTTCTGGTAATACTATAGTTTTAATTTGCTCTTTCGCTCTTTGTTTAATGTCATTTATAAAGCTCATTTAACTCTTCCCTTCTGTATATAAACTAAACAATATTATATAAAGAAATTTCCAAAAGCACAAGTACTTTTGGAAATTTCTTTTCTACCGCATTAATACGGCTACGATTCATTAATGCTTGATACAACCTTAAAGTGCAAGTATACCTTGTAGTTTCCCTGTTCAATTTTAAGGTAATATTCGTGCATTGCCCAGGCTTCTAAGCCAAGAAGTGCACGTTCGTCCTCATTTTCTGTTGGGAAAGTTTTCATCTCTCGCCAACTAGCAAATTGAGTAAGAACACTTACCTTTACCTCCTCTTTCGAGAACATTTTCAAGGTAAGTGTGCAAGGCATATTAAGCTCTGGGCATTCGCTTTGGCTCTGGCTAAAGGTTTGAGCAATTGGAAGTGAAACGACACTTCCATGTTGATCTTCTACTTCTGCCTTTTTAAGCGGAAAATGTTGCACATACATGAGCAACCCCAGAGCTAAAAGGAGCACAATCAGAATAACTGGTGCCCACTTCTTGTTTTGTTTGTAGACAGTATACCGATCCACTAAAGTAATTTCCTTTCTTAGGTTTTTATTACCAAATAGTATACTAAATTATAATTCAGATGTCAATTGAAAAGTAGCTGGGACAAAACCTTTATCCCAGCTACCACACCTAGTTAACAAAAATTTTATCATATTTTACATAAAATGTCAGATTTGACACGTTTTTTTTTATTTTGTATAATAAATTATTAAAATATTTGAAAGGATGTTTATAAATGAAAGAAGAATTTATTGAATTATTAAAAAGTACTAATAGAGATGGCATTGATAAATTATTAGCCTGGATAGAAAAGTCTGACTTTTATAAAGCTCCTGCTAGCACCAGATTTCATGGGAGTTATGAAGGTGGACTTTTAGAGCACAGTTTAAATGTTTATAAAGTGTTAAAGCAAAAACTAAAACAATTTCCCTATGCAGATTTATTAAATATTAAAGAAGATACAATTATAATTATTACTTTACTTCATGATTTATGCAAAGCAAATTATTATTGTGTAGAAATGAGAAACAAAAAAAATGAAGACGGTATATGGGTAAAGGAACCTTATTATTCTATCAATGATACTATTCCATATGGCCACGGAGAAAAGTCTGTTATGATGATTAGCACATTTATTAATCTAAGTATGGAAGAAATGTATGCAATAAGATGGCACATGGGTTTTAGTGAACCCAAAGAATTACATAATACCCTTAGTCTAGTATTGGAAAAATATCCATTAGTTATGGCATTACATGAAGCTGATTTAGAAGCCACCTATATATTGGAAAATAGAGGCCTAAAATGAAATTAACATATACCATACAACCTAATGACAATTTTTTTAATGTAAAAGAATTATTAAAATTAAAGTTTCAAATTTCAGATAGATTATTAGTCAAACTAAAAAAAAATAAAAAAATTTGGCTAAATAGTACCCCTACATTTGTAGATTCAAGGTTAAAGCCTTTTGATATTGTTGAAATTCTTATTGATTTTGAAGAAAAAAGTGAAAATATAATACCAACACAGATGGATTTAAATATCATATATGAAGATGAATATTATATAGTTATAAACAAGCCTTCTGGTATTGCTATACATCCTTCAATATTGCATTACACAGATAGTTTAGCAAATGGTGTAAAGTTTTACTTTGAGCAGAAAAATATTAAGAAAAAAATAAGACCTATTAATAGATTAGATAAAGATACTTCTGGAATTGTTATATTTGCCAAAAACGAGTACATTCAGGAATTTCTTGTTAAAGAAATGAAAAAAAACACTTTTTTCAAAGAATATATTGCTGTTTGTGAAGGAATGTTTGAAAGTAAAATCGGAACAATTAATTTACCTATTGGTAGAAAAGAAAATAGTATTATAGAAAGATGTGTGTGTTCAGATGGAGATATAGCCATAACACATTACAATGTATTAAAATCATTAAAAAATACTTCTGTAGTACATGTTACTTTGGAAACAGGTAGAACTCATCAAATACGTGTTCATTTATCTAATATTGGTCATCCAATATTAGGCGATACGTTATATGGCAATCATTCTTCAGTAATAAATAGACAAGCATTACATGCATATAAAGTTAAATTTATACATCCAATTACAGGTTTAAATGTAGAATATATAGCCACTATACCTTCTGATATTAAATCAATTATCAAATAAATACTAGGACATAAAATCCTAGTATTTAAATAATGGCAAATCTATAAGCCGGGTTCTGTCTAGAATAGTCATTTATCTAGTACATATATTGCTATATGCATCATGCCACCAAATTAAGAAGACGACGAGCAGTCTTAACCTTCTTGTCTCGGTGTTGCTCCAAATGGGGTTTACACTGGCCAAATATGTCACCATATTTGCGGTGAGCTCTTACCTCGCCTTTTCACACTTACCACTATAAGTGGCGTTTATTTTCTGTTGCACTTTCCTTAAGGTTACCCTCACTGGACGTTATCCAGCATTATTGCTCTATGGAGCCCGGACTTTCCTCGTACGCTACCTTTCGGTCTTGCTATACGCGACTATTCAATTTACCACTCTTTAATTATACTATAAATTGATGTATAAATCAACCTAAATGTCATATAATTCCTGCATTATCATTTTATAGTTAATAAAAAAAATGTCTTGATCTTTTAAATCTATCGCTTTTTTTTCTTCTTTTAATAAAACATATGCTTTATTTATATTTGATTGATTTGCTGGCTGTGCACATACATTGTTTATTACATTTCCAAAACTTTCGTCTGCCTTATTTATACTATTCAATGCCATATTCCAATTATTCTCTGTTACATATACATATGCTTGTATTATATTCTTTTTGGTATCAATTATGTTTATCTGAAGATTATCATTAGTATAACTCTTACTATAATCTCCTAATTTAATATACATCTCTGCTATATTTTGCATTGACGCTATTTTATTTTCTGCTTTTATGCTTTTGGTAGTGTCATTTAATGTGCTTGAAAATTCCAAAGTTTTAGTGTTCCCTTTTTCTAAAGAATTTAAATCTATAAATAAGGAATTCCACGTGCTATATATCTTTTCAATTTCATATTTCATATTATTCCAATCAATTTTCTGGTTGATATCACTTAAAAGTATGCTATTAGGCACCATTATTATACTTGAGTTTCCCTGATTACTGGCATTGCTATTATTATCATTCATATTATCAGATTCACTTTCATTAGAAGACTTTTCTACACTGTCATTATTTCGCTTTGTTTCTTGTGAGCTTTCTCCATTTGTAGAACCTTGTTTTTTATTTTCCTCAATTAATGTATTTGTTTGTGAACTTTGAGCCCCCTGTTTTTTTTCTATTTTATAATTTGAATATGAAATATTATTAAATCCATTTAACATAGAAATTAAATCTTTTTCTAAATAACTTATTTGATCTTGTATTTTACTTTTTAGTTTTTCATCATCATTTTTATTATTGCAACCGGTAAGAATAAATAAACATATAATTAATAAAAAAAATATTTTTTGCATATAATAAATATTAATATTATTTTTTTTCATAATTTTCCCCCTTGTACTGTGTACTTATTATTTCCAAAGAACTTACATTTATTCTAAATATACATACAAAAAATGGAGGTTAATTTGATGGAGAGTATTGTTAAATTATACAGTGATAAGCCTGGTGAAATTTCAAGTTTTTTAAATAAATTTTTTACTACATCTGAATTTAAAATAAGTGACGAATTATTGTGGGAAAATCATTATAAAAATCCTACTGAAATAGCAGATATAATTGGTACTTTTATAGAAAATAATGATAAATATAAAATAAATATGTGGATTAGTTTAGATAAAGATTTTTTTATAAATATAAATGACTATAATGCAGATAAAATAATAAGATACCTTTATGAAAGGTATCCTTGGTAAAATATTATTCACTTTTCTTTTCACGTGTCATTAGCCTTTTTACTGCTTCCTTTGGTTCTAAATTGTTATAAAGTATATCGTAAACTGTGTTTACAATTGGCATTTCTATATTATATTTTTTAGAAAGTTTATAAGTCACTTCAATATTATCAAAACTTTCTACTACCATTCCTATTTCTTCTCTTGTTTCTTCCACTGATAGGCCCTTACCAATACATCTTCCTGCTCTTCTATTTCTACTATGTTCACTTAGGCATGTAACTATTAAGTCTCCTAAACCAGATAATCCATAAAATGTATTATGGTTACCTCCCATAGCTACACCAAGTCTTGAAATTTCTGTTAAACCTCTTGTTATTAAAGCAGCAAATGTATTATCGCCAAGTTGTAATTCTGCTGCTATACCGGCACAGAATGCCATAATATTTTTTAACGCTCCACCAAGTTCAACACCTTTTACATCTGTTGAAGTATAAATTCTTAAATGTTCATCCATTAGGGCATCTTGTACATTATATAAAACATCTATATACTTTGATGCTATAACTATTGCTGTTGGTATACCTGTAGAAACTTCTTCTGCGTGGCTTGGTCCAGAAAAAACTCCTATTTTTACATTTGGCATCTCATCATTTGCCACTTCACTTAATGTGTATAATGTTGATGATTCAAAACCTTTAGAACAAATTATTACTGGCTGATTTGTAATATATTGCTTATATTTTTTCATTGTTTCTCTTGTATATTTAGATGGAGTTACATGAAAGATAATTTCGCTTTCCTTTATTGCTTCTTCCAAACTAGTTGTACATTTAATACTTTGTGGTATTGTAACATTTGGCAAATATTTAGTTCTTCGATTTTTGTTTATTTCTGCACATTCCTCATCAGAATGTGCCCACATAATAACTTTGTTACCAGTATTGGCTGCATGAATTCCAATAGCTACTCCCCAACTTCCACTACCTATAATACATATTTTTTTCATTAGCATTTTTCTCCTTTATTTTTTAAAGCTTATTTTATTTTCTGTTCCATTTAATAGCCTTTTTACATTTTCTCTATGATTAAATACTACAAGAACAGCTATTATAATGCTAAATACAAAATAACTTCCTTCTACTATATAATTGCTTTTTATAAATAAAACTAGTATAGGAAATAATATCGCAGCACTTATTGAACCTAGTGAAACCATTCTTGTTAGTGCTATTAATACTAGTCCAAAAACTAAACAAATAAGTCCTATTTGCCAATTTGTTGTTAGTAATACACCTACTGCCGTAGCCACTCCTTTGCCACCTTTAAATTTAAAAAATACTGGAAATGTATGTCCTATAATTACTAATATTCCTGCAAGTTGTACTAGTAATGGAGTGCTTGCACTTTTAGCAATTTTTCCAATTAGTAATGCTAGTAATATAGCAACAACTCCTTTTAATATATCACAAACTAATGTAATTGCAGCAGCAGCTTTCCCAACAGTTCTTAACATATTGGTAGTACCTGCATTTCCACTTCCCTTTTCTCTTACATCAAATCCTGCTACCCTTTTACTTATTATAACTGAAAAATTAATACTTCCTATTAAATATGCTATAATTGCTATTATTATATATGGCATCATAATAATTTCCTCCTTTTATAAATCTTTTTCATTTTTTTCTCTTACTATTATTCTTACTGGTGTTCCCACTAAACCAAATTCTTTTCTTAATTGATTTATTAGATATCTTTCATAAGAAAAGTGGAATAGTTCTTTGTCATTTACAAATACTACAAATGTTGGTGGCTTTGTTGAAGCTTGTGTCATATAAAATATTTTTAGCCTTTTTCCTTTATCTGTAGGTGGTTGCACTATTGAAATTGCTTCATTCAATACCTGATTTAGCACAGATGTCTGAACTCTCAAGGCGTTTTGGCTTGCTACACTATTAATAAGTTCATATAGCTTATGTACTCTTTGTCCTGTTTTAGCTGAAATAAATAGTATTGGAGCATATTGCAAATATGATAATTTGTTATATACATCTTTTTTGTATTTTTCTAAAGTTCCATTTTCCTTCTCATATTCATCCCATTTATTTACAACAATTATTATGCCCTTGCCAGCTTCATGTGCTTCACCTGCAATCTTTGCATCTTGGTCTGTCACTCCTTCTATTGCATCTAACATTAATATGCAGACATCTGCACGCTCAACTGCCAACAAACTTCTAATTACACTGTATTTTTCTATATTTTCATTTACTTTGCTCTTTTTTCTTATACCCGCTGTATCAATAAATACATATTTTCCAAATTCATTTTCAAATTCCGAATCAGTAGCATCTCTAGTAGTACCTGCTATGTCACTTACAATTACTCTATTTTCACCTAATATCTTATTTACCAATGAAGATTTGCCCACATTTGGTCTACCTATAATTGCAACTTTTATTGTTAATTCATCATCATTTTCTGTTATATCATTTGGCAATTTATCGTAAATTGCATCTAATACATCTCCAATTCCTAATGCATTAACAGCAGAAACTCTATATGGATCACCTAAGCCCAAGTTATAGAATTCATAAATTTCGTTAGGCATTTTTCCAAAACTATCTGCTTTATTACATACAAGTATAATTGGTTTACGTGATTTTTTTAACATTAGAGCTATGTCTAAATCGTCTGGTGTAACCCCTTGCTTCATATCCGTTAAAAATATTATAACATCTGCTACTTCTATTGCAATTTCTACTTGCTTTCTCATTTGAGATAATATTATATCATTAGACTTTGGCTCTATTCCTCCTGTATCAATTAACGTAAACTGTTTATCTCTCCATTCAGCTTCAGCATAAACTCTATCTCTTGTAACCCCAGGAGTATCTTCTACTATAGATAATTTTTTTCCTATTATATAATTAAAAAAAGTTGATTTTCCAACATTTGGTCTTCCTACTATTGCAACTGTTGGCTTTGCCATCTCTTTCACCCCTTACTTTTTACTTTATAATTTTACTATATTAAAGCAAAAATATCAAGCATTTTTGCATAACGAAAATAACTGTTGACTTTCTAAAAATCAACAGTTTGAAAAATACATATCAATTAGCATTTACAAATTATTTCGTTTCTGTGTTTTGTGCTATTGCTTCTTTTCCATTATAATATCCGCAATTTGGACAAACTCTATGTTGCATAATAAGTTCATGGCAATGTGTACATGCTACTAAATTTTTATTTTCTAATTTCCATGTAGATCTTTTTAAATGTGTTCTTGCTTTTGACCATCTTCTTTTTGGTTGTGCCATATTAATTCCCTCCTCGTAAGTGATATCTATATTATTTATAATAGTATCTAAATAATTTTGCTACCATAAAATTATACTAATTTTTTATTATTTTGTCAATACAAACTGTTTTATTTATTTTATTATTTTTTTCATTAGCAAATCTTCTTCATTTAATTCAAATTTATATTCTTCAAATGGATTTTTATTTATAAATATTTTGTCAGCTTTAAGCTTGTATATAAGTTCTGTTGCTTTTTTAGAATCTTTAGTAAAGATTGCCACAGTATTATGGGATGTTATTTCATTTATTTTACTAATTACTTCTTCTAGGTTAGTTTCATTATAATATTCAATACTAAAATTATTTACATACGCAATTTTATCTAATTGTACTAAAATATTTTTAAAGTCACTATTATCTGCATATACAGATATATATCCATATGGATTATAAACTACGTCTTTATAAAATCTGGTTTTAAATTTTTTGTATTCGTACTTATCTCCCACAAATATTGCAATATCAAACATATTTTGATTTGAATATATTTTATTTATGTCATCGCAAATTTCTATATTAACATTATATTTATTTTTTTTCAATTCTTGCGTAATTATTTCTACAATGCAATTGTTAATACTCAGATTTAGGTTTGGAACAAGTGTTATATTGTTATGGGTATATAGAACTTTAATTATAGATTCTATTGTTATTTCAACACTACCATCATAAATTATAGCAATATTACCATATCCATCCATACTTTGATTTTTTATGTCTTGAATAGTTAATTGTGGATTATAATTTAAATAGCTGTTTATGCTTTCCTTTATTTTGTCTAAATCTTCTGTATATCCTATTTTTTTATCCTCTTCTATTGCTTTATTTAAAGTCCACTTGTTTTGTTCTATCCCCTTAATTACTCCTAATAAAACGTTCTTTATTTTTTCTAAATCATATATATACATTTGTATCTCTCCTCTTAATTATTTTCTAGTAATTTCTTCGAAGCGCGGGCGATTAAAATCGCCCCTACATTTTTCATAGATTACTTTACACTATCTAATTATTCTCCTATGTTTTTTGCTTCTATATAATGCCTTCTTATAGTCTCCCCTAGTTCCTTAGTCTTTTTTCCTCTTTCTTCTGTTAAATCTTTAATATATGTAACATCAGGTTGTCCTTCTAAGATTGTATGCTCTTGTACTTTTTGAATAGCTTTATTTAAATTTTCGGCCCAGTTTGCAGTATGCTTTACTACTTCAACATCAGCTGTTCCTCTTAATTCTTTTTTTGTATTTTCTTGTGCCTTTTCCAAAGCTTTTACAACCGGAAGAACATATGTTGCATTTGAATTTTTTTCTTTTTCTAATATAACAACTTTCATATCTTCTAGCAGTATAAACTTATATCCATTTAATGCACCTTTCCTTATAATTATTGGCGTTGCATCGTTTTGACTTAATTCCATTATATATTTCATATAAAGCGGAGTTCTAACTTTTTTTATAGGGTTTGGTCCCAATCCTGGGGCTGGAATAGGTTCTCCATCGTTTTCTCCAGAATTAAATATGTATTCTCCATATTTGCCTTTAATTTCTTCTATTGCTTCCTTAACATTATATTTCCATATTATTGTCTTAAAATCTTCCTCTTTTATTTTTCTTTCATCTCTCATTTTAGCAAGTAAATCATAGTCTATTACATGATTTAAATATGCCTCTTCTATCTTACTTATATATTGATTTTTTTGTTGTTCTTCTTCTGGCATTGCCATTTCTGTTATAGCTTCAGTTAGATGTTCTCTAATTGGCTTGTTATCCTTGTTGAATATCTTACTAATATCTTCTAACTCTAAATTATTTTTTAAATATGCTTCTAAAATGTTAACTGCCTTAATGTCTCCAACTATTATTGCATCAATTATTTCATCATTAGAAAAAATTTTTTTATAAACTTCTTTGCTTATTAATCCATCGCTAAATAATTCAGTTATTTCTTGTAATGTTGCTTTATCATCATAGTATAAATCAGTTAAATCTTCATTTGTTAAATATGGCGATATATTTGATAGCTTTACTCTTCCTTTATTATAAAGCTCAAGCAAGTCTGTCTTTCTTATATTAAAGCTTATTATTTCTTCTATGTCAAGAATTCCCTTTTCACATAATATTGTTAATGTTCTAGAAATTTCTGGATTATCTTTGCTTTTCTTTTGGTGTAGAGAAACATATTGTTTTATCCATTTTTCTACTTCATCTTCAGTCTTTTCTGCTCCATATTTAATTATTTGCTTTGATTTAATGTCTTTTAGCATTGCTATAAGTCTCTCACTATATTCTGGATTATTCAATATAGGCAATATTCTATCAATTGAAAAATAATCAATATATGATTCTAATGGTATTGAATATTTATTAAATTTTTCTGTTATAAATTCTTCTGACGGTACTTCTCTTTTTCCGTTTTCATTTCTACATATTACTGTTTTTTGCTTTGTTAAAGCATAATATAGTTTTTGTTCTTTTTCGTAAATATCAATTAATCTAGTATCTTCTAATAATCCTGCTTCAGCAAATTGTAGCATATCTCTGCCCGAAAAGTATAATTGAATACAATTTTCATTTTGCATATTTTCCAAATTCATGTGAAATTTATATAATAAATCTGAAGATGGCATTAATTGTTTTGGTAGTTTTTTTAATATTGGAATAATTTCTTCCATTCTCAACCCTCTAAGGATTTGTTCTTCGGTCATATATGGTTCATAATCATCAACATATTGAAAATTCAAAGCTACTATTTGCATAATGTCTTCTGGTGTTTTAAATCTTTGTGTTAAATATTTGTCTTCAATAAGTTTTGATTTTAAACACACAAATAACTCTCGATTAGATAGTCCATCTAGTATTTGTGGATTTTTTCTTAAAAAATCTTTTATTTGTTTTTGATCTCTTCCCAACAATTTCATATAATATATGGTTTCATATGAACCGAGATATCCATTCTTTTGCATTTTAATAAGGTCAGAAATAGAAACATCTTTTCTACTATTTAAAAGCTCTACTACTTGTATTTTTATCGCTTGCTTGGCTTCTTCATTTAAATCTACCATATCAATATTTCCTCTTGCTATGTTCCAACTAATCTCTTCATTTAGTTCTTTTTGATTAAATTTATCAAAGTTATCACGTATTACTTTTCTGCAATTATCATTAAACTTATATCCTTTTTTCATCATTTCCAATATTCTTTGACCAGCATCTGGAATTTTCTCTAACATTGCTGCTATAATTTCTTCATATTGATACGTTTTATATACTTCTTCAAATGTTGGAATTTTTTTTCTAATTTCAGCTTCCTTTTCTGTTAAAATTCCTAATTTCACAAGTTTTGGTATCATTATTTCTCCAGTTAATGCCAGATAAGAAATATCTTCTGGATGCCTGTTTATCTTATGTTTATAATCTCTAATCGTTTCTATAATATTTTCCTTAATTAAATACCAATATGTTCTAATAAATTCTTCTTTTGGTATTTCGAAATTATTTTTACTATCATTTAATACACATGGTAATTTAATGATTATACTATTGTTTCCACGGATAAAGTCACCTTTTATGATTCTAGGCACAATTTCATCATATATAAACTTTTTTTTATCTTCCATAATTTCCTCCATTTATATATTTATCTTGGTTCATCTCCCTCATCTAGCCAAACAACGTTTGGTTTTACTTGCACTCCTATTGATTTTTGTACCTTGCGTGCTCTCTCTTCCAAATTGATTTTCCAATTCTTACTATGATTCAAATGCTCTACTCCAAATGTTCCTTTTAAATCCTTTTTGTTTTTCGTCTGTACAAATTCCAATGCAACTTTTAACGGTAATATATATGTTGCATTTCCATGAATAGGACTTTCCAAGATTACTATCCTAGCTTTAGGTTGGATTATCATATAATACTTATCTAAATTCCCACCATATATTGGCTTTATATATTCCTCTGTTGTAGTTTCTCCACCAAACTCATTTATTATATATTTCATATATCTTGAGTCTCTCGTTGGTGTTTCATTTTCGGGTGGACCTTTTTTTCTTTCTTCCCCTTGCTCAGCTTCTGTTTCACATACTATATACTCTATTTCCTTTAGTTTTTTTAATGCTATCTTCTCATCATAAAGCTCACGCATTTTAGCATACTCTTCTTCAGATAAAATACCATTGTCTTTCATCCTTGTTAATGTTTCAAAATCTATTATATCCTCCATATATGCATTATTAAGTTTTGACATATAATGATTTCTTTTTTCTTCATCTTCTGGTAATATTATTTCTATTAATTCTCTTCTAAGTTCTTGTATTTTTTCATCATCTAAATTTTTTAAGTTTTCTATACTTATTACTTCTTCTATGTATAAATTCCTTAATGATTTAGCAGAAAGTTCTGGAATCTCCTGACTTGATATTACCGTTTCAATCATATTCCTTGATATATTTCCTTGCATAAATTCTTCTACTAATAAATCATAAGGAAGCTGTCTACTTTCTGCCAAGTTTAAAATGGTGTCTTCATCAAGAGTATGTATTGGTAATATTCTTTCAGATATTAATTTTGCAATTTCTTTTTCTTTCTCTTCTTGACTCTTTTCACTTTGCATATATTTATCAAGTACATTTTTCCATCTATGCTCATTTTCTTCTTTACTTTGTTGATTTATTAAATTATTATACATTTTTTTAAATCTTTGCGTTAAGTCTTGGTCATTTACTATATTAACCATCCTATCTATAGTTAAAAACTCTAAAAACTCTTGATTATCTATATCATCTATATATTCTGATGTGTTGTTTTGTTGTTGCTCATATAAATCGACTATTCTTTTTTCATCAATTATTCCTTCTTTTAACAGTTTTAGAATGTCTTGGTTTGTCAATGGAATAGTTGTTAATGAATTAAAACCATTTAAATAAATATCCATTAAATCATCTGAAATATTTCCAATATACTGTCTTGGAATTTTATTTAATAATCGCATTAAGAATTCGCTATTTTCTATTCCCTCATTAAAATTGTACATTTCTATAGGACCAAAGTTTTGGATTGTTTTTTCTCTTGCAGCATTTTCTATTGCTTTTACAATATTCATATTTCTTCCATCTAAGAGTTGTTTATATTCATGAGTGTTTATGTCCTTTTTATCTATTAATTGTAAGATTTCATAGTCGCTCCAACCTTTAAACATATGACTACTAGATTTTAACATATCATGTATAACTTCGTCTGGCGTCTCATCTATTATGTCTTTTGGAGTAATAATAGATAAATTAAGTAGTTCTTTAATTTTCTTTATATTATTGAAATCAGCATTTTGTTTTTTTATACTTTGTTTTATATGCTCTAATGTTGGTTGAATCTGATCTATAAATTCATCATTAATTACAGCTTTTTCTTTCAATTCAGCCAATCTTTTACGTATGATTTTCCATGTCTCCACCGACATTTCTTCTTTTATTGAACGCCTTAAATATTCCTCTAATATCTGCTGAAAATATGTAGAAGAAACCGTTACCGTCACAGAATCCGCATTAACATGTACACTTTTCTTTAAATTCTGAGTTGGTATTATTATTACTTTGCTATCTGAACCAATGCCCTCTACTATATTTATTCTGAGATTTTTATGTATAAAGAATTCTATGATATCTTTATCAAGCATTTTTTTTGTTTCCATAACTTCATTTAATTCATCTTCATAAGGTATCATACCATTTTCTTGTGAGTTTTTTTCCATTAGAATGTTGCACCTTTCTTGGTTAATAGTAAGAAAGTCTGAAAATGAAACATAACCACTATCTATGATTATATCAAGTTCTTCACACGTAAATAAACCAATCAGTTGATCATTGACGCTTTCATATTCTTCACTTGCATCAAGTCCCAATTTTTTAAAGTTATTTCTTATTTTAATACCTGTAAAAATAGTTTTTATAAAATCATTTGCCACATTCATTTTAGATCGGTCATATCCCGCATATACTTTTCTGCATTTTTCTAACTGATTGTTCATTATTTCTTCTAAATTATTTTCCATAATTTTCACTGATTAATAATCAGTATCCTCCTTTTTATATTTTTAATAGACATCTATAACCATTTTACCACGTTTTACATAAAATGTCAAAATAAATATCTCAATAAAGGAGCACATTGTGCTCCCCCCTATTGGTTTGTGTATGTTTGCTTTGGTGATTTATTAAGAGAATTGCCTATTTTGTCCATAAAGTCTGGAATATAGTCTAATAATCTATCTATTGATGAACAATGTTCTATTGGCAATAATCTAACATTGTTTTCTTGTATTACTATAAATGCAACTGGATTAATAGATACTCCTGCTCCAGAACCACCTCCAAATGGTAGTTTATATTGTATTTGTTCTTCTTTTTCTTTTTTATTATATTCATTTATAGCTTCTCCTTTGAATTCACTACCTCCTGCTGCAAACCCAAATCCAACTTTTGAAACAGGAATTATTATTACATTGTTAATTGTCTCTATTGGTTCACCTATTATTGTATTTACATCAATCATATTGCGTATGCTATCCATCGCTGTAGTCATCAAACCTTCTATTGGATGTTCACTCATTTTTATCACTTTTTCCTTTCTTTAAATAGATATATATTATGTTTATAATATGTACTATTTTTAGTTGAAATATACAGTTGAGTTTGATGTAATATGCATTTTTGTTAATATATATGGGCATTATTTTATACCTATATTTATTTGGTATATACTTGCTTATAATGTGAGGTAGTATATTTGATATTACTATAGAGATAAGGGTTATCAATTCAGTTGTTAAAATAACATCTTCCAATCCTAAGTCTAACTCTAAATCCAAATAATCTAGCCTTATATTTAATTTTTTTAATATATTGATATTTTTAATTGTTAAAAGTTTTCTTCCTTTTTCTATATCAAATTTTTCTATGTTCATTTTTGAATACATCTTTCTTGCTCTCTCACTATTTAATTTAAAAGAAAATAATTTTATTTTTCCAAATAAATAAAATGATAATTTTATTTTATAATTTTTAGGAGTTATTTGAATGATGTTAGATAGCTCAAAATCTACAATTTCAAATTTAATTGTAGATAATACTATTATTATAAATACAGCAATTAATATTAAAAAGGTTAAAACTAACGGCATATGTAAATCTCCTTCACTATATTATTAGTTTTAACCTTTTTTTATATTTTAACCATTTTTTTGGTATTTTTCTACCAATATATCTCCAAATGTTTTTTCTTGCTTTGTCATAACTTTGTTTCTTCTAGATAATTCCAGCAAACCCGTAAAAGCTGTAACAACCTCTTTTTTATTACATTTATTTAACGAAAATAATGTGTTAAATACAAATCGTTTTTTGCGTATTAGTTCTTTAAACATTACTTTTACTTTATCTGCCACTGTATAGTTTTCTACTATTGCAATTTTTTCTATATTTTTAGCATTTTGATTTAATCTCTTTGAATTCTTATCTATTGCATCTTTGTACAGCTGAACTATAATATCTTTTGAGTATTCTAATTCTAATTTTTGTTTAGGTAACTCTATTTTATCTGGTAATTTAAAAAATCTTTTAGAATTTTCTTTGTAATATTCGTTTAGCTTTTTGCTTATTTCTTTATATTTTTTATACTCTATAATTCTTCTTATTAGCTCTTCTTCTGATATTTCCTTTTCGTCTTCTTCTATTGATGGAAGAAGGCTTTTAGACTTTAAATATAGTAGTGTTGATGCCATTATTAAAAATTCACTTGTTATTTCCAAATTCATCTGTTCCATTTTGTTTAGATATTCTATATATTGGTCTGTAATTTCACTTATTTTTATGTCACATATATTCATTTTATTTTTATCAATTAAGTGACATAACAAGTCAAGTGGACCTTCAAAGTTTTGTAATTTTATTGCATATTTATTTGTTTCTAAAATTAATACATTTTGCATTTATTATTTCCCCTATTCTGTAATTCCTAATTATCTGAAAAAGCCTGTTTTATTGTATCTTGATTATATCCTTTTTTTCTTAAAAAAATTTTTATTTCGTCTTCTGACATTGTTTGCTGTTTTTTTAATATTATATTCTTAGCTGATTGAAGTTCATATTCCTCTAGTTGCTCGATAATACTACTAAAATATGTTTCTATTATATCACTGCTTATGCCTTTTGAATATAATTTATATTCAATTTCTTTTATTGATAAGTTTTGCAAGCTCATATATTCTATTACAGCTTTCTGGATATATAATTTATCATTTATATATCCATTTTCTTTTAATTCTTCAATTATGTCTTCTAGCATATCTTTTTCTATAGCATTTGAAAATTTTTGAATTATTTCTTTTTCTGTTCTTTTTTTGTACATAATATATTTTAGTATTTTGGTCTTATTTTTGTCATATTCTATAATTAAATCCTCCATGGATATGCTCCTTCCAACGGCATATTTGCCAGAGTTATTCTTCTGGTTCGGTTTCTTGTTCTTCGTCTACTGTTTCTTCGCCTAAACTTTTTTCAAATGCTTCATTGTATTTATCTCTTATTTTTTCTTCTATTTCTTTGGCAATTTGTGGATTTTCTTCTAAATATCTTTTTACATTTTCCCTACCTTGCGCTATCCTTTGTCCATTATAACTAAACCATGATCCACTTTTTTCTACTATGTCTAAATTAACTCCTAAGTCTAATATATTTCCTTCCTTTGATATTCCTTTTCCATATACTATATCAAACTCTGCTTCTCTAAATGGTGGTGCTACTTTGTTCTTTACAATTTTTACTTTTGCTCTATTTCCAACTACTTCTCCATCTTGCTTTATCTGTTCTATTTTCCTTATATCTAATCTTACCGATGAATAGAATTTTAATGCTCTTCCTCCTGGGGTTGTTTCAGGGTTTCCAAACATTACTCCTACTTTTTCTCTTAATTGATTTATAAATACTATAACAGATTTTGATTTATTTATTGCACCTGCTAGCTTTCTTAATGCTTGTGACATTAATCTCGCTTGTAAACCTATATGTGAATCTCCCATATCTCCATCTATTTCCGCTTTTGGAACTAATGCTGCCACTGAGTCAACTACAATTATATCAAGTGCACCACTTCTAACTAATGCTTCTGCTATCTCTAATGCCTGTTCTCCTGTGTCTGGTTGTGATACTATTAAATTATCTATATCTACTCCTAACTTTTTTGCATATACTGGATCTAATGCATGTTCTGCGTCTATAAATGCTGCTTCTCCTCCCATTTTTTGTGCTTCTGCTATCATATGTAATGCTAATGTGGTTTTTCCAGAAGATTCTGGTCCAAATACTTCTATTATTCTTCCTCTTGGAATTCCTCCTATTCCTAGTGCTATATCTAAACTTAATGCTCCTGTTGGTATTGCTTCTATATTCATTGCCGTAAAGTCTCCTAATTTCATTACAGATCCTTTACCAAATTGTTTTTCTATTTGACTTAATGCCATTTCTAATGCTTTTCTTTTTTCTGAATTTTCGTTACTCATATTTTTCCTCCTATTTTTTAAACATTTGTTTGTACTTATTATATATTAAATTTTTATTTTGTCAACACTTTTTTTCATTTTTTATTTTATTGTCTATACCATGTATCAATATTGTAGTAACATGTATAGTTGTTTGGCGATATTTCACCTATTAAGTTCGGACTACAAACCATTATATTTTTATTTCTGCACATACTTATATATGGAACATCTTCTTGTGATATTTCTATTAACCTATTATACTTTTCTTTTAGTATAGTTCCATCTGTAGTATTATTTATATTTGTTAATATTTCAAATATTTCTTCATTTTTATAATTAGCCAAATTGTTTTCAGCATACAATGTATTTAAATCCGGACTATATGAATTGTACATTCCAGTTAAAATAATATCGTAATTCTTATTTTTTAAATATGAATTATATGTGCTTAATGATACTTTATTTATATATATTTTTATTCCTGCATCTTCTAACTGTTCTTTTATGCTTTCAGCAATTTTTACCCTTGTTTCATCTTCTGAATTTACTGCAAGATTCAATTCTATATACTTACCATCTTTTTGCCATTTGCCATAATTTAATTTCCACCCTGTTGCTTCTAGTATTTCTTTTGCTTTTTTTGCATTGTAACTATTTCTTTTTTCTTCTTTATATAAATAACTCCCATAATCCAATATAAAATCAGATACATTATATTTGTTATTTAATACCTTAGACACCAAAGTATCTTTATCTATAAAGTAACTTATTGCCTGTCTAACTTCTTTGTTAGTCAAAATTTTATTGTTGCAATTTAATGCTAAGTATATATATTCTCTTCCCAGATATTCTTTTGGGTTAATTCCTATAGTTCCAACATATTCTTGAATACTGGTATTACTTGTATTAATTAAATCTATATTACCAAGCTTAAAGTTATTGTATAAATCTCCTACTGACGAATACTTGTATATTTTGAGTTTTTCTATCTTAGCATTTTTTATTTCTATATTCCACCAACTGTTGTTTTTTTCTGCTTCTATATTATTTTCATTATCTTTAGTTATTTTATACATTCCTGTCCCAATTGGAATAGTTTTTAGAAAATCTTGGGTTTTATATTGTGTATTGCTTAGTATTGGAAATGTTAGTTTAAATTGAAACCATGGGTCTTCTGCGCTTAAATTAAGCCTTAATGTATTATAATCAATTTTTTCAACATTTTTTATATTGCTTACATTATTATAATATATTGAATTTGGCAGTTGTTTTATCTTGTCAATTGTAAATATTACATCTTCTAATGTAAAATTTGTATTATCTTGCCATTTGACATTATCTCTTATTTTTATTATATAACAATAATTATTTAGTTTTGAATATTCTTTTGCTAAACAGTCTTGTATTTGATATTGCTTATCTAATGTAAATAATGGTTCATAAATAATAGGTGACATATTTATTATCTCTTTATTTTTAGAAATTAAAGGATTTATGCTATCATATTCGGCTATTCCCAATCTCAATGAAGTAATCATTGTAACTTTTTCATAATGTAATTCATTTTCTGATATTTTTTGTGTATTCTTTCCATAAATTTTAAAAATTGCAAATCCTATTATTACTAATACTATCAATATAAATAAAATTCTAAATTTATTTTCTTTCATATTTAATTTTGTCCCTTTCCTCAATCATATTATAATATTATAAGTTTTATTGTCAAGCAATTATTTTTCTTTGCATCAAAAAGGCACACTATTTTTGTGTTAGTGTGCCCCCATATTCAATTAAGTATTATTTTCTAGATTCCACAATAAGTTTAATGCCTGTTCTGTCTTCTCCCTCTACTTCGACTTCCGCAAATGCTGGGATACATATTAAATCCACTCCCGCGGGTGCAACAAATCCTCTTGCTATCGCCACGGCTTTAACTGCTTGGTTCAGCGCTCCTGCTCCTATTGCTTGCATTTCTGCTTTGTTAGATTCTTTTACCAAACCAGCTATTGCTCCTGCAACTGAATTTGGATTTGATTTTGATGAGATTTTTAAAATTTCCATTTTTGCCTCCTGTTTTTTTATTTTTTATTTCAACTATGTCTATATTTATATTACATTTTTTGGAAAATGTCTACTCTTTTTTGGAAGATTTTAGGAAATCTCATCGTGTTTTTCTTTGGTTTTTCGCCATTTATTTCATATTTATTCTTTCAATTTTTACAGTTCGACAATTATCTTCATTAATTTCAAAAATACATGCATTAAATATGCTTTCGCCTTCAGCTACCTTATACTTTTCTGGAAGAGATGTTAAAAATCTTTTTATAGATGCTTCTTTTTCCATTCCTATTACAGATTCTTTTGGGCCGGTCATTCCTAAATCTGTTATATATCCCATCCCTTTATTTGTAATATTCTCATCTGCTGTTTGAACATGTGTATGTGTTCCAAATAATACTGTTGCTGTTCCATCAATAAAGTATTTCATAGCTATTTTTTCAGCTGTTGCTTCTGCATGAAAATCTATAATTTTAATATCTGCTTTTACTTCATCTAATAATTCTTGTGCTACAGTAAATGGGTTTTCAGAAAGAACGTGCATATCTGTTCTTCCTATTAAGTTCATTACTGCAATTTTTTTGTTTTTGCATTCATATATATTAATTCCTTTACCAACCACACCTTTTGAATAATTGGCTGGTCTTAATAGTTTAGGATTATCTATAAAAGTAAATATATCCTTTTTCGCCCAAGTGTGATTTCCCATTGTAATTACATCAACTTTTAGTTTTAATAATTCATTAAAATCTTTAGAGGTTATTCCCATTCCTGAGGCAACATTCTCTGCATTAACTATAACAAAGTCTATGTTTTTTTCCTTTCTAATTTTAGGTAAAGTTTGCTTTAATATATTAAGCCCACATTCTCCTACTAAATCTCCTACTGCTAATATTTTCATTTGTCTATACCACCTTCCTAATAATTTTATATCTGGGTATCCTTCTACAAGTAAATATTTTATATGTTTTGTTACCATGTGTCAATAAATATTATATAAAGGCTCTAGCATTTTTTTGCTAGAGCCTTATATATACATTATTTAGCGTATTCAACTACTCTGGTTTCTCTTACAAGATTTACTTTTATTTGTCCTGGATATTCCATTTCATCCTCAACCTTTTTAGCTATGTCTCTTGCCATTAATATCATTTTATCATCAGATATTTTTTCTGGTTTTACAATTATTCTTATTTCTCTACCAGCTTGTATAGCAAAAGATTTTTCTACACCTTCAAACGAATCCGCAACTCTTTCTAATTCTTCTAGCCTTTTAATATATGTTTCTAATGTTTCTCTTCTTGCACCAGGTCTAGAAGCAGAAATTGCATCTGCTGCTTGTACCAAAATTGCTTCTATAGTTTGTGGTTCAACATCTCCATGGTGTGCTTGTACTGCATTTATTACTTTTTCATTTTCTTTATATTTCTTCAATATATCAACACCTATTTCAACATGTGTTCCTTCCATATCATGGTCTAAAGCTTTTCCTATATCATGTAGCAATCCTGCTCTTCTTGCTAATTTTGCATCTAATCCCAATTCTTCTGCCATTATTCTAGCTAGGTTAGAAACTTCTATTGAATGGTTAAGTACATTTTGCCCATAACTTGTTCTGTATTTTAATTTTCCTATTAATTTTATCAAGTCTGGATGCAATCCTATTACACCTGTTTCAATAATTGCTCTTTCTCCTTCTTCTTTAATGATAGCTTCTAGTTCTTCCTTAGCTTTTTCTACCATTTCTTCTATTTTCGCAGGATGTATTCTGCCATCATCAATAAGTTTTTCAAGTGCTAATTTTGCTACTTCTCTTCTTAATGGATCAAAACCTGAAATTACTACAGCTTCTGGTGTATCATCTATTATTAAGTCAATTCCAGTTAAGGTTTCTAATGTTTTTATATTTCTTCCTTCTCTACCTATTATACGACCTTTCATTTCTTCATTTGGAAGAGCTACTATAGATACTGTTGTTTCAGAAGTATGGTCTGCTGCACATTTTTGTATTGCATATCCTAAAATTTCTTTGGCATTTTTGGTTGCCTCTTCTTTAGCTTTTGTTTGTGCCTCTCTTAGTATTGCAGCTTTTTCTGCAATCAACTGCTTTTCCAATTCAGAAAGTAATTGTTGTTTAGCTTCTTCTTGAGATAAACCAGAAATTCTTTGCAATTCTTCTACTTGTTTATTAAGAGTTTCTACAATTTCATTTTTCTTTTCTTCTAGTTCCTCACCTTTTCTAATTAAATCCCTTTCCTTTTTTTCTAGAGAATCTGTCTTCTTTTCTAGGTTTTCTTCTTTTTGCATAATTCTTTTTTCTTGTACTTGTACTTCGCCTCTTCTTTCTCTAATCTCTGCATCTAAATCTTTTCTGGCATTCATTATTTCTTCTTTTGCCTTAAAAATTTCTTCTTTTTTCTTATTTTCTGCTTCCTTGTTTGCCATTTCTATAATTCTTTGTGCTTCATTTTCCGCACCTTTTAACTTTGCCTCGGCTGTTTTTTTTCTTAAAAACATACCTACAAATGTAAAAATTACTGCTGCGATTAGAAAAACGGCGATATTGATTATTAAATCCATAATCATCCACCTCTTTCTATTTAATTTTCAATGTTCAATAAATATATATAGCTAATTTTTTTATATTTAGAATATATTTTTACTTACTATTATATTTTATATTTATTATGGTCAACTGTCAAGTATTTTATTGAAAATTATAATTGGTTTGAGGTGCTATTTTTTTGACTATATTTGTTTCTTAATTCTTATTTGATATATGTATATTTTCTATTTCCACGCCTAACTCCCTATTGGTTACATTTTGTATTTGAGCTATCTGCTCTGGCTTTAACTCACCTGCTTTTACTATTATATTTACGCTTTTGTTATTTACAAAGATTATTAAATCCTCAAATCCTTTTGTTTTTATAAGATTTTCAGCTATCATTATAGAATTTTTTAATTCGTTTATTTTAGAAATCTCTTGTTGGGCTATATTTTTTTGTTCTGTTGTTACATTATCACTTTCTAATATCTTTTGGTATGATTCTATCATTTGCGAATACATTGTATCTCTATCTAATCTAGATTGAGAAAAATATTCGTCCTGTGTTATTTGGACACTTGTTCCTATTACCGGTTCTTCTGATGGTTTGTTTTCCTTTTCTTCCGTAATTTCTTCTGTAATTGCATTTGCATTTACTAAAGTTGCATCACCTATTGCTGCCATTTCTTCTGAATTTGCTAACTTTGCCGTTGGTATTGCATTATTACTTGTAAAGCTAAGATAACCTGCTGCTACAAACATTAGTGCAATTACAAAAATAATAACTTGATTTTTCTTTAAAATTTGCATTTTACTATCATTCCTTTCTCTCGCAAATTTAATTTGTTTTTTCCATTTCAAATACTTGAATTTTGTGTGTTGGCAATCCTGTTACCGCTTCTACTGCTTGAATAATATTTGCTTTAGTATTTGTATTATTCCCTCCCTCCGCTGTAATTATTGCCCCTTCTATCTTAGGGCTTACTATGCTTTGTGTTATTATAGTTTTAGTTCCACTTTTTTCATCATACACAATTTCCTTTTTTGTATCTGTTTCTACTACTTTTCTTGTTCCCCCTTGTGTATCCGCTTCTTGAGTATCCTTTTGAGATATGTCTTCATTATACATCGGTATAATTTGGCTTGTTTGAGAATATGTAATATATACCTTAACTTTTCCAACTCCATTTATTTTAGATAATATATCCTCTAAATTCTTACTTGTTAGCATATTTTTATCTTCACTTTCTTTATCTGTACTTATTGCTAAATCTCTGTTGTTTTTTTCTATATTCTTGTTATTTTCCTTTTTATCCTTTCCCCATATTATATTTATAGATAATAAAACTATTATTAAAATAATTATAAAGACTACTAAATTTTCTATGGTTTTTTTATTATTTTGTTCCTGATTACTTTTTACAATATTTTTAAATCTTTCTATTAACATTTTAAATTCTATTCCTCCTTTAAATATAAATACTTATTTTAGTTTATATTAATATTTTTCTCATCTATTTCATAAACCCCACTCAAATAATCTTTAAGTTTTCTTTTATCTTTTTCCGACAATTTTTCTTGCATATCATTTTCTGTACTTTTTTGTGAAATATTTATATCCACATTCTGTATTGTTTCTATATCCTTTTTATCCTTTTCCATATTTTTATAAATTTCGATATCAATTTTTTTCAATGTATATTCCTCATCATCTTCAATTTCAAGTTTTATATTTTTAGCATTATAACCTTTTGCCGCTACCTTAGCTTTTATATCATTTCTTAGACTACTTTCATATATATCTTTTATATTGTTTGAATTATCCTCATCTAATGTTACATATAATTTACTATTGTTTTCTGTTTCTTCTATATACTTGTTTAATTCTAATATGTCAGATACTTGTATTGTTTTTCCTGTTATTTTTGAAATTACTGGAGAAATTATAGTAAATAAAACATACACGCCTATTACAATTTTTACATACTTTTTAGAATTTCCTTCTGGCAGAATCATTTCTATAATTGCACCTATTATAACTGCCATTATTATTCCTTGAGCCCAACTACTTATCCAACTTATCATATTAACTCACTTTCCTATCTATACATAAGTCCACTATTTGATATATTTATTATAAGTGTTACTCCTATTATTAGCATTACAGAGACACTACACATTATTGCCAAAAATATTTTAAATGTATCGCCCATCTGTTCTAATAGTTTTATTATCTTTTCATCTGCTATTGGTTGGCACAATGCTGCACCCAAATAGTACATTCCCATTAGTAAAGTAAGTTTTATTATTGGAATTACACATATACCTATTATTACTATTACACCAACTAATCCAACAGCATTTTTCAAAATATTACTACAACCTATAACAGTATCTACTGCATCTCCCAGTATTTTGCCCACCACAGGTATAAAACTAGAGACTGCTGCTTTTGTAGTTTTTGCCGTTACTCCATCTACAGTACTACTCAAATTTCCTTCTATTGATATCATTCCTACAAATAATGTAAGTACAATACCTAATACCCAAATTACACTTGATTTTAAAAATTTAGATAATTTGTCTATTTGTACTTTATCTGACACTTTAGAGATTATACCTAGGGCTGTCGCAACTAATATAATAGGAATTAGTATTGACACAATAAAATTTCCTATAAAAGTAATTACAAATAGTATTATAGGCTGTATCAAATTTGCTGAAACTATATTTCCTGTTGTTAACATTAGTGTAATTAGTATTGGTATTAGATTATTCATAAAACCAACTAAACTTTGTATTGAATCTTTTATCATTGATAAGATTTCACTAAAATTTGTCATTATTAAAGTTACTATTAATATATATTGTATGTAATATGTAATTTGTGATATGGATTTATTTTCCAAACCATCACTTAAACTCTTAAAGATACTATGTATTACTATTATTATAATAATTCCACCTATTATAGCTGCTGAGCTTACAACTTCCTTACCTAATATTTTTAATATGCTATTTATTATTGTTTTGTTATCTATCTTCCCAACTACTGCTGAATTAAATAATTCATTAAAATTTATATCTTTATATACATTAGAAGAGTATTCTTGCGCTTCCTGTATAAAAGAAGAGATGTTTAATGAGCTTTGTTGGGATTGTAGTATTTCTTGCTTATTTAAAGCTTCTGATTGAGCTATACTTATTGTTGGTATAAATATAATTATTAAAAGAAATAATATTTTTATCTTCATTTTTATTATCCTTTTATATTCTTTTTTAGTAATTTTTTTGAAGCGCGTGCGATTAAAATCGCTCCTACATTTTTCATAAATTACTTTACACTATCATGGTAATATTTTTATAATTGTTTCTAACAAACTTGCTATAATTGGAATTGACATTGATATAATCAATACTTTTCCTCCAATATCTATTTTGTTTGCTATAGCTGTTTCTCCGGAGTCCTTGCATATGCTGACAGAAAATTCCGTTAAAAAAGCTATTCCTGTTATTTTTATTAGTAATACTAAAAACTCATTATTTATAACTGTTTTGTTAGATAAAGATGTCAATAAATCTATTATTGCAGACACCTTGTCCATAATTAATATTAAAATAATTACTCCTGCTATTATAGATACATATATTACAAATTCAGGTCTATATTGTTTTAAAATAATAATTATTATCAGTGCAATTAATCCTACTCCTATTATTTTTATAATATCCATTGTTTACATACCTTTCTACAAATTGAACATTGTTCTTACTGTTGTAAATAATGTGCTTATTTCCTTTATTACCATAGATAGCACAATTACAAGCCCTGCTAGTGTTGTCATCATCGCTTGGTCTTCTCTTCCTGCTCTTGTTAAAACTTGGTGTAATACAGCCACTAGTATTCCTATTGCCGCTATTTTAAATAACAAATTTATGTCCATAATAATATCTTTCCTTTCCTATATTAGTAATATTGTTATTGTCATACCTGCAACTATCCCTAATGTTCTATACATTTTTTCATTCTTGTTCTTTTCATCTTCTGCAGTTTTTATTTGAGTATCCAAAAAATTGTTTACTAATTTTATTTCATTTAATTGCCCTTCTATATCTGTTTTTCCTAATAATCTTCCCAAATTTTTTATTATTCCTATATCATCTTCTTTCATATTTGTTACTGTTGTATCTAGACTACTATTCCAAGCATCGCCTGCTGATTTACTCTCCATCTCTTCTACAGCATTTTTAAATATTTTGCAAACATTTCCTTCTACCTTTTCAGATATATACATAAAAGTGCTTGGAATTGGTTCATATGTAAATTTAATTTTTGTCATAAATATGTTTAGTGCATTTTTCATCTCTTGCAATTCTTTTACTCTATATGCATATTTTTTTGAAAATGTTATCCCTATAATCGTGCTTGTTATTAATATTAGATTTAAAATTAATAATTTTATCCAAAACATATTATTCTCCTATCTTATATTTTTGCAGATTATTTTTCTATTTTCATCTAAAAACAAAAATCTTTCAAATGTATTTGTGTTGTATAATTTACCTAGTATAGGATTTTTGATTACATCTTCTATACTGTCTCCATGTGCTGTAAATATTCCCTTTATGCCTGAACAAACTGCATAATTTATAGCTTCTATGTCTTCTTCTCGCCCTATTTCGTCTGCTACTATTACTTTAGGACTCATTGACCTTATAAGCATTTTCATTCCGATCGATTTGGGAATATTGTCTAGCACGTCTGTTCGTAATCCCACATCATTTTGTGGTATACCTTTATACATCGCTGCTATCTCGCTTCTTTCATCTGCTAGTCCAACATTTACACCTCTAAATCCTATTTCTGGAATTCCATTGCTAATATTTCTAACTAAATCTCTTAGTATTGTTGTTTTTCCTCTACCTGGTGGTGATACTATTATTGAATTAAATACTGTATTTTTATCCAAGTTTATTATGTATTCAAAAGTTTTATAGCTGCAATTTAGAACCTGCCTTGCTATTCTAAAATTCAAGCTGCTTATGTATGAAATGTTTATTATTTTGTTTTCTTTAAATACTACATTGCCTGTTATTCCTACTCTGTGTCCACCTTTTAATGTTATATAGCCATTACATATTTGCTCTTGATATGCATAAATAGAATTATCACATATATTCTGTAAAATATTTAGTATCATTTCTGAATCAATTGTATAATTTATTACTTCTTCAACTTGTCCATATTGCAGAATTACAGGTCTATTAACTCTTATTCTTATTTCTTCTAATTTGTCTAGCTTGCCACATAGCTTTTCCTTAATTTCAGGTGGTAAGACTTTTAGTACTTCTTCCATTCATCTACCTTTTTTTCCATAAAAAATAATCATATATTATATATATATGATTATTTTTTGTTTTTAGAACTGTTTTATTAAATTTTATTCTTCCCAATTGTGGTAAACATTCATAACATCATCCAAATCTTCCAAAGCATCTATTAATCTTTGCATTTTTTCTGCTCCCTTTTCATCTAATGTAACATATGTAGAAGGTACCATTTGTATTTCTGCTTGCAAAAATTCTATTCCTTTTTGTTCTAGTGCTTCTCTAACTGCAGAAAAGTCTGCCGGTGATGTTGTTATTTCATAACATTCTTCTGTTGCTTCAAAATCTTCTGCTCCGTTTTCTAATGCTAACATCATCATATCATCTTCTGATAAGTCTGTTGTTGTTTTGTCTATAATTATTACACCTTTTTTTTCAAATAAATATGATACACAACCTGATGTACCCAAATTTCCTCCTGCTCTGTCAAATGCATGTCTTACATCTGCTGCTGTTCTATTTCTATTATCAGTGCTTGCCTCAACTATTACTGCTACACCACTTGTTCCATATCCTTCATACATAACCTCTTCATAACTTTCTGTATTTCCAGCACCCGCAGCCTTCTTTATTGCATTATTTATAGTGTCATTTGGCATATTATTTGCCTTACATTTTGCTATTACATCTTTTAATTTAGAATTACCAGCCGGATCAGGTCCACCTTCTTTAACTGCTACTAATAATTCTCTTCCTAATTTTGTGAATATTTTTCCTCTTGCAGCATCTGCTTTTCCTTTTTTAGCTGCAATATTATGCCATTTACTATGTCCTGACATGGTATTTCCTCCTTTTTATTTTATTGTATTTAAACCTTTTATAAGTTTTTACTTTTTATATAATAGCACATCTTTTCCTTTTTGTGTAGTATTTTTTAAAATAATTTACTCTACACTCTTTAAGCTTTCTATCATATTTATCTTTTTTAGCACAAAATGTATTATAAAGTTTACTATAATAGAAAATGCTATTGTTATTATTGCTGAATATATATAGCTCAAGATTGTTATATTCTGCATAAATCTTAGTGAATCTATTTCTATACTTGATATTAATCCTGTTGTTAAAAAAGTTCCGAATACTAATCCAATTATAACACCTAATATTGTAAATATTAAATTTTCTTTATTGATATAATTATCTACTTCCCTGTCATAAAATCCTAGTACTTTTAATGTAGCAATTTCTCTTTGTCTTTCTGCTATGTTTATATTCGCTAAATTATATAATACTACAAATGCTAATAATGCTGATGCTACTATCAATATTACTACTACATAGTTCATGGTATTTAGCATATTACTTACTGTTTTCATCAATGTATCTATAATGGTTACTGAGGCTACTCCATCAAATTTTAAAATGTCTCTTGATATTTCGTTTTGTCTTTCTATACTTATATCTTTTGTATTAATATATATCATATTGGTTTTATATTGTTTTACATTTTCCTGATAAAAATCTTTTGTCATATATATATAATGCCCAACATGATTTTTTGTAATGTTCTCTACTTTAAACTCGTATCTTACATCATCTCCATCTATAAATGTTACATAGTCCCCATATGTAACTCCTAACATATCTGCTGCTTTATCTGTTATAACAATTCCATTGCTATTCAATTTAATCTTTTCGCCAGTTTGATAATTAATTAAGTTATATGCATTTTCATAATTATCTAGTGATTCTGAAATAAACACATTTGTATTACAATTTATATTATTTTTTTCTAATTTACCTGCAGAAGCGCAAATTTTTGTGTATTCTTCAATATCTTCATTATCATTCAAATACTTTTCTATATTTTCTAATTCATTTGTATTTGTAAGTGTAATTGCAGAATCATACTTAAATATTCCTTTAAATTGTGCATTTGGAATATCTACTACTGAATCTTTTATTCCAAATCCGGTAAGCATAAGCCCTGTACAACCTGCGATTCCTATAATAGTCATAATTGCTCTTTTTTTGTATCTAAATATATTTCTGGCAGTTACTTTCTGAGAAAAATTAAATCTTTTCCATATAAATGTCATCTTTTCTAATAATATTCTTTTTCCCTTTTTAGGTGGCTTTGGTCTCATTAATACTGATGGCATTTCCTTTAGCTCTTTTTTAGCAACTATTATTGTTGCCCCACCTATACATAAAAATGCAATTATAATTCCCAATAATCCTATTTCTACTCTATAGGTGCAATAGAATTTTGGTATATTATATATCATACTATATAGTTTCCACACAATGTTTGGCAATAAATATAGTCCTACAGTCATTCCCAAAATTCCACCAATCACACAAGCCAAAACAGAATATAATATATATTTAAATATTATTTGTGTATTAGTATAACCTAGAGCCTTTAATGTTCCTATCTCTATTCTTTCCTCTTCTATCATTCTTGTCATAGTTGTTAAACTTATTAAAACTGATACTAAATAAAATATAACAGGAAACATTTTAGATATATTTGACATGGTTTTTATAGCATCAAAAATATTTGTATATCCTGTATTATCTGTTCTATCCTGAATATACCATTTGCATTTTTCTATTTTTTTTATATCTTCTCTTGCACTATTTAATTTTTGTTGTGCTTCTGCCAATTTTTCTTCCGCTTCTATTTTACTATTTTCATATTCCTTTTTATTTTCCTCTAACTTTGCCTTTCCTTCTTCTATTTTCACATTACCAGAAGCTATTTTATCTTTTGCTTTTTTAAACTCATAAACAGATTTAATCTTAGCATTTTTTATTTCTTCTTTTTTGCTATTTAACTCTTTTTCACCTTTCTCAATCTCGCTTTCCCATGCTTTTAATTGTGCTTCGCCTTTTTGGATTTCACTTTCTATACTGTTTTTTTGTTTTCTAAGTTCATTCAATGTACCTTGTGTAGTTAATATTTGTGATTGTATTTCAGAAGTGTCAATTCCCTGCTTTTCTAATTCTGCTTGCTGTGCTTGTAAAGTACTTAATATGTTTTCTAATGTTTCTATTTGGCTATCTATTTGTCCAATTATTAATTTGGTTTCTTGTTTTTTTGTTTCAAATGTTTCCTTTGAAGATTTTAAATTGTCTCTTTGGGTAGATAATTTATTTTCTCCTTCTTGAATTTGTTTTTCTGCTTTTTCAAATTCTGCGTTTGCATTTTCTTCCTCTGTTCTAATCCTTTTCTCTGCATTTTGCAATTCTATTTTTGATGAGTTTATTTTATCTTCCGCTTCTTTAATTTTATTTTCTGCATCTGTGAGCTTACTATTAACCTCTTTCTTTTTATCGTCAAATTCTTTTTGAGCTTTTTCCACTTTGTCTGTAGCTTCATTTACCAAATTAGTATATCTTTTCTCTTCTCTTTCTTGTTTTATTTCTTCTAATTTATCTATTACTGGATTTACCAATTCTAAATATTCTGTGCTATTAGTTACAGTCTCTTTTGCATTTTTAACAGTTACATATGCTCCAGTGTAATAATTCAAATCAATTGCACTATCTTTTGTAAAAATATAAAATGACACTGTTCCATTGCCTATAGATGTATTGCCTCTCTCTGTTGATATGTATATAGGTGTTTCTATTATTCCCACAATTTCAAATTCCTTGATTTTAAAAGTTGGATTATCATCAGCACTTGTGTCTGTATTTTCCAAAACTATCTTTTTCCCTATATAGTTTTCTGCCCCTTTTCCTGTTCTTATAATTGCTGAATCCAATAAACACTCATTCTCATTTTCTATGTTTCTTCCCGCTATTATTGCTGGTGTATTTATTTTTTCGTTGTATTCTATAACTTTGCAAATACTCTCTTTTCCATCTATTTTAGTTAATGAATCTTTTGTCTGCACTCCATAAACATTTTCTATTCCATCTATTTCTCCAATTTTTTCTATATCCTCATCGGTAAATCCTAATGTTGATAAAATACTTATGTCATATAAATTATTATTATCAGCATAATTATCTAAGCTGTCTAACATATCAGGACTAGATGCTACCAATCCTGCAAAAAAACCAACACCAAGAAAAGCCATAATTAATATGGATATAAACCTTCTTCTTGTTTTTTTAATTGTTTTTAAATTATTTTTTAATAATGACTTTTTCAATTTTTTCACTTACCTTACCATTCTATATTATCAATTGAGATAGGATTCTCATTTATTTCAACTTTTTCTGCTGTTCCATTTTTAAAATGTATAACCTTGTCTGCCATTGGCGTTATAGCCGTATTATGCGTTATTATTATTACTGTCATTTTTTCTTTTCTGCACGTATCTTGTAATAACTTTAATATTTGTTTTCCTGTTTTATAATCTAATGCTCCTGTTGGTTCATCACATAATAATAACTTTGGATTCTTCGCTATCGCTCTTGCTATTGCAACTCTTTGTTGCTCGCCACCTGATAGTTGAGAAGGAAAGTTATTTTTTCTGTCTTGTAATCCTACCTCTTCTAAAATATCATCAACATTTAGGGCATCTGAACACAGTTGTGTTGCAAGCTCTACATTCTCTTTTGCAGTCAAATTTTGAATTAAATTATAAAATTGAAATACAAAGCCAATGTCGTTTCTTCTGTATTCAATTAATTCCTTATCATTTAATTTTGTTATTTCTTTATTATTTACCCATACCCTACCAGAAGATGCTTTGTCCATTCCTCCTAAAATATTTAGTGCACTCGTTTTACCAGCTCCACTTGGTCCAACTATTACCACTAGTTCGCCTTTATCTATACTAAAATTAGTATTATCCAATGCTTTTATTTTTACTTCTCCCATTTTGTATTCTTTAACAATATTTTTAAACTCTATATATGACACAATATTCCCTTCCTTTTTCCTTTTGTTTGTATTATATTATATCATATATGTGAAATTTTTTTGAATTTTTAGTGTAATTTTTAAAATTTTTTAATATTGACTTATATTGATTAATAATATATAATGGTTTTCGAAACTAGATTAAATGGTTATTAAAAAATAGGAGGTTTTAATGATAAGAAAAAATATTCAATGTTTTTCAACAATAAAAGAACTTTTATGTCATTCTGCAACTGTCTTTGCCAATAACATTGCTTTTACTGAAAAAGTTAAGCAGAATAATGAGACTGTCTACATTGATCATACTTATACCAATTTGTTAGACGATATTAATGCATTTGGGACATCTCTATATGAATTAGGATTACAAGGTAAGCGAGTTGCAGTAATAGGTCATAATTGTTATCAATGGTCTATTGCTCATTTAAGTAATATGTTAGGTGGGATTGTATCCGTACCTTTAGACAAAGGATTGCAAATAGGGGAACTAGAAAATTCTTTAATAAGAAGTGAAGTTTCTGCTATTGTTTTTGATGCTAAACTTAAAGATGTTATTGAGGAAATTAAAAGAAATGGAAAAACAAATATTGAACATTTTATTTGTTTTACTGATGTTGCTAATTTAATAGATAATGGAAAAAAGAAAATTGAAGAAGGAAACACTAAATATATAAATTGTAAAATAGACCCAGATGTTATGAGTATTTTATTATTTACTTCTGGAACTACTTCAAAATCAAAAGCTGTTATGCTAAATCAACGCGGAATTGCTACTAATATATATGATATGCTTTTAGTAGAATCTTTTTACGAAAATGATGTTAATATAGCTTTCTTGCCATTTCATCATATATTTGGTTCTACCGGTATGTTAGTCATGTTGGCATCTGGATTAAAAACAGTATTTCCAGATGGTCTAAGGTATATAAAGCAGAATTTATTAGAATATAAAGTTTCTGTTTTTGTAGGAGTTCCTATACTAATAGATAAAATGTATTCTACTATAGTAAATGAAATAGAAAAGCAAGGCAAAACAAAACTTATAAGTTTTGCAATAGGTTTAAGTAATATATTGCTTAAATTTCATATAGATATTAGAAGAAAAGTCTTTAAGGAATTAATTAATGCTTTGGGTGGAAGTATGAGACTTATAATTTCTGGTGGTGCTCCATTAGACTTAAAGGTTTCTAAATGGTTTAATCAGATAGGAATTCACTTGGTACAAGGATATGGATTAACAGAGACTTCCCCTGTTATATCTGCTGAAAATGATATTAATATCAAATATGGCTCTGTTGGAATTCCTATGGAGCATACAAATGTTAAAATTGAGAATCCAGATTCAAGTGGAATTGGAGAAATAGTAGTAAAAGGTCCAAATGTAATGCTTGGATACTATAAAGATATTGAGCAAACTAAATCTGTTATTAAAGATGGTTGGTTTTATACTGGCGATTTAGGATATCTAGATAAAGATGGATTTTTGTTTATTACTGGAAGGAAAAAAGATTTAATTGTTTTAAAAAACGGCAAAAAAGTTTTTCCAGAAGAAATTGAGATTTTGGTAAATAGATTGGACGAAGTTGAGGAATCTTTTGTGTATGGCTTGCCAGATAAAGATGATAAAAACAATGTTAAAATTGCTGTTAAGATAGTGTACAATAAAGAAGTGGTAAAAAGAAAGCATTCGGAAATGTCTGAAAAAGAATTAGAGGAATATTTGTGGTCTAAAATTAAAGATATAAACAAAACATTGCCTATGTATAAATATATAAAACACATAACAATAACTGATGAACCATTAATAAAAACCACAACTAACAAGATAAAAAGAAAAGAAGAACTAGATAAAATTTTAGAAAAGGAGGTAACCTGTGGATAGAATTAAATTATCTGACAGAATTTTGCCTACATATAGCAAAGGTGAAGAAATATTTAATATGGTGTCTCATATAGTTGGTGGCGCTTTAGGCGTTGTTGCGCTTGTATTATGTGTTATTTTCTCTGCTTTACATCATAATGTTTATGGAGTTGTAGCAAGTTCTATTTATGGCACCTCCCTAATCCTATTATATACAATGTCTAGCATTTATCATGGCTTAAACCCTGATACCAAAACCAGAACAAAAAAGATTTTTCAAATATTTGACCATTGTTCAATTTTTATTTTAATAGCCGGAAGTTATACTCCATTTTCTTTATGTACTTTAAGAGAATATAATTCTGCTACAGGTTGGACAATTTTTGGAGTTGTTTGGGGATTGGCTATATTAGGAATAGTATTTAATTCTATAGATTTAAAAAAATATAAAGTTTTTTCTATGATATGCTATATTTTAATGGGATGGTGTATTATGATACGAATACGCCTATTGCCTCAATTACTAACTTTTAATGGATTTATGTTATTACTAATTGGTGGAATTGTTTATACAATAGGAGCTGTTCTTTATATCGTAGGCAAAAAGCGTAAATGGAGACATTCTATATTTCATATTGCTTGTGTCATTGCAAGCTTATTACACTTTTTCTGTATATTTTTCTATGTAATTTAATTTTTTAATAAAAGGGCGAATCGCCCTTTTATTATTTCATTCTTTCAAATAAAGGATTAATATTTTCAAGTTTTAAGTTTGGAGTAACTTCTATATAATTCCAAGTTGCTTTATCTATATGCAAATATTCGCGTATTTTCATAGCTGTCCCTGGCATAAATGGTTCTATAAAATTTGATATATTAGCTATTATATTACTACATGTATATATTGTATCATTAAAACCACTTATATCTTCTTTTGCTTGAATCCATGGTTTTCTCTCATCATAGTATTTATTAGCCTCATCTAAGAAACCAATTATTAGTAATACTGCTTCTCTAAACTCTAATTTTTCCACTTGCTCCGAAATATTTGTATACATTTTTTCAATTTTATCTTTAAAAGTAGTATCCATATTTCCTTCTGGTATAGTCTCAATACCTTTATATTTTAATGTTCTATTTACAAAATTTCCAAGTTTATTAGTAATCTCATTATGTGTTGCCTTATAATCTTCTATTGTAAAGTTTGTGTCTTTTCTTTCTGGTCCATTTTTTATTAAATGTAATCTCAAAGTGTCTACATTAAGTTCTTCTATTGCTTCCAGTATTGTCATTCCTACACCTTTACTTTTTGAAAACTTTTGATCATTAAAATTTAAATACTCTGTTGACACTATCATATCTGGCAATTTATAATTGTCCTCTAATGCCAATAGTAGTCCTGGAAATATTAGGCTATGGAAAGTTATATTATCTTTTCCATGCACCATATACATTTTATTATTATCAGATTCTTTCCACCATTGTCTCCAATCCAAATTGTTTTCTTCACAGTATTTCATAGTTGCTGTAACATAGCCTAAAACAGCTTCAATCCATACATACATTCTTTTATTTTCATAACCCTCAACAGGGATTTCTACTCCCCAGCTTAAGTCTCTTGTTACAGCTCTGTCTCTTAGACCTTGCTTTAAATATTTATCTGTTTCGTTTTGAGCATTTTTTCGCCAATTATTTTTGTGCAATGATACATATTCTTCTATTTGAGGTTGTAATTTAGATAATGCAATATATAAATTTTTGTTATCTTTAACTATTGTTTTATTGCCACATTCTACACATATTGAACCAGCTAATTCTTCTTTTGTTGGCACGTGGCCACAATCACATTGATCACCTTTTGTCTCATTTCCGCATACTGGGCAAATTAGTTTAAGTTCTCTATCTGCTAAGAATTTATTACATTTTTCGCAATAGTTATCTTTGTCTATTTTCTCATATATATATCCATTGTCATACATTTTCTTAAATAACTCTTTTACTTTTGATTTATGATAATCATCATTTGTCTTTGTATATAAATTATAAGAAAAGTTCATCGCTTCAAATACTTTGCAAAATTCTTGATGAAAACCTTCCGCTATTTTGCAAGGTGTGGTGTTTTCTTTTTTTGCTCTTTCAGTTATTGGTGTTCCATGACAATCTGAACCTGAAACATATATTACGTCATCACCTATTTGTCTATGATATCTTGCTAAAATATCTCCAGAAATCAAGCCTGCTAAGTGACCTAAATGCAATGAATTATTAGCATATGGCCATGCTCCTCCAATTAATATCTTTTTACTCATAGTATAATGCCCCCTTTGCTTTTATTTTTAATCTTGGCTGTTTTCACTTTGTTCTACATTATTGTTTTCTGTCTCATTCATATTATTTTCATCTGTTTCATTTTCTATATTGGGTTCATTTGTTTCATTATTTATTTCATTTATTGTATTATTTTCTTCATTTTCGGTTGTATTTGTAGGTTCTGATGGTTCCTCAGGTTTTTCCGGCTCTGCTGGCTTTTCTGGTTCTGTTGGTTTTTCTGGCTTTACTGGTGTAACAGGTTTAACAGGTTCTGGTTTAGTTTTATTCCATGGATTATTTGGGTCTGGGTCTGTTGGATCCCATCCTTTAAACTCTGCATCTGAAGATATTTTAGGAGTAGCTGGTTTTCCTAATGGTCCAGGATTTGAGCTTCTGTAAAATGTTACAGGTGTTCCGGCTTGGCAATTATAAAATACCCAATAAGCATCTGCCACTGTAAGTCTTATACATCCCATAGAAGCAGCCGTTCCAAGCTTATTATATTCCCAATACTCTAAGCTAGATTTATCATATTTTCTCAAATATGGAACAGAATGAAGTAATATGTTTCCTTCCACCTGAGTTGTATATTGTCCATATACATCTCCAAATAAACCCTTCCATTCCCATCCACCATATTTCTTTAAATAGTATGTACCACTTTGAGGAGTTGCATACCCTGTAGAGCATGCCATTGCTTTTATACACTTTGTATATTTTCCATTAGAATCTTTTTCATAAACATTAATTACATTTGCTTGGCAATTAATTTCTAATTTGTATCTTGTACCATTTTCTGTATCATTTTTTTTAACTTCTGTTTTGTTTTCTTCTTTTTTCTCTTCACTTGGTTTTTCTTTTATTGTATTTTCCTCTGTTGGCTGTTCTTCTTTAACATCATTTTCTGGATTTGTACTTGTTTGTATTGTTTTATTAACATCTAACCCTTGTTTGGCATTTTTAATTGTTTTTGTATCTTTTAAAATAAAGAATGCTTCTATCCCTAATAAAATTACCAATATTGATATTATTGCAATTAAAATAATTTTTATTTTTTTATTTTCTTCTATTTCTTTCATTCGTTTTCTCCTAAAATTCTGATTATTTCTTCATATATTTCTTCATGAATGTCTTCTATACTTCTTATTTCATCATTTCTTACACATTTTACAGTATACCAGTTGTATTTTTTTGCAACATCTATTGCAGCATTATAACTATCAATAATATGGTTTTTATCTCTTTCGTGTATATCTTTTTGGGTATCATGCGTAAATTTATTTTCTCTGTTTGCAATTAGTTCCAATGCTTTTTCTGGAGGCATCTTAAGGAAAAATACCTCTGTTGGGACTGGCAGTCCATATAAATTAAATTCAAAATCCCATAACCATTCTAAAAATTTTTCTCTTTCTTTCTCATTTGCTATTTTCCCTGCCTGATGAACCATATTAGCTGTTGTATATCTATCTGCAAGGATTATACCACCATTTTTATAATATTCTTCATAATCTTTTTTATATGTTGCATATCTATCTGCTGCAAAAAATGTAGAAGCTATATATGGACTTACATCCTTTGCATTTTCTCCAAATTCTCCTGCTAAATACATTTTTACAAGTGAAGATGAAGGACTATCATAGTTTGGAAAGCTTACTAATTTATAGTCTATTCCATCTTTTTCAAATCTTTCTTTTAATTTCTCTAATTGTGTTTGTTTTCCACTTCCATCTGTACCATCTATTACAAATAATTTTCCCATTTGTTTTTACATCCTTTTCTTTAATTTTATATTACGTTTTACTCCAAAACCAATCTAAGTCTTTATCCTTTTTATTATCTTTTGGTTTTTTCGTTTTAAATTCTTCAAATTTTTTGTCTAAATACAAATACGATATGAATGATAAATATATAAAAAACATATCTCCAATAATAGAATACATTAATGCTTTTTTAATTTCATCTACTGTATCTGGTTTTAGTAAAATATAATCTGCCGAATGAAATATAAGAATCATTAAAGATGTAAAAAGCATTAATGCTATTACTATGCTTTTTCTTCTCTTGTAGGATATATACATTAATACAGTATATATAATTAATGCAAACACAATAATTAGTGGCTTTGTAAAATCAATTATTGGCATTTTACATTTACTCCTTAGTTTATTTTAATTTTTTTTCAATCAATTGTGCAAGGTTTTCTGCTTTTTCTTTTAAATATGCTTTGTCTTCTCCCTCTAACATTACTCTTATTAGTGGTTCTGTTCCAGAAGGTCTAATTAATACTCTTCCATTTCCAGAAAATTCCTCTTCTAATTTTCTAATTTCTGTTTGAATCTCATCATCTGTTTCATAGTCTTTTTTCTTTTTAGAATCAATCTTAGCATTTACTAATACTTGAGGATACATTTTAATAATTTTACACAATTCTGATGCTGATTTATTACTTTCTAACATTACTCTAATTAGCATTAATGATGTTAATATTCCATCTCCTGTTGGGTTATAATCTAATAAAATAACGTGTCCTGACTGTTCTCCACCTATATTATATCCATTTTTCAACATTTCTTCTAGAACATATCTGTCCCCAACTTTTGTTTGTTTTATTGTTATTCCATTTTCTTCGGCATATTTTTTTAAGCCCAAGTTACTCATAACAGTTGCTACTATTGCATTATTAGCAAGCTTTCCTTTTTCTTTTAGATACTTAGAAATAATAGCTATTAGTCTGTCGCCATCTATTTCTTCTCCATTTTCATCAACTGCTAAGCATCTGTCTCCATCTCCGTCATAAGCAATTCCTAAGTTACATTTATTTTCTACAACATATTTTTTTAGTACATCTAAATGTGTAGAGCCACAATTATCATTTATATTTATTCCATTTGGTGTATTATTTAATATATAGTGTTTTATTCCTAGAGCGGCAAATACTTTTTCTGCAACAACAGATGTAGCACCATTTGCAGTATCTATGGCAACTACAAAATTTTCTTTTTCATAATTTTCAAAGTCTTCTTCAAAATTTTTCCTAAAGAAATATACATATTCATCTAATAAATCTGTTCTTATTTCTGAAACGCCTATTTTATCATTTACAGCTGTAAAGTCTGTTAATTTATCTGAGTCCATTATTTCTTCTATTTCTTCTTCAATTGTATCTGGAATTTTCATTCCTTTATTACTAAAGTATTTAACACCATTAAATTCATATGTATTATGAGATGCAGAAATCACAACACTTGCATCTGCTTTAAGTTTTTTAGTCAAATATGCCACTCCTGGGGTTGGCATAACACCTAATATTTTTACATTAGCTCCATAGCTTAAGAAGCCTGCAACCATTGCACTTTCTATAAGAGTACCAGATATTCTTGTATCTCTACCTATTAATATTGTTGGTGTATGGTCTGTATGTTTAGATAAAACATATGCACCAGCTTTTGCAACTTTATAAACTAATTCTGGAGAGAGTTCAGTATTAGCGATTCTTCTTATTCCATCTGTTCCAAAATATTTTCTCATTTTTCAATCACATTTCCTTTCTTTTATTTATACTACATATTATTCTGCAAATTTTACTTTGTCAATTACTTTTGGTGTAAATACTTTTAAATAATATGGATTTATATCACTTAGTATATCTCTAATTAGAACTACATTTCCATCTTTATTTGTAATTTTAAGATTTGGAAATGTTTTTAACATTTCCTTATTTGAAAAAATTTTATCAACTAGTGATTTCATTGGCATATTTTTATATTGTTCAATATATTTATCTATATATTTTTCTTCTATATTTAGCTGTACTTTATTTTCGCTTACAAGTCTTACAAAAAATACCTTTAGCCCAATTCCTGTAATTACCATATCTATCATCAAAAATATCATAATAATTATAACAGCTTTTTTCAATTGTTTGTATGAAAATTTTTCTAAAAATTTGTCCACTTTTGGATTAAAATGTGTGATTAGATAAATTGCCAAAATTCCCCAGAACATAGAAAATGCTACACAAATTCTACCATTAATATTAAAAGCCATATCCGAGTAATCCCACCATACCACATGGAATATGGCTTCTCCTATTAAACTAACCACATATTCTATAATTGAGCCAACTAAAAAGCCTCCAAAAAATAATGTGTAATTATTCTTTTTAAATTTCTGTAGAGCCAAAATCATTATAACAGCTCCCAAACCATAAATTGAACAAAATGGTCCAATAATAAAGCTTTTTCGGCTTTCTAAAACACCTTTAGTTAATATTCCAAATATTGTTTCTATTATAAAACCAATAATACTATAAATTATAAAATATGCAAGTAAAGTTGTTATTGTAAATCCTTGTATTTTTAATGGTTCTTTTTTTGATTCGTTTATTTTTTCTCTCATTAGTGCTCCTTTAAACTACATCTTTTCTGGCATCTGTATTCCTAGTAAATTTGCGCCTCTTTTCAATATAATTCCTGTTGCATAAGTTAAATATAATCTTGCATCTTGTGTTTGTTGTTCTTCACCTATTATTTTGTTTTCATTATAGAAGCTACTAAATGCTTGTGCAAGGCTTATTAGATACCTTGCTAATATATATGGTTCATATTTTTCAGCAGCTTGCATAATTATATCTCCAAAATTATAGATTAATTTTATAATTTCTAAAGATTTTTCGTCTTGTAGCTTCTCAAAATTAACATTTTCTATTTTTGGAATGTATCCTGCTTTTTCTAAAACACTTTTAGTTCTTACATATATATATTGAACATAAGGTCCTGTTTCTCCATTAAAATTAAGCATTGTATCCCAGTCAAATAATTCATCTTTTATTCTGCTATTATATAAATCATTGAATATAACTGCTCCTATTCCTATTTTTTTTGCAATTTCTTTCTTATTCTCTAACTCAGGATTTTTAGCATCAATTATTGTTTCTACTCTTGAGGTCGCTTCATTTAATAAGTCTTCTAATTTTATTACATTTCCATCTCTTGTTGATAATTTTCCATTTTTTGATTGAATCATTCCAAATGGAACATGTACTAGTCCATTAATGTATTTTTCATCTAAGCCTAACAACTTAGCCACCTCAAATACCTGTTTAAAATGTAATATTTGCTCATATGAAGTAACATATATATTTTTATCATAATTATATTCTCTTGCTCTATACATTATAGCTGCTAAGTCACGCGTTGCATATGTTGTAGAGCCATTCGTTTTGCCTATTATACAAGGTGCCATATTTTTATCAGATAAGTCTATTATCCTTGCCCCTTCGGATTCAACAAGTTTTCCGGTACTTTCTAAAATATGTACTATTTCATCCATTTTATCTGCATAAAAAGCTTCGCCATTTAAAGAATCAAAATGTATGTCAAGCATATCATAGACTTTTTGAAACTCTTTTATACTTAGATCTCTAAATTTCCTCCATAGATTTGTACAATATTCATCTCCATCTTCCAATTTTTTAAAATTATTTCTGCATTCATTTAATACTGTTTCGTCCTCTTTGCAAAGCGCATTTATTCTTATATAAATTTTAGTTAATTCATCAATTGGATTTTCATTTATATTGTACTCTTCTCCCCATCTTTTGTAACCTTCTATTAATTTTCCAAATTGTGTACCCCAGTCTCCTAAATGATTTACACCTATGCAGTTATAACCCAAGAATTTATACAGTTTATATATACTATTTCCTATTACAGTAGTACGTAAATGTCCTATATGAAAAGGCTTTGCTATATTAGGCGAAGAATAGTCTATTACTATATTTTTTCCTTCTCCTACTTTACTTGAGCCATAATTCTCTTTTAGTTTTTCTACCTCTGTTAAAACTTCAGAAATAAGCATCTGAGCATTTACATAAAAGTTTAAATATCCTCCCGCTATTTCTATTTTAACTATTTCATTATTTTCAAATGTTAATTTATCTTTTAATTCATTAGCAATAACTGGTGGAGCTTTTTTTAAATCCTTTGCCAACTTAAAGCAAGGAAATGCATAATCTCCCATTTCTTTGTTTGGCGGAGTTTCTATAAATTCATATATATTTTTTGAATCCACATTAGTTATTTCTCCAATTTTTTCCGATATAATTTTCTTAAAATCTACCAAATTAATTTCCCCTTTATTATATATTAATCTCCTAAATTTATTCCTATGTGTCTTGCTGTTTTCACCAAATCGTGATCCAGATTTACTTTTCTTATATTGCTCTCTGCGGTATTGCCAGATGCTGCACCTATTTTTTTATTGTTTCCTACTACATCTTCAAGTGGAACATAATTTAATCTACCATCTTTTATTACTGTTAATACATTAAATTTACCTTCCATAGCAAGCTCCATTGCTTTTGCTCCATATTTAGTTGAAAGGACTCTATCAAAAGCAGTTGGACTACCACCTCTTTGCATGTATCCCAAAACTGTACATCTTGCTTCTAACCCTGTTAACTCTTCTAATTCTTTTGCAACTTTAAATCCTGCTCCTCCTAATTTTGTATTATCTACACCTTTTCCATTGTTTCTTGTTCCCATTATAGTAATATCGCCATTTATTGGCTTTGCTCCTTCTGCTACGACAACTATACTAAATGCCTTTCCTCTGTTTTTTCTATTAAGTATTTTTCTTGCTGCACTATTTATATCATATGGTATTTCTGGAATAAGTGCCACATCAGCACCTCCCGCTATTGCTGATTCTAATGCAATCCATCCTGCATATCTTCCCATTACCTCTAATACCATTATTCTATGATGTGTTTCTCCTGTTGTGTGCAATCTATCTATCGCTTCTGCTGCAACAGATACTGCCGTGTTGTACCCAAATGTTATTTCTGTACATGCAACATCGTTATCTATTGTTTTTGGAACTCCAATAACATTTATTCCTTTTAATGATAAATCTCTTGCCGATTTTTGTGTTCCATCTCCTCCTAAAGTAAATAGACAATCTATTTCATCCTTTTTAATGTTTTCTACACATATATCTGATAAATCCTTATATACTTTCTCTCCGTTTTCTTCTACTGGGTAATTGAAAACATTGGCATTTGTTGACGAGCCTATTATTGACCCTCCTTTAGGTAATATACCTTTTGCATTACCGGTAGCATCAGTTGCTAACTGTACAAAATTGTTTTGTAATAATCCTCTATATCCATCTATAAATCCATAACATTCTATATTATTATTTTCTGCTGTTTTTATAATTGCACGCATTACTGCATTAAAACCAGAAACATCTCCACCATTAGCAAGTATTGCTACCTTCTTTATCATATGATTTTCTTCCTTCCAAATTAAAATATTCTTATAATATTATACCAATAAATAAAAAAAATACAACCCAAAGTTGTATTTTTTTACTGTATTTATGTTATTTTATGCTCTTGGATGAGCTTTTTTGTAAACATTTCTTAATGCTGGATCTTGAAATTGCATATATACTTGTGTTGAAGATATATCTGAATGTCCAAGCATTGTTTGTATTGCTTTAAGGTCTGCACCATTTTGTAGTAAATGTGTTGCAAAAGAATGTCTTAAAACATGTGGAGTTATATCCTTTGTAATATGTGCTTGTTCTTTATAATATTTAACTATTTTCCAGAACCCTTGTCTTGTTAATCTTTTTCCATTAACATTAACAAATAAAGCTTTTTCATTTTCGTCTTTTATAAGTATTGGTCTTGCTTTTTCAACATATTCTTTTAAAGCCTTTAATGATATAGACCCTAATGGAATATTTCTTTTTTTACCTACTGTATTACATATAACAAAACCTTGTTCTAAATCAACATTTTCTATGTTCAACGAGATTATCTCTGTAACTCTCATTCCAGTTGCATATGCAAACTCTAACATTGCCTTGTCTCTAGTACCTTTTAAGTCTACATCCTTAGGTTGCTCTAACAACAATTCTACCTCTTGTGAAGTTAATACACTTGGAATTTTCTTTTCTACTTTAGGCGATTGTATATTTTCTGTAGGATCATTTTTTATTTTTTTAGTTCTTACTAAATATTGGTAAAAAGACCTTATTGATGCTAAATTTCTAGATATTGTTGAAGCTTTTTTTCCTTCTTCTTTTAAATAGTCCATATATTCTTCTATTTCTTCATTGCTTGTTTTTGTATAATTCATATGGTTTTCTTCTATATAATCTGCATATTGCATTATATCTCTTCTATATGATTCAAGTGTGTTTTTTGATACTCTTTTGTCATTTTCTAAAAATTCTAAAAATAATTTTATTTGCTTTTCCATTATTGTTATTCTCCTTCTCTCAATTAACATAAACTTTATATATGTTATACCAAATTTCGACTAAAAAGTAAATAGTTTTTCAAAAAATTTTATATGTAATTTATTACCATTTTTAATAAATTAGGTGATATGTATGTTTCAACCACGGCTGATATAACTAGCAAAATTAATATTATTACCGAAAATAATGTATGCCTTATTATCTCAAATTTAATATTTTCTCTTCTTTTATCTTTTATTATCGACTTATATACTTTTATTCCTGTAACTGCTAATGCTAGCAATGCCGGTACAAAAATTATATTTTGCATTAATAAGCTACATGTAGCAAATATAGCTCCTTTCCCTATTCCAAATGTTGCTACAGCTGAAGATATGGTATATCCCATACAAAATCCCCTAAAAGATACTATGCCAAACACTATAGGCAACCCTATTATTGTTGAACCAGCAAACCACATTATTATTGTAAGAATTACATTATCTTTTATAGAGTTTTTTATAAGTTCCATATTGTCAATTTTATAATTAGTCTTTAGTGAATTAGAAAAATTGTTAAGATATTCCGTTATCTGCGTTATTTGTGTTTCATTTGCATTGTTTATAAATATAACTCCTAAAATTAATCCTATTAAAAATAAAATTGATACTATTGCATATTCTCTTATGTTATCATATATGTGTTTCTTTATAATGTTTGCAATTGTACTTTTTGCAGTTGTTTTTCTCATTTTATTATCATTCCTTCTTTAGATATATATTTTATACATAATATCTATTCAATAAAATGAGTTTTAGAACCTAGCTTGCTGTTAATTTTCCATAAACTCCTCCGCCACCAGATTGTATTTTTATATTACCCTCTCTTGCATCTATTATTGTGTTTGCAACCTTTTCGCCAACTACACTTTCTATATCATCTTTAGACAACTTGTGCAATATATCCATTTCTGTCCCAAAAGTATTTAATAATTTCTCTATTGTTTTTGCGCCCAACCCTGGTATGAAAGTAAGTGGAACCTGATATATATATGGTGGCCTATGTTTTGGGCTTTTAAATTCCTTTTTGTCTTTTATTAATTCTATTCTATCAAATACTCCAAAAGTAACCTTTTCGCTTGAACATTTTGGACATCTTTCCACTGGTTCTTTTGTTTCTATTACCGAACTACAATTATCGCAAAATGTTCTATGGTATTTACCTAATTTAGGATCCAAACCATAGTTACACAGTACTTTTCTTCCCTCTTCATTTTTCAAAGCTTTTACAACTTCTTTAAAACTTATATCTTGCACTTGCATTTTATTATATTCTCTAGCTATTTTAGGCAATGAATGCGCATCTGAATTTGTTATGAATGTTTTATCTTCTAATTCTGATATTGTATCTGCCAAATATGTATCTGCACTTAATCCTAATTCTATTGCAAATATCTTACTAAATTTTTCTTTAAATATATTTTGCATTCTATCCACGCAATTTCCGTAATAACTTTTAAATGGAGTAAAGCAATGTGCTGGTATTAAAATCCCATTATTTTTTTCCACTATATCTATTAGCTCATAACCAGAAATATCAGACCTTTGCGTGCTTAATATTATATTTTTTATATGTGTGCTCATTTCTTTTGAAAAAGCCTTTATATCGTCTAAGTGCGGAAAAAAGCAAACATTATGTGCCGCTCCCTTTTTCCCATTTCTTCCAATTTCAGATGTTTCCACTTCACTGCCCAATAATATGCATACCTTATCTTTATATATTATTCCACCATCTTCTATTTCATATGCCTGTCCTGTTCTCAAGAAATTCTCTATATCTTCTATTACATATGGTGATGCACAATCTATTATTCCTACTATTTGTATTCCTTTTCTATCTGCACACTCTTTTGCTATATTAGCAAAATTCAAACTTTTTGCTGCTGTTATCTTTATTGGTTTTCCGCTTTCACTTCTTCCTATATGTACATGTAAATCTGCAAATATTTCTCTCATTTCTTACCACATTTCCTTTTCCTTTTACAATCCTAATTCATCATAAAATCTTCCTGGATTTCTTAAAGTGTTTTCCACAGAACTGCTTCCTTCATTTTTAACTATTTCCATATTTGTATCTTTTATTAATTTTGATAACGGGATCCCTTGTATTCTTCCTTGTGCAATAGGATATCTTATAGATATTACCTTCATTCCATCAACTGTGTTATCATCATCTGGAACACTATTTATCCCATCTGCTAAAAAACGTAGAACACCTGAAACACCTGGAATAATTACTTCTCTATTTTCATTCATATCTTTATTGCCTCCATTCTATTTACAAAATCCTTAAATATTTCTAAATATCTATTTTCTTTATCCTTTAAATTTCTAAATTCCAATAGAACTAAGGCTTCATCACATTTAAATCCAATTCTTTCTGGTCTGTCCAGAAGCATTCCACCAAATTGATCAATTAATTCTAAAATATCTGCTTCTGGCTCTCTAGGTTCTAGCCCACTATATCTATTTACTTGTTCACATATTCTGCAAAATCTTTCGTCAAATCCAAGATTTCTTAAATACTCGGCTCCTTCTTTTGCATATGTTTTGATTTTCTCCATATCAGAAAAATTATCAACTTTTTTACAATTACACAATATGCATGCTGTTAAAATTAAATTTTTATCCAAATCAATTTCTGTGTGATCTAGAAATAACTTGGCCAACACCGTCTTAAAAATAACAGTGTTATTAAAAAAAGTATTAGCTTTTTTTCGCAAATAATATGCTATTTCAAGTTTCTTTACCCAGTCTTTTTCTTCCATTATATATGTTGCAAAAGTTTCCATTTCAATGTTTCCTTCCATAATAAATGGGAATGTCTTATGCATACAATTATGTGATTTCCCTTACGCAGATTATATGATAAAAAATATTACATTTCAATAAAAATAATGAAATGTAATATTTTTGTAATATTTTACATGGTAATTATTTTATTAGTATAGTCTAAGTTAGACCAAGAATCGCTTTCATATCCTAGAGTATATACATTGGTCGCAAATATATCAGTTTCTAGCATTTCCTTTAATGCCTTATTTTTAGATTCATCCATATATTTTTTTACTGAAGTTACTATTTGCGCTCTTTTATTATGTTTTACTATTTGTGATATCAGTTTTTTACCTTTTTCATTAAAACCTAAAATTCTTGCATATGGAGTTGTTTTTTTAGAAGTCATCATTTTTTCACTTGTTATTCCTAGTAAAGCATATATTAGAATTCTTTGTATTCTTGTCTGGGTATATCTTTTACATTTTACTATATTGACAAAGTCAACAACATTATTGCAAGAATTTGCTGCATTTTTTATAGCATTTTCTAATCCCTCTGATACATCTGCAAGTTGAGCAATATCTCCCACCTTCATTTTTCTTAAGTTATATATTATTTCTTTCTGAAATTTTGATAAATCTAATACATAGTGTCCTCTTCTTAGTTCATCTGCTAAAAGAGCATACGAAGACTTAGGCATAACTTTTTGTATTTCTTCAAACTGACCTGTTGCTATCATTTTTCTTATTGCTGTTGCGCTTGCAAAATCATCTATAATTATTTCATCATTATATAATACTTTTTCTCTTCTAATTCCTATTGGATTTAATTTGCTTTTTAACTTTTTTATTGCCTTTAAATATTCTATTGCCAATATATTGTTTGCCCCTGTTAATATATTTGCATATTGTTTAATATCATTCAAGTACATCATTACAGCATTTTCTCTAGCCTTTGGAAAGGATATTCCTTTTTTTAGCTCATGGTTTAATATATTGGTATATTCTTTTGGCTCCATATAAAAAACATTTGCTATATTGTTTAAACTAGCAATATCTTTTGCCTCTATACCAAAAGATATTGTATCAACTATTTTTAATGAGTCTAATAATTTTATAGCACCTTCTGCAAAGTTTTCTGCGCTTGAAACACTATATACAGTTGGTAATTCTATTACTAAATCTACTCCATTAGCCAATGCCATTTTTGCTTTTGTCCATTTATCTATAATAGAAGTATTACCTCTTTGTACAAAATTTCCTGACATCACACATATTACAAAATCTGCACCTGTTTCTTCTATAGATTTTTTTATATGATATAAATGGCCATTATGAAATGGATTATATTCAGCTATTGTTCCTAATACTTTTGGCATAAACTCACCTTCTTTATATTGTATTGTTTTTTATTTATTGTTATAATATCATATAATAAAAATATTTACAATTAGAAGGAGAAAATTAAATGGAAGAAGTTATTATATATACTGATGGTGCCTGTAGTGGTAATCCTGGACCAGGTGGTTGGGGAACAATTTTAATGTATAAAGATAATAAAAAAGAAATTTCTGGTGGCTTAAAAAATACTACCAACAATGTAATGGAACTAACTGCTGTAATAGAGGGATTAAAGCTTCTAAAATTTCCATGTAATGTTCATCTTTATAGTGATAGTGCTTATGTGGTAAATGCTTTTAATCAAAATTGGATTAAAAATTGGATTAAAAATAATTGGAAAACATCTGATAAAAAAGAGGTAAAAAATAAAGAGCTTTGGCAAGAATTACTTTCTCTTACCAAAACTCATAAAGTCACATTTCACAAAGTAAAAGGTCATGCAGACAATGAATTTAATAATAGATGTGATGAATTAGCCAGAATGGCAATACATAGTTAGTTTATTATTTACCTTCTTTTTTAGAAGGTTTTTTCCTTATTTCCTTTTGCATTTCTTCTACCTTATCCCCTATATTATCTTTTATTTCGCTTGCACTCTGGGTTATTTTTTCTTTCATGCTTTCAACTTTATCTGACATTTCTGTTTTTACTTCCTTAGCCTTTTGTGCTATTTGCCTTGCTTTTTCTTTTATCTTAGCCTGCAAATTTGGGTATGCTTCCATAAGTCTTTTGTTGAAAAAAGATTTTCCTATTAATACTTCCCTTACCTTTTTTGTAATTTCTTCTGTGTTATCCTTTATTTTACCTACATTTATGGTTTTAACAGTTTTTGTAAAACTTGATATTACATTATATGAAACAATATTATCTGTAATAAATATTGTAAAACAAATTGCAGAAATAATATTTAACATAGAATTTGAAAGCATATTTAAATATTTAAATGTTATTGGATTTAATACATACATAACCAAACATCCCAATATTCCAAATGGCACAACTGTTTCTAGACATATTCTTCCATTTATGTTATATTTTTTAGCGCTATAATCCCACCATCTTGCTTTAAATATTTTTTCCATTATGTAACTTGTAAAATACTCTAATGTTCCACATATTATTACTGCCATCAAAAATAATACTATTGGATCTTTGGTATAGTTTTTTAATAAAATTGTAATGGCTAGTCCACCAAATCCATAAATTGGACAATATGGGCCTATTAAAAAGCCTCTATTTACAAATTTTCTTTTTTCTATAGATACTAATGTTGTTTCTATTATCCAACCCAAAATTGCATAAATAAAAAACAGCATAAAGTATGTAAATACATTTCTCATTTTTTTCTCTCCTCTTCATAAACAAACAATTCATTTTTAAATTTAACATATTTTTCTTAATTTAGCAATAAAAAATCCTTCATATTCTTGTGTTGGACATATGCATAAAGTTCCATCTATTGTTGTTGGTAATTGTGGTAATGTTTCCTTACCTTCAAATTCAATTGGAACAATTTCCATTCCTTTATTCATTATTGTTTTTACTATTTCTTCATTTTCTTCTTTTAATATTGAACACGTTGAATATACCAATTCTTTGCCACCTTTTAATATTTGTACTGCTTTATTTATTAAACTTCTTTGTGTTTTTTTGCATTTTTCAACAAGCTCTAATGTAAAATACTTGTTCAAATCTGTATTATTCATATTTATAGTACCACTTCCACTACATGGGCTATCTAGAAGTATTTGATCAAAAGAGAAAAATTTATCTATATTTCTTGCATCTTTTACCATAACATATGCTAGAGCTCCTTGCTTTTCTAGATTGTATTTTAGTCTCTCCGCTCGTATATTACTCATTTCGCAGGCTGTTATATTTGCATTGTTATTAGTAAGTGCTGCTATTTGTGTGGTTTTTCCTCCTGGCGCTGAAGTCATGTCTAAAATATCTGTTTTTTCTGCAGGATTTAAAATTATTGGTGGCAACATAGACGACAAACTTTGTAAATATATTTCTCCATTTTTATACATTTCTAATTTTTGTATCTCTTCTTCATTTCTATTAAGTATTATAAAAGCCTCTTTACTCCATTTTACTTTTTTATACATTATTCCATTTTCAACTAGCCTCTGTTCAATTTCTTCTGCTGTTGTTTTTATTGTATTAACTCTAAAAGTAAGTTTTCTTTCTAACTTATAGCCTTCTATTATTTGATTAGCTTGCTCTTCGTTATATTCTTTATATAATCTTTCCATAAAAAAATCGGGTAATTTGTTCATCTAATTATCATTCCTTTTTATTATTATTCTATCATCTTCTGCTTTATCTTTTATTTTATCTGCTCTATATGATTTTATTATATATTGGCTCTTCCCATCAAATTTTATTGTAACTGATTTAGTATAATCATTGTTACTTTCTTCATGTTTTTCATCTATTATTAGACTAGCATTACACTTTTTTAGTGTTTCAAATGTAGATATAAATCCAATGCCTGTACCGCCAGTTTCTTTGTGTGTTGTTACAGGTTCCAATCCTAATTTTAACAATGTTTCTATTTGAAATTCTATACCTGTATCACATACGCAAAATTCGTAGCAGTTATTTTTTATACCCAATATTGCTATAATACTTTTAAATTTATTTTTACTAAAATTTATTGCTATTATTGCATCTTTTAAATGATCCCCAATTAAAGTTACTAATCTATCCTTTTCTATAATATTATTAATTAATGGATATACATTTCCTTCTATTTTTAGCTTAAAATCAATATTATTTTTTATACATTCACTTTGCATATATTTAAACATTTCATCAATTTCTTCTATTCCTGTAAGTGGTAGCTTTTCCACTTGTTTTATTGAGTTCATTTTATTAGAATATTCTTTTGATAAACTATTTATTTTGTTTGTAATAGCTAGTTCCCTTCCAACTTCCATATTTGTATTATTTATAAAGTCATTTACTGTCATCTCTAATGCTTTTTGTCTATTATAGAATTCATGATTAATTTTGCTAATCTTAAACTTTTCCTCTGAAAGAACTTTTATTTTCTCATCCTTTTGTTTAATTTCATTTTCATAATCTGCCATTGTTTTTTCCAATAACTTTTGCTTATAATATAAAACCAATGTTTTTTGAATCATAACAAACATAATAGTACCTAAAATAATAAATGAAATCAAAATATGCCTTGTCAAATTGCCATAATAATTGCCAAATAAGGTGTATACAAATATCACAGCAATACTTATGTTTATAGCTATAATCTCAACGTATTCTTGGCTTTTAGTATCTCTTAAAAATTTCATTCCATTTTTTATTCTTTTAATTTTTGAAAATATATAAAACAGTATAATGCTTATAAGTGTTATCAAAATAAAATTACAAAAATTATTATTTATATTAAGTATTGTCAACGGAAGAATTTCTATTATTGTAGCCAATGTGTAAATGATATATGTTATTGCATTCGCTACTAGATTGGTAATAAATATAGATATATTTTCTTTTATAAAAAAAGATAAAAAGATGTTTTGCAATATAAATGAAACAATTATTAAAAATGGGATTGCCATATATTTCTTTAATATTGCATATGTTATTGTTGTTAATACGCTTGCACTTGTAATCTTTACCCATTGTCTATAACTTGTAATTTTAATATTTAATATTTTAAATGTCACTAAATACACTAATATATTAATAGTAAATTGCTTTATTAGTAAATCACTATTCATTTTCCATACCACTTTCTCCTCAAATCATAAATATTATATATTAAAAAAAAGACATAATCAATATTAATTACATCTTTCTAATTTTGTTGTGTAGGGCTTTATTTGCACGGGCGATTAAAATCGCCCCTACTTAATTTGAATTTTTGCTAAGTATTAAACTTTAATTATAATCCTAATACATATCTTATCCATTCCCAAATGTCCATTCATATCACCACCTATTTTTTTATTTTTTACAATAAAAAAATATCACTTATATCCATTTATATAAGTGAACAGTAGTGATTCAATTATTTGATTAAATCTGATTTTTGTCATTTAGTGATTATTACTTTTTGTGATATTTTATCACTTTGTAGACATACTTTCTTTCATCTACCAAGTAATATTTGAATTTTGCCACAATGCAATGCATTGTGGCGCTTTTTAGATCATCTTTTTCTTTATTTTATTGGCATAATAATATATAAATTCAGTTGGTGTTGGTACTCCTGTTTCATAATTAATTTTTGCTGTGTAATATGTGGTTAAATCTTCTATTGCAGATATTCGCCAAGCATAAAGTATTGCATTCTGCATTGCTCTGCTTATAGTACTTGTAGACCTTTTATATTTACCACCTAAATATTGTATTATTGATATTTTGCTTTCATTATTTTCTTGCATTATTGCATAATATATAGAGTCATGTAAATACTTTCTGCCTTGTAAATGAGTTCCTACTCCTATCAAATCAAGTTCTTTGTCAATTTCTTCCAATATTTCTTTATCATCATTTGATTCATTGTGTTTAGTATTTTCAGTGTAGCTTATATTATCTGTATACCCATTTAACAATAGTAATGTATCTATTACGTTTTCTTCCGAATAACCTTCTTGTTTTTTATAAAATATAAAATCAACTTTATTATCATGTAAATAATCATAAACAGAGTCTGTACATATGTTTGTAGTTACTATTATTTTAGGCAATATTTTTAACTTAATTTTCCTTAACTCTTTTAAAAATCCAAATCCACTACCTTTTCCATTTGTTAATTCTAGATCTAATATAATACCGTCTGGCATATTATTTTTTACACAGTTTAACGCTTCTACTTCCGAGTTTGTTATTGCAATAAATTTTATCTCACTTTTTGCTCTTTCAATTTTCTTAAATATTTCGCAAGTATTAACATCATCTTCCACTAATAATAATTTCATTTTATTCTCCATAAAAATAAATACCTCTTGTTTTTTCATATATTATCATATTTTTTCATTTTTTTCCACTAATATGTATTGTTTTTTGTCATTTTATAATTTGTTTATAATTTTAGAATTAATTTGATATTAATTTTGTGAGGTTTTTTATGAAAAAGCAAATTGGTTTAAGAATAAAAAATATACGTGAAAATATGAATATGTCAAAAGAAGAATTTTCTAAATTACTTGGTATCTCTGGTCAATATCTAGGAATTGTTGAACGTGGAAAAAGTTGCTTATCCATTGAAAAGTTAAAAAGACTTTGTGATTTAACCAATACCAGTGCTGATTATATTTTGTTTGGCAAAAATAATAATATAAAATCGGAAACTAGTAAAATATTAGAATCTTTTAGTAATGAAGAAATAGAACTTGGTTGTGATACTTTAAAAAAATTAGCAGTTTTTATTAAAAGTATAAATTAACCTGAGTGGCTAAAACCGCTCAGGTTAATTTGTTTCGTTTGTTAGTTTTCTTCAAATTGTGAATTATACAATTTTGCATATGCACCGTTCTTTTTTAATAATTCTTCATGCGTTCCTTGTTCTACAATATCTCCTTGATCCATTACAAGTATCAAATCTGCATTTTTTATTGTAGATAATCTATGTGCTATTATAAAGCTTGTTCTACCTTTCATTAAATTATCCATTGCTGATTGTATTTGTTGTTCTGTTC
>ERZ773235.186-NODE-186-length-88308-cov-9.218497_pt1 | contig 88308 bp, 79 predicted proteins | sample MGYA00580522_ERZ773235 | MGnify/ENA primary metagenome ERZ773235 (study PRJEB29015, sample SAMEA2737797) | human gut metagenome | biome: human gut; feature: human-associated habitat; material: faeces | place: China | collected 2012 ... | reverse complement strand
TCTATAAAAGTAAAACCTTCTCCTAGTTGTTTTAAAAAGCTTGGTATATCTTCTAGTATAAATGACATTAGCATTTTCTCTGATATCTTATCTGTATCAAACTTATTTTTTATAAGTATTGGATCCTTTATTAAATCACCAGCATTAATCTCTTCTTTATTAATTAGTTTTTCTTTTGTGTTATCGTCTAATCTTTCGTATTCACTAGACTTTATACGCTCCCTTAACTTTCTTACTGATAGGTTTTGTTCTTCTGTTATTCTTATATAATAATTAATTTTATTTATATCATCTATTTTTAAAAGTTCAACATAATGACTCCATGATAATAGTTGCGACACTGTCGCAAGTTTGTTTGATATGTTAAAAAATTGTTTCATCCTAGATAAAGCCGAAAACGTATATCCCTTACCTAACTCTTTAGTTAGCATATCAGAATACTTCTTTATAATTCCTTCTCCATAACTTTTTCCAGCATCATTTAATAATTTACCAACTTTGTAATACGTATTTAAATCACTTCTATTTTTCGAATAATCCTTTACCTTTTTATATACTTCATTATTTATTAATTCGTTTTTTATTTTCTTATAATAATTCATGTGTTTTTCCTTTCTTTTGTTTAGCCATCTATTATATGAATTATTTTTAAAAAAACTGTCATATTTTGCAATAAAAAAAAGAAACCTTAAAGTTTCTTCAAATCATCAATTCCTCCTGCTACACTATAACAATTATATCCAAGAGCATTAAGTATTTTAGTGCAAGATAAACTTTCCGTTCCTTTATTGCAAACTATATAATATGTATTATTTTTATCTAAATAATATTCTGGATTTCTAAGTAAATTAATTCTTGTAATATTTCTTCCTCCAATATTAAATTCATTAAATTCAAATCTTGTTCTTATATCTATTATATTTTTTTTATTCTTTATTTCGTTAATTTTAATTTGCATAACATCACCATTATAATATATGAAAAAAAGCACAACGTTAATGTGCTTTTATTCAAAGAATTCATCAAAGAAATCATCATCATCTTTTGAAGAATCTTTTGTATTCATAATTTTATCTATTTCTTCAGTATTTCTATAAACATTAGATTTGCCATTTTTATCATCAGCTTGCTTGTTTATGGGCTCTTCAGCCTTAATTTCTGATTTATCATCCTTCAAGATATTTTCATCTTTGATAGCATCGTTTTTATCAATAGGTTCATCAAAAGATAAATCTTCAATCATATCATCAAACATATCATGTTTTGCTTCACTATTTGTATTTCCAAAGTTTGATATATCCTTGCTATCAAATGAAGGAAATTCAAGTTTATTACTATCCATAGTTGAATTATTTAAACTTGGTTTATCATTGCTGTCTTTAACATCAGTAGTTTTTTCTTCCACCATCTTTTGTTCTGATGCTTTAAGTTCGTTATCTTCAGCCTCTTTTTCTCTTTTTTCTTCTTCTTCTAACTCTGCTATTCTAGCATCAATCTTTTTCATCATAGCATCAATATCTAAGTCATCACTACTATTATTAGATGATGAGGCTGAATTAAGTGGTGAAGGTGCTGATGGCATGCTAGTAGTAGCACCAAAGGCTGATAAAGGATTTGGATTTGATGGAGATGTAAATGGTGATTGCCCAAACGGATTTGCATTTCCTCCAAACGGGTTAGGCGTCATACCTCCACCAAACGGATTTGCTGCCCCACTACCACCGAATAATTCATTTCTCTTTTCTTCTTTTTTCTTCTTAACAAATTCTCTTATATCAAATAATTTTATTTTTCTTTGTTCATGAGAAGTCACCTTAGCAGGTGGAACTTCAGAATTATTCTTACCATATCCGAAATCAGTATTCCAAAATGGTAAGAACTTTGTTCTAAGTGGCGGAAGACGATGTTTTAAAATAAGTACTTCATCTTGCTTAAATCTTTGAAGTTCAGTAACAGTAATAAGTGGTCTTGTTTCCTCTTTTTTATCCTTACCTACTTTTACTATTTTATCACCACATAGTTTACTTATCTCCTCTAACGCTGATAATTCACCGGTTAACAAATATAAAATATTACCACAGTTACCACGAATTGTTTCAGCATCTTCATTACCATAAACTTGTTTTAACTGTGCAAAGTTTTGGATGATCATTGTCATTCTTATTTGTCTTGAACGAGCTGCCGTAATCATTGTTGTAATATCTTTAAACTTAGGCATGTTAGCAAACTCATCAAGCAAGAAGTTTGTTCTAACAGGAAGCTTACCACCATGTCTTTGTGCAACTGCAATTAATGATTCATAACATTGTTTTACAAAGATTGTTGCAAGTGCGTGATACGTTGTTTTTTCATCCTGTATAATCATAAATACTGCTGTTTTTCTCTCACCTATTGTTTCCATATCAAAGTCACTACGTGATAACATCTCTGCTAAATTTTGAGTAACAGCAAACACTTTTATTTTTTGTTTTAATACCGAAAGTACTGAGTTTTTAGTATCTTGTGGTGCATTTACCGTTCCTAATGCGTTAATTGCCGCAGGACTTGCTGGATCTTTAAATTTAAAATATTCCTTAATGTAAGTTGATGCTCCAACTTTTTCCTCACCAACCGTTATCATTAAGTTTACCGTTGAAATACTTATTTCATCTTCTGGTGCATCTTCAAACATTCCAAGAGACAATCCTGTTAAATAGTCAGCTGCTGAATTAGTCCAGAAAGGATCATCAGCTTTCTCATCAGTTGCTATGTTAATAGCCATATCATTTAAAAGTTCATTTGCTTTATCTTGATTACCTTCTTTATAATACTTATATGGCAATGTATAAGGATTCCAACAACTACCATTTTGAGGATCACGGAAGTTAACTACTATAACGTCATAGCCTAAATCCTTTAACATTTCACCATTCTTTTCAAATATTTCACCCTTAGGATCAGTAATAACCATTGATTCACCCTTTTTAGATAAAATATTAACTAATGGATTAATTACCATTTGAGTTTTACCTGAACCAGTAGCACCAATAACAAGTGAGTGTGCTTCTCCGTTATCTACGTATACTAAATTTTTCTTTTTATCATAAACGAGTGGAAAACCAGCTACCGTACTTTCCTTTGCCGTAAGTTCAACAGGTTCTACATCTTTTGAGTTTTTATATTCATCTTCCTTAGCAAATCTACCAAAGCCATCTTCTTTTTTACCTTGCACTATTCCAAAACCTTTTTCTGTAGTAAAAAACTTACTTGATACGCTCGCTGTTAAAGCAACAACTGCAATTATCCAAAAAAGAATTGTATATCCCAATCTAGGTGGGAAAAACGCTGGTATAAAATTAAAAGTAAATCCTATGTGATTACCTTCTAATTCTAAACTCGATTCTGTAACATGATAGATATTAACAACACATAAAGCTACAACTATAAGTAATAATAAACAAGCCCATGCATAAGCTACAAAGTCTTTGTGTTCTGCTCTAAATTTTAGCTTCATATTAAAGCCTCCCCTTAAATAAAACTAGAATAATTATCTATATAAAAATATTATACCAAATATTTAACGTATTTGGTATAATTTTTGCTAATATTCTATTTTATTTTCTTTATACTTTTTTATCAAATACTTTATAATTAGCATTAAAATTCCTAGAAACATCAAAACAAGTAAAATCTTGGATATCAAAGAAAGTGCTTTTTTTTGCCTTTTCTTTTTTTTAACTACATTTTTTCTTTCTTTTAAATTATTTTTGTTTATCTTAAGATAAAATGTCTTTGATGCCGGAGTATCTTTATTAAAGATCCACGTATAAGTAGTTCCATTTACTTCATCGGCATCCTGCTCTGCAGCCGAAACAGGTAAAGTTATATTTACCCTTATGACTGGTAACGCTGGCCAATCACTACAATCTTCACAATATGTTATATGTTCAGAAACGTTACTTATCTCATAATATTCATCAGTTTCTGTCCATTTCATTTGCCTATATACATATTGTGAAAAAACCGTTCCTTCAAAATAATCCATTATATTGTTATAATTATTTGTAAACTTTACAACTCCTTTATCATTTTCTATTTTGGTATCATAACTATACTCTCTAGAATCTAAAGCTACTTTATATTTATTCAAGGTTGATTTTAGAATTGTTTCAGCTCTTTTTTCATTTGTGCTTAGATTTGATAACTCTTCTGATATAATCACATTTTCTTTTACTTTTCCATATTCATTCATAACAACATTTGATTCGACACTACAACCAGTTAGCAAGATCATAAAGCATATAAATACAATGATTTTTATTTTTTTCATAATATCTCCTTTTTAATATTCAATTCTATTTTTTTTATATTTTTTATAAAAAACATAAGAAAATATGGAAATAACTATAATAATTAATAATATAACTAATAACATCTTAATAGTTGTATCTGATGTATTATTAACTGCTTTATTAATAATATTTTCTCTTATTTTTAAATTAAATTTATTGTCAGAATCATTAGAAAATCTCCAAGTATATTTATTACCATTTTTTTCATCTGCATTACTTTCAATTACTTTTTGAGATAATGTTAAATTTAAGGAAATATTATCAATATCAGGATTCTCAATACAGTTATTATCACATTTAAAATAGTTACTACTAGCTATTATATTGTAATACCCAGATTTATGAATACAGCTAACATTACTAAAGAAGTTTGTAATTGATGGTGAATTTTTAAAATAGTCACAAATATCATCATACTTCTTTATGGCTGTACCACTAATAGTATTATCAGTAAAAGTACTATTATATTTGTATCCGGATAGATTATAATTTTGAATTACAAACTCTTTAAAATCACTAACATATTGTTCATACGAGGAATTTTCTACATCTATATTTTCTTTATTTTCAAATATTGAAATTTTTTCAGTTACTGAATAATCTTTATGAATATTAACATCAACATTAGCACTGCAACCTGTTAACAATAATGTTAAAAGTACTAAAAATATTTTTTTCATTTTATTTTCCTTCTTAATTTGCATATTTTTTATTTTTACCTATATAATTACAAACGTTTATAGTGTTTTGAGTATGACTATAAGGAGATTTTCTAACTTCAAAATGTAAATGTGGACCGCTTGAATTTCCAGTGCTACCTGATTTTCCTATTTCCTGTCCCTGTGAAACCTTATCACCTTTTTTTACTGATATTGTAGACATATGTGCATACCATGATTTATAACCATTGCCATGATTAATTACAACATGATGTCCGTAACTATAACTTAAGTATTTAACCGATTCAACAGTACCACCATCTGCTGCTAAAACAGATGTACCAGTTGGAGTAGGAATATCTCCACCTCCATGCCAACTACCAGATGAATACGTAGGATAAGAATTGCAAGCATTATTACCTTTTATTGGGCGTATAAACATTCCTGTTGCTTCGCCCTTTTCTCCTGTATTTTTTGTCTCTGATTGGCAATAATTTTTAACAATTTCTGCCGATTTGCCACTTGTAAAGCCCCACCATCCATATGTTATCCAACCTTTATTAACAAAATCATTAATATCATACGGATTTTTAAAGAAATTTGGATGTGATGGGTCTCCAACATAAACATTACCTTCTCCATCTACTTTGCGAATAACTATGTAATGTCCTCCTCGTGTAAATGGACTTGCACTACCAACGTTTGCTATTATTAATCCACCACTTTTTAGTATTTCTAATGCTTCTTGTATTCCTTTTTTATCAACAGACATCGATTTATAAGTTAAGCCGTGCTTGTCAGCTGCTGCTTTAAAATATCCTGAAGCAGTTCCACTTACTTTGCAACCACAATAGCCTCCAGATTTAGCTTCATTCATTGTATCTATTGGCAATATAGAAGTTTCATCAGTTAAATTGGCGATTACCATAGACATTGATGTTACTCCACAAGCTGCCTCTCCGATTGTAGCCGATCCACCTTGACCACATGCCTCAACCGTTCTTCCACAAAAAGTATCATTTTTCCATTTTTCATCGTATTGTGAATAATATATAAATTTATCGTCTGCTATACCACATTGCCCATTTGTAGTTAAAGCTTCACAACTAGAACTTTCTTTGCTAAGTGTTTTAGTTTCCATATCAAATTTTTCAAACCTCGAATCAGAAAATGCACCTTGAGAACCATATAAAATATCCATATAATCCTTGCCTTGTTTATCTAAACTAGCTGCTTTAGTTTGAGATAAGCATGATCCAACCTTACAATACGAATTGTAATCATCATACTGATTACCTGCAAATGCCTTGTTTTTACTATCATATATAAATTCACCAGCAGTTTCATCATACCACTTTTCTAAATTAGCTAAAGACTCAGCATCTAATCCTGATTTTGTATTTTTTAATGTTTCACTGTTATAAGGATTCTTTTGAAGTTCTTTAGCATATCGACTTCCACTTTTACAGCCTTCGTAAACGTCGCAGAAATCTTGGTCAGCTGTACTAGCTCTCATGTAAAATATTGTTTTACCATCGAAATAATCTGGCTTAAATCCCTTACCAACATCACTAGAACCAGGTCCAGTACGGCCTAATACGAAACTTTTTGCTGCTATCATAACGGCTTTCGCCTCAGCCTCTCGTTTAACTCCATCTCCAACTTCTCCATACGCTGCTCCCATTACATAACGTTTTAAATCTAATGTTAAATCTTCAGTTCCATATAATGAACCTGCCGATTTAATTGTTGAAAAATTTCCTGACGCTGAATCTTTTAATACAACAACTGCTTCTCCCTGTATTATATCACCGGCATAAGAATATCCTAAAGTCGTAGACGAATTTGAGCAAACAACAACATCGTAAATATAGTTCTTAAAATAATTTTTCTTTTCTTTTAAATCTTCGATTATTGCATCGGCAAACGCATCCTGTTTATCAGAATCAACAAAATTAAATAATGCTTTATACCCGGATTCTGATTTAAAATAATCATTTTTTAAATATTCAGTAAATTCATCTTCTGACATTGATTTAGATTTCTTTAATAATTTTTTAAATTTTCTTCTATAAGACCATTTTCTAAATAGTTCCAAATATATATCATCACCAACAGCTGTATCACATTCATCATCTTTACATTCTTCTTCATCTTCTGATTCGTCAGAGTCTTCATAATCAGAAATATCCTGATAATCTTTATAAGTCTTAGAAGGATCCCAATTTTTATTATTTGTGTTTAAATAGTAAGTTACACTTCCATCTTGCAATGTTTCATAATAAGGGTAAACCACCGCAACCATTGCAAGTGCCGCATCAGAATTCGGATATTTTTGATACAGATTTCTTAACTTTCCAAGTGTTTTAAGATCGGTTTCAGAATAGTTTTCAGATTCATAGGAATCTTTTATATCATCTTTGCCTGGTGCAACTGCAACGGCTACTACTATAACTATAGCAATTAAAGCTACTACCAAAATAACTATAAGGCTTATTGGAAATGTAGCTACAATTAAATCTATTAATCCATGAATTGTTTTTGCTGCTACCTTTGTTGCTTGCTTTGCTACTTTTGCGGTTGCTTTTGCTACTTTTTTTGTTGTCTTAATAGCTTTTTTAGTATTGTTATAAGCTTTTTTAGCCTTTTTTGCAGTTTTAACTGGTTTACTATTTTCTATTCTGTCTTTTAAATTTTCTTTGCCGTTTTCTATAACCCTATTAGCGGTATCTCTTGCTTTTTCTTTTGCTTTTCCAGCAGATTTTTCTAATCTATCTTTAAATGCCGAAGCTAATTCATCTTTATTTTTTGGAAAGTTTTGAATGTTTTCTTTGGCTTGTCTTGCACGATTTTTAACATCATCAGCTTTTTTTCTGGCATTTTCTGGCAGATTCTGAATATTTTCTTTTGCTTTATTTGCTTTCCTTTGAATATCTTCCTTTTTATTTTTTATATCCTCTGGTAATTTTTCTATTTTATTCTTAGCGTTTTCTAAATTTTCTTTAGCCTGATTAATGTCTTCTTTTAAATCCTGTGCTTTTTCTTTTAAACTTCTGTCATCAATATTCGTTAAATTTTGTTCTAACTCATCGATACCATCATTGTCAAAATCTTGCTGCGATGCATCACTCATATTAGAATCCAAAATATCATCATTTTGAAAATCATCTGTTGAACTTACCATACCAGAAGAACTTAAATTACTATCAGATGAAGAATCAGTTAACATACCATTATCAGAAATTTTAGAGTCAGAAACATCTTGAATATCATTTAATTTATTTTCTGAATTTGTAACTTGAACTGATGGTTCTGAATCAGTTTTAACATCCATATCAAAACTAACGTCTTTAAGTTCAAAATCATCTATTTTTAAATCTTCTACATCATCAACTTTTTTAATTTTTATATTTTTGTTATTTTTACTAGAATCCATATAAGCACCACCTATAATACACAAATAAATTATATCATAATAAACATCAAAAAAAAAGATGCATAAGCATCTCTTATAACCCTCCACCAGAGCCAAATGAATCTAACTCTGCTTCAGATACAGTAACATCTATTCTCATTCTTCTGCTTCCACATACAAATAAAGCTTCACCTTGATTATATTTCTTTATGCTTTCTTTTTCTTGTTCATTTAAATCAATAAGCAACCCTAAATCTTCTACTGCTTGCTTTTTTAGTCCCATAACAAGATAATAAGAAGCATTATCAAATATTGCCTTACCTTGGGTTATTACCTCTGGCGCAGCAAAATCACTAGGTTGTTGTGTTATAAATAATGTACCACTATTATATTTTCTTGCACGTCTTTGAATTTGTGCCAAGAAATCGGCTCCTATTGTATTATTACCAGATAATAGAATATGTGCTTCATCAACCATTAATACGGTATTTATAGTACTATCTAAACAATGACTCCATGCGTATTTAAGAATATTAAAGAATAATGCATTTCTAATATTTTCATCAGCATTCATCAAATCTCTTATGTTAAATACTATAAATTTTGAATTTGGATGAATTGTAGTTTTTCCATCAAAATAAAATTTAAGTTCTTTTACCAATGGTCTTATTTTAAGCTCTAGTTTTTCTAATATGTCTCTTTCATGAGTAATTTGATCTCCATAAGCTTCTAATCTTCTTACTAATGTTTCATATAAATCTGAGAATGTTGGGTATTGTTCAGATGACATACGAGAAAAATCAGTTTCAAAAGAAATACCAAAACGTTGATATGTCAATTGAGCAATTTCACTAAACATAGTAAGAACATCTTCAGTTATAGTTGGATCATAATACTTCATAAAAGCTTTTAAAAATTGTAGTGTCTTAGTAAGAACCGTATAACCTAAACCATCTCTTATTTCTTCATCATCAGCCTCTAAAATGACCTCAAGTGGATTAATCATACCAAATTGTCCACCCTTACCTAAATCAATAAAATCGCCTTGCATTCTAGACGTCATTTCTTCTAGTTCACCTTCTGGATCAATTACAACTAATTTATAACCATTTCTAATATGAGTTCTAAGTAATAGTTTTGCAGCTGTTGATTTACCTGATCCAGATGTACCTAGAATTATCATATTGGCATTGTTTCTATTGTGCTCTTTTCTTATTTGATATAAGAATTGATTAAATAAAACAACTCCGCCTGAAAAATCAGTTCCAAGTAAACAAGACATTCCTGGATCTTTTAAGCTATCAAACACAAATGGATACATTGCAGCTATTGTTGGAGATGTAATTGGTGTTCCAATTTGTTCTTCAATATCTTGCTTTGGAAAAATTGGAATTATCGACTTTAAAACTTTCTTTTGTTCAAATCTAAGTGGTATTGCTCTTAATTCCATTGACTCCAAATAATTCTTTACTTGCAACTTTCTGTTGTCAAGTTCTTCTTTAGAATCAGCAGTTATTACAACGTGCATTTGAAAATCAAAAATTCTTGATTGACTACTAGTAATCATTTGTATAAAATCATTTAATGAATCATAATCTTGTCTCAATTGTTCTTGTAATGTTTTATCATTTTCTTTTTCATAATTAGACTTAATTTCAGCTAATTGTTTATTAAGCATTTTTGCCATGACAGAAAAAGGTAATGGTATTTGTTTTATAACAATTTTTACTCCTGAATCATTTGATAATCCTGATAAGAAACCTGGAGTTATCCACTTAGGAAATGAAACAATAGTAAGGATTGTACACCATTTATCACTAATAACAAATTCTGAAGGTTTAAAATCTAACCCTTTAGGTGCTAATTCCTTTTTTATATTAATATTACTCATTATACCAACACCGTCCCAAATTCAGTTTTTTGACCACCATTTAAGAAGTTATCTAAAATGCTTCTTAAATCATCATTATTAGCTTGACTAGAGGCTAGTCCCGCATTTGCCAAACCATTTATTATTAATCTAATCTTCTTTTGTACTATTTCTACCTCTTTTTCCTTAAACAAGATGTAGAATTCAACATCTGAAACATTATCACTAAAATCTTTAGCTTTATTCAAATCCTGATTAATTAACTTTCTTATTATCGGGTTCTGGGCCTGGTTATACATCATTTGAAGTTGAGCTATATAAACTGATATATCAACCGGTCTATCAGTCATTACCGTCCAAAACTCAAAATCAATTGTATTGTATAAATCTTTTAAACTATCAATAACATTAAATTGATCATTTTCTTCAAGAATAAATATATTTTTAGGATATATCTTAACACCCGCAACTTTCATGCCATTATCAAGTTCTATCATATTATTAACAATTGCCTTAACAGGCATAAAGCTTTCAGTAGTAGCACTAGTCTTTGAACTCATTTTTAGCACACCATCCTTTCCATTTGAACTGCTGTCTTTCAACAAAATAAAATTTATATACATTTCCCAGCACACACATAACATTGTGATAGTTTGGTATTGGAACAACCAAAAATGCACAGACCGCAAGAGGCATTAAAGTCAAAGCAGCAGTCAGTAAACTACTCGGACTAATGACAAGAAATAAAATTACTGTCGCTGCTCCACCACCTAAAGCAATATATAAATCTATTGGTCTAAATATATTAAATATGAGTTGTCCTCTCTTTGAATTCGCTGCAATTAAATACTGATTTCCATTCATAAAACAAGTTCCCCTTTCTATTCACTTTTTTTACCAGATTCTTTCGAATCTTTAATTCTTTCAGCTCTTTTAGAAGTTTCTTTACTTACACCTTCTTTTATTCCTTCAATATTATTTACATTATTAACTTTAACAGCAGAAGCTAATGACTCAACAACTTCATCCATTTTATTATCTTTAATAGCTTTTTTAAGTTCTTCTATCTTAGTTCGATTTTCCTTAATAGCTTCATCATTATCACCCGCTATTTTAAGATTTTCTTTTATAACAGACTGATTACTAGTAAGCGAATCATATATAGCATAATTGTTTTGAAAATTCAATTGAGCTCTTGAAAAAGCTTCTTTGTCTACAGTTCCGTCTCTTTGATAATCCTGTGAATTTGGTGCACCTGCATCAACAACCGACTTTGATTGAGCTATTTTTGAACTTAATTCATCAATACTTCTAAATGACAAATCTATCTTTCCACCGTCAGGCATATTTACACTGAAAGCTCTTAGAGAAGCATTAGCAGATACAGATTCATTAATAGCACTTTGTATGCTACTAATAGCATTATTATATTGTTCTCTTTCTGATAATACTTGATTACCTCTATTCAAATACATTTGTTCAATGTTAGCTTGTCCTCCATCATTTAATACTTTTCCGGCATTACCACTAATTTTCATAGTTGAACCATCTGATAAAGATAATTCATGTTCCGTTGCATTAAATCCAGTGATTTTGCAATTAGGTTTCATAGCCAACGTAGCTAATGTATCTCTAACATCATCAATACCAGTAATTCCATATTTATCAAGTTCTGGTGCTAAAACACTATTATATTTTCCTTGTTTTAATGCACCCGTCAAATCATATCCGCCATTGTTTGAGTTATCTACCATCGAATTTCTATATTTTGGATTAACAAAATCTGATCTTTTTTGTTCCAACTCTCTTGCTTCTCTTTGCTCACGTCTTACTGTACTATCACCAAAAATTTTATCCGTTTCTAAATTATATACGTCAGAAAGGCCTCCAGCTATTGTTGCACCTATACCCTTACCTTGTAAACCTAAAGATTTACCATCTTTAGTACCAATAACACCTTTACCAGCAGAAAAAGCACCTTTAAGATTTTCAGCTTTTGCTCCTACCTTACCACCTTCTATAGCTCCAATCGCCATAGCACCGGCAAGTCTTTGACCATAATTAGCATTCTGCCTTGCTTTTTCAGCATTAACAGCTTTGCGACCAGCTTTCCACTGAGAAAATCTTCCTTTACCTTCAGCAGCAGCTTCTTGAACAGCTCTATTACGTATATTTTTTCGACCTGACTTAGATCCTACTCCATTCTCCTTATCTAGATAATCAGCATTATTTTTATTCTTCTTTCTATTTATTCTATTATCTCTTGCTGCAGCCAAAGCATTACCTGCAGCTGCTCCAGCACTACCAGCAAGCCCATGACCAAGCTTAGTTGCAGCACCTCCTATTAATGCAGCACCTCCAATTTTTTTGCCTATTCCCAAACTTCCTAAGCCGGTACCATCACCATCCATACCAAGCATATTGCTAAACCATTTTGGTAACTGCTTTACAAAAATTAAGAAAGCTATTAAAATTATTAATTTTCCGAAAACTCCCACTTCTGCTGAAGGTTTCCAAAAAGATAATAATTTAACACATAATAACATAATAGAAATAGCTGCTATTCTTAAAAATAAACTTGCATAACTATTGCCAAGCGTTTTAAGCCATTTTTTAAATGGTCCTGATTGCATTGATTTAGGGTCAACTATTGTTGCAATAAATAAAGGCGACACTATTTCTAGTACTGCTAACTCTATCATACGTTTAGCTACATCAAAAGTAAATGATAACAACACATACGTTATTAACCAACCTACTATAGTTAAGACAAGAGGTCTATAATTGTAAACATAAACTTTATCGCCATCTACTTTTTCTCTAACGCCATTATAATCAGCCAATTTTCCCCAAGCAACACCTTCTTTTGTGAGACACTCTTCGTCGCCTTGAGGATCTACTCCATTTATATTATTAAGGCATTGTACTGCTTTGTCGCAATCACTACTTCCGGCACCACATGTGATTCTATCTTCTTTAGTAATAACTGCACCTATAGCAATTTTTTGCATTTCTTTTTCAGGTTTGAGTGTTTCACTATCGTTTACGTTAATAAATAATTTTTGCACATAATTTCCACTAACAACTGTGGAAGCAAAATCTCTAGACATTTGAAATAATGTTGGTGTAAATACTAATAAAACCAACATTATTACAGTATTAACAAATATCTTGCTTAAACCAGCGCCTTGTTTATTTAAAGCATCCGGATTAATTATCGAATTTATCAATAACATAGCTATTCTAAAAAATGCAAATATTCCAACTAAAACATAAACATTATTCAAAACTTGTTTAATAACAGTATTTGTTATTAAACTCTCACTTGCTATAGCATTAAATAAAGAATATATGTTATCAATAAATGAAAATGCAACCATATCAAGTCGCAAACATAGTTCCCTTATTTCACCCCATAAATTAAGTATCATCATAATTATATCCCCCTTACAAACACAAATCTAACCCAAACCATCCAAATACGGTGTTTATAATGAACGGTAAAAATAGTAACAAAACAAAAGCTAATGCCCTTTTAAAAGCATCATTAGCAGATTTTTTTATTCGTTCAGCATCAGATGATGTTATTGCTTTGAAAAAATCAATAGAAGTCATTAATATAACTAATGCTGGAGAAACCATAACAATAATCTTCCAATATTCATCAAAAAAAGCTTTAAGAGAACTACCTTCCTGACATATGACACTATTTGTTCCTACTATTTTCTCTACATCACTTTTTGCTATATACTCACTAGTAGTCAAAGTTGTAGTTGTTGAATTTTTAGCAGTTGTTTTTTTCTTTGCAATTGTTTTTTTCTTTGCAATTGTTTTTTTCTTTGCAGTTGTTTTACTATTTGCTAAAATATAACTATTATTATCAAAACTATTTTTTGCACCAACATTTACAGGAAACACAACAGTTAAACACATAATTAACATTAAAAATACAGTTGTTTTCTTCATTTTATCTACCTACCTAACTTTATAGTATAATAATATCATTTTTTTCAACAAAAAAAAAGTATAATTAGTTAAATTATGCTTTTTTTATTCTTGTGTTTCAGTACCAATATTTGGAATACCTGCCTTTGAATTTTTATAGCATGTTCCAAAATCAACACCTAAAAGATCCATTATAGTAAATATTAACCATGGTAATAAGAATACTATTACTGCAGACAAAACTTTTTTAAATAACAAAGTTTGTTTTTTCTTTATTTCGTCGTCTTTACCAGTAGTTATTGATTTAAATAGATCAATTGAACCCCATAATATCAATGCAACTGGAACTGCATATTGAATAACTGTTACAACTAACCTAAATACAGACATAAAATCGCTAATATCTGCACCACCAACATTACATCCTTCTGTCAAAAAAAACAATCCTAATTCTTTCATATTTCCTCCTTATATTACACATAAATTTTATACTATTTCGTATTATTTGTCAACTTTACTTTTATTATTTTACTAAATATGGTTTATTATAAGAACCATTTCCACTCAAAATTATTGTCTTATCAGACACATATATTACATAATTTATTTTTTTTGATCTTGAAGCCATTGAAATATTAATATCCTCATCTAAATAAAGAACTTCATACGTATTTTTTGATGAACTATTTAATAGCCAAGTTCTAAATTCATCAGAATTAGACATATAATTTCGATTTTTGCATCCAAAACTCTTAATATCTGTACAACTTTCGCTTAAACATGCATTTTTATAATCAGAAGCACTTAATAATCCAACTTTTTCGTTTTCTTTTATTATAGAACATTCTTTTTCTACACTAAAAATGTCCGTTGTTTCATCATCTATGTCGTATTTTCCTACACATAAATCTTTTGAAACTATTTTAGCTTTTGTATCTTTATCAAAATTATTTTTATAATAATTGTTTAATTTCTTTCGAATAGACGTATGCAAATAATCCGTAGTTATTCCCACAGAATTCTTTTTATCTTCATTGTATGAATCATCCCAAGGATATGTATCTTCCGTTGCGTTGGCTAACACAAGCTTTATATCACCTTCACTATCAACTTTAATTATTCTCCATAATTGATTATTAAATGATACATAGTTCTTAACATCATCACCGCGGTAAACGTATTCGCCACCCATTTCATAAACACCATTTCCATATTCATCTTGTTTAGATTCTTTTGCTATGTTCGTTAAATATTTTGGTTCATAGTTGCCTTTACATACTAAAAATGGTGTATAAGAATATTCTTTTCCTACTTTAGTTACTTCTACGTACCCAGAACAATCTTGATCTTTATTCTTTGGATCTTTTACTTCTTTTAATAATTCTGCTTCTATTAAAGTATTTATTGTAACTTTAACAGTGCCATTTTCCTCTTTCGGAAGATTCTTTTCATGAGAAGCATAATAATTTTTAGCAGCATTAACCATTTTCTGTTCTATTTTATCATAGCTACCAGAACTATTAGAACAAGCGTTAATAATTATTAACAATATAATAACTACTACTATTCCTCCCAAAAGATAGTATGATTTGTCTTTTATGTATTCTATTATATTTTTCATATCCACTCTCCTTATTAACTTAATTATAACTATTTAAAAGAAAAAAGTAAACCACTTATTTACGGATAGTTTACAAGAATACCTATTTTTCATTAAACAAATATAGACACAAAACGACTAATACAAAACATTTTTATTGTTAAATAAAAAAATAAGTGATAAAATTATTACAGGTGATTTTGATGAAAAGAATTTTTAAAAGTATAATACTTATATTTACGCTAGTAATATTATTAACAGGATGTACATCAAGTGATAAATATATAAAAGAAATATCCCTTGATGATTTTAAAGAAAAAATGGCTAATAAAGAGACCTTTGCTCTTTATGTTGGTAATGAAAACTGCTCACACTGCATATCTTACTTACCTACTTTAAAAAGTGTTTTAAAAGAATATAAAATAACTATATATCACTTAGATAATAGTAAATTAAGTAAAAAAGAATATAATGAATTTAATGAATATTTAAGTATATCTGGTACTCCTACTATTGCTTTTATAACAAAAGGAGAAGAAGAGACAACCTTAAACAGAATAGTTGGAGAAACAAGTAAGGAAGATACAATAGAAAGATTTAAAACCAATGGTTACATTAAGTAGAAACAAAATATGTTTCTACTTTTTTTATGCAAAAGAAAAAGAAGCATATCTACTTCTTTACTCCTCCAAATCTTCTGTCTCTTTTATTAAATGAATCAATTGCTTTATCTAGTTCTTTTTCATCAAAATCAGGCCATAAAACGTCTGTAAAATAAAGCTCTGCATACGCCATTTGCCATAACATAAAATTACTTATTCTATATTCCCCACTAGTTCTTATCATTAAATCTATTGGTGGTAAATCATTAAATAAATAACTGTTATACATATCTTTATTTATATCATCTATTTTTATTTTACCTTCTTTTACATCACTTACTATTTTTTTAGTAGCTTCTACTATTTCATCTTGACCACCATAATTTAAGCAGATGTTAAATACTCCGTTTTTATTATTCTTAGTTTCTTCAGTCATCTTCTCCATTTCTTTTAATACCTTATCATTAAGTTTTGTTTTAAGACCTGAAAAAACTATTTTAACACCTTTTTCTTTTATAGATTTAAAGTTATCTTTAAATACTTTTATAAATAAATCCATTAAGTAATCTACTTCTTCTTTATCTCTTTTCCAGTTTTCTGTTGAAAAAGCAAAAACACTTAATACTTTTATTTTTTTATCATAAACATACTCAGATATCTTTTTTAGGACCTTAGCACCCATTTGATGTCCTTTAGTACGTTTTAATCCTCTTTTTTGTGCCCATCTTCCATTACCATCCATTATAATTGCAACGTGATTAGGAATCTTATAATCCATTTTATTACCTCCAAACGACTATTTAGAGTATAACATAAATATCAAATAATTGGTATAGTTGCTATTACTATTATTATTTTATTTGCATCTTAATAATTAAAGGATGTGAAAAATATGTGGTGTTTATTCCTATTATTTTTAATTTTTTTACCATTATTCATAATATTATTTATTATATTCCTACCATTTACTATATTATTTTGGATACTAAGTGTTATATTTAATGGATGTAATTGTAATTGCAATAATAATTGTAAAAGGTAACTTTATTTTTTTAATTAAAAAGCCTTATACAAAAAAACACTCTATTATTTGCTAGAGTGCATTACTTCTTCATATATGTTTTTTAATTTATTTCCTATGTTTTTTAAATCTCTTTCTTCTGCTATCTTATATGCGTTTGATGCTAAACTCTTAAGTTTACCATCAAAGAAAAGTCTTATCTTTCTTTCAAATTCATCTACGTCTTTTGCTTTATATACGTTTTTACCATCTTTAAGCCAACCATCAAATATAGGAATATCTCTTATAATAGCATCACACTTACATGCACAAGCTTCTATTATAGGAATTCCTTCTGTCTCTTCAAGAGTTGGGAATAAAAATAAGTCCGCTCCGTTCATTGCTGATTTAATTATAGATGGTTCTACGTAACCTGCAAACGTTAAGTTATCAAGTTTCGTATGAACGGCTTTTTTAACTGGTTTAGTTGCTGCCGCAAGAGGACTATATCCAAACCAAATGAATTTGTACTCTTTCATTCTTTTAGCAAGCTCAACAAAGTCTACTATTCCTTTTCTTTCAATATAAAGACCTATTCCAAAAATAACTTTATCAGTATCTTTATATCCATACTTTTTTCTAAACTCATTTTTAAGATGCTTATCTTCCTTAAAGAAATCTAATTCTATACCATTTGATACATCTACTATTTTCTTATCAGTAAGTCCCTTATAACCTTTTAAAAGTCTTTTAGAATAAGGCGTTGGTGTTACTATAACATCACCTAAACTATAACATTTAATTAACCATTTTTTAAATAATTTAGACGTCTTATTAGCTAAAATAAAGCCATTTTTATAATCTTCTTCGGTTGAATGAGCATGATAAACTATTTTTTTGCCATGTTTTTTAGCTTTTTTAGCAAGCATATATGACTTTGGAAAATAAGTATTAATATGAAGTATATCATAGTCATCAGAAGGATTAGTTGTGTAAGGCACCCCTGCATAAGAAAGTGCCTTCATTTGATGTTTTATTGCTTTACCAAGCCCAGATTTTCCAATCATTTTTTCATTTTCAGTATATAAAAGTACTTTCATAATTATCCTGCTTTCTTAAATATAAAGCAAAGCATTAACCTTGCTTTGCCATGTAAAAGTTTATTGTTCTTTCTAATGGATCTTCTTCTTTTTCTTCATTTTTAACTTCTTTTTCTTCTAAATTAAGACCCTTTAAATCTTTATTTTTTAGTAATTTATTATATTCATTTTTTATTGCAATAATGTCATTTTGGCATCTAGAAATATAATTTATTTTTTCATCTAATAATTTTATTTCGTCTTTCTTACCCTTTTTATTAGAAGTAAATAAGCCTATTTTTATACTTCCTTTTTTTACTATTAAATCGCTTACTATGCTTTCTACCTTAATGATTAATGAATCAATGTTTTTTATATCATCATCTAAACCATCTTCTATAACATAACCTGCTATAGCACTTTCCTTAATAATTTCTTTTGTTATATTAGAAAGTTTATTAGATAATCTATTTATATCTTTTCTAATTACTTTTTTTAATGCTTTTTCAAATTCACTTGGATTTTCTTCTTTTGTTATCTTTTTACCATCTATACTATAAAATTCTAGTTTGGATAATCTTTCCATTTTAAATTCCTCCTAACTATTATATAAGTATATAATAACATAAAAAAACAAAAGAATGAACAAATTTCATTCTTTTACTTATTTTTTCTTGATTTTAAGTTTTTTAAAGCTTCTCTCATATTAACTAATTCAAAATAACGAATAGCATTATCTAAATCCTCAAAATTAGCATCATAGTTTCTAAGTTCTTTATCTATTTTTGATTCATCATCTAAAGTATATTCCAAAGCTTTAATTAAAGTAATTAATCTTATATCTATTGACTCTTGTTTTGGAAGTTTATCTATATTAATTTTAGATTCTTCTTTATTTAGCATATCTTCTAACAAATAATTATAAGCATCTTCTATTACTTTTATAATTTTTTCATTTGATAAGTTATTTTTTGATTTTTGCTTTGCCTTATTATATGCAACTTCTAAATCCATTCGATCAAAATTACCACTTAATCCTAATATTTTTAAACTTTTTTCATACACTTTTATCACCTTCATATAAACTTTTGATAATTGGTGATTTGTATATTAGCACAAAAGAATGCTTAAGTCAAATAAAAAGACCAAAGTAATTATTTCTTGGTCTTATTTACCTTTTTTTCTTTTTTACGTTATCTTTTTTCTTTACTGGAAAATGTATTTTCTTTAAATTTAACTTTGCATTATCAGTAACTATGTTAGTTGTTAAAACAACCCATGTTATAAGTAGTACTAAAATAACGTATATTATTGCACCTATTTTTCTATCTTTTAATACATAAAAAATGGATGCTGAAGAAAACAAAATACTTACTGCATATATTATTAAAACAGTTGTTTTCTGTGAGAATTTCTTATTTAATAGTTGATGATGAAGATGCTGCTTATCTGCTTCATATATTGGTTTATGATGAATAATTCTTCTTAAGATTGCAAATAAAGTATCCAGTATTGGAATTGCCAAAATAAGCATTGGAACAACAAGTGATGTAAGAGTTACTGCCTTAAATCCTAAAAGACAAACGACTGCTATCATAAATCCTAGAAACATAGAACCTATCTCACCCATAAATATTTTAGCAGGATTAAAGTTAAATATTAAAAATCCAAGACAAGCTCCTATCATAATAAAGGCGATAGTAATTTCAAGACTTCCTAAATTATGCATAATAAATGCTAAAACACCTATCGTTATAAAGAATATCATTGATATACCATCAGCTAGTCCATCTAAACCATCTATTAAGTTAATGCAGTTCATAACAGCTACAATAAACACTAATGTAATTGGATAAGCTAGCCATCCAAAGTCAAAATAATATCCAAAAAATGATATATCATTTAAAAGTATCTTTCCATAAAAAACTATTATTAAAGCTGCAACTACCTGACCTACTAATTTTTCTCTTGCACGAAGAGGATTTATAACATCTAATATTCCGGTTATTACCACTATAAAGCTTGCTATTAAAATAGCTAACATCTGAGTACTTTGAGGTGCAAAAAGCATATATCCAAACAAAAAGCCTAAGTATATCATAAGTCCACCCATAACTGGCATTGGTTTTTTATGAACCTTTCTTTCATTAGGATAATCAAGTGCTCCAACATGATAACTAATCCATTTTATCATTGGAAAAAGTAGAGCCGTAAAGGCTGCTACTATAATAACTATTTTTAATACTTCAATTATTTCTTTTTGCATAATAAATCACCACTATTATTAGTTTATCATAAATTATAAAAACAACCAAATACTATTTTTAAAATTTACTTTGAATTTTTATCGTTAAATCCTAATTTTTCCTTTATTATATAGCAAGGTCTATTTAAAATATTACTGTATATTCTAGATACATAAAGTGATATTATACCAAGTTGTAACATAATAAAACTTATAAACAAAATTATCGTTCTATTTGCTAAATTACCCATTAAAATAAAGTTAAGTAATCCAACTATAAGTGCAACAACACCAATTATAAATACTGATTTTATAGGTTTAGTTGAAAACGATATTATACCTCCAAGTGAGTACTTAAGGAGTTTAAATAATGACCATTTAGAAGTTCCATACATTCTTTTTTCTGGCATGTAAGGAACGTATATCGTATTAAATCCTACCCATGAAAACATTCCCTTTAGAAATCTTGTTTTTTCATCAAGAGATGTAATAGCATCACAAACTGACTTTTTAAACACCCTAAAGTCACTTGCTCCAGGTAGTAATTTAGCGTCTGATATTTTATTATTTATTTTATAAAATAATGAAGTTAAAGTTCTTTTTAAAGAACCTTCATCTTCCCTATTTGATTTATATGCACAGCAGCAATCAAAACTATCATCATTAATTAACTTTTTATACATTAAAACGAGCATTTCTGGTGTGTGCTGTAAATCAGCATCCATTATTGCAACATAACTTCCACTTGCATTTTTAAGTCCCGCAAGCATAGCGGATTCTTTACCAAAATTTCTTGAAAATCTAATTACTTTTACGTTTTTATTTGCTTTATTAAGTAAGGATAATTTATTATAAGTGTCATCCGTACTTCCATCATCTATAAATATTATTTCATAAGTTATTTTTTCTTTTAAAAGCACTTTAGATAACTCACTTTCAAATTCACTTACGTTTGCTGCTTCATTATAACAAGGTACTACAACAGATAATTTCATATTTACCGCCTACTTTCTACTTTCTTTTATTAATTAATTTACTCCATTTTTCAAGAACTACTTCGCCACTAAAATCTTTAGCACGACTTCTTGCTTCTTTTCCTATTTTTTTTCTTAGTTTTTCATCAGTAATTAATAAGTCTATTTTACTTACCATTTCACTAGAATCTCTGTTTTCAATTAAATAACCGCTTTTCCCGTTTTCTATTATTTCGTTTGCTCCTTGTGCTGACGTATATGAAAGACAAGGAATTCCGTAGCTCATAGCTTCTATTAAAACAAGACCAAAGCTTTCTGTATGAGATGTCATAACGTATATTGAACTATTTAAAAGTAATTCGTTTATGTATTCTTTATTTTGATATCCGTGAAATATTACTTTATCTCCTAGTTTTAATTCTTCTGCAAGTTCTAGAAGATTTCCTCTTTCCATTCCATCACCAACAATGTTTAGTTTCCAATTAGGATGTTTTATACTAAGTGTTTTAAATAACTTAAGCAAATCATCAAAGCCTTTTTCCTTTGATAACCTACCTACTGATATTAAGTTTTCACTATCTAATTTAGATAATTTATTAGGAAGCTTATCAAGACAGTTTGGAATATAAACCGCTTTTTTTCCTAAGTAATTACCATAAAATTTAGTAAGTTCATTTGAAACCAAAACTAAGTTATTAACTCCCTTGCAAGATTTAACTAATGAGTTTATGTATTTCTTGTTATTATTATGATGGTTATGTTCCCAAGCTATTTTTCTTATTTTTTTAGGAGCAAACTTAGATACTAACATATTATGAACTGTACGTGTAGAAATTATGACATCGCAATCAAGTTTTCTAAGTACACTTGCAGTTTTAATATATTTAACAAATCCAGTTTCTAATGATTTACCAATTCCCTTAAAAAACATTTTAAAATTTTTCTTTTCTAAGTAAAACTTCATTTCTTTTTTATTTGGTTTAATATTAGAAATATATCTTATTTTTACCCTTTCATCAATGTCAAAAACTGGCTCGTTATATAGTCTATATACCGATAATATTTCAACTTCATATTTTTCACATAAAAGATTTGCTAATGTTGCAACTGCGTTTTCAATACCTCCATAACCTAAATGGAGAGCTAAAATAGTTACTTTTTTCATTTATATCACCACCTTAATTATACTAAAGTAATTATAAAACGTCAAAAATTTATAAATTAAGTGTAAAGTAAAAGAATATGACTCATCATATTCTTTAAATATTATCTATGTAATCTTTAATTTTCATCCTAAAGTTTTCACTGTTTGATTCATACTTTTTTGGTTTAAAAGTTTTTATTTTATCTAAAGCAGCTGATAATCTCGACTTATCATATAGTGCAATAACATAACCTTTCATTTCAAATTCCTTTGTTATTTGCATTTGATGATCATTTGTGTGCTCTAGGTATTTTTTTAATCTTGGTACAACGATTATCTTTTTTCCTTTTTCTAGGCACTCCGTTATTGTACCAACACCAGCATGTGTGATTATTAATCTAGCCTTATCAATTAGTTTTTCTATTTCTTCTTTGTTCTTAAAATCAAATGATTCCATATTTTTATCTGAAAAAGCTGTATATCCGGTTTGCGCTACTACTTTTTCTTTTATGTTACCTTTATCTATTTCTTTTGAAACCATTTTAAGCAATCTTAAAAAAGGCTTATCTTGAGTTCCTAATAATACTAATATCATTAAAATATCCACCCTTCATATTTAGCTTTTGGATATAACTTAAGCATTGAATGCCACTGAACAACAAACACGTCCGCTATAGGATATATTAATTTTCCTGTTAATGTTTTTGTTTCAATGTTTGCAAATGATTCAATGTAAATAACTTTTTTCTTAAATATTTTAGCAATGTAACACATTGCAACACACGTGTGAGCGCCCGTTGTAACAATTACATCTGGTTTAAATTTTAAAAATAAAATAAGACTTTTTATCACGTTATATGGTAATACCCAAATATACCTTAATATATGATCCTTATTACCGGTTAGAAGATAATCTATTTTACTTTTATATCTTGCTTTAAGTCCAACTGTAGATTTATGTTTTTCTGTTACAAGTTTGTAGTCATAATCTTTAAAGATGCTTTTAAGTTGCATAAGTTCTGTTAAATGACCACCCATACTTGATATAAAAATTACCTTTTTCATATATTTTTCACCTAACTCGATTATAACAAATAAAGAAGAAATTGTATATAAATTTTAATTTATATGTTCGTTAAGACTTTATTGGATAGCCTATACGTTGTAACAAATATATTAGGATCACTTATGTATTCATAATGAAATCTTCTTTTTAAGAATTTACCTGTTAACATCATATACACCTTGTGCTTTAATTAAAAGCCTTCCTATTTCATAATAAGTCTTAATGGTTTCTTTATTACTTTCTAAGTATCTAACTTTATCATTTGCTTCTTTTTCTTCTATTAAATTCTTTATCTCTTTATAATAGTTCATAAACTTTTCCTTTCTTAAGTCACTTATTATACGAACCATTTATAAAAAAATTGTCGAACAAAAACATAAAATGCACAATATTTTCATAATATTGTGCATTTTTAATTATAATTCGTCATCATCTTCTAAAGATAATCTTCTATACTTTGGTTTATTTTTATTCAACCTTTTTTTAGCTTCTTCTAATTCTTTTAACTTTTCCTTCCTAGATTTCTTAGGCATAACGTATTCATCTTCTTCTACCCTTTTAATAACTGGTCTATCATCTACGTCATCAATGGAATAATCATAATTAGAATCTTCATTTTTAATCTTGCCTTTTAACTTATCTATTTTTCTTTGATATTTTTCTATCTTTTTGTCACTTGATTTAAACTTGCCTAATAATTTAAATATAATAATTAAAACAAATATTAAGGCTAGAGCTGCTGCTACATAAAACACATATTTAGTATGCATATCTTTTATGTCTGATAGCTCCTTATAATATCTTGAAAAAGTACTATTTTTCTTATCATATAAGTAGAAGCCTTCATCCCCAGTTTCTAAGTTTTTAGCATAAACTAAATAATAGTTATCATTCTTATCATATCTATACTTATATCCTTCTATTTTTAAATCATTTATTTTAAAACTTGTCTTAACAAAATCTAAAGGAGTCTTTATTTTTTCATTATTAAGAATAAGTAAATTGACTTCTCCACCTTTAGCTTCCATAAAGGATGTATATGAATTTTTATTTTTATCATAGATAAATAGCTTTATGTTGCCTTCATTATCCTTTAATGCCACTAAAAGTATTTTTGCAATTTCGCTTTGATAAGCACAAACATCTTGGTCTCCTATTTTTATAGTAGTTTCTGTAAAACCAACTGGTATGTTTTCTACTTGCCCTTTTTTTCTAACAACAGTATATGTTTTACCATCAACTTTCACCTTTACTGGATCTAGTTCCTGAACGGTTAAATTTATTACATATTTCTTTTTTTCTCCATGTTCTGCTGTTACTATTATCTCTATTTTATTAATACCATCTACAACGTCTACCTCACCAGCCCCTGTTATGCTTGCTTTGCTATCTTGTGCTGTTGCAATTATCTTTGCTTTTGTTGTATCAACCGGAAGTGTTGCTTGATACTCAGTAATATTTTTATTAAATGATGGTGATAAGTCTGCACCCTCAACCGATAATGAACTTAAATTGTTATTTCTACTATAGCTTGCCTCTATCTCTGATTGACTTTTCATAGATACGCTAGCAGAACCTGTGCTTGATAAACACTCATTTGTTGAAGCATAATCTAAAACTGATGCATTAACGGGTTTAAATGTTGCACTTCCACTTTGTAATGCGGTAAAAGAATAAGAATACGATGAAGATGACTTACTACCATTTCCATAATCTACCACGTGAAGCGTACCACTATTTAATCTAACTTTTGAAGAATCATAACTTAACGTGTACTCCCAAGATCCGATTGAAGCACTACCTGCTACCGTAACAGTAACTTTAAAGCTTTGACCAACAACAACGCTAGATGGTGCTGAAACACCTATTCTACAACTTGCCGCACTAACGTTATCTATTTTAAATATAAATGCAAAAAGGAGGATAAAAGCTCCTGTTAATATCTTTTTATATAACTTCTTCATTCTTATACCTCCTATTGATTAATACTTCCACTACCTAATAGGTATTTTTGTATTAGTAATAAATCTTTAATTGTTACTACATTATCTTTAGATACGTCTGCTGCCATTTTATTTGCACCACTTAAACTTACGTTTCTAAGTAAATGTTTTTGAACAAGTAATAAATCTTTAATTGTTACTGCACCATCTCCTGATATATCTCCATAAACAACCGTTTCAAATGCCATATCATCAATTGATATTATATCTCCTGTTGCAATCTTTCCACTTACTTTAGATAACCAGTTCTTATTCAAAGTACTTACTGTTCCGCCTTGTTTTTGTAAATAATTCTTAATACCAGAGATATCTTCTCCTAATCTTACCCCACTTAAATATGAACCTTTTAACTTGTAGCCACAATTAGTTACCTTCTTATCAGGTTTTACTACTGGTTTAGCTGTAGTTGTAGTTTTTGTTGTTGTAGTAGTTTTTTTTGTTGTTTCATTTTTCTTTGTAGTTGTTGTTATATTATTTTTTGTCGTTGTTGTAACAGTACTATCATCTTTTTTATTATCAACTTCAGTACTACCATTTGACGTATCATTACCACCTACAGTGTCAGTTCTAGAAACTTTAAACGCTTTATCTGGTCTTGCGTTATAAACCGGAATAACAAAGTTGTAACTATTTCCTAGTTTTCCGTTTTTACTATAAGAATTATATATGCTAGAAGCCTCAGACTCTGGTGCCATTATATTTGTTTGGTACTGATGAGTATAAGCGTTTCTTACCCTATCTTTAGATACGTTAAACTTTTGGAAATATAATGTATCCTGGCCCTTTGTTATGTATCCAGAACCGATAAACTTAGCTCCTTCGGTAATTGCTTTTTGAATGCTATTCCATCCGTTATTCTTTGCATACTCAAGACCCTTTAAGTAATTATCTGCTCCCGATGTTGCTCCTATATTATAGAAATTATAATATCCTTCATAACCAGAGACTTTACCACTTGATGCAGAAGAACCTCTAGTTCCCATTTCTTGAAGTGCACGAGATGCTAAATGAACAGATGATACGTTAGATTCTTTTGCAGCCTCTATAAAAGCATTAGCATAAGTTTTAGTAACTCCATTTTCAGTAAAGATTCCACTCATAAACGTTCCACTTAAAAGTTTTGAAACAGATGAATCTTCATTAGCATTGTAGGTTAAACTTTGAAACATAAACACGTTTTTTTCTGTCAAGAAATTTCTTGCATCCATATAGTACTTAACCGCATCTTTAGCAGGTGCATACCAACTTGTACCATCAACTAATAATCCGTTTGGATAAATACTATCTTTAAACATAAGTGATGGATAGTATTTAGATATTGCACTAGTACCCTTCTGGCTTTCTGCTTCTGCTGCATCTTCCCAGTTAAGGCTTGTATAATCGGCCTCAAAAGTCCAGTTAGGATGTGCGGCATGCAATTTTCTTAAATAAGGTTTATAGCTAGCAGGAAAAGAGCTTATTTTATCTTCAAAAGCTGAATCATCATTATACGAATAAGTTTTTACATCATACATGCACGCTTTTGCAAGATATCCAGTGTATTCTCTTGCAGCATAATCCATCTTTACCGCATACCAGGTTTGATTACTTTTTCCGTTGTTAGGACCAGTTGTAGTTTTTATATATGAAACTTCTTGATTTACCGCTACCTTAACGTCATCATTTCCATTTTTTACAGCGCCAACCTTATCACTTGGAGCTGTTCTAAGTGCGCATTTATATTTAGCTTTGTACATGTCATATGAAAATGCATTTACTTTAGGCATCACAATAAAACATGAAAAAATTGTCAAAAATACGATTAATAAACTTTTCTTTTTGCTAAGCATTTTCATATAACCAACTCCTATTCACACTAATTATATCATGAATGAAGCATCAAAATATAAATATTTAGTCTAAATAAATACGTAATTGTCAAATATTGTAAAGTCGTTTTCGAATAATCTTTTATTTTAAAAGCATCCTATTAATATGAATGATTTTGGTATTCTAGCAAAGTTGTTTTTTGTCTAATTTTATTGTATACTTATAAAGTACTAGAGGTGATATTTTGGAAAAGAAAAAAAAGAAATTTAAAAAGGCAGTATTACTACTATTTCCTTTATTAATAATCTATTATTTATCTAGCATATACTTCGTAAAAGAAATATATTATTATAATTCGTCAAAAAGTTTTATGACCTACGTTGTTTATGCATCTATCATATTAACAGCATTATTTATGGTTATATTTACTATAAGAGGTTTTAAATGCATAAAGAAAAATAAAACAAAAAGTTATGTTTGGTATTTTATATTTATTATAATTTTTATTATATGTGAGTTATTCGTAAGCATAAACATAAGTAAAATATCTAATTCTTTATCTAAAATAACTAATAAAGAAGCTGGATACTCAACTAGTTTAGTTACTTTAAATTCTTCTAAAATTAATAAAATAAATGATTTAGATGATGAAAACTTAATTGGTATGATAAGTGATACCAACAACGTTGAAGGTTATAAACTTCCTATGGAAATCGTAAAAAGTAAAAAAATAGATAAAAAAAGTATTGTAAGCTACGACGATTTTACTTCAATGCTTGCAGACTTATATAACAAAAAAATAGATGCTATGTTTGTTAGTTCATCTTACGTATCTATGTTTGCTAGTTTAGATGGATACGAAAACATAGGAAATGATACAAAGGTAATATATGAAAAAAATAAGAAAGTAATTAAAAAGACGTCAGAATCAAATAAAACGTTAAACGAACCTTTTACTTTACTTATTATGGGAGTTGATTCAACTTCTACGTCACTTAAAAAAAGTAATTCATTTAATGGTGATACATTAATGCTTATTACGTTTAACCCAAACACTATGAATGCTACCATACTAAGTATTCCAAGAGATACTAGAGTACCTATTGTATGTACTAGATCAAAAGCTAAAAATAAAATAAACGCAACTGGAGCTTATGGAGCTGACTGCGTAATGGATACGATAACAAACTTTACTGGTATTAAAATTGATTACTGGGTAAAAGTTAACTTTAAAGGAGTTGTATCACTTGTTGATGCATTAGGCGGTGTTGATATAGATGTTCCATATTCATTCTGCGAACAAAACAGTAACAGAGATTTTGGTAATGATACAATATACATAGAAAAAGGACGTCAAACATTAAACGGAGAGCAAGCCCTAGCCTTTGCAAGAAATAGACATCCTTGGCCACAATACTGTGGAAAAAAATATTCTAAATACACAAGTAATGATTTTATAAGAGGCCAAAACCAACAACAAATAGTAAAAGCCATGACTAATAAATTAAAAGATGTAAGAAGTTTATCTCAATTGTATAAACTACTTGATATCGCAGGAGATAATTTAGATACAAACATTGATAAAGATACTATGATTACTGGATTTGATACCTTTAAAAATATCATCTTTAATTCTAAAAATATAAACAGTGAAGACTTTGTTGGAACTCAAAGACTATATCTATCTGGTTATGATAATACCATTAATGGTATTTACTACTTTGAGTATTCTACCGGAAGTTTAAAAGACATTGTTGACGCAATGAAAATTAACCTTGAAATTAAAAATCCAGAAATGGACAAAGAATTTAGTTTTTCAATAAATAGTCCTTATGAAGATACACAAATAGGAAAAGGAACTTATAAAAAGTAAGTTCCTTTTTTTTAGGATAATGTTATAATGTTATTATAGCTAAAGGAGTTCGTAATAATGATTAAAAAACTATTTAAAAACTATGAAAAAATATTTATGGTATTTTTGTATTTACAGCCATTTTTAGATTTATCCGCAGGTGTTATGCTTCATTTTAATATTAATCTAACAATTAGTTCAGTAATAAGAATCTTATTTATGGTGGTAAGTTTTATATACTTAATTTTTTATATAAAAAATAAAAAACTTAATATATACTTAGGATGTCTAATACTTTATTTTATAATGTTTATAACAACGGTTTTAATAACAAAAGGTTATCCTGCCCTATTTTATGAGGTTAAAAACCTAATTACAACTTACTATTTTGTAGTTATTACACTTACACTCATATGTCTTTATAAAAAGACCCTTTTTAACACTAAAAACTTACTTATAATATACATAATATATTTAATATGTCTATTTATTCCAAATGTATTTAACATTGGTTTTAACAGCTACTACGAAAGTAAAATAGGTTCTGTTGGATGGTTTTTATCCGCTAATTCGGTAGGTAGTATTTTATCTGTTATACTTCCTATACTACTTATTAATATTAAGAAAATAAACTTAAAAATAATAATACTAGGATTAATAAACTTATATGTAATATTTGGTATAGGAACAAAGGTTCCACCACTTGCGTTTATATTAGTAATTGGCATAAACGTACTTTACTACGTTATTACGTTAATAAGAAAAAAAGAATACAAGAAATTATCCATTATCTTATTACCAGTTATAATACTTTTTATAGCATCATTCTTTATATTTCCAAAAACTCACTTTTATAAGAACTTAGTTATTCACATAAATTATTTAGAAAAAAAAGATAATGGAAAAATAACTACTTGGCACATAATAGATCATTTTATATTCTCTGAAAGACTTTCATTTGAAGAAAAAACAAGAAAAGCATACAATGAATCTAGTATTCTTGAAAAGGCATTTGGAATTGGTTATATAGAAAACTATTCTACAGATAAAGTAAGGCTTAAAACGATTGAAATGGACTATTTTGATGTATTTTATAGGCATGGCATATTTGGCTTTATAATCTTCTTTTATCCACTAATATACGTTTTAAAAGGCATACTAAGTAACAAATATAAGTTAAATAAAAAAACACTTAATATTGGTTTATCAATTATACTTATATTTATTCTTGCCCTATTTCAAGGACATATATTTGTAAATCCCGCAAACAGCATTTATGTAGCATTAATATTAGCATTAACCTATAATAAAAGTATGGTATTTAAAAATAAAAAACAAGCTTAATTTAAGCTTGTTTTTTGATTAATCCATCTCTACTATATATAACTTATTATTATCATCTTTAATAATGATCATTTTAGCTTCTTTTTCATAGCCTAAGTCTTCTTTATAATCCCAAGAGATAGTTACTTTATAAGCATCTACTGTTGTTCCGCTTACAGTTGTAGTAGCAGTTTTCTTATAACTTCTACGTTTAGTAGTAGTTGTAGTTGTTGTTTTAGTATCTTTAATAACAAACGTAGTATTTTCTACCTTAACATCATCTATTAAACTTACTTCCGGAAGCTTTTGAGTTCTTTTATCTGACTTAACTTCTACGTACTTATAAAACGTACTTCTTGCTTGATCAATAAAGTTATCTCTCATATCTTCCTTAATAAACTGTGTTCCACCAATATCGTTTTTAGATAACTTATTACTTAGGGTATAAAAGTCAATTATAAATAATTTTGATATTTCTTTAGCATAATCTTCATAATTTACGTTTTTAGCTGATAAAACTTTATCTAACTTTTCAAATTCTTCTTTATAAAGCGTAGTTTCATTTTCATCTAAAGTATATCCATACTTAGATATTGTTTTAATTACTTTTACTTCATTTTCATCAGTTTTAAAGAAAAACATATAAACTAACATTCCTATAATTAAAAGTAATACTAATACTATAAGGGCAATTAATATCTTTTTACTTTTTTTCATTATTACCTCCTGCTTCTAAATCATAAACAATAATCGAATCAGAAACTTCTAATAATTTATTAGCATACTCTTTATTCTTTTCTATCTCATCATCGTTTACAACACTATCTTTTAATAGTAGGTATTCTTCCTTTTGTGCATTATAATACATTTTATCAGTTACCCAGTTACCATTAGGAAATACGACAATATTATTATCAGTATTAAATATGTCGTGACCTAGAGCATACTTATAATTAAAGTTAAACATATTAGCAAGAGTTGGCATTGCATCATACATACCCATTACTTTATCTATCTTTTTATTTAGTAATTTATTACCACTACTATTTTTCGTCCAAATAATAAATGGTACCTTTCTATTTAATTCATAGTTATAATAATCTACATCAACATAATTTTCATTAGAACTGTCATAGTATTCATTTTCACCAGATGCTTTACTAGCCTCAAAATCATAGTTATAGAAATGTCTATATTGTTTTTTAGATATTTTAGCATCATGGTCTCCATATATAGCAATAACCGTATTTTCTAATAATCCTTCACTATCTAATTCGTTTATAAGCTCTCCAATTGCAGAGTCTGCATAGTGAACTGATTTATAATATCTACCAAGCTCAGACCCTTCTAGGTAAGGTAAACTTTTTTCCACAGTATTTCCATTAGAATCTGTTTCAGTATATTTATAATCAACTGTGTAATCACCATATTTATCTTCATCTTCCCAAGGAGTATGATTTGATAAAGTAATTAAAGTTACAAAGTAATTATTATTTTTTTCACTTATTTTCTTTATTTTATTTGTAGCTTGTTTAAAGAACGCTTTATCCGATAATCCCATTCCCATAATATCATCTGAGTTAGAATAATCAAATGAGTCTTTTGCATAAAACTTATCATATCCAAGTGTTTGATGCATAACGTTTCTATTCCAGAAGGATGCGTTATTAGCATGCATACTAGCAGTATAATAACCTTTATTTTTAAATATGTTAGGCATTGCTTCATAAGTTCTTTTCCAGTAGTTAACAAATACCGTACCAGTTGATGCTGGAAGAAGTGAAGTATTAAAGGTAAATTCTGTATCACTTGACGTTCCAACACTTACTTGTGGATAGTAATTTGAGAAGAACAATCCCTCATTTGCTAATTTATTTAAGTTTGGTGTTAACTTCTGATTATTAAATGATAGCGTCATATTTTGAGTCATCATACTTTCAGCGTGAATAACAATTAAGTTTTTACCTTCAAATATGTTCTTATATTCATTCGTTTTATCATTTACGGTATCAGTCTTTTTCTTTTCATCATAAAATTCCCTAACCGTTTTAGATGCACTATCATAACCAAACAAACTAGTAAACTTAGACTGAGTACTTTTAATTGCATCGTTTAATTGATATACATAGATACCAAATCTTTGAACTAAGTACTCCCTATTCCATTGTTTTTTTAACCTACTATAATCAGATCCACTCATCATTGTAATGGTAAAAAATGTCATTACTGCACCCAAAATTACGGTGTTTAAGAATCTTTTTTTAGGTCTTTCAAGTTTTTCAACTTTAGAATAATACTTTTTCTTTTTTAAAATAAAGTGAATAATTGGAAGTGCTATTACAGGAAATATTAATATAACATCTTTAAGATGAATTAATCCCGTTACAATATCCCCATTCATATCTCCTAAAAATGATGCTGTTGATAAAAGTGAAAATGATGCAAACGAAACATAATTCTCATAATATACAGCATTTATAATACAAGCTGCCGTCATAACTATCGTAAGTGGCATTAATACTCTTATTTGTTTCTTTGGTTTTAAAAGATATGCAAATGAACCAGTAATTAGTATAAATGCTAAATCTGATATGATACCTTTAAAACTAAATAAATTTCCCATTGTAACTATTCTAAGTAACCAAGAATTAAATAAATTTATTAAAACAAAAGTTATAAAAAGTACATTAGTTTTTATGTATCTTATTAAACTTATTTCTTTTACTCTTGTTTTTATTTTTAAATATGTCTGTTTTGAAAAGTTTTGTATTTTATCTTTCATAATAACCTCCTAAACATATTTTTAACAATACAATTATAACATAAAAAAAGTCTTTTTTAATCAAGACTTTTTATTTTAGAAGTTTTTTCTAATTCTTCATTTAATTTATAATTATTTATTGTCATTCCTAAAACGAATATATAACTCATCCAGTATATCCAAATCATTAATATTATTAAGTTAGATAAGTTACCATAAAACTTTGAATAATTAGCTAAATGAGTAACATAAAATGAGTAAATAAACGTTGTTGCACCCCATATAATTGTAGTAAATAAAGCTCCCTTATTAACACTTTTACTTGGAATTGTAACATTAGGCGCTATTGTATATATTACTTTTATTGCTATAAATATCATAAAGAATACAAAAGGCCATTTAATAATGTCGTAGAAAGTTGATGTATAAGGAGATATAGTACCATTTACCTCTGTTATATAATTTACAATTCTACTTCCAACAGATAAAATACCAACAATTGATAAAACTAAAAATATTAGTATTATAAGCATTATTATAGCTTTTATTCTGGTTCTAACAAAATTTCTTTGCTTTCCACCATATATCTGTGTTGATGCAATTATTATTGAATGAGTTGCTTTAGCTGCGATATAAAACGCTGTTATTATAAATAATACATCAAGTGTTCCAACTTTTTGTTGTTCAAATATGGAAATTATTAATCCTGAAACCCCAGTTGGTACATAATGAGTAATAAAGTTTGTTACTGAATCAAAGCTAAGTGATAGTTTTGATGCAAACATAACTAATAAACTTATTAATGGGATTATGGATAATAACACAAAAAATGATATTTGACCAGGTAATATTGACATTAAAGGAGTATTCATAAGAGAAATATTTTCTTTTATAGACCCCTTTATTTTTTCCTTTTTCTTTTTCATAAGTCACCTATTTATTCTTACCAGACATCTCTTTATTAGCTCTTATTTCTAGAACTGCTTCATTTATAGCATCATCTATTGTTTTTATATCATCTTCAATCATACTATATCCTAAAGTAGCTCCATAACCATATGGTAATTCTTTAAGTTCCTTATATAACTTTCTCATGTAAGATACAACCTTATTCTTTTCATAACCAACCATATAAATTAAGTATTCATTACCATCAGTTCTTATTATATCACTTTGCTCTAGTTGGTTTCTAATTAGAATATTGGCAGCAAGTTTAATTAACTTATCTCCCTCTTCATGACCATATACATCATTTACATGACGTAAGTTATTTAGGTTAACAACTATTATAGATTGAGGATAAATTGCATTATTACCCCAACGTTTAAAGTTCTTATTTAAATAGTTACGATTCTTAAGTGAAGTAAGTGGGTCAATGTATCTAATTGTTTCTTCACGTTTATTTTTCTTCTTTATTTTTATTTTGTTTTTTAATAATAGATATAATACGAATAATGCAAGTACTGCAATAATAACATATACAAAACCATAACTTACTTCCTTAGAATCCTTTGAGTATTCCTTCCAAGCTACGTTATACATTTGTTTATAATTAATTGTTTCCATATAAGATGTAAATAATGATTTAAACGTTCCGTTTTCTTCGGTATCACTTATCATATATCCATATTCTAAGTTTTCTTTATCGTTATATATAACTCGGTAATCAGATAACTTACTATCTTTATACATCTCATATACGCTTTGGTCTAAAACAACAATGCTATCTTTTTTAATCTTACTTATTAAAGTACTTACTTTATCATATGCTGTTACTTTAGCTTTTGCATTTTTCTCTAAATACTTTGCAAGCGTTGAGTTAGTTGTTATAACTTCCTTGTCTTTTAAAGATTTAACAGAATTAACAACCATATCTGTTTTATTTTTATGCATTAAAACAACATACTGTTCATCATATGGTGAAATAGTTGTTACATATTTACCACTTAATCCTGAGTAATTATAGTAGTTAGGTGCTATATCAACCTTTCCACTATTTAAATCATTTTTTAAATCCTTAACTGAATGATATTTCTTAAGGGTAAATGATGCTCCCGTAATATCACTAAATGAATTAATATAAGTACTATCTAATCCAATTAATTTATTATTAATAGTATTTGTGTAAGGTTCATTTTCCAAGTATCCAAATACATATCTCTTACTTAGGAAGTCTGCCTTTGATTTTTCTGAAATATTATTTTTTTCTAATAATAGATCCATCAATGATTCATTATATTTTTTTTCTAATTTGTTTGCCTTATAATCTAAGTATTTTTTTCTAACTATGCTAGCTAAATGCTTATTAATATCTTTAGATGTTTTTAAAACATAGGCTTCTTTCATTTCAGTAATGTTATATACAATGTGATATTTATTTTCTAAAATGAATGATTCAAACCTTGTTTTAGGTGCTGCTATATAGTTAACATCACCATTTTTTAAAGCGTTTTGTAATTCTAAAACATTTTGATAAGGCTTATATGTAACACCATTATCAGATGAAATGTAATAACTTACGTTTGCTAAATCATTAGATAATACTCCTATATTTTTATTTCTTATTTCATAAGTGGCCGTTATCTTTTCGCTATCTTTTGAAATTAATACATAATAGTCCTTATAAAATACCATATCGCTATCTTTTACTGTTTTATAATCATCTTGTTTAACTACCTCAAAATATAAATCATTTTCTTCAGTATCACTTGATGCATCATAAGATATTAAGTTTAATGACAATTCAGTTTGTTCTTCAAACTTAGATGCAAAGTCAAAAAATACACCTTCCCCATCACTACTAAATACTGGTATGTTATTAGCAACTGAAATATTTATAACCTCTTTTTTATTGTTTTCTATCCATTTCTTTTCTGTCAAATTAAGTTTTGAATCGTTTTCTGGGCCTTTACTAAAATTTATCAGTAAAACTAAAATCCCAACTAATACAAGAATGAATAACCCTACTATCCAATTATTATTTTTTTTCTTTTTCATTTCTACCACCTCTTATAAAACATCAAATGTAATTTCAGTTTTACTCTTATGCTTATATCCTGTAACTGGATACTTCATAGTATCACCTTGCATTTGCTTTGAATAAAACTCTAAGTCATAATAAGTTTTTGTATCATCACTTAAGTAATTTAAAATTTCACTAAATTTAGCTTTCATATCATCAGTTGATACACCTTCCTTAAACGTAACAAAAAACTTAATTAATCTTCCCTTTATTACTACTTCTGATTCCTCAACTCCATCAATTGAAGATACTTTATCTTGCACATCTTTCTTTTCGGAAACAGTAAATTCGTGATTATTTATGTCTCTTATTCTAACTCCATAAACTGATTTTTCTGAACTCGAATAAAATAACGATTTGTATAGTACAAGTAAAATAATTATAACTAATAAAACTAAAAGTCCTGTTTTAACCTGCTTTTTATTATTCCTTACAAATCTTTTTATTTTTGGTAGCATTATCCTCACCTCTCATACGATAATTATTATACTATAAATTATGCATTATTTCCACTTTAATTAGAAAAATAAAATTGTAAAGACTTAAAAAGCCTTATTTTATGCCATAAAATAAGACATAAATATAAGTTTAATATTTATGTCTTACGTTCTTGAACCCATTAGATTTGTTGATGAATATTTTTTCAATCCTAAATTAAATATTAAAAACGAGAACAATGATATTATCACTGTTAAAAATCCTACTATAAGTAATATTAAAGGATTATTAGTAAGAAGACTTCTTACTGGTAAATAAACGATTAATGCTACTGGAAATACGGTATATAAAAGTATTTTTATAAAACCTTTAAATATTCCTTCTGGATAAGTTGAAAATGATGTTGGAACCCTAATTAAAGTATCAGAAAGTTCTCTAAAATTCAAACTAAAAAATAACAAGGAATATAAAATAACTATAAATGAAGTATATGTTATCGCACCACAAACGCTAAATAACGTTAAATATATAAACGTTTTAATAGAAGGTGATGCAATAAGAATAACTAAATAACCATATATCAAATCTCCAAAAGCACTCATCGAACAATGCGAGTTTAAAATGTTTAGCAAAACGCTTTTAGGTTGAACCAAATATGCATCAAGCTTTCCATCTTCTATATAATATGGGATAAACATAGCTCCGCCAAATATTATGTTGGCAAGTCCAAACGAAGTCGCTGCAAAACCCCACACCATTAATATTTCTTTCATAGATAAATCACTGCTACTAGACACTGATAAAATAACTGTCCATTGTACCAAAAAGGAAGCATTAGATACAAACATTAATAAGACACTAAATAAGAATGACTTTTTATTTGTCATTGCCCTTATAGCACTATATTTAATGGATAGAAAACTTACTTTTAATTGATTTTTAACCTCCGTTAACATTTAACTTTCTAGCTCCTTTCTTATATTCAAATTTTAATATTATAATAAGAAGTACTATGTAAAATAATTGAGATAAGATAACTCCTAAATACTCGTTTATGTTAAAATTAATTATCATTTTAACAGGACCTGATAGAGCTGCATAAACGGGAGAATATCTAATTATTGGTCTTATATACATAGGAAACATCTCAAGTGGAAAAGTAACACCGAATATTAAGAAAATCGTTTTAAAAAGCCACTGAAAAGGTTCTGAATTTTCCACCCAAAAAGATAAATAACTAATTATTAATCTTATCAAGGCCGCAACTATTATAGCCAAGATAATACTTATTATCATAAATGGCAAAAATCTTATATCAAACGTTTTTATTGGCCCTATTAAAATTAAACCTAATATTATAGAACATATTAAGTTAACTATTCCCTTTATTGTTGATTCTGCAAAAAATCTTGCAAATATATAACCTGTGTAATCATAAGGCTTATTTAATGCATAGGCTATATTACCACTTACTATGTCATTAGTTGGTGTTTTTCTTAAGATATTACTTGATGAAAAACTAGTTAAAAACTCGGTAAAAGTAACATACCAAATCATTTGAACTAAAGTATAACCATTAATTATAGATTTATCCCCACTAGAATATAAGTATTTCCATAATGCAAAAAATATAAATATATGAATTAAAGTACCTATAAAGTTAAGTAAGAACCCTTTAGCATACTGTAATTCTTCCATTAAAGTTGCTTTATATACTTCAACATATTTTCTCATTATTTACTACCTTTATATATATTTGCAATTATGTTTTCTAGTGGCTCATTAGATATATTAATATCAATTATTTTATCTGTATCTAACATTTTTATTACGTCTGAAACACTCTTTTTAGATACATCAATTGAAAGTTTTAGGCTATAACCTTTATCTTTTAAAACAGTTATACCATCTTCATCACTTAAATTAACTTTTTCTTTCATTTTAACTTCAATTATTTTTTTATTTAAATAATTATACTTTAAATTTGACATAGAATCATCAAGTACAACTTTTCCATCGTTTATAATAATTACACGTTTACAAAGTTTTTCTATATCACCAACATCATGACTTGTTAAAAATATGGTTGTTCCAAATTCTTTGTTCATTCGCTTAATTAAAACCCTTATATTTTCCTTTACAACAGGATCAAGACCTATTGTTGGTTCATCCAAAAATAATATTTCTGGTTTATGAATTAAGCTAGCCGCTATTTCACAACGTATTCTTTGACCTAATGATAGGTTTCTAACTGGTGTATTTATAAAATCATTAAGCTCTAAAGTATCATTTAACTCTTTTATTCTTTTTTCTATTTCATAGTCCTTTAAATCGTATATCGCTCCAAAAAATTTGAAATTATCATAAGGCGTTAAATGAGTCCATAATTGCTCTTTTTGTCCAAATACCGTTCCTATCTTGTATGCTAATTTTTTTCTTTGTTTAGCAGGATTGATTCCTGAAACCATTGCCCCTCCACTACTTGGGCAAAGTATACCAGTTAGTATCTTTATAGTTGTTGACTTACCTGCTCCATTAGGTCCTATAAATGCTATAATTTCTCCCTTATCAATTGACAAATTAATATTGTTAACTGCCTTTTTCAACCTGTATTTTGGTTTAATTATAGATTTTAAACTTCCTTTAAATCCCTTTTCTTTTTCTTTTATTTTAAACGTTTTAGATAGGTGTTTAATTTCTATTATTTTAGTCATAAATTATCACTTCCTCCACTTTTTATTTTTTCAGCTTTTATAAAGCCTTCTTCATTACTATACTTTATCACTTTTAATCACTTTCTTTTATTTAAATAATACCTTCATTATGTTTTCATATTCTTCTTTAAAAATAACCTTTGTTTTATCACTTAAATCATTATAATCATTTTCAAAATAACGTTTTATAAAACTTCTTATGTTACTCAAATTAACATCATAGTTTTTATACGCATAATCAAATATCATTGGTATGTTATCAAAATGAGATAATATGTCAGCATCAGATACACATACCTCTTCTTTATTTTCAGCATCAAAACTTGTTCGGTGGTGAAGTACACAATTTTTAACACGTTTTATCTTTTCCTGTGGATAATTATATTTATTTAATATTTCTTCAGTTATTTTTACACCATTTATGTGATGATCACTTCTTCTTCCCACTTTTTTTATTAATGCTATATCATGAAGAAGTACGCCTAATGAGACTATTTCTATATCAGCATCATATTTTCTAGCTAACACAAGTGCTTTATCATACACATACTTTATATGTTCATTCCAAAAATCATAACCATCTTTAGATTCTTTTTTATGCTTATTACACTCATCTTTTACATACTCTTTTATTTTCTCTACTATGTTCATTTTATATTTCCTTATCTATTATAGGTTCATATATTTTTTCGTTTTTACTTAACAATTTTTCCAAATCTATTAAATAATCTTGAACCTTATATTTTGTATCAACATTATAATATTTTCAATCGTTCTTGCTAATCTTAAATTATTCTTATCACACACATCATCTATTTAACATTTCATTTAAAATTAATTCTGCCTTTTTTACAAAGAAATTAGATTTATCTATTGATAGATTATAACTACATATATCATCTTTTAATTCTTCTACATTTTCATATTTTCTGTTAATATATTGAGGTTCAGACTCCATTTCTATAAAAATATATTTATCATTAACTAGTTGAACAACTAACTCGGTTTTATCATTTGCAAAAACTATACATTTATCATGTATATCAAATAATTTTTCATATCCAATAGCATTCATAAATTCCATTGCTTTATTTATATCAGTAACAGGACATTTTACTTTCCCTTGTTCAATTATATCTCCATTACTATCATATTTTTTATATTTATATAATAACTGTTTTAAAATTCCAACTATATCTCTTACTAAAACACATTTCTTGAGTATATCTAAACTTTTCATATCTGTTATATTTATTAAGCTGTTAATTAAATATGAATCATTTACTATGTATTCTTCTTTTTTTATAAAATTATTTTGTTTTAATTCCTCTTTTATTCTTTCATAACTGACATTTACTCTAACTGTTATTTCTATTTCTTTTTTCATAGTATATACCTCTTATTGAATTTATTTTAATTATATCATAATTGCTTCAATGTTTTTTCATAATAATTAACTATTACTTTCCCACTAGATAAATAATATTCATAATCAGTTTTTATATACTTTATAAAGCCCCATTTAAAATATATTTGTATATTTCTTATTTCACAAGGTTCTACTCAAAAAGTTACATATTTGAAACCTCTTTTTTTTAAATCATTTTCCATAAATTTATATATTATTAATATTAATAAGGTATAACCAGTCTTAATATAAACTTCCAAAAAGGCATATCACTTGACATAAATAATCTTGGTAAATGATATTTATCATCACATAATTTTACTTTTCTATGATTTTTTCCTTGACCAAATGTAAATGCTAATTTGTAATTATTGTCTTTTAAAGCCTTTTCTATGTTATGGCTAACATGCCCATAAGGATATGCAAAATATTTAGTATCAATTACATTATTCATCTTTTTAAAATCATTATTTATTTCTTCATAACTTAGTAAATAATCATTTTCATGATGCAAATCATAAGTATGAGATGCAAATTCTATGTTGGGATATTTTCTTTTAGCTTCCTTAATCATTTTTAAATCCATATAGTTTTCATTTTCACCATTATAATTTACTCCAATATAAAATACTACCCCATTAAAATTATATTTCTTAAGTATCTTAAATGCTAAATCATAATTAGATTTATACCCATCGTCCATCGTAATTAAAACAGATTTTCTAGGTATTTTGCAAGTCTTATTTATAAAACAATCCATTTGTTTAAGAGTAATCGCATTATAATTATGGTTTTTTAAATATTTCATTTGCTTGTCAAATTTTTTTATATTCATCTGCATATTACTAACGGAATCACCTTCTGTAAAATCATGATATCCTAAAACAGTAATCCTTTGATCTTTATAAAGTAAAATAAGACAAATAACAATTAACAAAGCAAAAAATAAAAATACTATCATTAATTTCTTTTTCATACACTAAACACTTTCCTTACACTTATCAATATCATTATAGCATTTTATTACAATAAAAAAACAGAAACTTTATTTCTGTTAATTCTTATTTTTAGTTAATATAAATCCTATTAGTCCTACTATAACTATAATCATACCTACTATTAGGATTCCACCATTACCTTCTTTTCCTGATGCTGCTTCTTTTGCAATTGAAGCAGTATATAAATATCCGTAATACTTCATGGATAATTTGTCAAATAAGTTAATTGTATTTTCTACATTTTGTTGCAAATTAATCATCCTCCTTAAAAAAGAAACGTATTACTTCTTTTCCTTTTCTAATTTTTTTACTGCTTCATCATTACTTTCTATTGTAAAATACATTAGAAACGTTATAAATGTTTCCATTGCAGTCATTAAAAGCCACTCAGGATGAATTGACTGAAGTACCATTATTGCAGAACCACCAGCAATAAATATGAATAATGGCGCATACTTCGTCCCTTTTATGCTTTTTGGATTTGTAAACATAAAAAGTAAACATAAAATAACACAAGCTTCAACAAACATATAAAGCATATCAACAGATTTACCGTAGGTATACATAACCATATTGTTTTCAACATGATATTTCATAGGTAATACAAATATTAATACTGTGATTATAAAATATATAATTATTGATACTACATTAATTTTTTTATAAACATCTTCAAAATTGTGTCTTCCTCTTCGTGAAATAATAAATATATACTTTGTAAAAGTAGTTATCCAAGTTAATAAATACATTAAATATAATTTTAATACAACGCTATTTATAAAAGGAATTTTTTTGTAATTTCTACAAGTAACAACGCAAAGTAATTCTATTATTATCCCAATAAAATTGGAAATAACCAAAATATTATATAACTTTCTTTCAGAATTATTTTTATAAATTTTTTTCTTAGATGATATTAAAAATATCAATAGTAAACTATAAAACAAACTACATATTGTAAAAAACATCGTACTATTCATAATAAGCCTCCATCTAAAGACATTGTATCACAAATATGTTATTTATCTATATTTTTTACTATTTATTTTACAAACGTTTTACAATAATCTTTATTATCATCAAAATCATAAACAAATTTTTTATCCGGGATACCTTCCACTTTCATTACAGAAGTTACATACTTTTGCAACTTTTCTTTAATTGAAGCATCATATCCATCTTTTAGTTTAATATCTAATTTATATTCTCCAGATTCAAGTAAACTTATATTACAATCTAAAACAGCATCATAAGAAGATACTATATCTTCAATTTGAAGAGCTTGTTTATTTATTTTCCTAACTTTTGTTAATGGAAAATCATCTCTAAACTTAATTGCTACTGGACAATGATAAGCTTGGAATGAATCCATTTTACTTTCATCATAAGAAGCAATTATTTGTTTAAATATCTCGTCTTCGCGTCCCTTATATTCTTCTTTTAAAGAAACATGAGCTTTTGGAGCATGATTATCAATTTTATCTGGAACGGATACTACGCTACACTTTTCAATAGCAGGATTAGTAGATATTTCATTTTCTATATCGCAAGTAAAAATTTTATAACCACTTCTTGGTATCATATCCTTATATCTGCCTTTAAAAAATATAAATGATCTTCCGTTTTTATCTGTTATACCAGGTTCTTTTTCTCCACAGTCACCAGTATGAAGCCAAATTTTTCCATCAGAATGTTTTTTGAAAGTTTCCTCAGTTTGTTTTTCATTTTTATAATAGCCAAGAGCAACCGATGGCCCATTTATTATTATTTCTCCTTGTTCACCATCTTTTACCTCTTCTTCTGTTCCGGGTTTTACTATTTTTATTGTATTCTTACCGATAGGAACACCAACAGTACCTTCTAAATAAGAATCATATGTATTAGTAGCTAATGTAGTATAATTTTCCGTCATACCAAGGCCAAATAATAGTTTTGTATGGCTATTATGTTGTCTTAGTAAGCTATTAATTCTTTCGTTTTCTTCTAAAGTCATGCTATCCCCACCAGCAGCATACATAGTTGCACAACTCAAGTCTTTATTTTTTATTTTTTTACTTTCTAATAGTGGAATATAGTAACTTGGCACACCCGAAAATATATTTATATCATTCTTCTTAAAATAAGAAGGTAATTTTTTTTGTTCGAAAATAGGTACTATAACTATCTCTGTTCCTTCAACCAATCCTTTATGCAAATTAGCACTACCATAAGCAACAAAAGGAACTAAAACATCTAGATTCTTTTGGCCTGGACTAAACACTATATTTTCAAGTTCGAAATTTCGAAGTAAGCCTTCAGCATTTTCGTTTCCTATCATTGTAAATTTTGGCTTACCACCAGTAGTTCCTCCTGTTGGATGCATTATAGCTGGTGTTCCAAATTCTAAATCAACCGCTTTTAAATCATTAACAACATTACCATTATTAAATAGTTTTTCTATATCTAAATAATCATCTTTTGTATACTTACCCTTAACTCTTCTTTCTAAAGCCTCGTGTACATTGTAAATAGTTTTTACATTCTTAGGTAATGATCTAGATGGAGATAACGGTAATACATCTAAATTCAAATCAGAATTTGCTTGATTTATTTTATCACAAATCATTCTATTTTCAGTAACAGCAATAAATTTTGGTTCTAATAATTTCAAAGAATATTTTATCTCATCAATAGGCGCTGTTGGATATATCATACAAGGTATAGCTCCTATCTTATTTAACGCATAGAGCAAGTATATAAATTCAGGTGAATTAACACAGCAAAAAGCAATTCTGTCACCCTTTTTTATATTTAACTTACTTACTAATCCATAAGCCACATCATCTATGTTTTTAATTAATTTTTCATAAGAAATTTTATTTCCAAAATAATCTATTGCGTTTAATCCAAGCCTTTCTTTCGAAGACTCAACAAGCCTTTGATACATAGTTAATATTTTATTTTCTTCGTATAACATAATTTTCCTCCCATAAACTCCCTTTTTACTCTAAAAATAAAAGGTCTTGATTTTGCAAACAAGACCCTTTTATCTGCTTGCCAAATGTTTCTGTACAAGCAAACATCAATAAAAATTACGATGAATATATTATCATAATTTTTATATTTGTCAAGTTTTTACAATTCAAATTATTTTATTATGCAATGAACTATTTTATTGCTTTCTATTAGATTTGTTATTATATTTGGTCTAACATCCATAATATTCAATTTGGAAATATCATACCATTTATTTACAACGTTTGTTTTATCCAAGGTTTTTATTTCACTAATTTGATTTATTTGTTTATTGTTAATTTTATAAATGAATAATATCTCATGAAATTCTTTTCCATTATATTTAAAGAAATTTTCCGAAACATTTATAAGTGTAACTTCTTTTTTATTCACTTTAATTCCAATTTCTTCTTGTATTTCACGAATCAAAGCTTCTATTGTTGTTTCACCGTATTTTACTCTGCCACCAATCAGTGAATAATAATCGTCTTTTTCACATTTTTGAAGTAAAATCTTGTTATCATTCACAAAAATTCCAGCAACACGAAAATTAAATTTAAAATTGCTTTCATCATCTTTTATTATAATATCTTTTTTCTGCATTTTTTCCTCCATCACTTAAATCTATATACTTTCCACTATCATTATATAATGAAACAATAAAATTTAAAATACATTTTAAATTTCCATTTACAGAATAATAATTCGGGCTATCATCTATATACTTTATTATTTTCATTCTATTATCATATATCTGATTTGTATCAAAAGATGGTATATATGATATTGGATGTCCATTCTTATCAATGAAAGTAGCTGCTTGGCCACGAATATGACTCGATAAATTTTGATATAATAGAAAATTATTTCTCCAACTATCACCTGGTTTTATTAATATATTCTTAATTCTGTTATCAGTATGAACATATAAAATATTTTTTATTTCACAGATATTATATTGTTCCTGAATACCAATTTCATTAGCACACACAGAAACTTTATCTGACCAACTATCTTTGATTACATCAGAAAACAAGTAACTTAAATATGGCATATTTTGATTAACAGAATCTAACCTCAAGTTAATAAACTTCGTTCCACCAAATGTTTTTAACTTATTATCACTATCAAGGCCTATTAACGTTAAATCATTGCTTATAAGTGAAAAATCATAATTTCTACACAAATTTATAGCTAAACTTGTTTTACCTGCACCAGCTTCACCTATTAGTAATGTAGCATTACCATTTTTCTCTACACAAGCAGAATGACAAGAGCACATGCCCTTTTCACCAAACTGTTTCTCAAAAAAATGATATCCCATATATAACAGTATTGATTCATTTAATTTTTCAAAAGGATAATTAATGTGCATTTCATTTTTCTTTAATAATAATGGGGAATTTGAATTCAAATTTCTATAAATTACACAATGTTCTATGTCAGAGTTATCACTTATAACTTTAGCATCAAAAAACTCCATTTTTTTGTAATTTTCTTGATAGTACTCTTTCAGTGGAACATCACTTAAAAAGCGAACAACAGCTCCATTCTTTTCTAAACAAAATTTTTCCATCAAAATAACTTCCTTACATTTAAAATGCCTTTAAATTTTTTTTCGTCAAATTCCTCCTTAATTATTCTAATACATTCTTCTTTTTTTGTTAAATCATCAACACTTAAGTAAAACAAAAATGGTCTAATTATTGATCCTCTATTTCTCGTTAAAGAATATAAAGTACACTTTACTCCTAATTCTTCAAATATTCTTGAGGTTGCATTATTAGCAAGAAAATTAACTATTCTCCCTGTATGATATCTAGGATTTTTACCACAAGGAGCCTCTACAGTATGCTCTCTGAAAGATGAAATTAAACCTTGTGAATTATTTCCTCTACCAACTATGCCTTCTTCACCACATTCAATGCAACTTCCAACTACTAAAGAATAATTTCTGTATGCACCATCTGGCAAACGATTTATTTCTATATTAATATTATATTTTTTATCAAAATTCATATGATTAGCAATTTTTGTGAGTCTGGCTTCATGAAATTTTATAATATTATTATACTCTTCATGTGTAGAATACACATCTTTATAAACTGGCATACAAACGGTAGCAACAATATCATTATGTATTCTACTTACCATAACTTTAATATCTTGTCCTATTTTTGAAAATTTAGGAGATGCATATCCTTTTTCATTATAATTCCAAAATGATTGTTCAAGTTCAAATGTTAATCTTTCACAAAATGTTTTAGTACTATGATTAACACAAAGTGCAGTATCAGCGGCGAACAATTTTCCTGAATCTGGCACATCATTTATATTTCTAGGGGTATACCAAAATTCTCTCTTTGAATATTGAGTACAATTTATTATTATATTCAAATCTGTTTCTGGGTTCAATCTAGGGATAACAGTACTAAGATATTCTTTTATTACTGGTACAAATAACTTTTCCAAATCAATTTTCTTACCATTCATAGTATTTGATACCCTACCATTTAATTCTACTCTTATTGGATTTATTTTAGTAATTTTATTTTTTTTCATTACAAATAATCCACCACCTATATATAACTTATCAATGTTATGGTGTAAAATACAATTAAAATTTTTCAAACAATAAATTGAATAAACTCTTGACAACTCTTCCGCTAATTTATCAGCTAAAGTATCTGGATGGCCTATTCCTTTTCTTTCAACTATTTCTATGCTCCTACCTTCTGGATCTTGATAATCTTTTTCGACTTTAATTTCCATTTTTGCCTCCTAATTCTATACAATTCTTTATAATTATTTCTTCCCACTTCATATTATTATCCAAAGAAATTCTATCCCAAAAGCTAACTACCCTCAAAATAAAATAGTCTTTCAGTTCATCAATAAAGTCTTCCTTTATATTCAATATATTTTTTGAATAATAACTCAGCTTTGTCAACCATATCTTTTCTATAATTTCATAATCCCTATCAGAATAACCATATTTTTTTAAAATTTCTTTATAAATCTTGTCAAAATATTTTCTATAATGCCACCTGCAATTTTTAATAACACGTGGTTTATACATAATTTTTTCTTTTTTTAAATTCACTGGATATTGTTTATATGTATCCGTAAAACCATTCACAACATTTTCAAATATAGTATCTAACCTCGAATAACTAGGTTTATGTTTTTTCCTACCTAAAAAAACTTCTTTCATTTTTAGGTTAAAGACAATCGCAGTAACCACTAAAAATATATCTATACCATACTTTAATATATTTTTAGTAAATTTTTGTTTTAGTACTATTTCTATATACCTCCTACTAAAACCATAATCACCACCAATTGGTTGTCTAATAAATTTTCCATATACAGTATATAACATTAATACTGCAAAATGATTAGTTGTATTTCCTTCTTCTTTCCTTCTGATATAATTAGGATAAACAAAATCAGCATTATTTTCTAGTTCATTTAAAATATCAATTAGCCAAGAAGAAGTAAAATTTTTAGTATCAGAATCTATCGTAATGGCATAATCCACATCATTTTCAATGCAATATTTCAAAAAATTATATATATTAACACCTTTACCAATCTTGTTAGTAACAATACTAACCTTTCTATTTATTGTACGTGTACTATTAAAGATATAATTTGTTCCATCTGGACTGTTATTGTCACAATTAATTATAATGCAATCATATTTATCATTTATAAGACATAAAGCCGAGTCTATCTTGATGGTGAGTTGTTCGATATTTTCACATTCATTATAACTCGGCAAGCATACTGCTATTTTTTTCACTGCCAGTTCCTCCCATAAACTCCCTTTTTACTCTAAAAATAAAAGGTCCTGATTTTGCAAACAAGACCCTTTTATCTGCTTGCTATAATAATGTTTCTGTACAAGCAAACATCAATAAAAATTCTGATAAATATACTATCATAATTTTTATATTTGTCAAGTTTAGCAACATCAAATTTTTGATGTTTATTTTATGATGTTTAAGACATCTTCTTCTTTATATATTTTAACATCAAGCTTTAATGCTTTATCATATTTTGAGCCAGGTTTATCTCCTACGATAACACCAGTTGTCTTTTTAGTAACCGAACTTGTTACCTTAGCACCCTTATCTTCTAGAATCTTAGTTAATTCTTCTCTTTTATACTTCTCTAAAGTTCCTGTTAAAACAAACGTCATACCAGATAATGTGTCGTCTGATGAGTCATTTTTATATTCGAAATTTAAGCCTAGTTTCTTTAAATCCTCTATTAATTTTAAATTTAAAGGATCATCAAAATATGTTTTTACACTTTTAGCTATTATCTCACCTATATCATTAACGTTTGTTAGTTCATCAATATTAACATTAATTATATTATCTATATTTTTATATCTTTTAGCAAGTATTTTAGCTGTTTTTTTACCAACATGTCTTATTCCTAGTGCAAAAAGGACCTTCTCTAAAGAGTTATTTTTTGAATTTTCAATACTTTCAAGTAAATTGTTAACACTTTTTTCTCCAAAACCTTCAAGTTCTATTAAGTCTTCTTTATGGTTTGATAAAAGATATATATCAGATATAGATTTAATAAATCCCATATTATAAAAATCTTCTATGATCCTTTCACCAAGTCCATCTATGTTCATCGTATTTCTTGATGTAAAATGAATTAATCCTTCCATTTTTCTTGCGGGACATAAATCATTTTTACAAAAGTAGTTAGCATCTTCTTTAACCAGTTTTGATGCACACATTGGACAGTTTTCTATCATCTTAAACGGAACTTCTTTACCTGTTCTTCTTTCTTTTTTTACCTCTACTACTTCCGGTATTACGTCACCTGCTTTTCTAATTGAGATAACATCTCCTACCCTTACATCCTTATCTAAACAATAATCTTCATTATGAAGCGTTGCCTTTGATATAACAGAACCTGCAACATGAACTGGTGAAAAAAGAGCATTTGGTGTTATCTTACCAGTTCTTCCGACTGTAAATTTTATTTCTTTTAAAGTAGTTAAAACTTCCTCAGCGGGAAATTTATATGCTATTCCCCATCTAGGTACTCTTTCGGTAAAACCTAATTTTGCCTCATCTTCCAAGCTATTAACCTTTAATACAACGCCATCTATTTCAAAAGGAAGATTAGATCTTTTGTTTCCTAAATCGTCTATATAGTTAATTATGTCATTTATGTTTTTAGCAAGTCCATTTAAATTATAATTGGTTTTAAAACCTAATTTTTTTAAAAATGCTAAAGATTCGCTTTGAGTTTTTATACCATATTTATCTGGATTAGGTATGAAATAAGCCATAAAGTCTAGATTTCTTTTTGCAGCAATCTTACTATCTAATTGTCTTACAGAACCTGCAGCAGCATTTCTTGGGTTAGCAAATAAATTTTCACCTCTTTTTTCTTTTTCTTTATTACACTTTTCAAAAGAGGCCTTACTCATATATATTTCACCACGAACTTCTATATCAAGTTCCTTATTAAGTCTTAAAGGAACTGATTTTATAGTTTCTACGTTATGAGTAATATTTTCTCCGATAAGTCCGTCTCCTCTTGTCGCAGCCCTTTTAAGTACACCTTTTTCATATAATAATGAACCAGATAACCCGTCCATTTTAGGCTCTAAAGTATAAGTCGCATTAGGACAAGTCTTTTTTATCCTTTCATCAAAAAGAACTATTTCATCCTCATTAAATATATCATCAAATGAAAGCATAGGACTTTCATGAGTTACCTTTTCAAATTTATCTACTACCTTTCCACCTACTCTTAAAGTTGGTGAATCACTTCTTTTTAAATCAGGATATTTCTCTTCAAGTTTTAATAATTCATTATAATAATCATCATATTCTTGGTCAGTAATACTAGGATTATCATCTACATAATACTTAATACTAGCTTCATTAATTATATCTATTAATTCATCCATTCTTAATTTTATATTATCCATTTTATCACCATAAATATTATAACAAAATTTAATTAAAAAGTCTTAAATATAAAGAAAAAATATACGTATTAAGCGTCTTTTTTAATATGTATATAAAAAGAAACCAGCATAAACCAGTTTCAATTATTATTTTATTTTTTATCTTTTTCTTTATCTTGTTTTAAAATGCCGTGACTTTCACGAACCTTATTTTCTATTTCTTCTTTAATATCAGGATTATCTCTTAAGAATTGTTTAGCATTCTCCTTACCTTGGCCAATTTTTTCTCCATTATATGAATACCAAGCTCCACTTTTATCAACAATTCCTATTTCTGATGCTAAATCAAGTATTTCAGCTTCCCTTGAAACGCCTTGTCCATACATAATTTCAACTGATGCAGTTTTAAATGGAGGAGCAACCTTATTTTTTACTATCTTAACGTTGGTTTTATTACCTATTACATTATCTCCATTTTTAATTTGTTCACCACGTCTTACATCTAATCTAATAGTTGAATAGAATTTAAGTGCTCTACCACCTGGTGTAGTTTCTGGATTACCAAATAAAACACCTACTTTTTCTCTTAACTGATTAATAAATATTGCAATTGTATTGGTTTTGCTAATAGTTCCAGATAACTTTCTTAAAGCCTGACTCATTAATCTTGCTTGAAGTCCTACGTGACTATCACCCATTTCCCCTTCTATTTCTGCTTGTGGAACAAGTGCGGCAACCGAATCTATTACAACTATGCTTATAGCTTCACTTCTAACTAATGCTTCACAAATTTCTAGCGCTTGTTCACCAGTATCTGGTTGTGATAATAATAAATCATTAATATCTACTCCTAGGTTTTTAGCATAAACTGGATCAAGTGCATGCTCTGCATCTATAAACGCTGCTTTACCTCCTGCTTTTTGTACCTCTGCAATAGCCTCAAGTGCAAACGTAGTTTTACCTGATGATTCTGGTCCATATATTTCAATTATTCTTCCCTTTGGATAACCCCCAACACCAAGTGCTATATCTAAAGTAAGAGATCCAGATGATACCGTGTCTATTTCATTATGACTTTCATCACCTAATTTCATTATTGAACCCTTACCAAATTGTTTTTCTATGTCTGCAAGAACTTGTTCTAAAGTCTTATCATTTAAAGCTTTCTTTGCCATAAATATCCTCCTAGTCATTGATTACAATAACATTATAATCCATTAAAAAAGAAAAATCAAGTACTTTTTCGAACAAATGTTTGAAAGTTTATACTATGATTCTTCTACTAAATTCATTTTTTGTTTAAGCTAAAATTCTATTTCTGTGTTTTTTTATCTGCAGAATCTGATATTTCTTCTTTAGAAAAAATTATATCTTTATTCATTATGTAATACTGAATTCCTGAAATAATTGCAAATACAGTTGCTAAAACAAGTAAGAAACTTGCTATATCAAGATTAAATAATTCAAATGGTAAATTATAACACATGGTAAATATTATACCTAGCATTAAAAACGATGTTTTAATCTTACCAGACTTTATAGCAGCAACTACCTTTCCCTTACTTCCTGCAATCATCTTAATCGTATCTACAACAGTATCTCTTAAAACGATTATAACCGTAATAGCAGGTGATACCATTCCTTGTGCAGTTAAAATAATTAAACTTGAGTTAACTAGCATTTTATCTGCAATTGCATCAGTCATTTTACCAAAATCAGTTACCATATTACGACTTCTTGCAATATGACCATCAATAGCATCTGTAATTGATGCAATAGCAAATAATCCTGCCGCAATAAAATACTTAATGTCTACCGTTATAGTACCAATTAACACTTTTGGAAATTCAATGTTTACCATGTAAAATGGAAATAGTAATAAAACGATTAATAAAACCGTTAAAAATATTCTAATCATTGTTATTCTATTAGCTAAGTTCATATATCCACCTCTTAATTCTCTAAATAAGTTAAAACACTATTATCATTATCATTTTTAGGAATAACATATTCCGTTACAACTAAATATCCTATTAAAAATAATAACAATAAAATTATAAGTGTAACTATAATAGCGGGCACCTTTGACTTTGGTTTATCATCTACCGTGTATGGAGATGCAACCTTTTTATCAGATGCTTTTTCCTTTTCCTTTGCACGTGATGCTTTTTCTATCTCCGCGATTGGAATCTTTGATGTTTCCTCAAAAAAGTACTCGTTAAACTCATCCATTATAGCATCTTCATCAAGTCCTAAATACTTGGCGTAGGATCTAATAAATGATTTTAAATAAAACACATCTTTAAATACCTTTAAGTTTCCTTTTTCTATGTTTTCTATTTGTGAAGCTCTAAGGTTTAAATCTTCTGCTGCTTCATCAACACTAACACCGTGTTCTTCCCTTGCAGCCTTTAGCTTTTCACCAATCTCCTTCAACTTAAGTTCACTCCTTTATATAAATAAATAATAGTTTTAATAAGCCACGTTCTGTACCAGATATCTGGTCGTAAACATTTATCTATGCTTTTAAAAAGCATCTTCTAATCCGTTTTTGTTCCTTCATAGAAGTTCCCCTACCAATTTTGGGTTTCTCACTCATGGGGTTTACCCGTTCCACCTTGCAAGTTTCCAAGCAAAATCGTCACTATGGCACTTTATGCCTAATATAACCATATTAAAAACTTAGGCTACCTCGGCGCCGTTAGGATTAAATCCTACCAAAGGTTATTTGTTCCCTTTGCATGAACACTACGTCCGTTACAGGTCCGTGTGAGCGTGGACTTTCCTCTACTAATAATTAGCAGCGTTTACGTAAAAACCATTACTCATCTTTATCATATATATATTTTTCCAGTTGTGATAAACGTCTTAATATATCTACGTTGGTAATTTCTTTTTCACTTTTCTTAACAATATCAATATTAGCTTTTAAATCTCTAAGTTCATGCTTTAAATCGATGTTTTCTCTTTCTAAAGCCTTATTCTCATTTCTAAGTTCCTTAATTATGTTAATAAACTCAACATAATCTTTAATTATTTGATCTAAATACTTATCTACTTCTTGAAGTCTATATCCACGAGTATCAATTTTAAATTCTTTATCAAAGATATCTTGTGGTGACAAAGCTATTCTACCATTAAACATTTTTTACCACCTCTGTAATTAACATTATCTCAAGTTTTTTATCATTTGTCAATTTACATAAAATTTAATTTGCTTAACACTTACTTTCTATTTCTTATCTTTGTAAAATACTTTGCCAAATCATAAGAAGACACGGAAAAACTAAAGCTTACAAAGCCCACAAATAAACTTTCAAAAGTAAAACCATAAAAAATAAAGTTAATTAATAAACTTAAAATAAGTAAAATCCAAACTATGTATTTGCTAGGAACCTTAAACGTCATTTTAATTAAATTACCTGTTATATTTAAAATTATTCCTATCATTATTATATAAGGAATAAGATCATAAATCTCTTTTATATTTTCCAAACAAATCACCTATTTAAGTGTATGATTTATAATTAAAGTTTCTTCTATTTTTTCTACTTCGTCTATTAAATCATCAATAATAACAAACATCAAAGTATAATCTTTCATAAAAAACATTCCTTTCAAATAAATAATAACACGGCAAAATTATATTTTAATATTTTCGACAATTCTTTTCATATTTTATATAGAAATAATAAATAAATGTAGTATAATTATAACAGGTGATGATAGTGATAAATAACTATTCCTTTACCAGATTTAACAAAACTAAAGGCAATCATATTAAAACTGGTTTTGCAAATCGTGGTATGGCTTTAGAATCTGACATAAACTTAGCAAATGAGTATTATAGAATTAAGGATATTGCATACGTTTATAAAAAACCTACTCCTATAAAACTTGTTAACGTTGACTATAAATTAGGAAAAATAAAAGAGGCTTATTTTGAGACTCCATCAACTACCGATTATAATGGAATTTATAACGGAAAATACGTTGATTTCGAGGCTAAAGAAACAAACAGTAAAACTTCTTTTGCACTAGCTAACATACATATGCATCAAATAAAACATTTAATAAATGTTAAAAATAAAGGAGCTATTGCATTTATAATAGTAAGATTCAATTTGCTTGATGAAACGTATTTTTTAAGTGTGGAAAACTTAGAAGAATTTATTAAAAATAATAAAAGAAAGTCGATTCCATTAGATTTTTTTAAGAATTATGGTACAATGATTAAAATAAAGTATGCACCTAGAATAGACTATATAGAAGTAATAGATAAATTATACTTTGGAGGTAATAAATCATGATGAAAAAAAGAAGCAGCAAAGCAAGTAACATTGCAAATAATATTAAGGCTAAAACAAATGATGTTAAAAGGAAAGTTATAAAAGGTACAAATAATACTTCTAAAAGAAAAGTAAGTAAAAAGAAAAAGATAATTTTAAACATTCTTATTATTTGTGTAATAGCTTTTGCATCACTTATGGCAGTATTTTTTGCCTATATTATTGTAAAAGCACCTAAATTTGATCCAAACAACTTAAAATTCACTCAAATGTCAGAGTTATATGATACCGAAGGAAACATAATTACCAAAATGGGTAACGAAAACAGAACTGAAATATCATATGATGACTTACCTGAGGTTTTAATAGATGCAATAATTGCAACAGAAGACTCTAAGTTCTTCCAGCATAATGGTTTTGACCTTGCAAGATTTATGAAAGCAAGTATGTATCAACTAGTTGGTAAAAATGGTGGTGGTGCATCAACTCTTACAATGCAAATTGCCAAAAATAACTATACTTCTACTAAATCTAAAGGTTTTGAAGGAATAACTAGAAAGTTTACTGATATATACCTTTCAATATTTAAAATAGAAAGAAAATATACTAAAAAAGAAATTTTGGAATTTTATGTTAATGACTCTTTCTTAGGTAACAGAGCTTACGGTGTTGAACAAGCCTCATTAAACTACTTTGGTAAATCAGTTAGTGAGCTTAACTTAGCAGAAGCAGCATTTATAGCAGGATTATTCCAATCACCAACTTATTATAATCCTTATAACTATCCAGAACGTGCTGAAGGAAGAAGAAAAACGGTTCTTTACCTAATGCAAAGACATGGTTATATAACTGAAGAAGAAAAAGAAATTGCAGAAAATTCTCCAATTACTTCATATATAAAGAAAGAACAAGCTTCTGGAACGTACTCTGAGTATCAAGGATACCTTGACACTGTTGTTGAAGAGTTAGAAAACGAATATGATTTAAACCCATATACTACCCCACTTAAGATTTATACTGCAATGAATAGAAGCAAACAAGACTTTGTTAATAAGGTTATGAATGGTGAGGCTTGGAAATGGGAAAACGAAAATGCACAAGCAGGTGTCGTAATGACTGACTCAGCAAGTGGTGAAGTATTAGCGGTAGGAGCTGGAAGAAATAAAAACTCTGAACGTTCTTATAACTTTGCTACTATGACAAATAAACAAATAGGTTCAACGGCAAAACCAATATTTGACTATGGTCCAGCAGTTGAATACTTAGGTTGGGGAACGGTTAATTATATTGACGATACTCCAACAACATATAGTGACGGAACTAAAATATCTAACTCAGATGGTGGATATAAAGGAAGGCTTCCATTATATCAAGCACTTGGTCTTTCAAGAAACGTAACAGCTTTAAAAACTTTCCAACAAGTATCTAAAGAAGCTGGTAACGATAAGATATTAAAATTCGCAAGTAGTCTTGGAATTACTCCAGAAGTAGATAAAAATGGTAAAATACATGAGGCTCATTCTATTGGATCATTTACAGGTTCTACTAAAAAAGGAGAATCTAGAAACAGTCCAATGACAATGGCAGGAGCATATCAAACATTCTCAAATGGTGGTTATTACATTAAACCTCATACAATAAAGAAATTTGTGTATAAAGACACTGATGAAGTAGTTGAAACAAAATCAGCTAAAACGCGTGTTATGAATGACTCAACAGCATACATTATTAATTACTCTTTAAACTGGTCTGCAACAGAAGGACTTGCTAAATCAGCTGCTGGTATAAGTGGTGTTCAAACAGCTGCTAAAACCGGTACTTCTAACTTTGATGAAGCAACTAGAAAAAAATTTCATTTATCAAGTAAAGCGGTAAATGACTTATGGGTATGTGGATATACTCCAAAGCAAACAATAACATTCTGGTATGGTTATGCCGATATAAGAAAAGGTCATAGTACTACATCATCTTGGTCAACTCGTGATAAGTTCTATCGTAATTTAGCAGAAAACTTATTTGATAAAGACGGAAGCTCATTTGAAAGACCATCTAGCATCGAAGAGGTATCAGTTATAAGAAACTCTATTCCACTTAAAAAAGCCTTATACGGTGGTGTTGTTGGATACTTTAGAAAAGGAACTGGGCCTGATGAAACAGGAACTGAACAAGCAGAACAACTACCAAGTGTAAGTGGTGTTACAAGTAGTATATCTGGTAACACAGTACACTTAAAATGGAATGGTATTAGTGCTGAAGACATGGTAAACCTAAACTTTGATGACAGCTATGGAACACTTGGATATGACATATATGTAAAAGATGGTTCCGGTGGTTCTGAAGTATACGTTGGAACTACAACTAGTACATCATATACACATACAACAAGCTATTCAAATCCTGTATACGTAATATATACAGCATACTCTAACTATAAAACAAACAGAAGTAAGGGCGTTGAACACAAAGTTTCGGTAACAAGTGATTTTGATGTTAAAATAAGTAATAGTACAATAGAACAAGGAAAGACGTTTGTCGATAACAAACCTATAATCGTTTTATATAATTCCGTTGATGTAACAGATGGGGCAACTATTACGCTAGAATCTGGAAGCGTTGATACAAACATCCTTGGAACTTATAAACTAACTTATAAAGTAACTTATCAAGGAAAGAGTAAAACGGTAAGTAGAAACGTTACGGTAACAGCAACTAACACAACTAGTACAACAGAATAAATAAGTACCTTAAATTTAAGGTGCTTTTTTATTTCATAAAAAAATGACTAGTCTTCATTTAACCAATCATATTCGTAAGTTTCAGGAGTTTTTTCTTCTTCCCTTGCCTTTTGTTTTTCTATTATGTCAGTAGGCTTTTTTATACCTTTCTTATTCCATTCATATAAAATTTTATCTATGTATCTTAAATTATTAACACCATTAAACACGGCTTCTTTAAGCGCAGATAAAATAAGTTCGTTGCTTATCTTTTGCTCCTTCCAAGAATTAATTATTTCATATTCCATAGGAGAAAGAGTTCTTCCAAATTCTTTTTCAAAGTTATCATATAAATCTTTTTCATTATTCTCTTTCGTTTCCTTATTTAATATCTTAGAAAATATGATTTCATAAAATAAACTTATATCAACCTTCTCTTCTAATACACCCGAATCATTCTTCTCCATAAGAATAAGTAAAATATTCTTATCCTTAAGAGTAGATAATGCATTTAAAAGCTCTTTTTCAGTAAAATTAATATCTTCAATTATCTTTTTATAATCAAATATAGATTTGTTTGGTTTATTTAAAAAATAAATAAGTAAAATAAGTGAATCCATATCTAAACCAAGTTCTTTAGCATAAGATAAAACATATCTTGGAACGGTATAATGATTTTCATTATTAAGTTCGCTCATTAACTCTTTTTTTAGCATACAAAATCACCTCTTTCTAAAAAGGATTATAACATAACTAGATGCGTATTATCAATATTTCTTATAGTTATCTAACACGTAACGTTTTAACTCTTCATAATTATTATTTAATTCTTTGTATATTATTTTTTCTTCAATATCTTTAATTATGTTTTTTATAATACTTTTATCTTTAGGATTAATAAGTTCTATTATATCTTTTCCGGTAAGTTTAATATCTGATGTCTTTTTTATCACTAAGTTATCACATCTGTCATAAATATCTTTAGTATCCATATTAAGTATTTGAGCAGCAATAAAGCACACGTAATTGCCTTTTTTATACAATTCCATATCATTAATCACATCATCTGTTAAAACATCATTTATGGCCTTTAAATAGTCTTTTTCATTAGATGTAAAAGGATATGAGGATGAAGGTGCAACCTGCGCCCATATACCTATTGGATCACTTGTTTTAACGATTTCATGTTTTAAATCTATATCTAAATATTCATCCAAAGAAAAATATTTTAAAAGGCTAATTCCTTTAAGTACGTTAGGAGATGAAAAGATTCTGTTTAGTTCCTGCTTTTTTCTATAAAATGATAAATCTTTAACTAGCTCTCTATTATTTATTATGGCATCCTTTAATTCTTCATCAATAGAAAAATCAAGTTCGGTTGCAAACCTTATTGCACGAAGTATTCTAAGAGAGTCTTCTTTTAGTCTTCTATTTGCATTTCCAACTGTTTTTATTACCTTATTCTCTATATCACACCTTGCATTTAATAAGTCAATAATGTTCTTATTTTTATCCATGCATAACGTGTTCATAGTAAAGTCTCTTCTTCTTAAATCAATTATCAATTTATCAGTATAAACTATCTTAGAAGGTTTTCTTTTATCTTGATATTCTAGGTCCATACGGTACGTTGTAATTTCAAAATTTACTTTTTTATATACTAAATGCACGGATCCATACCCCTCAAACGGAAGTTTTACATCTTTAAATATCATTTGCACTTCTTTTGGTGTAGCATTAGTTGCAATATCAACATCAAAACTATTTCTTCCTAAAATAATATCTCTTACAAAACCTCCAACTACATAAGCTTCATAGCCAGAAGAATAAAACATTTGTAAAAGTTCACATGCTTTCTCTATCAAAGTTATCACCATTATAATTATAACAAAAATTCAAAAAGAAAAAACCATTTTCATGGTTTTTCATTATTTGTTTACAGCTTCTTTTAACTTAGAACCAGCTTTGAATGTAACTGCAGTTCTAGCAGCAATCTTAACTGTTTCTCCAGTTCTTGGGTTACGACCTTCTCTAGCTGGTCTTTCTGAAGTTGCATAAGTACCAAATCCTACTAATGAAACTTTGTCTCCTGCCTTTAATGCTTCAGTTACGCTTTCAGTAAATGCGTCTAATGCACGAGCAGCATCAGCTTTAGTTAATCCAGCTTTTTCAGCCATTTTTTCTACTAATTCTTGTTTTGACATAATAAAACCTCCATATTTATGTTCATATCTATAAGCTACCTTGCTTACAATATAAGCGTATCATTTTTTACTAGTTATTTCAAGTATTTTTAGTACAAAAATAGTATTTTTTGCTTATTTATCAATGGTTTTAGCACTTTTTAACACTAATTTAACAACTAACCTTTCATCTTTAACACTTTTTTTACATGTAATTAGTATAAGTTCATTTGCTTTAGCACTATTTAAAATGTCTGTCTGCGTTTCTTTTACATCCATTTTTTCCTTAAATTGATAGGTTAATTTAAGTTTATCTTTATAGATATATACATTACTTTTATTATCTAATTCATCTAATCTATTAAAGTAGGTACCATATCCCATACCAGAATGTCCTAGTATTACTATTCCTTCTTTATAATTATTATTTTTATAATAAACTAAATATCTATCAAGTAATTTAAATTCATTATCTGCTTTTTTAACTATATTTTTAAGAGAAATATAAGGGATATCTAAAACCATATCACCATTATAATTAAACGAAGAATTATTATTAAAATAAGCTTTTACCATTTTATCATTAGAAGAATTTAATAATAGCATAAAAACCATATCTTTTGTAATTAGAAATACACTTATGAAAAGAATTAAACTAACTAATATTTTTTTCATAAATTAAAATTGATGAGCTTATAGAGAAAAGCAAAATATATAATAAGAAATCATTTCTACCAGTATTAGGTAAAACTTCTTCTTTTATCTCTTCTTTAGGCTTCGGAATTTCTTCTTTTTCTTTTGGAGGTTCTGGTTTAGGTAAGAAATGATTAACTAATGCTATTTTTTGTGTAATTCCATCTTTATTAACCTCAATTATTCTATCTTTTATTTTATCTACTCCATCTTTAGTAGATATTTGTCTAAGCGTATAAGTGCCATATGGTAAAGTAAACTCTATATTACCATTTTTATCTGTAACAAGATCCATTATGCGGTTTCCCAATATATCAAATACGTAGAATAATATTCCCTCTTCAGGTGTGCATGTATTATTTATTGGATCATCTAAAACCTTTGTAATATAAATTTTATTTTTAATTATTTTCTCAAACGATTTTATAACAACTTCCCTCGTTCCAGTTCCAATAAACGTAGATGATATAGTTGGTGATTTAGTATATCCCAAGCTTGGACTAATCTCTTTTATTCGGTAATTATTTTTAGGCAAATTATCAAATATAATCGTTCCATCTTTATCTGTTTTTTTAGTTTGAAGCAAATTATTATCTTTATCATATAATCCATATTCTGCTCCTTCTAATGAAGCTTCGCTAGATGACTTATCTTTACCTTTAGTATCATCATCTAGTTTGTCAATTATTATCTTCCCATAAAATGATTTAACATCATACTCTTTAGAGTGTTCATAAGGAAACTCAAACGTCCCAATTGTTTGATATCCGCTTTTATAATAGAACTTAGTTAACTTACCATTATTTTTTCTTTTTAAAGTAAATTTATTATTTCCATCAGATACTTTTATTTTTATATTATTACCATCTTTTGTAACGTTTTGATTTTGGAATACGTCATAACCATTTAAAACATTGTTATTATCAGGAAGAATGATTTCATCCCCTACCATGTATTCTTCTTTAAAATTAAAAGAAGGAGTTACATCGTATAGATTAACAAGTCTTAATATTTCGTTTTTATATGAATCAATATTTATTATATTACCACCAACTTTTTTATCAGTCCACCATACGTTTTCTACGCCCATATACCTCCATATTAGCTCCTGAGTTGCCATATAATACTCTTTTGTATTATGTCCTTCATAACCATATCCATAATATCCTATTAGGCTTAATCTTTTAGTATCTATCCCGCTTAATGGAGTATCATTTATGCTAGTAGTTGATGAATAATAAGAAGCCTTATGTGCAAGTATTCCAGGTTCAATACAGTAACCATAAACACCATTTACAGTCATCATTGCAAGATTTGTGATATGGTCACTTCCATTTCTATATTGATGTGCAAATATGCTTCTGTCTAAATTCCAATCAACGTATGAATCATTTGCTAATGCCTTTACTTTTATAAATGGTAAAAGCATTATTACAGCAAGAAGAAGCAGTGTTATTTTCTTTTTCAATCTTTATTCACCCACGATTCAATATCATTAAATAATTTCGTTAAATATGGAGAACTTTTAGAGACTATGTATAACTTTTTCTTATTACCGTTTTCATCTACTATTTCTTCTTCAGATTCTTCTATATCCTCCTCGTAGTTATCTAAGCTGTCTTTTTCCCTAATTAAGTTCATGAACGCTTCTCTTGCAAGTGTTTTTTTTGCCACACTATCCTCATTTTCTATTTCTTTAATCGTAACAACAAATTTTCTAGTCATATATTTTTTCCTTTCTTTTTCATGATTATTTTTTAACTACAACAATTCAAAGTTATCTAACCATTAATTTCCTCCTTTCAAATTAATAGTTAGACAAATTTTTGAAAAACCCCCTAAGAAATATGAAAAAAATTTAAGAAGTTTTGTCGAATAATTAAATACAATAAAAAAGCAAGAATTTCTATTTGCTTTTCACACTAATTCATATTCTCTTTAATATATTTTTTTGTTAGTTACGTATTTAAATAAGTAACCATTTTTCTTTTTGCACACGATAATACTAGTAGTTGGATCTTGATTAATCACTTCACTTGAAATCAACTTATTATTTAGTGATTAGCTTTAATTTACTATGATTAATTTTCTTCATTTAATTTGAAATTTTTCTTTTCTTCCTCAACAGCACTAATTAATTCTTGTTCAGTTGGCATATGTAATTTATACTCAAAAGAAAATATTGTTTTATTATCTTCTGGTAATGTGTATTTTACAACTGTTTCATTTTTATTTGTTGATAGTAGTATTCCGACTGTTGGATTTTCATCAGCTTGTTTTATTTCTCTATCATAGTAATTAACATACATCTTTATTTGCCCAATGTCTTGATGTGATACTTTTCCTATTTTCAAATCAATAATTACAAAACATCTTAAAAGTCTATTGTAAAAAACTAAGTCTGGATAAAAATGATCTTCTTCTAATGTTAATCTTACTTGATTACCAACATAACTAAAACCTTTGCCTAATTCCAACAAAAATTCTTTTAAATGTTCAATGATATTCTTTTCCAAATCAGATTCTAAATAACCTGTATTTTTTTTTATATCTAAAAATTCTAATACAAAAGGGTCTTTTACTAAATCTTTACTTGTTTTTAAAATTTGTCCTTTTTCAGATAATTCAAGTATTTTTTCTTTATCAGCAGATATTGTTAATCTTTCATAAAGTAGCGAATCTCTTTGTCTTTGAAGTTCTCTAACACTCCATTTAGAATTAATCGTTTCTTTTAAATAAAAATTTCTTTTAGGACCTTCATTAATTTTTATAAGTTCTAAGTAATGAGACCAACTCAATTTGGCAGACACTGTCTTCCAAATTGGATACATTAGATAAAATTTTCTCATAGTTCGTAAATTTCTTGAAGAAAATCCTTTCCCAAATTCATTAGTCAGTTTTTGAGATAATTTATCTAGTACAGAATCACCATAACTTGCTCTTTCATCACCTTGTTGTATTTCCATAATTGCTTTTCCTATATTCCAATATAAATTAAGCATTTCTGTATTAACTGTTTGATACACTTTATTTCTGCTATTTATAACCAAATCTTTGATATTATCAAAAATATTATTTATTTCATTATCGTTATTTGTTAATTCATTTTTTATTTTCTTATAATAATCCATTATTTCTCCTTTCTTTATGATGTTTCCATCTTTCAAAATTTTAAAACAAAATTATCAAGTGAAATTCGTCAATTTAACATCACCTATCTTTCTTACGATTCTTATTTATATAATCTATTTTGACAAAGATACTTATCTTCCTCCTACATAAATAATTATCCAAAAATTTAAAAAACCCCCTAAATTTCTGAAAAATCTTTCAAAAATTTAGAGAGTCTATTAAATTGTGCTTTAATTAATATAAATAATTTAAATCTACATATCCCCTTATTCCATCAACAGTTCCAGAAGAAGTGTATTGCCATAAAGAATATGAGCCTTTATATCCACACTCTGATACGTTATAATGTGCAATCCAATCAGATTCGCTTCTAGCATAACTTCCAAATCTATTATTAACATGATTTAAATCTGCATATATTTTAACCTTATATTTACTACCCACATAACCACTTACAGAATTAATATAAGTTCTTGCTATATTATCATATTGATCTTTTGATAATGTATTTGAAGTATTATCTGCTGAAATATACCAATCTTCTAAATCATAATAAATTCCAAGTGTAGGATTTAAATTATATTTGCTTATTATGCTTTTTGTGAAATTAGCTTCTATATTAGCACCATTAGTAGTGTTTGCATAACTAAATATATAAATACCATATGGAATACCTAAACGTTTAACTTCGTTTATATACTCACTTAGTCTCCCATCTTCCGTATTCCAATATCCTATTCTAAGCATTACACCATAAATACCACTATTATAAACTTTATTCCAATCAATTTGACCTTGGTGATAACTTACATCTATTACTCTAGTTTTTTGCTCTGCTTTTATAAATTTGAATTTTTGAGCATTTGAATTATTACAGTTATACATCCAAATATTTGAACCATTTGATGCATTTGCGTTTGCTACATCAAGACACAAACCATTGGCATTAGATATTATATTATAATAACCATTTCCCACATCTTTTATAATCCATTGTTGAGCCATAGAGGCATTATAATCATATAATTGTACATTTGTACCATTTGATATTCCACCAGATGCAACATCAAATGATTTTGTCAAATTAATTAAGGTACTTATTTTGTAATATCCATTTGATAAATAGGAAACTTCCCATTTTTGTGCATTAGAACCATTAGTTTTATATAATTGTATGTTAGCTCCATTATTAGTACTAGCTCCGGCCAAATCAATAACCATACTATTATCTAGTGCACTAGTTATTCTATAAATTCCGTTTTTAACAGAATTACTACTTAACCCACTCGCTGTTTTTCTAAAATTAAACTTTTGAGCATTCGTTCCGTTTGGTGTAAAAACTCCAATGTTATTACCATTATTAGTTGACGCACCAGATAAATCTAGATACTTTCCATTTTCAGAAATAATGTAATAATTAAAACCTGTCTTTTTTATAATCCATCTTTGATTTTTAGAGTTTGTATATTTATTTATTCTTACATTATTATTTGAAGTATCAACTTCCAAAGAATAATTATTGTCTTTATCACTTAATATGGAATAGTAACCATTATTTTGGTACTTAATATACCATTTTTGAGCTAAAGAATAATTTATGTTATATATTTGAACATTAGTTAATGCACTAACACTTCCACCTTTTATATCTAAAACTTTGTTTTGATTTAATGACGTATTTATAAAATAATATCCATCATTTATGGTTTTGGTTCCTATTTCAGTAACATCATTAAATTTAAATTTCTGAGCATCAGAACCATTATATGTATACATCCAAATATTAGTTCCATTATTTGTGCTTGCACCTGCAACATCTAACACCAAATTATTACAATTAGAAACAATGTTGTAATATCCATTACCATCATCTGATATTATCCATTTTTGGGCATTAGAACCATTATATTTATATAGTTGGACGTTAGTACCACTATATATTCCAGCACCTAATACATCTAATGAATAATCTAAGCTTAAATACGGTTTTATTGAATAATAACCATTTCCTAAATAGTTAACAAACCATTTTTGTGCGTTGGTATTATTACTTGAATAAAGTTGTATATTGCTATTATTTGAAATGTTAGCAGAAGTAACATCAAGTACTTTGCTGTCATTTAGTTTAGATGAAATAGTATAAAGTCCATTCTTTATTGTTTGTTTATTTTCAAATGATTTTTTAAACAGGAACTTTTGAGCATTTGTTCCGTTATACTTATAAAGTTGAATATTAGTATAATTACTAGCAACTGCGCTATTTACATCCAAACAATAATCCCTGTTATAAGAACATATAGAGTATAAATTATTTCCTTGTTCCTTTAAAATCCAACGCTGAGCATTTGTATTATTTTTTTCGTATAACCAAACATTACTCCCATTTGAAAATACTCCATTTCTTACATCAAAAACATATTTTTCATTTATTAAACTAAATATTTCATATTCCTCATTATTTATTCTTTTAACCTTAAATTTTTGAGCATTCGTTCCGTTAGAAGTATATAACTGAACATTGCTTCCATTTTTAGCAACTCCTCCATTTATATCGAGTACATAATTATTATTTATTGAACTATGTATTGTATAAACACCATCCTCTAAAGCATAAACTTTTGCTCCTAAAAGGAAAAAGAACACCACCATAAATAAAATTAATCTAATATTCTTCATATTTTCTACCTCACTAATAGTATATCATTTAATAACATTATTTAAAATAAAAAGAACCTATTTTTTAGATTCTTTTTTAAAAACTAATAACTTACTTATAACATAATTAAGTACTATCTGCATAACTTGACAAACCAAAGTAAATACAAGAACCCAAACGTTAGAATCAAGTTTAAGAAGTGTTACAAAAAACCACATGATAAACATTTGAATAATTTGAGTTGCTATTCTGCCTTTAAAGAAATTAAGAATTTCTCTGGCACATTTACTTCCTTTTGTTTTTGACTTAAATACAAATATTCTGTTTGTTACATAAGCAAATGTTACTGCTAAAAACCAAGAAATAACTTCTGCTATTTGAAGTTCTAAACCATTTGTTTGATCAAGTATGGTAAATAATAACAGAAGTTTTGATCCAATTGCTACTATAGTAGTTAATCCACCTACTATTAAGTAATTGATTATCTCTTCATACTTCTTATATAAATTCCATATTTTTTTCATTTTTATTTCCTTAAAGAATTAAGATATAATTCATATAATTGTTTATGTTTCTTTACTATTACTTGTAAAATTACACCAGTTATACATAACAATAATGCAACAAGTAATGCTATTCCTGAAACTATTAAAGTAGGAAATCTTGGAACCAATCCTGTTTTAAAATATTCTGAAACAACAGGAATCCCTAAAATCAAAGCTAATACTAAGCAAATTAAACTTATTATATTAAAGAAAGCTGCTGGCTTATATTCTTTAAATAAAGTAGCTATTGTTTTTAGTACCTTAAATCCATCACTATAAGTATTTAATTTAGATACAGAACCTTCTGGTCTATCTTTATAGTTAACTGGAATTTCTACTAGTTTAAAGTTCTTATCAACTGCGTGAATAGTCATTTCAGTTTCTATTTCAAAACCCTTTGATAAAACTGGAAAAGCTTTAACAAATTCATAAGAAAATGCTCTATAACCAGTCATAATATCTTTAACATTATTCTTAAATAACTTGTTAATTAAGAATCTAACCATTTTATTTCCTAGATTATGGAATGGTCTTTTATTTTCCGTGAAATAGGTACTAGATAATCTATCACCTATTACCATATCAGCCTTTCCGTTTAATACTATATCACACATTTCTTTTGCATTTTCTGCTGGATATGTATCATCACCATCAATCATAAGGTAACAATCAGCATCTATATCTCTAAACATACTTCTTATTACGTTACCCTTTCCTTGGCGATATTCATATTTTACAATAGCACCTGCTTTTTCTGCTATTTTATCTGTACCATCAGTAGAATTATTATCATAAACATATATATCTGCTTCTGGTAATGCCTTTTTATAATCTTTTATTACTTTTGCAACTGTTTTAGATTCATTATAACAAGGAATTAAAACAGCTATTTTCTTACTATCTTTTTTCATTACATCCTCCATATTCATATTATAACATTTATATATAAAATTTCAAACCCTTAATAAACTTATAACCAAAAGTGTATCATATAATATATTTTCCAAAACAAATAAGGTCTTGTTTCTATTAATCCAATATACATAAAATCACTGATAAAAATATTTAAAAAATTATAACTTAAATTAAATATTATTAATACTATTAATACATTTGTCAAAAAGCGTCTTAAATCATTATTTTTTAACTTTTCATTAAAATTCAATATTATTAATACCGTACATAATAGTAATATCCAAACACAATCCAATGAATACCGTTGTAGTATACCAGCCATTTGTATATCGGCTACTAATATAATCAAAGAAAAAATTGTTAAAAGCAAACATATATTAAATATTTTTTTACTTTTAAAGTACTTTTTTATAAAAAATATCAAAAAGCTGATTATTAGTAATGGACATGCTGCTAAAATACTACCTGTAATTGGCTCACTAATAGTAATACCCATATAATTTGTTTCTATAAATTGTTCTTGTAAAAAAGGAAAATTACATCCAATTTTTAATGGTATAAACAATAAGTAAAATAATCCCAAAAATGTTCTATCAATTTTAAATCCACGTTTAGTCATATCATTTGTTGTTAAATTGTAATTTGCTCCGAAATCCAGAAAAGAACCAAATCGTATATAATTATAAAACATTAGTACTATTCCAACCATTATAAATGGTACAATATATATAAATATATTTTTTAAATTGTCTTTTAACCCATCTTCTTTGATTTTATCATAAAAAATAGGAATTGAAAGAAAAGCATTAATTAATAGTTGGGGCCTGCACCCAGCCACTAAGGCCATACATAAAGAACCAAAAAATAAATATTTTTTGTTAATTTTATTTTTTTCAGTACTCTTCATCCAAAAATAAATTGCACTAATTGAAAACATAATACCACAAGCTATCGGTAAATAATAAATATTAGGCGTTCTTAAAAAGAATATAGAGCCAAAACCATATGTAAATAAAGTACATAACATAATGTATAAAACAAATGAAGTTTTTTTGAAATATTTTTTGATAAGATCATACAAAAGTAACATAAACATAATTATCGTTACGCTTACACAAAGAAATACTAGCAAATACATTGGTGGATAAGTTCCAAATAAAAGATGGCAAGGAATGTAAAAAAGCATTACAGGAACAATACCAAAATAGACATAATATTTTCCTTTAAAAAAAGCATGATCCCACAAAGCTTTAGTATGTGATTCTTTTCTAAGATTTGTATCGTATGGGTTCTTCATGTTTCTTAGTTTATCACTTACTTTCTCATTTAAATATACTTTCCCTTCTAATATTGATTCACTTATTTTTTCATATTGATTTTTAGTCTGCGAGTGAACATACTCATCTTTTATATTTACAACAAAAAATAGTACGAGCACATTAATGATTGTAAAAGCAATAATTATTATTTTTTTAAATCTAAATTTATCTATGCACTTTAATTTATAAAGTTCAGATTTTGGACGTATTAAAAACAAAATAAACAATAATATTGATATTGTTAAAAATCTTATCCATTCAAACCAAAATGGAGTAATAGAATTAAACTCTACACTTGAGATTTTAACATTCATATTTTCATATTCAATTTTTATATTGTGTGCCTTTTCCATTAAATTTAATTTCAAATACAAAGATTTATCTATATCTGGGTATATCTTTCTTTCTGGCAACGCATAATAAAGTTCATTTCCATCATCTGTAACTTGTATTTTCAAATTAAAAGTTTTATATGAATTATCCGAAATTACATTAATGTGCATATTATTTATTTCTTTGTTAATATTTTTGATTTCAATTGTATTTGAATTTTCATCGACTTCATATTTTAAATAATTATGACTAAACGTCATTGACTCAAAATGTCTAAAGTTAAACACGAATGTTTCAATGTTTATTGCTATAAACACAGATAAAATCAATCCTAATATCCACTTATTTATAGTATTTTTTTTAATTGTCTTGAAGTTGATAATTAAGAAGGATAATAAATTTCCATATATTGCTGAAATAATAGAAAAACTTTTTATTTTAGATTTAAACAAGCAAATATAACATAAAATAGATATTACGATGGAAAATAATAATAAAATTATGTTTTGTTTATTAATATTTTTATTTTGTTTATTTAAAATAAAATAAAACAATATATTAAAAATTAAAGATGCTATTATTATATTTATATATTGAGACAAGATACTCACTCCTCCAAATTATTATCAAACAAATTTTCTATTTAATTATACAATATTATATTATAAATATAAAGAATAAAATTTAAAAAGCTTATTCATATAGAATAAGCTAAAGAAGATAATTAATCATTTTTCTTCTGATACAGTATTAGGTTTATCATCAATGGAGATACCATAATTATCGGAAAACAGTATCTAAATAATGCAACTGGAGATAAAAACAAAGTAGCGTATAAACCTAAAATTATACTAATTGGGAGCATATACTTAAAATTTCTCCTTAATATTGTTAAAAGAAACAAAAATATAAAAATGATAAAATATGTTCCTGTTGTAAAAATTGTAGAAATAACTGGTATACGTTTCCAAGCGTTTTTCCCGATTGTGATATTTAATATTTTTTCATATATTGGAAACTTACTCTCTCTTTTAATTTGCACGTATCTAGGGTTCCATTTTGCTGCATCCATCATTTCAATTTCAATATATGGATGATACATTCTATCATCATTGTAATTTTTATTAGGATACCAAAAACCTAATGAATTTAATAAAAACGCTTCTACATAATTTTCAGGATCCTTTACTCCATTACTAGTCCACAAACTAATATAATCTTTTAAATTTGATTTAACATATTTATTGTTCAAAACTGATTTGGTAGGATCAGCGATAGATTGTCTATACGTATAATATTTAAAATCATCTATTTGAGGATAAAACTTTTTAAGTTGCTTTAATTCTTCTTTACTAAAAACTTTTAAATTATAATTATAAACCCTAGCAAACTGTTGTGATGGGATACTTAACATTTCCCTGAATGTATCAGTTTTAGTTACGCCCAAAATATTAAATACTGGTCCAGAATAAATTTTATAAGCAAATAATGGAATTATAAATATCAATAAAACCACTACTTTCTTATTTTTACATGCAAGAAAAATGAAAGGAATTGAAATCAAAATACAATAAAAACCATTATTTCTTATTAAACACAATAAAAATATTAATATTCCTAAAGAAATCGGTTTTAATTTGTTTTTCCAATAATCTTTATTTTCAATTAATTCAATTACATTTAATATAATTAAACAAAATAGCCCAGCAAACACTGAATCTTGAGCAGCTGATATAGACATAAGAGTATACAAAGGGAAAAAGCTGAAAAATAGTACATTAATAAAATATATTATTTTATTAGGAATTCTTTTCACGCAAAATACTGTTATCTTCGTTGCTACATATGATAAAAATGTCATTTGCAAAAAGCAATATATTCCAAATCCAACCTGATAGCTTCCAAACAATACTTTTCCTAAATTCACTACTTTTGCCAATATAAAACTAAATAGCAACGAGAAATGAGACGTAATTTGAACATCTTTTTCAAGAATTTCCATTATTTGAAAACCAGCATCATAACCATACTCACCAGGATATAAAGCTAAAAATACCAAAAAGTTAAAAAAAAGTATTATTAAAAATGTAATAACAAATATTTTTTTATAATTTATATTATCTGATTTTTGTATTTTAAATTTATCTACATATTTTAATAATAGATAATTCAAAGGAAAAATTGAAACCGATAAAGCTATTATCTTAATTAAAGTAGCAAAAGACCAAATAATTTCACTATAAAATTCTAATTGAGAACCTATTATCAATACTAATGATAAAAACACAGAAAATATAATTGAAAAAACAGTGTATCCTTTTTTTAAAATTTTAATTTTTGAAAATGTAAATAAAAATAAAGCAAAAAATATAAAATAAACAAAACTATTATTAGTAACTTGTTCCGATGTAATAGTAATCAATCCATTTATTCCTAAAGTGGAAATAAAACTTAATACGAATGGTATTATGTTTTTTAAATTTGATGCAATATACTTCTTGTTTTTCATATGTCCTCCAATTCTACTATAAGTATATCATATTTTAATAATCAAAAAAAGTTGCAAAGCAACTTTTATCTTAATTTTTCAGCTAACTCTTTAGCTTTAACCATAGAATCTTCCATTGAATTATAAATCCAAGCACCATATCTACCAATTGTATAAACACCTTTTTTACTAAATTCATTTTTTAGATCATCTATTTTCTTAGTAGTTTCCGTTTCAATATGAACATAAGCTGGATCCATTATAATAGTTTCATGATCAACTAATTTCATATCGTCACTAATAATTCCTGATTCTCTTAAATTTTTAAGAGTTAAATCTAATTGTTTATCTATTTCTTCTTTAGTTATTTTAGTATCTTTGTTATATCCGATTTCTATATACATACTTAGTTTCTCATCACCTAATATATTATTATAAAAACCTACTCTGTAATAATTGCAATTCTTAGATGGAATATATAACCAGTGTTCTTTTTTACATAATGGAGATGCTTTATCAAAGCCTAAATTAAATACTAACACTTTATTATATGACATTTCATTTAATAGTTCGTCATGTCCACCTATTAATTTTAGGAAATTATTTAATGGCATTGTGTTAATTAAATATTCATATTTTACAGTCTCTCCATTTGATAATTTTGCCTCTTTATTATTTAAATCCAATGAAACAACACTGGTATTTAATAAAACTTTACTCTTATCCAACTCATTATATAAAATATTTATAAAGCTAGCCGCCCCATTTCTTGGATACAAAAAGCTTGCATTATATGAATTAACCTTACTATTTTTCATATTGTTAATAATAGCTTCTTTATCTGCATATGGAAAAAATCTTCCCATTGCATCAACGTCTAATTTAGTTAGATCAACAGCATATAATTTTTCGTTATATGGTTTAAGAAATTTTTCTACTATAGATTTTCCAAACTTACCATATAACATATCTAAAAAGTTATCATATTTATCTTTTTCCTCCTTATTGAATAAATCATAAAGGCAATCAATAAATTCTTGTTTTTCTAGTTGGTGAATATTAGTCTGAAAAGGAAAGTCTATAAAATTATTTTTGTATAAAATTTTAGCACACTTATCATTGTATATAATATCTTCCTTTGGCATTTTGCTTAAGAAATTTTTCTTGAACTCATCCGTGTTAAAATGAAAGAAATGACCTGCATAATCCCAAACATAACCATTTCTTTTGATGGTTCTACAATATCCACCGACTTCTTTTTCTTTTTCAACTACTAAGTAGTCTTCTTTTGCATAATTAGCAAATGTAAGGCCTGATATTCCAGCGCCTATTACCAAATATTTAGTTTTCATTATTATCCCTCTTTCTTATTTTTGAAGCAACCGAATAAATTTTTGATGATATTTTATATAATTTTCCATTTCTATACTCGGATATTAGTTTATTTAATTCAGCAATTACCATATCTTTTTCATTAGTAATTTTGTTCATTTCATCATTAAGTTTTAAAATTTCTTGTTTGTTATCCTCACACTCTTTAGTTAATGATGAATATTTTCTGTAAAATATTCTATGAAGTTTTATGGCATCCATATTAACTTCATCATTTAAATATAAATTCAAAATTCTAATAAACTCTTTTAAGCCATCATTATAACTTAAATTAAATAATTTTTTATGCAATTGACTTTGTTTATTTTTTACATTTTTAGATAAGGCCTCTTCGATAATGTTGCTTAACTTATCAGGCGAATTTGTATATGGGATAATCCCATATTGTATCAATGTATATTGATACGGTTCTAAGTCTTCATATTTAAAATACTCAATTGATTTTGAAAAAATTGCAACTGGTACATTTGCGTATATTGCATCAAATATAGAACCTGAATTATCACTCAAAACAACATCCGCTCTACTTAATAAATTTTCCAAAGGATACTTACTATCATAGCATTCCGAAAATAAATCATTCAATTTATCACGTTTTTGAGATTCATAGTTAAAATAATTAGTACCGTGATGTAATTTTGTAATTATATTATATTTATCTTTTAATTTGAATAATTCATCGGCAATGTCATTTATAGAATTTGATTCACCATACGTAGGTAAATAAAGCAATGTTTTTTTTGACGATTTATTTATTTTCTTTTTAAAATTGTAATAATTAGGTTTTCCAACAACATAAGTTTTCGTATATGTTCTTAATTCCTCGGCTTCATATGTGCTATAACTCAAAATTGCATCATAGCAGAAATTATCAACGTCTCTGTATGTTAATGATGGTTTTGGTGAATTTAAACCATAGTTATATTTAATTCTATACTCATAATTAAATGAGAAATAATATTCCATAGGATAAGGCTCTAACAAAATTTTATATTTTCTTTTTATAGGATTTCTTCTTACATTATAACCACTCTTTTTAAGAAAATCATAAATTTCATCAAACATTTCTTTAAGTCCCCAATCATCTTTTGCGAATGGAACATAAAAGTCTACGTTAACACCGTCCTTAATAAGTATATCTAAAGCATTTTTTATTGAGTAAAATTGAACATAATTTTGTATTGTAACTGCAATATATTTATTTTTCATTTGGTTATTCTCCTTTGAATCTATTTTTTACATTCAAAATCGTTTCGATAAAATTCATTCCAAAAGCATTCAAGGCTCTGTGCAACTTTATTGCTTTTCTAGAAACCCTATCATCTTTATATATTTCTGGGTATTTTTTTAATTTTTTATTAAACTTTCTAAATTCTTTTGGACTTTTTAAGTTTTGAGTTAATATATAATATTGAGCTTCAACTAATGGAATTATTATTTTATTTTTTAAATAGTATTTTTTATTTTCACTTACGTCTTTTGGAATTTTATAATACTCTTCTATTAATCTTAAAGTGACCTTTTCGTGATTTTTAAAATTTCTTCGGTATGATTCAGCAGAAACTGATTGACCTGCTCTTCCCAAATAATAATTATAAATATCTAATGGATAATATATAACGGTTTTTGAATTTAAATATCCAATAAAGTTATATTCCATATCCACATAAAAACAATGTTCATCAATCTTAAAATTAGCATCTTTTAATATTTTTGTTTTATATGTTGATGTTGATAGCAATGGTCCCCACTGCTCAAATCCATAACCAAAATGTTTCATATTGTCTAAGTGATATTGAACGCCAGGTACCATAAACGAATAATTTCTAACCGGAGTTTTAACAGCATCTATTGCATAATCTGCAACATAATTAGTTAATATTATATCACTGTCTTCTTTTTCTAATATTTCTATAAATTTTAGGAAATCTTTCTCTATAAAATAGTCGTCCCCATCCATCAACTTAAAGTATTTACCAGTAGCTAGTTCAATTCCCTTATTAATCGTTGAGCCATGTCCACCATTAGGTTTATCAATTAGTTTAACTATTGATTTATCACCATTTGTTGTTAATTTTTCTAATTCCTTTCCAATTTTTGCAGTATCATCTTTAGAGCCATCATTTATTATAAGTATCTCTAATTTGTTTGAATATTTATTATCTATCAAAGAATGAATTCCTGCTTTAAGAAATTTAGCAACATTATATGATGGAACCGCAATCGTTAATATTGGATTATTAACTTGTTTTTTATATTTGAATGAAGCAATGTTTGACTTACTCTTTATCAGTTTTAAATCGGCCCCTATTGTATTATTATAACTGCAAGTTTTTGCTACACAATCATGTGTTTGCTTTGACAATTCTTTAAATAGTTTTTCATCAAAATATATTTTTTCTATTAAGTCAGCATATTGTTTTATATTTTCCGTATCACAATATGTACCAATATTAGGATATATATATTCTTCAGTTCCTACTCCATTTGAAGTAATTACGACATTACCAGACATTGCGGCTTCGCATGAAGAAACAGCTTGAGTATCAAATCTGGTTGGAAATAATCCTATTCCATTTTCTTTATGAACTTGTGCTATTTCCTTGTGTGATAAAAACTTTTTATAAATATGTACATTTGGAAAATTCTTTAATGGTGCAAGCAAAACGTCATGATAATCACCATCACCATAAAATGAAAATTCTAAATCATCAAATATCTTTCTTGTACTTAACTCAAGTACTACTTTAACAGCTATATCAATTGAATATGTGCTTAAGTTATCATATTTTCTTATAACAAATATTTTTTTCCTAAGATCAGATTTTTTTTCATTGTATTTAAATATATCAGTATCTATATTACAAGGAATAACATAAGCGTTATTATATTTAATTCCTATCAATTTTTCGCTTAAATTTTTAGCCCAATTAGATACAAATACAAATTTGACATTGCCTTTTTCATTATATCTTTTAATTAAATCGTCTTTTTCTGGAAATGTTTTATATACTTTTTCTGGAATTTCTGTTATATTTTCAAAATATTTTGCATTCAATCTATCCCATGCTCTATATAATGTATCACTTCCATGAGAGTAAATGATTATTTCAGTTTCTGTTAAATCACTAGCATCCAAAATTTGAGCATATCTTTCATCGAAAAAGTGTATTAATATTTTTTTGTATTTTTTATTTTGTAAAATTTTTCTTATATCATTATATCCAGTAGATACAACTTTTATATTTTCAAATTTTGAAATCGAACTTTTGTTTATGTAATTTTCATTTACTACAGCAAGATCTACTTTTAAATTCTCTTTCTTGTATGCTTGCATTCTAGAATGAATAAAAGCACATCTATATTTATTATCATAAGTTGGATAGCCAGGACAAAGTAGTAATATATCACCATTAAAGTTTTTTGATATATCTTGTTCTTTATCATACTCATATTCTATATTAATTTCATTTATTTTGATTGTTGTATGTGGAAAAACAGTTATTCCAACAAAAGTAATTTTATTTATATCATCAAAGTAATTAACAGAGTTTGGATCTATGTTTTCAACTACTCTTAGCTTTCTATTTAATAATTTAACCTGACAACCATCACCATCTAAAGTTGAAATTGAACTAGTTAACTTATACATTTTTTTCTTGCAATAAATTATCTTTGCAAATACAATAAAACCTTTTTTATCTGTTTCATTTGAAACTACTGTTTTTCCATCTTTTTTTGAAACCTTTACATTATGTTTCAACTTTATTTTATTTGTTATTGAAATCATATAATCTACCTCTATTTCATTTGTTCTTTATAATAAGCATCACAAATTTTATTAGTATCACCCATTTTTACTACTTTTCCATGTTCTAACCAAACAACTTTAGTGCACAAATCCTTAATTGATTCTAATGAATGTGAAACATATAAAACAGTTGTTCCACCCTTTATCATTTCCATCATTTTTCTCTTACTTTTCTCTTGGAATTTAATATCTCCAACTGATAGTATTTCATCTACTATTAGTATTTCAGGATTAACTATAGTTGCAATAGAAAATGCAAGCTTAGCAGTCATACCTGAAGAAAAGTTTTTAACCGGAACATCCAAGAAATCTTTTAATTCTGAAAACTCAACTATCTCATCAAATTTATCATCCAAAAACTCTTTTGAATACCCAAGTATTGCGCCATTTAGATATATATTTTCTCTAGCTGTTAAATTTCCATCAAAGCCTGCTCCAAGTTCTATCATTGGTGATATTACACCTTTTACTTTCACTTTTCCTTTAGTGGGTTTCATAACTCCACTAACAACTTTTAATAGTGTTGATTTTCCAGCACCATTACTACCAATAAGGCCAACAACTTCTCCTTTTCCAATGTTAAAAGAAACGTCTTTAAGCGCCCAAAAGTCTTCGTTTTTTTTCTTTTTCTTCTTTTTAGTAAACAGATTTACGAATGCCTGTTTCATTGAAAAGTCTTTTTCTATTTCAAGATTAAATTTCATCGAAACATTTTCTATCTTAATCATCAGTTACCTCCTATACATAATAGATAAATTTATCTTGTTTTTTCTTAAATACATAAGAACCTATTGCTAGCATTCCTACACCAATTAATCCTAATATTCCAAGTGTAGTAAATGAAGGCCTTTGTCCATATACTACAATACTTCTTGCAGCGGTTAAAAATTGATACATAGGATTAAAGTTCATTAACATTCTAAGTTTTGCCGGTAATATTTCAATACTATAGAAAACTGGAGTCAAATAATTCCATAATGTTAATGCAATTCCATATATATGCCATACGTCTCTTAAGAAAACTGATAAGCAAGATAATAATAATCCCATACCTACAGTAAATAAGAACATACAGAAAAATATATAAGGTAAGAATAAATACCAAACATTAAAGTGACAAGTATATCCTCCTAAGCCAACATATGATAAAGCAATAATTGCTAACCAAGGAATCAACGTTAATAAAAAGTCTATTCCTATAAATAAGCATTTTGCAATAGGAAATATATATTTTGGAATATATACCTTATTTATTAACATAAAATTATCAACAACAGATGTCATAGCCATACTTGACGCTTGAGAAAAATAGTTAAACATAATGATACCAGTCATTAAGTACACTATGTAGTTTACTCCCTCTACTTTAAATCTAAACATTTGCGAGAATACAATTGCCATAACGGTCATTGTAAGAATAGGATTTAATAAACTCCATAGTATTCCAAGAACACTCCTTTTATATTTAACCTTAAAATCTCTTGATATCAATTGGGTCATTAAAAACCAATATCTTTTAAAATTTGAAAATATAGCTTTTATTTTGTTCATAAATACACCTCTATAATCTTTTGTCTATTTAATTATAACATACATAATTTATTTTTAAAAGAAAAAGGATTAAGCTTTAAGCAAAATCACTTAACCCATAAATTATAATCAATAAATTCGATAGACTTATATTCATCTATATTATAAAAAAGTTTAAATCTTTTTTGAAAAACATCATCAGTTGGATTTCCGCCCCATATATAAGAATCATATGGTAGTTTTGGTAAAATATATTTTTCAACCTCGTTATCATTCACATACTTCGTTCTTAACCTGTCAACTTTATACACCTTAAAAAATAGTACGAAATAAAAAATTATTAAAACAGTAATGATAAATTTAATGATTTGATAATCAAATTTTATATTTAAATAATCTATTATACTAAGTGCAAATGAAACAAACATAACGTAAGTTGGAAAAAAGCATCTAGGTCCAACTGGTGTAACAAAAAATAAAGGAAGAGTAATTAACAATATGCTGATAAGACAAAAGATAAATTTTTTCATCTTTTTGTATTTTTTTAAACATAACACTATTGAAACAAAAGTAATTGCAAAAAACAAAAAGCATATAATTCCATTCAGATATAAACTACTAAACAAATTTACATAAATCGTGTTGAAAATTAAGTAAGATATTAAAGTTATATAAAATAAAATCAAAATATTTTTTATTAGGTTATTCTTGATATTCGATTTTTTTATAAGCAAAATCATTAGTATGCTAATAACTATATTTATAATAAAGTTTTCTCCAAATAATAAACCAGAAATGGTATCAAAATAAGAGTGAAATAATCTAATAAAGATATTACTACTAGTTGCAACACTTCTATAAGAATCAGTTTGATTCAAAATATTTATATACGCTCCATTACTAAACATTATTGTACTGCCCAAAATAGAGCCAATAAAATAAAGCAAATTATTTCGTCCGACCTTTTTATTTTTTACAATGTCAGCTATGCAAATAATGATTGATAAAATAACTGAATATATAGTCATATGTTCAATGTATAAAGTACTTGATATGCCGAGTAAAAAAGAAAATATTGCAGTTTCTAAGTTTTCATTTCCTGTTTTTACAATGTACAAATATAGCAATACAAATAATACTGGAAGAACATAGTTGCAAAAACCAGACGTCCAAGCTATTGATTGTTGGAAGATACTAGATGGAATTACAAGTAAAAGTAGTATTACAATCAAAGTATTATTTCTATGTTTTTTTTCATCTTTGGTTATGATTTTTGAAACTAATATAGCTATCAAACTAATTGAAATTGACACTATAAAAGCTCTTAAAATTCTAACTCTTGTTAATAACAAAACCATTAAATTACCTAGCCATCTTCCATTGTAATCCTTAAAGCAACTCTTTAGCCTATCTAACCCTATGCTTGTTCCCCAAGCCCAATCATCACCAGTATAAGGGAAGAAATAACATATCAAAAATAGTGCTAAAAAAATTAATAAATAAAATTTATTTGTTTTAAAAAAGTTAATTACCTTATCTCTTTTTCTTTTTTGTTTCATTTTCTTCTCCTTCTTTTAATATATATATAGGTCTATTTTTTACTTCTACATAAACTCTTGCTATATATTCACCTATAATTCCTAGACATAAAAGAATCAATCCACCAATTAATAAAATACATGCAATTAAAGTAGCATATCCTGGTATAGATATTGTAAAAAATAATTTTTGTATTATAACAATGATCAAGTAAATAAATGCTAAGGCTGAAAAAATCATACCACATACAGTCGAAATCCTAAGCGGTGCTATCGAAAAAGATAATATTCCTGACATAGCATATTTAAATAGTTTTATTAAGTTGAATTTACTGCTTCCATGTAATCTTTTTTCTGGAGTATATGACAAGTATTTTGTTTTAAAACCTACCCAAGAAAAAATTCCCTTTGAAAATCTATTTTTTTCTTTTAGTTCGATAATTGAATTTGTCATCTTTCTATCAAACATTCTAAAATCGCTTGCTCCTTCAACAAATTCGATGTTTGTTGTACCAGCCATAAGTTTATAAAATTTCTTTTTTAAAAATGATATAAATTTATTTTCAATACGTTTATCTTGGTAGTAACACACACAGTTATAATCTTTATTTTCCTCTAAAAATCTCACCATATCTAACGTTAATTTTGGATTTTGCTGTAAATCAGCATCTATTATAACTGAATAGTCTCCTGTAGAATTTTTCAAACCAGCGTATATTGCAGAATCTTTTCCAAAATTTCTTGAAAACGAAATTATTTTAGCACTAATTTTTTTATCACTATCTTTTATTTGTTTTAACTCATAAAGCGTATTATCACTAGAACCATCATCTATAAAAATGATCTCAACCTCATAGTTTTGCTGTTGATATATTTTCTTTATCTTATCATAAATTATTAAAACGTTTTTTTCCTCGTTAAAGCAAGGAATTATAAAACTAATTTTTTTCATATAACACCTCTAATATCTTTTTAATTATATCACGTAAGATAAATATTTTACAATAATGTTATTTATAAAGAAAAAATTAATCTTTAGTTTTGTAATTAAAGATTAATTTCTGACTTTTCAATCAAAATGCTTTGCAATATATTTTTGTCAAAGTTTTATTTCCTTCTATCACTCTTTTTAAAAAGCTTCTTTTCTTCCATATTTCATTATTTTTCCAACAAGGAAAATTACTATCTAAAAACTCAAATACTTCATCAATAAATCTGCTAGCTAATTTTTTATCTTTTTGATTTTTTTGTTGCAGAGTATACCTAAATAAATTTCTTGTACACCAAGCAGAAACATACTTTTCTATTTTATTATAATAACTATGATTTTTTAGTTCTTCTATTATCATATTTGTTACCTTTAAAATATCAAATACCCTTTTGTCCATAACCGTTGTTTCGCTTTTACTTCTAACTAAATAATAATTAAGTTTTTCATCAACTATTCCCATTTTTTTAGCTCTAGCCATAGCTTTCATAACAACTATTGCATCTTCATATTTTAAATTTTCTGGAAAACTTACACCATTTAATAATTCTTTTTTATATAATTTATTCCAAGGTGCTAAATTAACCTCTAATAACAAATTTGGATTTTTATCTAAAGTGGTATTTTCAAAATATGGAATAACAAAATCTGGTGTTATTTCTTCTAATTCATCATCTTTTTCAAGCATTTTATGAAAGTTACATAGCACTAAATCAAGTTGTTCATTTTCTGCTTTAGAATATAATTTTTCACAAGCACTTCTATCTAAATAATCATCACTATCTATGAACATAATATACTTACCACTTGATTTTTTAATACCAATATTTCTATTATATCCGATCCCTTTATTAGTTTTATTGTGGATAACTTTTATCTTGTTATCATACTTTTTCTTATATTCATCTATAATTAAAGCAGAATTATCATGTGATTTATCATCTATTATAATTATTTCAATATCATCTAGTGTTTGATTAACCAAACTATCTAAGCAACGTCTTAAATATTTCTCAGTATTATATACAGGAACTATAACTGATACTTTCATCATCTTACCACCTTTAAATATAAGTTTAAATTATGTTTCATTAAGTATTTTTTAAATCTTCTTATTCTTGTATTAACAAGCACTCCATCAAATACGTTTAATTTTTTAAGTTCATTTATATATACTTTTTTCTCGTCTTTTTTTAGCTCTCTTGCCTTTACTATAACAGAGTTTGATATATAACTTAAAAAGTAATCATCTAGGTTGTTTTTTCTATTTATATTTTTTGCAAATAATCTCATTGTTTTATATTGTTCTAACATATCAAAGGCCTTTTTAACAGTCTTTTTGTAATCGTTATTATTCATTATACTGCCATTTCTTTGTATGTAATAATAACCGATAAAATCTATCGATTTAACCTTTCTTGCCTTATAAATTACATACGGAATAAGTCCAAAGTCTTCGTGATATACGCCCTTTTTAAAACTAAATTTATTTTCTATATAATAATTCTTTCTTATTACATAACACCAAGCAGGTTCAACAAAATGATATGATGACAAATACTTAAATGCATCATATCCGCACATAGATTCAAACCCCTCTTCATGATATTCATTTATTTTTGTATATTCTTCATCTTCCGTTGCTATCTGAAATCTTAAGATATCGCTATCATCTATTTTTTTATCTACTTCTTCTAATAATTTATTTGATACATAATCATCACTATCAACAAATATTATGTATTTTCCACTTGATTTTTGAACACCTCTATTACGTGCCATAGAAAGTCCTTCATTTTCTTTATCTATTACGATTATGTTTTTATATTTTTTTTGATACTTTGAAATTATATTACTACTTTTATCAGTTGACCCATCATTTACTACTATTATCTCAAAATCCTTATACGTTTGATTAACCAAACTATCTAAACATTTTTTTAAGTATTTTTCAGTATTATATACTGGTACTATAAAACTGTATTTAATCATTATTTCATCTCCATTAAATCTTCTATTAATTTCATTCTTTTTTTATTTAAAGCATCATAGTCAACTTTTTCTTTTAACTTTTCTTTTTTCTCTGAAAGAGATTTTACCTTTTCATATATGTTATTTTCATCTACTACGTATCCAAATCTATTAGGTATTGATACATAATCATCTGATACATCTATTGTTGTAATAATAGGTTTATCTAATATAATTGCTTCATTATAAACAACTGGAAAACCTTCATATCTTGATGTTAAAATAAGATAATCACACGCTTTCATATATGGATATGGATTTTTTTTAGCTCCCATAAAAATAACGTTATCTAACTTATCTTTATTTACTATATCTTTATATTTTTTTTCGTCAGGTCCACTTCCTATTATCCAAAATATAGCTTTTACTTTATCTTGCTTGCATTTATTAGCTACTCTTAAAAGAAGCGTAAGTCTTTTGGATGATTCATCTAATCTTCCTACAAATAAGAAAATCTTTTTATTAGTTCTTTTTATTTCTATCTTTTTATTAGATAACTTTAAAATTCTTTCATAATCAATTAAGTTATTTATTGTAACCGATTTACTTTCTATTGTTTTATATATCTTGCATAGATCTTTTTTAGATTCGTTACTAACAAATACAACATGATTATATTCATTTATTTTTATGCCATCAAAAAACTCTTTTATCTTATTAATATCTTTATCATAAGCCATATAATAATTACTGTGGACAAATAAAGTTTTATTATTAGATGATGTTCTTGCTAAAAATGAAGATGGCTTAGAATATGTTGCATAGGATATACTTGCATAATATCTTTTATAATTAAATAAAAGCCATTTAATTCTTTTAAGTAAGTTTACTATTTTCCTAAAAAGAAAGTTTTTTGCATCACTTACGTTATATTCTTTTATAACAACGTCTTTTGAAACATCTTTTAAAAAGACACCTTCTTTTTTTTCAAGTACTAAAGTAACTTTATATTTATCAAAGTTAATGTTTTTAAGCAAGTTTATTAAAGAGGTTTCTATCCCTCCAAAATCTAAGTTATATGATGCTATTAAAATATTTTTTTTCATAAGTAATTCACCTAACATAATTATAATATATTTTATAAAAAATTAAAAGAAGGCTTTTTTATTTATGCCTTCTTAACCTTTGAATGTCCAATATATTTATTATAAGATTCTTTTATATAACTATTCATTTCTTCTAATTTTTCGTCTATATCATTTACCAATTTTAATTGGTTTTTACATCTATCTAAATTATGATCATCATAATTAGTTTTAAAATAAGTATCACCACTTAAATAATCATCCAAAAATCTAATAGCCAACTCTAACGTTATTATTTTAATTGAATTAGCCATGTTAAGAATTTCTTCTTCATTTAAATATGGTGCCATTTCACTTAAATATCCATCAGTGTATGCTTTAAACATATCCATATTAATATATACGTTATCTAAGTTTGTTTCATCTTCTAAAGCATTTGATGCCGCACTTCTTACTCCATCACCATAATCATATAATCCAGAACCTTTCATTACCGTATCTAAATCTATTACTGCTACAGGCTCTTTTGTAACAGAATCCATTAATACGTTATTAACTTTGGTATCATTATGTGTTACTCTATATGGTATTTTATTATCTTCTAACAAATTTACCAACACAGAACATTCTTCTTCTCTACTTATTATCTCACTTATTTGTTTAAAAGCCCTATTATTTCTATTAACAGGATTTAATTTATAGGTTTCTATTAACTTATCATATCTTTTTTTAGTATCATGAAAATCTTTAATTGTTTCTTCCAAATCATTTATAGGGAAATCTCTTAGTACTTTACAGAAATGTCCAAATGCTTTTCCAGTATTATAAACTATTTCCGTTTTTTCAGATTTATTATATGAGATAGTATTATCTATATAATTATAAACTCTATAATATTCTTTATGTGAAAATGGATCAGAAGTAACATATAGTGGCAAACCATTTTTTGCTTTAATTACGTTAATAGTATCCTTGCTTTCTGAATCATTTAAACTTATATATTTTGTTACATTTTCTATGTTTTTCATTAACTTAAATGGTTCGGTAAATATACTGGTATTTATTTTTTGAAGCAGATATTTAGTTATATTACCTTTGTCATCTGTTTTAACTACATAAGTAGTATTTATTATTCCATTATTAATTGAATTTAATTCTTTTATATCCCCTCTTATATCAAAGTTTTTTATTATATCTAGTAATTTCTTTTCTTTCATCCAAATCTCCCCTCCAAGAAAATCATTAAATAATCAAATGAATTTCTAAATATATAATATCATTTATTAATATTTAAGGCAATAAAACTACATCTTTTAATAATTGCATTAATTATTTTCATTATAAAAAAATGATAACTATATTACTATAGCTATCATATTATTAGAGCCCTTATTAACTACCTTGGTTAATGTTGTTTGAAGCTTATGTCTTATGTTATCTGGCATAAGCGATAACTTACCTCTTATACCTTCTTGAACTATATTATCTAAGCTTCTACCAAACATTTCACTTTTCCATACGCTATCAGGATCTGCTTCATAATCTTTCATTAAGTTATCGATTAATTCCTTACTTTGAGTTTCAGATCCTATTATAGGTTCAAACGTTGATTCTACATCAACCCTTATCATATGAATAGATGGCGCTACTGCCTTTAATTTAACACCGTATCTAGTTCCCTGTTTTATTATTTCTGGAGTTGCAAGCTTCATGTCTTTAATCGTTGGAAATGATGTTCCATAACCAGTTTGTTTAACCATTTTAATAGCTTCTTTTACTTGTGAAAATTCCTCTCTTGTTTCATTAAGTTCTGTAAACAAACTAATTAATTTAGCCTTAGAATCTATTTCAGTTCCAATTATTTCGTTTAAAACCTCGTTATATAATCCGTCCGGCGCCTCAAGGCTTATCGTTATTTCACCTTCTGCAGTATTAACCGAAGATAAATAAGCCTTACTAATTACATCACATCCATTAAAGTGTTCTATTATTGTATCAACATCTCTTACCTTATCAACTTCAGTTACACTTTCTTTAATTCTTTCGATATATTCTTTTTTAACAGGATGTTTATAAGATAAACAAGCTATCCAATCTGGTATATTAACATTTACACCTAATACAGGAAATTCAAATAAAGCTTCTTTTAATATGTTATATATTTCCTTTTCTCCCATAGCCTCAACACTAACTGGTAAAACAGGAACTTTATATTCATCTCTTAAACTTTCTGCTAACTTTTCAGTGTCAGGATGCGTTGGATGAGCAGAGTTTAAAACTACTATGAAAGGTTTTCCTATTTCTTTTAGTTCATCTATAACCTGTTTTTCAGCAGGCACATAATCTTCTCTTTTTATTTCACCAAAACTACCATCAGTTGTAACTACTATACCAATTGTAGAATGGTCTCTAATAACCTTTTCAGTGCCTATTTCTGCTGCTTCAACAAAAGGTATTTCTTCATCATACCAAGGAGTTCTAACCATACGAGGTCCATTATCATCTTCGTATCCTTTAGCGGCATCAATAACATATCCAACGCAGTCAATTAACCTTATGTTTGCGGTAAAATCATCTATTTGAATAGTTGCGGCATTAGAAGGAACAAACTTAGGTTCTATCGTCATGATTGTTTTTCCTTGCGCTGTTTGAGGTATTTCATCTAAACACCTTTTTCTTTCGTATTCATCTTTAATATTTGGAACAACTAAGTTTTCTATACATTTTTTTATAAAAGTAGACTTACCCGTTCTAACCGCTCCTACTACACCTAGATATATGTCGCCACCTGTTCTTTTTGATATATCTTTTATGATATCGTATTTTTCCATATAATCCCTACTTTCTTTTCAATCTCATTAAATATTATGTAAGATATATGTAAATATGAAAAAAAGAAGAAATAAATCTTCTTAATCTATCATACTTTCTAAATTATTAGGTATTTGATCACCAACTACCGCTTTAACTATTTTATCTGACTGCTCTTTACTAACGTTTTTACCAGTTAATTTAGCAAGTTCATCTATTACTCCTCTAATTGTAGACTCATCTTTTAAATTACCACCTTTTAATCTAGCAGCTAAATCTAAAATTGTTTGTTTACTTACGTTGGTCTTTTTTTCCACCTTGTTTAAAAAACTGTCGGTTATTCCCATACATTATCACTCCTAGAATAATATATGCTTAATTTTTTTGAAATGTTAATTAAATTTATACTAATTCATATTCTCTTTCATAAATATTTTCATTAGTTACATATTTAAATAGGTAACCGTTCTTCTTTTTACACACGATAATACCAATGCTTGGGCCTTGATTAATGGTTCTTAAATTTTTATCAATAACGTTCATATATGTTTCTACTTGTCCTATATGTTCTTTTTTTATTTTGTTTATTTTAAGCTCTATTACAACATAACAGTTATCATAAATGTTATATAAAAGCATATCTATGTAGTTATATCTATCTCCTATTTTTATTGGGTATTCGTTTTCTATAAAAGTAAAACCTTCTCCTAGTT
>ERZ773235.183-NODE-183-length-88845-cov-6.038124_pt1 | contig 88845 bp, 71 predicted proteins | sample MGYA00580522_ERZ773235 | MGnify/ENA primary metagenome ERZ773235 (study PRJEB29015, sample SAMEA2737797) | human gut metagenome | biome: human gut; feature: human-associated habitat; material: faeces | place: China | collected 2012 ... | reverse complement strand
ACTGCATCATGGTGCTTGAGCAGGGCCGCATCATCGAGCGCGGCACGCACGACGAGCTGATCGCCCAGCACGGCAAGTATTACCAGCTCTACACCGGCGATTTCGAGGAAAACGATTGACGATACTCGCCGCGAGAAACGGCGCAGATAGAACGAAAAAGAAGCCGAAGAACGCCTGAAAGGTGTCCCCCGTGTGAAAACGCGGGGGATTTTTTTCGTTCGCCGGGATAAATTTGACAGCCTCATGCGTTTCTATGGTATAATCGGAGGGAAGATTTTCCCGCCGAGGCCGTCTGCCCGGCGGCAGGCAGGAGGCTGGCACGATTGAATCAGGCTTGGTATCAGGTGGCGTCCATGGGCTTTGGGTATCTCAGCGCGGCGATTATCGCGCTGATCGTGCTGCTGGCCTTTCGGAAATATACGAAAGACCGCGCGCTCTGGCGGCGGGTCAAAAAGAACCTGCCGCGGACGGGCGCGGCGGGCCGCCTGATTGTGCTTTCCGCGGGGAACCGGCGGCTTCCGGCGGGAACGGAGCTGCGCGTGCCGTTTGAGGGGACGCTGGGCGGCTCGATGGGCTGCGACGTCTGCGTACCGTATAAAAGGGTGCACATGCGCTCGGCGTTTTTCTGGGTCGAGGGCGAGGCGCTGCACCTCGTGCCGCTGCATAAGGACGGATTTCTGGCGGATGAAACGCCGATTGAACCGGGCGACGAGGCCATCATGCGCGACGGCGCGATGCTGCGCGTCGGCGAATTGAAGCTGGTGCTGCGGATGTATGACCGCGGCGAAGGCGTAGTCGGCGCGGACGAGCCGTATGTGACCCGCGCCCGCCGCAGCAAGGCCGGACAGGGGCGCGGCGACGGGCTGGGCGCGCCGACGCGCGGCGCGATCCGCAGGGAGAAAAAACGGATGAATCAGAGCGAAGCGGACGAGACCGAACGAGCCTCCGCCGCGCAGAAGGATAAAAAGAGGCGGAGGTGACGGCATGGCTCCACGCAAGCGCGATACACAGGTGCAGGAAGACGGGCAGACCGTCTATAAACCCGCAAAGAAAGCGAAAATCGTCGTGAAGGAAGAGCCGGAGGACAAAAAGCCCGTCCGCCTCAAGCCGGCGCGGACGAAAACGGGCAGGCTCAAGCCCGAAGCGGAGAAAGAAGAAAAAAAGTCGGATAAAAAACCGCCCCGGCGCTACGAGCCGGAGCAGAAGCTGACCGGGCGGGAGAAAAAGGAAAAGGCGCGCGCCGCCGCCGTCGCCCGCGACAGGCGCAGGGCGGTCAGCCGCGCGGGGGACGGATGCGTGACGATGATCGCGCTGCTGACGGCGGTGTTCGAGGTGCTCGGACTGCTGCTCTGCGCGGCCAAGGCGGAGGGCGCGTGGGATACGCAGGCGGTCAGGCTGTGCATGGTCATGGCGCCGCTGGGGCTGCTCACCACGCTGGCGCTGCCGCGGCTTCTGCCGATGGATTCGCTGGTGATGGCGCTGACGAATTTCCTCTGCGGCGTGGGCGTGGTGGTGCTCTATACGGTCTCGCCCGAACGTGGCGCGCGGCAGGCGATGTTCTACGCGATGGGGCTGGCGGCGATGCTCGTGATGAGCGAAATCGTCTTCCATGTGCGCCATTTCCGGGGGCTGACGCTGCTGGGCATGGCGCTGGGCATCGGCGCGCTGATCCTGCCGCTGGCCTTCGGCGAATGGAACAACGGCGCGAAGAACTGGGTGTCCGTGCCGCTGCTCGGCTCGTTTCAGCCCAGCGAAATCGTGAAGCTCTCGGTGGTGCTGGCGCTGGCGTATTTCTTCAGCGCGCATCGAACCGTCTGGCAGATGATGCCCGCGCTCCTGTTCGCGGCGGCCTGCCTCCTGCTGCTGATGATGCAGCGCGACCTCGGCACGGCGCTGATCTATTACCTGACGACGCTGGTGCTGTTCTACGTCGCCTGCGGCAACGTGCCGCTGACGATCCTCGGCCTCGGCGGCGGCGCGGGCGCGGCGGTGCTGGGCTATCAGATGTTCGCGCACGTCAAGGTGCGCGTGGCGATGTGGCGCAACCCGTGGAGCGACCCGACGGACAAGGGCTATCAGATCATTCAGGCGCTGCTGGCCATCGGCTCGGGCGGGCTGTTCGGCGTGGGGCTGGGGCAGGGCACGCCGGAGAAAATCCCCGCCTATTACAACGACTTTATCTTCGCCGTGGTCTGTGAGCAGCTTGGGCAGGCGTTCGGCGTACTGCTGCTGGCGGTCTATGTGCTGCTGATTCTGCGCGGGGTGACGGTGGTTGCCCGCGCGCGGCGCTCGTTTGAGATGCTGCTGGGCTGCGGCGTGCTGGCCATGCTGGGAATTCAGACGTTTATGATCGTCGCGGGTGTCATCAAGATGATTCCGCTGACGGGCGTGACGATGCCCTTCCTCAGCTACGGCGGCTCGTCGCTGCTCTCGTGCATGGCGATGATCGGGATTCTGCACGGGGCGAGCGCAAGGGCGCAGGAAAATCTGGAAGAAGATATTCTGTGCGTGAGAGGGTGATTTTATCAAGGTTATCAAGCGGCGCATGCACCTGCTGACGCTGCTGCTGGTGCTGATGTTCGCGCTGGTGATCGCGTATTTCTGCTACTGCGTCTATTTCTACGGCGGGCGCTGGGTCGCGAACCCCTATAACCCGCGCATCAGCAGCCGGAAGCGGCATGTCGTCATGGGCACGCTGACCGACAGGGACGGCACGGTGCTGGCCTATACGGATGAGGACGGCAGGCGGCGCTACAACGGCAGCGCGGCGACGCGCAAGGCGGTCTGTCAGGTGGTCGGCGACAGCGGCGGCAAGGTTTCCACCGGCGCGGACACGTTCCACGCGCAGTTTCTGCTGGGCTTCCGCTCCAGCATCTTTGAGCGGCTGGCCGATGCCTTTACCGGCACGACCCAGCGCGGAGACGACGTCCGGCTGACGATCTCCGAGCGGCTCTCTCGCTACATCAGCGAGCAGTTCCCCGCGGGCAAGCGCGGCGCGGTCGTCGTGCTCAATTACAAGACGAACGAGATTCTGGCGATGGTCTCCATGCCGCAGTTCGACCCGACGAACATGGATTCGGCGCTGGCGGACGAGGCGGCGGGCGCGCTCATCAACCGCGCGACGCAGGGGCTGTATCCGCCCGGCTCGACGTTCAAAATCGTGACGCTGGCCTCCGCGCTGGAAAATCTGCCCGATCTGAACGATTTCGCGTTCGACTGCACGGGCTATTATCCCGTGGGCAATTACGCCGTCACAGACGGCAGCGCGCACGGGGTGCAAACCCTGTCCGACGCATTCGCGCGCTCCTGCAACACGACCTTCGCTGCGCTCTCGCAGGATCTCGGCTATGAGATGCTGGGCAATACGGCGGAGGAGATGGGTTTCAACCGGAACTTCATGTTCAGCGATTTGATCGTCTACAATTCCAGCTACCCCATCGACGACCTGAGCGCCGAGGATCTGGCGTGGTCGGCCATCGGTCAGGGGCGCGTGCTCGCCACGCCGATGCACATGGCGCTGATCGCCGCGACGATCGCCAACCGCGGCGTGATGAACGAGCCGCGCCTCGTCGCGCAGATCACGACCGCGCAGGGCGGAAACCGCGCGCTGCTCAGCCACGCGGGCGGCAGGCGCGTGCTCGGCGAGGACGTGGCGGCGCGGCTGGAAAAAGAGATGATCCGCGTGGTCAAATCCGGCACGGGCAAGCGCGCCGTGCTGGATAACGGCTATACCGTCGCGGGCAAAACCGGCTCGGCGGAGGCCAGCAACGACAAAAGCATCGAATCACATGCGTGGTTCGTTGGCTATATCACCAATGACAGCGCGCCTTACGCGATCTGCGTCCTCGTGGAAAACGGCGGAAGCGGCGGCGGCGTGGCCGCGCCGCTGGCGCGGAAGACGCTGCAAAAGGCGATCCATCTGGGATTATAATTTAAGGAGGTTTTTAGCGATGCGCAAGAGGATTTCGGGTTTGATGGCGTTTATTTGTCTGTTGGTGGCGGCGGCTTCGGCGCTGGCGGCAGGCACGACGGTGACGACGTTCACGCCGTTTGCGGATATGGATTTCGCCGCGCAGGGGTACATGGATTTGATCACCGCGTGGGAAGACGAAACCGGCAACATGGTGGAGGATTATTCCGGCCTGGAGGACGATCTGTTCATGGAGCAGATGCAGGAGATGGTGACCGCCGGCCGCGCGGATCTGGTCGTCGTGCCGCTGGGCAGCGGGCTGACGAAGGATCAGTTGGTCAGCGTGGACGAGCTGCTGGCCGCCGCGCCGGATTGCGGCGCGAAGCGGATGGACGCGATGGCGGAGCGCGACGGCAGCGTGCTGCTCGCGCCGGTGCGCTTCAACTGGGAGGCGCTGTACGTCAACACCGACGTGCTGGAGGCGAACGGCGTCGCCGTGCCGACGAATTACGACGAATTGATCATCGCCTGCGCGTCGCTGGCGCAGAAGGGGATTCTGCCGCTCGCCAACGCCATGTGTGAATGGCCGGAGATCGTGCTGGATTGCACGGCGATGATCGGCGCGCCTGCCGATCAATACGGCCAGCAGACCTCGCTGGACGGCGCGAAGGCCGTGACGACGGCGCTCACGCAGGTAGGAGCGTTCGGCCTGGATCCGTGGAATCTGACGGACGAGCAGGCGAAGCAGGCGTTCATGGAGGGCGCGGCGGCGATGCGCTTTGACGGCAGCGATTTGGCCGAGCTGGTGCCCGAGGCGCGGCAGGAGCACGTCGTCGCCGTTGCCCTCGCGGGCATGGACGGGCAGGCGCGCACCGCGCTGGTCGGCACGCCGAGCTATGGGCTGGCGCTCACCCGCGCCTGCTGGCAGGACAGTGCGCGCCGCGAGGCCGCCCTGTCTCTGGCTCAAAAGCTGCTGAGCGGCGACGGCGCGGCGATGATTGGCGCGCCCGCGTATACGACCGCGCTGGGGAAGAGCGTGGCGCAGATGACCGCTTCGGCGACCGCCTGCGCGGGGCTGCTGTATGACCTGAACCCCGAGCATTTTAACGAATGGTCGGAGAGCGTGGTTTCCGCGCTGATGGCGCTGTAATACTAATTCTTGTTAAAATGGCTTAATCCGCGCACCATCTTTTTCGCTCTGACTTTGCCTCGTTCCGTTCAACGTACCTCCAGTACGCCTCACTTCACTTGGCTTCGTCAGAACAAAAAATCTGATGCGCTCTGTTAAGCATTTTAACTGCGAATTAGTATAAAAGAACAGAAAGAGCGCATGGCTGTGTTGGCCGTGCGCTCTTTTTAGCGAATAGGAAATTGCATAAAATCGCCCGCGTGAGCAAAAATTTGATGTTTTTGCAGACTTCGGCGGAGGGGCAGGCGGGCTCAGCCCGCGTTATACCCGTTCCGCGACGAGGTCGCCCATCTGTGTGCAGCCGACCTTCGTGCAGCCCGCGGCAAAAATATCGCCGGTGCGGTAGCCCTCGTCGAGCACCTGCGAAACCGCGCGCTCAATCGCGGCGGCTTCCTGCTCGAGGCCGAGGCTGTGGCGCAGCAGCAGCGCGCCGGAGAGAATCGTGCCCAGCGGATTGGCGATATCGCGCCCCGCGATGTCCGGAGCGCTGCCGTGAATCGGCTCATACAGGCCGCGCGTTGTGCTGCCCAGGCTGGCGGAGGGCATCATGCCCAGACTGCCCGCGATGGCGGCGCTCTCATCCGAGAGGATGTCGCCGAACAGGTTGCCGGTTATCATCACGTCAAACTGCGCCGGGTTCAAAATGAGCTGCATGGCGGCGTTGTCCACGTACATGTAGCTGACCTCGACCTCCGGGTATTCGCGGCTCAGGCGCTCGACCGTCTCGCGCCACAGGCGGCTGCACTCCAGCACGTTGGCCTTGTCCACCGAGCAGAGTTTGCCGCGGCGCTTTTTCGCCATTTCAAAGCCGATGCGCGCCAGACGCTCGACCTCCGGCACGGAATAGGCCATCTCGTCCGTCGCCGCCGCGCGATCCTCGCTGCGCCAGCGCTTGCCGAAGTAGATGTCGCCGGTCAGCTCGCGCAGGATCATGATGTCAATCGGCTTGGCGATGATGTCCGGACGGAGCGGGCACGCGCCGGAGAGCTGCGGGTGAATCGTGCACGGGCGCAGGTTGGCAAACACCTGCATGCCCTTGCGCAGGGCGAGCAGCCCCTTTTCCGGGCGGCGGGCAGGCTCGACCGCGTCCCACTTCGGGCCGCCGACGCTGCCCATCAGCACCGCGTCTGCCGCGTTGCAGGCCGCCAGTGTCTCGTCCGTCAGCGGCACGCCGAATGCATCGATGGACGCGCCGCCGAGCCTGCGCTCGTCAAAGCAGAACGTGTGGCCGTATTTTTTTGCGACGGCGTTTAACACCTTGACCGCCTGCGCGACGATCTCCGGGCCGATGTAGTCGCCCGGCAAAGTGACGATATGGGCTTTCATGGCTCACGCCTTTCCCGCGATCTTTTCGCGAACGAAGTTTTCAATGCCGCCGACGGCGATGATCTTCTGGATGAACGGGGGGAACGGCGCGGCAGTGAAGCGCTCGCCGGTGGTTCGATCCTCGATCACGCCGGTATCCAGATGGACGGCCACCTCGTCGCCGTCGCGGATGGCCTTGGCCGCTGCCGGACACTCGATGATCGGCAGGCCGATATCAATCGAGTTGCGGTAGAAGATGCGGGCGAAGCTGTCCGCGATGACGAGCTGAATACCGCTGGCCTTGATGGCGATGGGCGCGTGCTCGCGGGAGGAGCCGCAGCCGAAGTTGCGCCCCGCGACGATGATGCGGCTCGTTTTGCTCTTGCGCTTGAAATCGCTGTCCAGATCCTCCATGCAGTGCGCGGCCAGCTCGGCGGGGTCGGTGGTGTTGAGGTAGCGGGCGGGGATGATGACGTCCGTATCGACGTGATCGCCGTATCGAATGACGGTAGACTGAACGAACATGTTAGAGCACCTCCTCAGGCGTGGCGACGCGGCCCATGATGGCGGAAGCCGCGGCGACCGCCGGGCTGGCCAGAATGATTTCGCTGCCGGTGTGACCCATGCGGCCGACAAAGTTGCGGTTGGTGGTGGAAACGGCGCGCTCGCCGTCGGCCAGAACGCCGCAGAAGCCGCCCAGACACGGGCCGCAGGTCGGCATGGTGAAAATCGCGCCCGCGTCGATGAAGATATCCACCAGCCCCTCCTTCAGGCAGTCCTTGACGACCTGCTGGGTGCCGGGGATGACGATGCAGCGCACGTGGTCGCTGACCTTGTGCCCCTTGAGAATCTGCGCGGCGACGCGCATGTCGCTGATGCGGCCGTTGGTGCAGCTTCCGATGACGACCTGATCGATGGTCTGCCTGCACTCGCGCGCCGGACGGGTGTTTTCCGGCAGATGCGGCAGGGAGACGGTCATATCCAGCTCGTCGAGGTTGATGGTCACGGTGCGGCTGTATTCCGCGTCCGGGTCGGCCTCAAACGCCGTCCATTCGCGCGTCACGCGCCCCTTGAGGTATTCGCGGCAGACGTCGTCCACCGGGAAAATGCCGTTTTTCGCGCCCGCCTCGATGGCCATGTTCGCGATGGTCAGGCGGCCGTCCATCGGGATTTCCTTCACGCCGTCGCCGGTGAATTCGAGGGACTGATACAGTGCGCCGTCCACGCCGATTTCGCCGATGAGGTGCAGAATCACGTCCTTGCCGCTGACCCACGGCTTCATTTTGCCGGTCAGCACGACCTTGACGGCCTCCGGCACCTTGAACCAACATTCGCCCGTCGCCATGCCCACGGCCATATCCGTCGAGCCCACGCCCGTGGAGAACGCGCCCACCGCGCCGTAGGTGCAGGTGTGGCTGTCCGCGCCGATGATGACCTCGCCGGGGGCGACGATGCCCTGCTCCGGCAGCAGCGCGTGCTCGATGCCCACGCGGCCGACCTCGTAATAGTGGACGATGTGCTGCGCGCGCGCGAATTCGCGCATCTGCTTGGCGAGCGTCGCGGCCTTGATGTCCTTGTTGGGGACGAAGTGATCCGGGATCAGCGCGATCTTCGCGGGGTCGAACACCTTGACCGCGCCCATCCGGTGAAACTCGTTGATGGCCACGGGGGCGGTGATGTCGTTGCCCAGCACAAGGTCAAGCTTGCACATGAGCAGCTCGCCCGCGCGGCAGCGCTCAACGCCGGCGGCGCGCGCGAGGATTTTTTGTGTCATGGTCATGCCCATAGCGGAAAAACCTCCCTCAAGAAAATGAAAAAGCCTCGCACACCTGCTTTTCGCAGGGGCGAGGCGAGAATGCCACACGGTACCACCCTGATTCGGCTTTCACTCAAGCGCGGAAGCCCTCTTTTGCCTTAACGCGGCCGGTTCGTCCTCTGCTCGGCACAGAGGCAGCTCGGGAGTGAGTTATCCCGCGTCCCCGCCGTCGGCTTGCACCGGGCGCCGACTCTCTGAAGGTCAGGGGCGCGTCTTTGTTCCGTCATTGCTTTTGCGGCTGAAAGCCGCCTTTCGCTTAAAAAGCGATGTGCGATTTGCGTATTATTGTAATCCGAATGTGACAAGTTGTCAAGTATGGAAATCAATCCCCCGCCATGGCGCGGCGGCTCGAATGGATGAAATCAAACGAATCCAGGGTTTTACCGGCCATCACGCCGGTTGCGCGGCCGTTTTCGGCGGCGATTTCGCCGGATACGATGACAAAACGAATGCCCTCCGGCGCGGCGTCCGGGCGGCCGAGACCGGGGAAATCCGCGCGGTCGCAAATCGTTTCGGGGTCGAAGACGAGCAGATCGGCGTCCATGCCCGCGCGGATGCGCCCCTTGCGCCCGAGCCCCATCGTCTGCGCGGGGAGGAGCGTCGTATGCGCAATCGCCTGCTCCCAGCTCAGCTCGCCGCGCTCGATCACCATTTTGCGCAGATAGCGCGGGAAGCTGCCCGCGATCTGCGGGTGCCCTTCGCCGGGAGCGTAGCTGCCCGTGTCGGTGGAAACCATCGTCATCGGGTAGCGCTGAATGGTGTAGACGGCCTCTTCGCTGCCCGTGTTGACCACCACCGCGTCGCACGGGTGCGCTGCGCGCAGGTGTTCATAGAGCGCCTGATCCGGCACGAGGCCAATGTGCTCGCCCGTGATGACCCGCAGGTGGCGCAGCTCGATGCCGTTGTCGCGCATGGTCACGGGCTCAAAGAGCGCCGAGCCGATGGAAGAACACCAATCCTTGTACATGCCGCTGTCCAGACGCATATCCACGCCGCGCGCGCGCGCCAGCTCCAGCATCTCCAGCGCCTTGTATTCGACGCCCACGCCGTATTGATATTCAAAGTGCGAGACGATCATCCGGCAGCCCGTGACCTCGGCCAGCTCGATGGCCTCGCTGAGCGAGTTGAGGTCGGTCATGGCGAACATGCGCGTGTCGATGGCGGCGGGTCTGCCGTAGCGGCGTGCCATCGTGCACAGCGCCTCCATCTCTTCTAGCGACGTGCCCGGCGCGTAGCCCGGCCCGAGGGAAACGCCGGCCGCGCCGCTTTGCAGCGCGCGCTCGCAGAGGGCTTCCATCGTGTGTACCTGCGCGCGTTTGGCCGGGGCGAACAGATCGGTGACGCCCGCCGCCTCGCGCAGCGCGCACAGGCCGATCATCTCCGCCTGATGAATCGGAAATGCCGTCTGGCTGCGCAGAAATGCGTCTATATCCAGCGGGGAAAAGCCGCAGTTGCCGCCCACCGTCGTCGTGATGCCCTGAAGCAGGGAGAGCGTGCCGGTGTATTTACAGCCGTCGATATGGCCGTGCGGGTCAATAAAGCCGGGGCAGACGAAGCAGCCGGAAGCGTCGATTACCCGCGCGTCCTTCGGCGCGCCAGACTGCGCCGGTTGGACGGCGACGATGCGCCCGTCCTCGCAGAGCACATCGGCCTGAAAGCGCGACAGGGTCTCCGGGTCGATGACCGTGCCGCCGGAAATGAATAGCTTTGACATGGTTTTCTCCTCCATACTCCATCTTACGAACAGAAAAATATGGCGGTTCATCCGTCCTGAAAAACCCGCCCGAAATCGGACGGGCATTTCAGGACGGGGCGGCTTTGCCGCCCCGCCCTTCCTTTGGTCTCGCCGACGCGCGCCGAAATTCGGCTTTTGTCTGCCTGTTTAGGCAAAACGCGCTCAAAAAGGGAGCCCTTTTGCATCGGTTACATTTACGTGGGAACAAAGCCTCCCTCCTTGAGGGAGGTGGCCGCGACAGCGGCCGGAAGGAGTTACTGCATGCTCAGCTTGAACGTCGTCCAGATATCCTGGTATTTCTGCTCGTCCTCGCTGGACAGGTTGCGCACATACTCCGTGTCGTCGATGCGGTCATAAATGCCGTTGAACACCGGGTTGTTCAGGTAGCTTTCGGAGAGGCAGGCCTTCGCCGCCTCGTTCGGGCTGCAATAATACTGCCACTCGGCGCAGGTCGCCGCGACTTCCGGGCGCAGCAGATACTGGAGGAAGAGGTTCGCGTTCTTGGCGTGCGGCGCATTCACCGGGATGAAGCAGCCGTCGATGCCGAAGCCCAGACCCTCTTCCGGCCAGACGACCTTCAAATCCGGGTTGGCGTCCAGCGCCAGCGCGACGAACGGGGTGAAGGTGTAGGCCACGGAAATATCGCCGGAAACCAGATAGTTGTGCAGGTTCTCATATTCGAGCACGTGGATGTTGCTGCGCAGCGCGTCGAGCTTTTCCGCCGCCTCCGCGAGCACCGCGTCGTCGGTGGTATTCATGCTCTGGTGCATGGAGAGCAGCACCATGCCGATGGTCACGCGCGCGTCGTCGATCAGGCCGAGGCTGTCCTCAAGGGACGGATCCCACAGGTCGTTGAAGCCCTTGATATCGATCTCCACCGCGGACGGATCGTAGACGATCAGCGGAATGCCGCTCACATACGGCACAACAAACTGGTCGTCCGGATCGAAGAACTGATGGGTGAAGCCCTCGTTCAGGTTGGAATAGTTATCCACGATGGCGGGGTCGAATGGCTGCATCAGCCCGGCTTCGCGGGTGGCGTTGAGCATGTAGTCGCTGGCCAGCACCACGTCGTAATCGCCGCCGTTTACCGCGGAGAGCTTTTCATACATCTCCTCGTTGCTGGAGAAGGTCGCATAGTTGACCTTGATGCCCGTCTCATCTTCAAACGGCTTGATGACGGTCGAGTAGTCGATGTAACCTTCCCAGGTGAAGATGTTGAGCACGGCCTCGTCGGTCTTGTTCTCGGTCTCCGCCAGGGCGCAGCCGCCGATGGTCAGCAGCGCAAGCAGCAGGCAAAACAGTTTCTTCATGTCCATGTCCCTCCTTGATTCAGGAACGATTGGTCTATCTCAAACGCGGGATGCGTTTGATGCTTATTGAAGATGGGCGTTGCTCCGGGCGGTCACCAGTTGGCTGACGGCCACGCAGATAAAGATCACGCCGAGCATCAGGGTGGAGAGCGCGTTGATCTCCGGCGTGCCGCCGGAACGCAGGCCGGTGTAGACCTTGAGCGGCAGGGTGGTCGTCTCCGCGCTGGTGACGAAGAAGGAGATCACCACGTCGTCAAGGCTCATCGCGGCGGAAAGCATCATGCCGGAGAGCACCGCCGGGAAGACCAGCGGCAGGGTGATGTCCTTCAAAACGCGCGCCGGGCTCGCGCCGAGGTCGCGCGCGGCCTCCGACAGCGAAGGGTCCATGCCGATCAGGCGGGATTTGACGTTGATGAACACATAGGGGATGCAGAAGGTTGTGTGCGTCAGCACCAGCGCGCCCATGCCGAGCTTAAAGCCCACGGCGGTGAACACGGAGAGATACGCCATGCCCAGCACCAGCTCGGGGATCATCATCGGCAGGGTGGCGATGGTTTCGACCGCGCCGCCGAGCTTCAGGTGCGACCGCGCCAGCCCGATTGCGCCCAGCGTACCGATGCCGCCCGCCAGCAGGCTGGAGACGACAGCCAGAACCAGCGAATTTTTGAGTGCGTCGGCCATCAGAGCGTTGGAAAACAGGCGGCTGTACCAATCGGTCGTGAAGCCCTGCCAGCTTCCGATGGTGCGCCCGCTGTTGAAGGAATAGATGACAACCATCAGAATCGGCAGATAGAGGACGATCAGCACCAGCGTCAGATAGACGGGGGAAAAGATTTTGCGCTTTTTGCGCCGCTTCGCCTGCGCCATCACATCACCCCCAGATCATCGCCGCCGACCTTGCGATACAGCAGATAAATGCCGGCGGAAAGCGCGATGAGCACCATGCTCATGGCCGAGCCGACGTTCCAGTCGCGCACCTTGAGAAGCTGGTCGCGGATGAGGTTGCCCACCAGCACCAGACCGCCGCCCATGATATCCGACAGATAGAACAGGCCGACGCTGGGCACGAACACCAGCACGCAGCCGGCGAGAATGCCCGGCATGGTCAGCGGCAGCGTGACGGTGAGGAACGCCCGAACGGGGCTTGCGCCCAGATCGCGCGAGGCCTCCACCAGCGTGAAATCCATCTTATCCACCGCGTTGTGGCACGGCAGGATCATAAAGGAAATCAGGCAGTAGACCATCGCCAGCAGCACCGAGCCGTAGGAACCGAGGAACTTGATGTTCTTCTGAATCAGCCCCAGCGAGCGGAGCACGCCGTTGACCGGGCCGTTGGCCTGCAGGAGGATCTTCCAGCCGTAGATGCGCACCAGCGCGCTCGTCCAGAACGGGATGATGACCAGCATCATCAGCAGCGCCTTCCATTTGCGCGGGGCGCGCGCCATGCAGTAGCCGAAGGGATAGCCCACCAGCAGGGAGATGACCGTCGTAAAGAACGCGAGCTGGAGGCTGTTGGCGAAGACCTTGAGATAATCCTCGCGCAGCAGCGCCTTGTAGTTGGCGAGCGTCAGCGGCATGCCGAATTGGAATTTGCCGCCCGTCACCAGCGACGTGCAGAGCACGTAGATCAGCGGCAGGGCGACCAGCAGCACGCCGAAGGCCGCCATCGGCGCGGTCATCAGCGCGTGGGTGCGCCGCTCGTGCGCCTGAAGGGTATTTTTACGCGCCATGGGACGTCCCCCCAATGACCGCGGCCTGCGCGGGATTCCAATACAGGTAGGCGGTGCTGCCGGGCGTGAGCGCGTCGCTGAGGCGGCCTTCGCTCGTCGCGACGGCTTCTTCGCCGTCGGGGAGGATGGCATAGGTCAGCACGCTGCCGCCTGCGTAGCGCGCCTCGCGCACGGTGACGGGCAGTTGGAAGCCCTCGACCGGCACGGGGGAGACGCGCATCCGCTCCGTGCGCACGCAGATTTCGCAGGCCTCGCCCGCGGAAAGCCGCGCGCGGGAAGCGTCCGCCGTGAAGCTGCCGCATGCGCCGCGGATGACCGCCGTATCCTTTCCGACGGATTCCACCTTGCCGCTAAGAATGGTGGAACGGCCGATGAACTGCGCGACGTAGTGCGTCTTCGGCTCGTCGTAGATTTCTTCCGGCGTGCCGAGCTGCTCAAAGCGCCCGCCGCGCATGACCGCGATGCGGTCGGACATGTTGATGGCCTCTTCCTGATCGTGGGTGATGTAGACGAAGGTGATGCCCAGCTTCTTTTGCAGGCGCTTGAGTTCAAGCTGCATCTGGCGGCGGAGCTGCAAATCCAGCGCGCCCAGCGGTTCATCCAGCAGCAGCAGCTCCGGTTCGGGCGCGAGCGCGCGGGCGATGGCGATGCGCTGGCGCTGGCCGCCGGAAAGCTGGCTGGGCATGCGTTTGGCAAAATCCGCCATTTGCACCAGCTCGAGCATCTCGCGCACGCGCTTTTCGATGGAGGCTTTATCCATCCTGCGCACGCGCAGGCCGTAGGCCACGTTCTTTTCGACGTTCATATGCGGAAAGAGCGCGTAGCTCTGAAAGACCGTGTTGACGGGGCGGCGCTCCGGCGGCAGCGCGGTGACGTCCCGGCCGTCCAGCAGCACCGTGCCCTCGTCCGGCGTTTCCAGGCCGGAGATAATGCGCAGGGTCGTCGTCTTGCCGCAGCCGGAAGCGCCCAGCAGCGTGACGAACTCGCCCCTGGCGACGTCCAGCGAGATATCGCGCAAAACGTCGCCCTCGCCGAAATTCTTGGAAATGTGCTGTAAAGAAAGAAGGGTATCCTGCATGGTTTCCTCCCTGAGTCATCAAGCCTGTGCGGGCGGGGCTTAGCGCCGCAACCCATAAAAACAGCATGATTATATGCTAGAAAAAGCGCCGTGTCAACCATAAAGTTCAGCGGGAAAAATGTGCAGGTTTAATGCAGCTAAACTTCCGGCAGGAAAAAGACCCTCTTTGCGCAAAAACGCGCAAGAGGGCGCAGAAATGGCTGCTCAATCGCCACATTCCCCGGCGAACGCGCGGATGGCCGCGCTGCGGGCGCTGCCGAGCACCTCTTTGGCGGGGCCATCCTCCGCGACGAGGCCGTTTTCCATATAAATCACGCGATCCGCCACGTCGCGGGCGAAGTTCATTTCGTGAGTGACGACGATCATCGTGCGCTTTTCGGCGGCTAACTGACGGATGACGCAGAGCACCTCCTGCGTGAGCTGCGGGTCAAGCGCGCTGGTCGGCTCGTCAAAGCAGAGAATTTCGGGATCCATGGCCAGCGCGCGGGCGATGGCGACGCGCTGACACTGCCCGCCGGAAAGATTGCAGGGATATGCGCCCGCCTTATCCGCGAGGCCGACCTTTTCCAGCAGGAGCATGGCCTTCTGCTCGGCCTCCTGACGGCTTCGATGGAGCACCAGCTGCTGCGGCGCGACGATGTTGCGCAGCACCGTGTAATGCGGAAAGAGGTTGTAATCCTGAAAGACGAGCCCCATCTTGAGGCAGAGCCCACGCAAGTCTTTTTCCGTCCGATAGCGCGCCGCGCCGTCCGCGCCGGTGGTGACCATCGCCTGACCGTCGATGCGGATTTCGCCGCTGTCGATGGTTTCAAGGTGGTTGAGACAGCGCAGGAGGGTGCTCTTGCCCGAGCCGCTGCGGCCGATGACGGCAACGACCTCGCCCTTGTCCACGCGCACGGTCACGCCCTTCAAAATTTCGTTGTCGCCGTATTTTTTTCTGATGTCAATCGCCTGAAGCATGACCCTTGTTCTCCCTTTCCGTTTCCGCGCCGGAGCGCTTGTCAATCCTTGTAATACGCCATGCGGCGGTTGAGACAGCTAAACACGAGCGAGACCGCGCCGTTCATCAGCAGATAGAAAAGCCCCGCGACAAAGAGCGGCTCGACGGAAGCGGTGCGGCTGGCCTCGTTCTTCGCCGCGCGGAACAGTTCGGCGACGGCGATCACGTTCGCCAGCGACGTATCCTTGACCAGCGTAATCACCTCGTTGCTGACAGGCAGCAGCACGCGCTTTGCCATCTGCGGCAGGATGACGTGAAAAAACGTCTGTCCGCGCGTCATGCCCAGCACCTGACCGGCCTCGCGCTGCCCGACGGGGATGGACTGAATCCCACCGCGGAAGATTTCGGCGAAATAGGCGGCGTAGTTGATGGAAAAGGCGAGAATGGTGGCGTTCATGCGGTCGAGGTTCACGCCCGTCAGTGTCGGAATGGCGAAATAGATGGCGAAGATTTGCAGCATCAGCGGCGTGCCGCGCATCACCAGAATATACAGCGACGTCGGCACGCTGACGATCTTGCGCCTGCTCATGCGCAGCAGCGCCACGGCCAGACCGAGCGGCAGGGAAAACAGCAGCGTGAAGAAGAAAATAATCAGCGTGTTATAAAAGCCGCCCGTCATGGAAAGCACGAGCTTCATAAAGGCGTCGAAATTGTTGAAGTATCGCATGAAGGCCTCCGAAAAGGTGATATGGACGGAAAGGGCCATTTTCTCCCCCTTCGGGGAGAAAATGGCTATTTGTCAGTTCGCGTATTGGGCAACCAGCGTGATGTCGTTGGCGAACCACTTGGCGCGGATGGTATCCAGCGTGCCGTCTTTGAACATGTCGACGAGCTGCTGGCTCACCGCGTCGGCGAGGGTCTGTTCGCCTTTGCGGAAGGCAATGCCGTATTCCTCGGCTTCCAGCACCTCGGGCAGCACGGTGAACTGGGTCGGATCGTCCTGCTGGGCGATGTAGTAATTGCCGACCACGGAGTCGATCAGCAGCACGTCGATGCCGCCGAGCTTGAGATCCATCAGCGCGGTCACGAAATCATCGTACAGCTGCGGCTCGCCGATGGCCGCCATCAGATCGGGGTTCGCGTTCAGCACGTCCACGGAGCTGGAACCGGCCTGCGTGCCGAGCACCTTGCCGGAAAGATCCGCCTCAGAGGCGATGCCGGAATCGGAACGAACGACGAGAATCTGCTCGTTGGCCAGATACGGGATGGAGAAGGTCATCTGCTCGATGCGCTCCGGGGTCATCGTCAGACCCGACCAGATGCAGTCGATGTTTTTGCCGGAAAGCTCCAGCTCCTTGGAATCCCACGAGATCGGCTGGAGGACGAGCTCCACGCCGAGGCGGTCGGTGACTTCCTTGGCCAGATCAATGTCAAAGCCGACGTATTCGCCGTTTTCATCGACAAAGCCCATCGGCGGGTATTCCTCGTCAAAGCCCATCACGAGGGTGCCCTTCGCCTTGACATCCACAAGGCCGGTATCTTCCGCCAGCGCGGCGGCGAAGCAGAGGGTGAGGACGGCGGCCAGCAGAGCGGCAAGCATCTTTTTCATAAGGGGTTGCTCCTTTCCGAATGACCGGCGAGTGTTTGCCGGCCGTTTGCTTTAATGTATTAGCGCTTTAATGTGATGAAGTATACCACGCGAAAAACGGTTTGTCAACGGGGTTTTGAAGTTTTTTTGAAAAAACAAAAAACGAAGAATCAAGGCTCAAATGCGTAGAAAACAAGTAAGGGCGCGCATTGCACGTCCGAAAAGTTTGCGTTTTGAGTGGAGAAGAACGGGGAAGCATCGTCTGCGGACGATGCACGACGCTCCGCTGGGCTTAGGGGATTGGGGGGAGATTTCGATTTCTCCCCCTTAAATCCCCTAAGAACCCCATAACCCCCACTGAAACGACCAGGGTTTCGACCCTGCACCCGGGGCTATAAATCCGAAGAATTACGAAAATTGAGCCGGTTTTCAACATTCAAGGATAAACTGTGGAAAAAAACCGACGCTGCGAAACAGCGTCGGCGGTGGAAAGCGCAGAAAACTCAGTTTTCTGCCGGGGTTGGGGCAGAGCCCCAACGTATTTATTTCTCGGTGATGATCTTTTTCAGATCGGCAATCGAGCTCTTCATATCCGAAGAGGTATCGAGCATCTTGGTCACCTTGTCGCAGGAATTGATGATCGTCGAGTGATCGCGGCCGAAAGCGTCGCCGATGCGCGGCAGGCTCAGCCCGGTCATCTCGCGCGTCAGATAGACGGCGACGTGGCGCGCCAGCGCGATTTCCTTCTTGCGGGAATCGCCGCGCAGCATATCCGCGCTCAGGCTGTAATAATCGGCCACGCAGTCGATAATCAGCTCCGGCGTGATGCGCTTGGGGTCGCGCACGACGGAGATATCGTGCAGCGCGTGGGAGATGACCTCCTCGTTGATTTCGCAGTGGTTCAGCTTGGCGTAGGCGTTGACGCGGGTCAGCGAGCCTTCCAGCTCGCGGATGTTGCTCTCGATGCGTCCGGCGATGAGCTCCAGCATCTCGTCGCTGATTTCAATGCCCTCGTTTTCGGCCTTCTTGCGCAGGATGGCGATTCGGGTATCGAAATCCGGCTTCTGAATGTCGGCGATCAGGCCCCACTCGAAGCGGCTGCGCAGGCGCTCCTCCAGACGGGCGATTTCACGCGGCGGCTTATCGGAGGAGATGATGATCTGCTTGCCCGCGCTGTGCAGGGCGTTGAAGGTGTGGAAAAACTCCTCCTGCGTGGAATCGCGGCCGGCGATAAACTGAATGTCGTCCAGCATCAGCACATCGACGTTGCGGAAGCGGTTGCGAAATTCCACGTTCTTGTTGTTCTTGATGGCGGCGACCAGCTCGTTGGTGAACATCTCGCTGGGCAGATAGAGCATGCGCATGTTCGGAAAATGATCCTGAATGAAGTGGCCGATGGCGTGCATCAGGTGCGTCTTGCCCAAGCCGACGCCGCCGTAGAGGAACAGCGGGTTATAGGCCATGCCCGGCTGCTCGGCGACGGCTAGCGCGGCGGCATGCGCGAAGCGGTTGGACGAGCCGACGACGAACGTGTCAAATGTCGATTTCGGGTTGAACATGTTGATGCCCTGCATCGCCGGGGCGTCTTCCTTCTTCTGGCGCTCCTGCCACTCGATGCGCTCCTTGACGCTCATCAGCTCGATGGTCATTTCGCGCCCGGCGGCCTGGCTCACCGCTTCGGTAATCATCGGCAGATAGCGTGCGCGGATGGTCTTCTCGTTAAAATCGCTGATGACCTCCAGCGCGAGCTTGTCGTCCACCACATACACGGGCTTGAGCGGCTGCTCTATCCATGTGGTATAGGAAACGTTGGCCAGCTCCTCGCGCATCAGCGCCTTGGCCTTATCCCATAATTCGATATGATCCATGGCGGAAACCTCCGTATCTTCTGCGGCGCGTGACGGCCGCTTTCCCACAATCTGTACACATATCCCTGTGGATATACTGTGGATATCCACAATACTTTCCACAGCTTGTGGAAAGATAGACTCCACCTGTGGATAACTTCTTATGACAGCTTTCCTATCATATCAAAAAAAAGCCCTGTTTTCAAGGCTTTTTTGGCAGGCGGCGAAAAGAAAGAAAATGCAGCTTTCATCCGACTGCTCTGCCGGTTCATCGCGGGTTATCCACAATATGATGTGGTCGCTGTCGATAACTGACCACAATTTTCGCGCGCGGATGGGCGGATTCCGTCATTTTTGTGTGAAATCCTGTCGGAAAAAGTTTGAAAAAAATTTATTAAATGTAGCCGCCGTCTACGCCGAGCACCTGCCCGGTGATGAAGGAGGCCGCGTCCGAGAGCAGAAACGCGCAGGCCTGCGCCACGTCCTGCGGCGTGCCGAGGCGGCAAAGCGGCGTTTCCTCCGCCAGCGCGGCCTTGGTTTCGTCGCTGTGCTCATCCATCATGCGCGTGTCGATCACGCCGGGGGCGATGCAGTTGACGCGCACGCCGCTGGGCCCCAGCTCCTTGGCCAGCGCGCGGGTCAGGCCGATCACAGCGGCCTTGCTGGCGGAATAAGCGACCTCGCACGACGCGCCGACGCGCCCCCACATGCTGGAAACCGTCACAATCGCGCCCTCGTTTCGGGAAACCATGCCCGGCGCAAGCGCACGGATGAGGTAAAACATGCCGGAGACGTTCACATCCATCACCGCGCGCCACTGCGCGTCCGTCATGTCGCACAGAAGCCCGGTGTGCGATATGCCCGCGCAGAGCGCCAGCGCATCGACGCGGTGATACAGCGCGAGCACGTCGCGGCACATCGCCTGCACGCTCTCGCTGTCGGCCAGATCGCAGAAGACCGCGTGCGCGTCGTGTCCCTCCGCGCAGAGGCGGTCGGCCAGCGCCTCGGCCTGCCGAAGCCCGCGGCAGCCGTGAACCAGAACCGTGTAGCCCTCCCGCGCCAGCTTTTCGGCGCACGCGCCGCCGATGCCGCCGGATGCGCCGGTGACGAGCGCGATTTTTTTCTTCATATGCAAAACCTCCGTGGTTTTCCCTGTCGCTTATCGGCTTGACGGAATCAGCCGTCATGCTCTATTATAAGGAAAAGAACGGAGGAATCAAGATGGCTTATCAGATTTATTGCGGAAAAAGCTTTGACACCCAGAAGGCCGAGCGCTTTTTCAAGGAGCGCCGCGTCGCGTATCAGCGTGTGGATGTGCTCAAATACGGCATCGGCAGGCGGGAACTGGAGAGCGTCGCCGCCGCGGTCGGGCTGGACGCGCTCTGCGACAAGGAGAGCAAGGCGTATCGCGAAAGCGTGATCGCCTACACCCAAAACCGCGATTCGATTCTCGCGGGGCTGATGGAAAAACCGCAGCTCCTTCGGCTGCCCATCGTCCGCGACGGCCGCCGCGCCACCGTCGGATACTGCCCGGAAATCTGGGAAGAATGGCTGAAGGGCTAATCCACGGGCGTTTCCTGCCCGCTGGCGTCGAAAATGCGCGTGCCCTCGCACGTCAGCAGCAGCGTGCCCACGCGCCATGCGTCCGTCTTTAAGCAGCGCGTCTTGTCAGCCCCGGCGACGACGTAGGCGTATTTGCCGTCCTCGCTGTCCTGATAAAAACGGGCGGAAAAATCCTGCGTATCGGTGGAGACCGTCACCGTCAGCAGCGGCTCGCCGCGCAGCTCAAAATCCTCGCAGGGGATGAAGCAATCCGCCGTCAGCTGGTCGAGCAGCGTGGAAAAAACCTCGCCGTCGGCCTTCTGCCCGTTGACGCTCAATTCGCCGCGCACGCTGAAATCAAACGCGCAGTCGTCCCCGGCGCGGATGTGAATTTCCGAAATGTCCGAATCGGTCAATTCAGGAAAGAGCAGGCGCTCGTCCGGCACCTCGCCGCTCGTCGCCTCGCGCGCCGGCGCGTCGGGCGCGGAGAGCGTCTGCGTCGATTTGTTTCCGGCGGGCAGCAGCATGAAACCCAGAAGACAAACCGCCGTCAGAGAAAAAATTCGCTTCGCCATGCGGCGCGCCCCCTTTCCAGCCTTGCGTGGAGAATATTATAGCGCGCGGATGTAGCAGGGAAGCAATGAAAATGAAACAAAAATGTGAACTCTTTCCACCGAATTCTTTCCGCCGCGGCGGGCGGCGCAAAGCCGCTTGACAGGCGCTGGGCAAGTACGTTACAATGGAGCGCGGAAAGCCCCCGCGCGGAACGGCGGGGCAGAACTTTGAAAAGACGGAGTGTTTCGAGAGCATGGTTTTGAAGCATCATACCCTCAACCCGTTCGATCGCAAGCCGCAGGGCGCGGTGGCGACGGGCGGACAGGTTCGGCTGCGTCTGACGGTGGAAGATGAACAGGCGCCGGTTGAGCTTTTTTTGCGTGTCTGGAATGGCGATGAGCGCCGTTATCCCATGCGCCCACTGGGATTGAAGGACGGCAGAATGATCTATGAGGCGCAGATCGGCGTGGGCGATAAGCCCCGGCTGCTCTGGTATCGGTTCGAGTGCGAATACAAGGGCGAGCATGTGGTGCTCGGCGCGCCGGGGGATCACACCGGCTGCGGCGAGGGCGTGATGGGGAGCGAGGAGAGCTTCCAGATCACCGTTTACGACGCGGCCTACGACACCCCCGCGTGGATGCGCGATGGCGTCATGTATCAGATCATGGTGGATCGCTTCTGCCGCGGCGAAGGCACGGACGCGCTCATGCACGCCAAGGACGGGCAGAATATCATCCTGCACGAGGATTGGAATGAAATGCCCTTCCTCAACATCGCCGAAAACGGCGACAACTTTGCCAACGATTTCTTCGGCGGCAATTTGGAGGGCGTGCGGCAGAAGCTGCCGTACCTCAAGCAGCTCGGCGTGAGCGTGCTGTATTTCAACCCGATCTTCTGCGCGCGCACCAACCACAAATACGATACGAGCGACTATCGCAGGGTCGATCCGATGTTCGGCGACGAGCAGGCGCTGGCGCGCCTGTGCAAAGAGGCCGAGGCGCTGGGCATGCGCGTGATGCTCGACGGCGTGTTCTCCCACGTCGGCGACGACAGCCTGTATTTCAACCGCCGCGGCACATACGGCGAGCACGTCGGCGCGTACCGAGACCCCGATTCGCCGTATTACAAATGGTTCACCTTCCGCCATTGGCCGGACGATTACGAGTGCTGGTGGGGCTTCAAAACCCTGCCGAACGTCAATGAAATGGACGAGGATTATCGCCGCTTCATTCTGGAGGACGACGATTCCGTCGTGCGCCACTGGGTCAGAAAGGGCACGAGCGGCTGGCGGCTGGATGTGGCCGACGAGCTGCCGATGCCGTTTCTGCGCGAGCTGCGCAGGCAGGTCAAGGACGTATCCAAGGACGCGGCGGTGCTCGGCGAGGTCTGGGAGGATGCGAGCCACAAGGTCGCCTACGGGCAGATGCGCTCCTATGTGCTCGGCGACACGCTGGACAGCGTGATGAATTACCCGCTCCGCGACGCGCTGATTGCGTTTCTGATGGCGCAGAAGGACGCGGCGGCCGTCGCCAAGGAGCTTTCCTCGCTGGCGCAGAATTATCCCAAGCCGTTCCTCTACGCGCTGATGAACCTGATGGGCAGCCACGACAGGCCGCGCATCCTCAACGTGCTGGCCGGAAACGACGGCAGCGATATTCCCCGCAGCCAGCGCGCGGATCACCGCCTCTCTCAGGAGGAGCGCATGATTGGCGCGCTGCGCGAACAGCTGATGCTGCGGTTTGTGTTCAGCGTGCCGGGCATGCCGTGCATCTACTACGGCGACGAGGCGGGCGTGGAGGGCTGCGCCGACCCGTTCTGCCGCCGCACCTATCCGTGGGGGCGCGAGGATCAGGATATGCTGGCGCGCTACAAAGCCATGGCCGCCATGCGAAACGGCCATCCCGTTCTGAAAACCGGCGAATGTGCGTATATCGCGCCCTGCTCGGCTGTGCTGGGCGTGATCCGCAAAAACGAAAACGGGAAGGATGCGTTCGGCAAAAAGGCCGAAAACGCCTGCGCCGTGACGCTCATCAACCGCAGCGCCAGAGAGGTCGTCGTCTACCTGACGAGCGCGGATGTCTCCGGCGCGCAGACGCTTGTTTCTGACGACGGGCAGATTTTCACCGCCCGAAGCGGCGCGTTCAGCGTGAAGATCAAGGGCTTGCAGGGCATGACGATGTTCGCGATGTAAGGGCAAAAGAAAAAGAGACCGAAAGGCCTCTTGCAGACTGTAGACAAAAAGCAAAATTCAAGTTTTTGGGAACAGGCGTGATTTCGGTCACGCCTGTTCCGCTTTTAGCGGTTCGTCCACGGGAATGTATACTTGCTCCCATCGTCACAGGCTACGCACATATCTTTGTTCATGGTTTTTCTACCTCTGCACACAGTTTCAGTGCTGTCATTTTTGCTTTGATCAAGAAAAGTCCTTTTCATCTACGAAAAAAATGATCCGTATCGGCCGATTCCAGATCCTGTTGTCAGGCATAACTTACCCCTCTGATTTTAGAATATGTTCTCGAATTACTGTTTCATGCTCTTGACAATAGGCGTAGCTGCTTCGCATAAAATCTTCAATATTTTGGCTTCTGTACATAGCGTCCAATGTGTCAAGAATAGGTTTCCCATCTACCATCATATCGAAGAAATACGGATAGACACATCCACCGTTTTCTCTCGGGAAATATGGGTTGATGGAGCTGAGCCGCTCATCTCTCATCACGGATTCGACCACCATTTCGCTCAATATCCATTTGAGTGAGGGACGCTCATATTCGTCGTAGTTATCTCCAAACAACTGGTTCCATACATAGAACCAAATAAAGTGTATGATCTCATGTATTCCACCGCCAATGGCACCCTTTGCGCTGTTCAAATAAAATGTGTCATAGCAGTGCTCTTTTAGAAAACGCGGCTCAATAGGGTTCAAACTCAAATTGCAATGCAGGTCATTAAATAAGCCTGTGCAATCTATGCCGAAAGCCTCTGATAAAGCGGCTGTAATCTGCGCTTTGCAAGCGTTCCAGTGATGAGAATATAAGGTCACCTTCTCGTTGATTGTGTTCTCCAACTCAGCATACGCAGCCCTCATGGCACGTTCAATGTAGTCTCTTCTTTCTGCAATTGGCAAACTTATGTAGAATGTTTTATCAAGCTGCGGGTAGAAATGGTATAAAGGTTCAGACCAGAATTCAGCTTCTCCTTCGGCCTGAAAATGCATGATACTCTGAATCATATAATCGACACCGGGATTTATAAATGTAACCTCCATAAATCGTTCACCTCTCCCGTTCGTATATATACACAGCATAACACAGCAGTCATTCCATTTTCAATAGGCGCGACGGAAGTTATTGCCATTTAGCGACATTGTTTTGCGCCCAAAAACAGGTGATTTTCAACCCTTAGCTGTATAAAAACAGGCGGCACCCAACCGAAGCTGAGTGCCGTCTGTTCACCGCTCAAACGTCATGTCCAGCGCGGTCTGCCAGACCTCGTCCGGCTCAAGGCTGGCGGCGCAGGGCTTCTGCGCCCACTCGATGGGGCCGTTGTCCTCGCCGGGGATGCTGTGCCACGGCTCGACGCAGATGAAGCGCATCGGCTTTTGAGGCGTGGACCAGATCAGCGTATACGGGAAGTTTTCGATATCCACGCGGATGCGGCGGCCGGTGTCGCGCTCCAGCACGCAGATGGATTTGGATTTGAGGTTCACCATGCAGTGGCTGTCGCGCGCGAACAGCTCGGCGCTCAGCGGGATGCGGGTGACGTTGCGGGCGAGGTAGTAATCCGGCGCGGCGCCGATGAGCCCGTTCGGCGCGGTGTTCAGGCACAGCGGGGATTCCACCGTGTCAAACAGAATGTCGTAATCCGCGTCGGTGTGTTTGTCGTCAAACGGCAGGGTGAAGCCGGGGTGGAAGCCCAGGCCGAAGCGCAGGGTCTCCTTGCCCGTGTTGCGGACGCTGACGGCGTGGCGGACGCGGCGGCCTTCGAGCGAGAAGGTCGTGCGCAGCGCGAAATCATACGGCCAGACGGCGTGGGTCTCGTCGCTTGAACGCAGCTCGAAGGTCAATTCGCGCGCGGTCTGGTTCAGCAGGGCATGCTCCATGTCGCGGGCGAAGCCGTGCTGGCCGCCGGCGTAGATTTTGCCGTCCTCCGCCTTGAAATGGCCGCCCGTCAGCTTGCCCGCGTAGGGAAAGAGGATCGGCGCGTGGCGGTTCCAGACGGCGGGATCGGCGCACCAGATCATCTCGCTTCCAGTGGCCAGATCGACGGCGCTGACCATTTCTGCGCCGAGGGAATCGACGGTCAGGCGGATGAACTCGTTTTCAATCGTGTATTGCATAATAACCCCCTAAGATATAGGATTTAAGATGATGCGCGATTCAATGCCTTCGCGAGGAGAAGAAGGAATGGAAAAAGAAGGATGCCTCCCTCTTTGAGGGACATCGAATCTGTTGCCGCCTGTGGCGGAAACAAACAGATGAAATGCCGAAGGTTGGCACGACGAAGTCGTGACGGAAGGAGTTACAGCAGCGTGATATGCGCGTCCTCAAAGACCTTGCGGGTCTGCTCGTTCCAGATGGAGGACTGCACCTCGCCAATATGCGCCTTGCCCAGAAGCAGCATGCACAGGCGGGATTGGCCGATGCCGCCGCCCATCGTCAGGGGAAGCTGGCCTTCCAGCAGCATCTTGTGGAACGGCAGCTTGCGGCGGTCGTCGCAGCCCGCCAGCGTCAACTGACGATCCAGCGATTCCGGGCTGACGCGGATGCCCATGGAGGAGATTTCCAGCGCGCTGTCCAGAATCGGGTTGTAGAACAGGATATCGCCGTTCATGTCCCAATCGTCGTAATCCGGCGCGCGGCCGTCGTGCGGCTTTCCGGAGCGCAGCTTGCCGCCGATGCCCTGAATGAACACCGTGCCGTGCTTCTTGGTGAACGCATTTTCGCGCTGCTTGGGTGTGAGATCGGGGTACAGATCCTCGAGCTCCTGCGCGGTGACGAAGGTGACGCGGCGGCGCAGCAGCGGGGTATCGCATAGCTGGGGATACTTGCCGCGCACGGTGAGCTGCGTATCGCAGATGCAGGAGACGATGTCCGTCACCGCCTGATGCAGGGTGAACAGGGTGCGCGCTTCCGGCGTGATGACCTTCTCCCAATCCCATTGATCGACATAGACGGAGTGCAGGTTATCCAGCTCCTCGTCGCGGCGGATGGCGTTCATGTCGGTGTAAATGCCCTTGCCGGGGTGGATGTCGTAGCGATAGAGCGCCATGCGCTTCCACTTGGCCAAAGAATGGACGACCTGCGCGTTGGCGTGCGCGCAGGGAATATCGAAACCGACCGGGCGCTCCACGCCATTGAGATCGTCGTTCAGGCCGGAGGACGGCTCGACGAAAAGCGGCGCGGACACGCGGCGCAGATTCAATTCGCGGGAGAGCGCATCCTGAAACACGCGCTTAATCAGGCTGATGGCGCTCTGCGTTTCATACAGCGAAAGGTGCGGCGCATAGCCCGCGGGAATAAAAGACTGACCCATCGGAAATCCCCCTTTTGATACCGGTTATACCGCGATTATACCGCGATTGCGCGCGGGGCGCAAGCAAAATCAATCGCCGTGCAGGGCGAAGAGCGCCGCGCCGAGCGCGCCGCAGAGATCCGGGTTTTCGCTGATGAAGAGCTTTGCGCCCAGCTTCTCCTCCAGCGCCTGCACAACGCCCCGGTTCCGCGCGACGCCGCCGGTCATCATATAGGGCGGCTGTCCCTTGGCGCGCGCGGCCATGGCGGCCGTCTTCCCGGCGATGGATTGGTTCAGCCCGTGGATGATATCGCTGTCCGTGTGGTTGTCGGCGATCAGCGAAATCACCTCCGATTCGGCGAACACCGTGCACATGCTGGAAATGGTCAGCTCCTTTTTCCACGTCAGGCCGCGGCGGCTCATCTCCTCCATATCCAGCTCGAGCGTGCGCGCCATCATTTCCAGAAACCGCCCCGTTCCGGCGGCGCATTTGTCGTTCATCATAAAGCCGGAGACATGGCCGGTTTCGTCGAGGTTGATGACCTTGCTATCCTGCCCGCCGATGTCGATGATGGTGCGGACGGCGGGGTTCAGCGCGTGCGCGCCGCGCGCGTGGCAGGTGATTTCGGTCTTGGTTCGCGTGGCGAAGGGGATGTTGTTTCGGCCGTAGCCCGTCGCGACGATGGCGGAAAGGGCGTCCGGCTCGATGTGCAGCGTCCGGCAGACGGTTTCAAGCGCCGCCTGCGCGCCGACGTGCGCGCGCGGGCCGGTTCGGACGATGGCGAAGGCGAGCATGGCTTCGTTTTCATCCAGCACGACCATGTTCGTCGTCGTCGAGCCGCTGTCGATGCCCGCGAAATACTTCTTCCGCGCCGCTTTTTCGGCGGCGGGCGGCTGGTTGCTCGCCTCGCCGTCCGGCGCAGTCACGCCGAGACGCTCGCGGAAGGCCTCCAGCCGCGTGGAAAGCTGCCCCGGCGCGGTCAGCGTGTAATCCGATTCGATTTTCAGCAGCGCAGCGGCGCTTTTCGCCTTCAGATCGGCGTATTCAAAGCCGTAATAATCGCAGAATTTGACCGTGTTATAGACGATGCCGCGGATGTTCTCGTTTTCATACAGCGCGCGGCGCGACGCGATATCCGTCATGCGCATGCAGGGCGTTTGGCGAAGGAGCGCGCCCGCGTACCAATCCATCAGCGCCTCGAAGGAGAAGCCGGCGGCTTCCTCCGGCGGGTCTTCCAGCGTCCGCAGGCCGCTGCATGTCAGGTTTTCCACCGGGATGGGGAACGCGCAGCGAATCTGGCCGAGGAGCTGAGGGCTGACGCGCGCGCCGAGCACCGCGATAAACGGCTCGCGCGGCGGATGCGCGCTCGAGTGATTCCGGCAGGCGGCGAAGAACGCCTCTTTGGAAAACGCCCTGCCTGTGTACGCGCCGTAAGCGTCGGCGAAGCGGAGCAGCTCCCGCGTCAGGCGCGCGCGGGCGCAGGCCGCGTCATCGTGCGGCAGATCGAATTGAAAGAGAAAGCGCTGCCTGCCCGCGTCCTGCAGCACGTCGCAGATTCGCCGCGTCGCGTCGCAGCAATCCGTCAGCACCAGCTCGTCCGTGTCGAGCGCCTGCGTCAGCAGCGCCTTGGCGTGGCAGCAGACGTTGGCGTGGGTCAGCGTTTCCGCGCGGGAAAAATCCGCCGTCTCCGCGTCGAGCAGCAGCGCCTCTTTGCCGTAGGCCGCGACCAGCTCCACCGGCGCGTATTTGCAGCTATACCCGATCATGCGTCCATCCCCTCCAGTTGTTCCAGAAACGCGCCGACGCGCGTGACCATCTGTCCGTCCGCGACGTTTCGGCTGTCGCAGCCGTCGCCGTCGAGCACCAGCGTCGGCAGACCGGCTTCCTCCAGCCTGCGCTTGGCGAGCGTGGACAGCCCCATCGTCTGCTTGCAGCCCCAGTGGCAGAAGAGAATCACGCCGTCCGCGTTCAGCTTCTTTGCCCACGCGATCGCGTTGTCGATGCGCCGCGCGGCGCTTCCGCCGTTCACGTTGGCGAGCAGCCGCCGCGCCATGCTTTCAAACGGCTTTTCCGGGTCGAGCGCCGTGAGCGAATCGAAGGTGAGGTCGCAGCCGACCAGCTCGCATCGGTTTTCCGTTTCGAGCATCCGGATCATGGAATCCTGCCAGTTGGGCAGGGTGTGGATGAAGAAGATGCGCTTTCGGCGCGTCGTCTCCCGCCGGGGCGCGCGTCTGGCGGTTTCAATCAATTCGCGGACATAGTTTTCGCCGTCCGCGTGGCCGAGAAGGCAGTGCGTCGCAATCAGGCTGCACAGTTCGCCCGTCATCGTCGTATCCTGCGTGACCTCCGCACGCAGGGCGGCGTATTCGCGCATCAGCTTCAGCGTGCGGTCGGCGCAGGCCATCGACTCGCGCAGTTTCGCCTCGTCGAGCTTTTGCCCGGTCAGGGCTTCCAGCCTGCGCGCCATGCCGTGAAGCTGGTCAGCGACATAGGCCACGGCATCGTCGTCCGCACGGCCGGGCACGTCGATGATCGTCAGCGGCGCGGGATAAAGCGCGGCCAGCCGCCGGAAGGAGAGCTGGTTCGCGTCGCAGGCGAGCGTCGTTCCGGCGATCATCAGCGGCTTGGGCAGCACGCCGGTTTCCGCCATGCCGAGCATCGTCTTGTGATAGGAGCAGAAGCTCTCCGGGATGCCGGAGACCTCCGCGCGCTCGGCGAAGACATGCTGGCAGGCTGTGCAGGCGACGTACACGGAAAGCCCCTCCGGGAACATCGGCGTGAGCCCCATCGCGTGTAGCATTTCGCACGGCATGAAGATATTGACGCACACGGCGCGCTCGGGATGGCGAAGGCCGCGCACAAGGGAGCGGGCGACCGCGCCGTTCATCCGCGCATAGGCGGATTTGGCGTCCGTCAGCCTTTGGCATTTTCCGGAAAAGCGCACCCACGAATAGGCCGCCGTCAGCACCCGGCGCGCGCGGCGGGGATGGGGCGCGACCTGAGCGGAAATCATGCGCCCGAGGGTTTCGATATAGCTTTGCATACACACACCCGTTTCAGCAGAATAACGAAACCATTATAAATTCTGTCCCCCGGCGCGTCAAGGCGGCAGGATTGGCCGCTTTTCATTCGTCTATTCTTTTGATATAATACAGGAAATAAGCAAATTCAAGATTTTGCACAAATTCCGATAACGGGCGCGAGGCTGCCTGACTCCTTCAGTCACGGCTGCGCCGTGCCAGCTCCCTCAAAGAGGGAGCTCAGACTGTGGGCAAAAAGCTATTCCCCCCCCTTCGGGGGGAGAATAGCCCTTTCTGCAAATGAAAGAATCGCTGAATTTCTTGATTTTGCGATTCAAGCCAAGTTTGCTTATGTCAACAAGCTGTAGCTCCCTCTTTGAGGGAGCTGTCAGCGAAGCTGACTGAAGGAGTTAAATGGCAAAAACAATCCTCAAAAAAAGAAAAGGGAGAGGGACTGTGATGAAAAAGATTTTAGCATGCGTCGCGGCGCTGGCGACGGGCTGCATCATGGCGCTGACGGGCTGCGCCGCGCGGGCGCAGGGCGTGACGGTGACGTTTTACGATATGGGCAAGGCCGACGCGGCGCTGATTACGGCGGAGGACGGCTCGCGCATCCTGATCGACGCGGGCACGAACAAGGGCGGCAAGAAGCTGGCCGAGCGCTTTGCCGAAGAAGGGATTGAGCGGCTCGACGCGATGATTATCACCCATTTTGACAAGGATCACGTCGGCGGCGCGGACAAGATTCTGGAAAGCGTTTCCGTCGCGCGGGTGATTTTGCCGCAATACGAAAAAGAGAGTAAGCAGTACGCGCAGTTCATGGAGGCGCTGGAGCAGAGCGCCCAAACCGAGCGGGAGATTCTGCCCGCCGGGGGCGAATGGTCGGCGGCGTTCGGCCAGACGCGGCTTCGCGTGACCGCCGCCGAGCGGACGGATTACGGCGCGGACGAGGAGAACGACTTTTCGCTCGCGACCTACCTGACCTACGGCGAAACGAAATTCCTGTTTCCCGGCGACGCGGAGGACGCGCGGCAGACGGAGCTCCTGCACGCGGGGGATATCGACTGCGACGTGCTGAAGGTGCCGTATCACGGGCGGCTGGTGGATGCGAGCGCGGCGTTTTTGGAGGCCTGTTCGCCGAAAATCGCGTTTATTCCCGACAGCGACGAGGAAATGGCCAGCCCGATGGTCGTGGCGATTTTGAAAGAGCTGGGGACGGATGTGCACAGCGGCCGGGATGGGGATTTGGTTGTGGTTTCGGATGGAAAAGACGTTTTTGTGAAGCGATAAAGAGCGCTCCGCTGGGCTTAGGGGATTAGGGGGAGATTTCGATTTCTCCCCCTTAAATCCCCTAAGAACCCCATAACCCCCGTTGAAACGACCAGGGTTGCGACCCTGGACCCGGAATTGAAAGGCGCTGCATGAGCAGAACAAAAAAGAGCCATAGCAAACAAAGAGGAATTGTATGAAGACAGACGAACAAAAGCTGAATATTGTCGGCGCGGCGGCGCAGCTCCTGCTGGAAAACGGCAGCGAAACCTACCGCGTGGAGGAAACGGCGCGGCGCATGGCGAAGGGCTTCGGCATGGAGCAGGTCAACATCGCGGCGTTTCCGACGTCGGTTTTTCTGGAGGCGGACGGGCGCGCATACGTGCGGCGCATCAGCCGCCGCGGCACGAACAGCCGGCGCATTGCGATGGTCAACGAAATCTCCCGCGAGGTGGAGCACGGCAAGCTCAGCGCCGAGCAGGCCGAGCGCGCGCTGGAACGGGCGCGCAGCACGCCCGGCTTTTCGCAGCGCGTCCTGATCCCCGCCTACGCGCTGGCGGCAGCCAGCTTCTGCTTGCTCTTCGGCGGCGACGCGGCGACGTTCGGCGTGACGTTCGCCATCGGCGTCATCGTGCAGGCGGTTCAGCCGTGGTTTGCGCATATCCAGATGGGCGTGCTGCTGGGCAACTTCGTCGGCGGCTGGCTGACGGCGGTGCTGGCGCAGATGCTGCAAATCGCGCTGCCGGTGTACAACGTCAACGCGGCGATCATCGGCGGCATCATGCCGCTGCTCTCCGGGCTGGCGATGACCACCGCCGTGCGGGATACCGTGTACGGCGATCTCGTTTCCGGCATGACGCGCGCGCTGGAGGCCATGCTGCTGGCGACCGCCGTGGCCATCGGGGTGTACACCGGCCTCAAAATGGCCGCGATGATGGGAGGGATCGCCCTGTGATGCGTACCATCATTGTCGCGGCGCTCGGCGCGTTCGGCGGCACGCTGGGCTACGCCTACATCCTCAACGCGCCGAAAAACACGATTCTGCCCGCGTCCTTCATCGGGCTGGCGGGTTACATGGCCTATGTGCTGCTGGGTATGGCGGGCTTTGGCACGATGTCCGCGTATTTTCTCTCCACGGTGCTCGTCTCGGTGGTCTGCGAGCTGCTGGCGCGCAAAATGCGCACGCCCGCCACGATCTTCCTGCTCAGCGCGCTGGTGCCCCTCGTGCCGGGATATAACTTCTATCTGGCGATGCTCGCGCTGGTGGAAAACCGCGGCGCGGCCGCCGCGCAGGAGGGCATGGTTGCCGTGCAGATCGTCGCGGCCATCGCCGTCGGTGCGGCGGTGACGTCCGTGATCTTCCGCGCGCTGGCGCAGCGGGGAAAAAGGGAGGCGAACTCCCCAAAGGACGCGGCCTGAAATCGGCAAACCGCAAAATCCTGATGGATTCGCCGGGAAGCGGCAGGAATACGGCGGCGCGGCGAAGAATAGAAAATAAGTTACCCTTTTTACGGTTTAATATTTTTGGAAGCGGAGAGATTTTGTGGCTGAAGGTATGGAGATCATCCGGCGCATCACGCCGGAGGAGGAATACAACGCGGGGCTTGTGATTTTCCGTCAGGGAGGCGTGCATCCCCTCGAGGATGAGAACGGTTTTCTGCGCTACGCGGTCGACGGCGACCCGAGGCGCATCGTGCGCGTGGGCGCGACGACCAAGCTGAGCGGGCGCTGCTCGTGCGACTTTTTCGGCAACGTGCACAAGCCGTGCCGCCATTTGGCCGCGGCGATGATGCAGGCCATTTCCACCGGCGCGATTGAGGAAATGCGTCGCCGCCGCGCGCGGGAGAACGCGGGCGCGCTGATGGGCACGCTGCAAAGCGCCCTGCCGATGGAAACGCCGCTGGAAATGGAGATCACGCTGCGGCTGCTGGGCGAAAGGGAGCCGGTGCGCGTCTCCCTGCGCGTCGGGCAGGAGCGGATGTACGTCGTCAAATCCATGGCGCAGTTCCTGCGCGGCTTGCAGGAAAAGACGGCCATCGCCTTCGGCAAGGGCTTCGTGCTCGAGCCGGAGTGGATGGGCTTCACCGGCGTGGACGCAAAGATCATCAAGCTCCTGCAGGACGCGGCCTACGTCTGCCAGCTGGAAGGCAAGCTCGTGCAGACCGGATTGGACGCGAAATACCTGACCGTGGCGGATCGCTTCGTGCCTCGGCTGATGCAGCTCCTGATGGCGCGCCCGTTCAAAATCTCCTTCGGCGAGGAAGTCGTCAGCGTGCCGAGCGTGTTCGACGGGCAGGTTGAGCTGCTCTTCGGCGTGTTCGCCAGCGGCCGCGAGCTGGAGGTGCGCGCGCAGATGCCCAAGAGCCTGCGCATGCTGGACAGCGAATGTACCTACGTCTATTGCGAGGGCGACGTGCTCCGCCTGCCGGAGGCGCAGCGGGGGATCGTCCGCGTGCTGCTCTCCGCGCAGGCCGGGCCGGGCGCGCCCGCCGCGTTCCGCTTTGACGCGCAGCAGAGCACCCGCGTGATCTCCGACCTGCTGCCCGCGCTGGAGCGCGCCGGAACGGTGACGCTCGACGGCGCGCTGGCCGAACGCATCATCCGCCGCGAGCTGAAGGTGCGCGCGTATTTCGACCGGGAGAACAATCTGGTGCTCTGCCGCGTCGCGTTCCTTTACGGCGACACGGAGATCGACCCCTTTGCGCCGCAGGCCGCGCCGGTGGAGGGCGACGAGCGCATCATGCTGCTGCGCGACGCGGCGGCCGAGCGACGCGCGCTCGATCTGCTGGCGGCTTTCGGCTTCCGCATGCAGAAGGGGCGCGTCATCCTCGGCGGGCAGGAGCCGATTTACCGCTTCCTGACCGAGGGCATCTATCGGATGCAGGAAAACGCGGAGGTCTACTGCTCCGACGAATTCCGGAAGATGACCCCGCGCAAGCCGCACTTTGTCGGCACCCTGCGCATGCAGGACGGCGCGCTGCGGCTGGAGATGACCGAAAACGGCGAGCCCGCGCCGGAGGTCGTCGATATTCTGCGCGCGCTGCGCGACCGCAAGAAGTATTTCCGCCTCAAGGACGGCTCGTTCCTCGACCTTTCGGAGATGGACGAGTGGCGCGAGATGGCGGAAGCCGCCGTCGGCAGCGAGACGGGAGAGCCGGAGGATGAGGAAAAGAACGCGCGCGGCGTGATGGAAATCGCCACCTACCGCGCGGCGTACATGACGAGCCTGCTGGAGAGCGGCGGTATTCCCGTCAAGGTCGAGGACAGCGTGAAGAACATGGTCGGCAGCCTGCAGGACGACGGCGAGCCCTGCCCCGCGCCGCTGGATCAGCTTCTGCGCCCGTATCAGATGCGCGGCTTCATGTGGATGCAGGCGCTCGACCGGCTGCACATGGGCGGTATTCTGGCCGACGATATGGGTCTGGGCAAGACGCTGCAGGTCATCACGCTGCTGCTGTGGGCAAAGCGCCGCGGCGACCAGAACGCGGCCTCCATCGTCGTTGCGCCGACGTCGCTGGTGTACAACTGGATGGCGGAAATCGCGAAATTCGCGCCCGAGCTGCGCTGCGTGGCGGGCGAGGGCACGCAGGCCCAGCGCGCGCAGACGATTGCGCGGCTCGGCGGCGAAAACCGCGATGTGGACGTCTATCTGACGAGCTATCCGCTGATCCGCCGCGACATCGGCCTGCTCTCCAAGGTGCCGTTCCGCTTCGCGATTCTCGACGAGGCGCAGTATATCAAAAACGCGATGAGCGTCGGCGCGGGCGCGGTCAAGCAGCTCAAGGCGCAGACACGTCTGGCGCTGACCGGTACGCCGATGGAGAACCATCCGGGCGAGCTGTGGTCGATCTTCGATTTCGTGCTGCCGGGCTACCTCAATTCGTTCGCGCAGTTCATGCATCGCTTCGGCACGGGCGAGGAGGCCGACGTGCTGCGCAGCCGCATCCGGCCGTTCCTGCTGCGCCGCCTGAAGGGCGACGTGCTGCGCGAGCTGCCGGAGAAGGTGGAGATCACGCTCACGGCGGATATGACCGAGGAGCAGCGCCGCGTCTATCAGGCCAGCCTGCTGCGCCTGCGCCCGCAGGTCGAGGGCATGTTCAGCAGCAACAACCGGATCGAGATGCTGGCCGCCATCACCGAGCTGCGCCAGATCTGCGGCCATCCGTCGCTGGTTCTGCCCAGCTACGCGGCCTCGAGCGGCAAGCTCGACCTGCTGCTGGACGTGCTGCCCGGCTCGCTGGAGGCGGGGCACCGCGCGCTCATCTTCTCCCAGTTCACGCGCATGCTCAAGATTTTGCAGCGCAGGCTGGAGGCCGTCGGCATCTCCTGCATGTATCTGGACGGCGAAACGCCGCCCAAGCGCCGCATCGAAATGGTGCAGCAATTCAACGCGGGCGAGGGTCAGGTGTTCCTGATTTCGCTCAAGGCGGGCGGCTCCGGCCTCAACCTCGTCGGCGCGGACACGGTGATCCACTTCGACCCGTGGTGGAACCCGGCGGCGGAGGATCAGGCGACCGACCGCGCGCACCGCATCGGCCAGAAGCACAAGGTCACGGTCATCCGCATGATTACGCGCGGCAGCATCGAGGAGCAGGTCGTCAAGCTCGGCGCGAGAAAGCGGGAGATGTTCGACCAGATGATTACCGCGGGCGAGGCCATGCCGACCCAGCTCACGCCGGAGGACATCCGCGCGCTGTTTGATTGACGGAAGCGACACAAAGAGGGTATAATACAGCCATGAAGCACATCATTTGGGATTTTAACGGCACGCTGCTCAACGACGCGCAGCTCTCCGTCGATCTGGACAACGACGTTTTCGACCAGATCGGCGTGCCGCGCATCACGCTGGAGGATTACCGAAACAACATGACCATGCCCGTGCGGGATTTTTATCCGCGCGTCGGCGTGGATTACGCCAAGCACAGCTACGAGGAAATCGCGCGGCTCTGGCTGGACGAATTCAACAAGAGGGCGGTCGGCGTGGGGCTGATTCCCGGCGTGCTGGAGGCGATCAGGGCGCTGCACGCGCAGGGGCGGAGCCAGTCGGTGCTTTCCGCGTCGTATGAGCCGTCCGTCCGCGCGCAGTGCGCCGCGCTGGGGCTGACCCCGTATATGAAGGATATCAGCGGCCTGCAGGACGAGAGCGCCGGCAAAAAGACGGAGATCGGCCTGCGGCAGCTCCGGGAGCTGGGGCTGACCGGCGCGGACGTGGTGCTCGTGGGCGATATGCTGACGGACGCACATCTGGCCGAGGCGCTGGGCGCGGACTGCGTGCTGGTTTCCTGGGGGCACAACGATTTGAAGCGGCTTGAATCCGCCGGTCTGCCGGTGGCGCACAGCGTGGAGGCGCTGGAAAACATTTTGGCGAAATCCTAAGTTTTTGGGGCGCAATTTACGCCTTCCGTCGCTGCGGCGACGCCTCCCTCAAGGAGGGAGGCATTGAGATAAAGGCTCCCTCTTTGAGGGAGCTGTCGAGCGGAGCGAGACTGAAGGAGGCAGGAGGAACGCATGAGCGAAAAGACTGTCCACGCGGGACATCGCGCGCGGATGAGGGAGCGGTTTATGAAGGAGGGGCTTTCCGGCTTTTCCGAGCATGAGGTGCTCGAGCTTTTGCTCATGTTCGCCATCCCGCAGCGGGACGTGAACCCGCTGGCGCACCGGCTGATCGACCGTTTCGGCTCGCTGAGCGCCGTTTTGGAATCCTCCCCGGCAGAGCTGACGCGGGTGGACGGCGTGGGCGAAAACGCCGCCGCGCTGCTGAGCCTGATGCCCCAGCTGATGGGCTATTATCAGCACAGCGCGATGGGCAGAAAGCCCGTCATCACCAATCTGGCCGAGGCGAGAAAATACGCGGGCGCGCTGTTCTTCGGCCTGCATGAGGAGCGCGTCTACATGATCTGCGTGGATCAGAGCGGGCGCGTGCTCCACCCGGCGCTGATGCATCGGGGCACCATCGATCAGGTGCAGATTTACCCGCGGGAGGTCGTTGAAACCGCGCTGCGGTATCACGCGCATGCCGTTCTGCTGGCGCACAACCACCCCAGCGGCATGGCCGAGCCCTCGCAGGACGACTATGATTCCACCCGCGCGGTGATCGGCGCGCTGAACGTGATCGGCGTCCGCGTGATCGACCACCTGATTTTTGCAGGGAACAGCGTCTATTCCATGACGCAGAACAGCCAGTTTGACGGGCGGCAGGATGAGCGGGAAATCAGTTATATCATGCGCAGCCGCAGTGTGCCCGGCCAGCGGGGGACGCTGCGCGAGGAGCAGGAGGACGAGCTGATTGCGCTTCAAATGGACGAATGGAACGGAATTTGACGCGGGCGGAAAAGGGGCGAAAGCGATGAATGTTTTGAGGAGGCTGCTGAGGGTGCTTGCGGCGCTTGTTTTGCTCGGCGCGGTCTGCGTGGCCGGGCTGGTCGGCTTTGTCTATTACAAGGAGACGCATCTGCCCCCGGTCGGCGAATTTGACACCATCATTGTGCTCGGCGCGCAGGTCAAGGCGGACGGCACGCCCTCCGTCGCGCTGGAAAGGCGGCTGACGGCGGCGCTGGAGGAATACCGGAAGCAGCCGCGGCTGATGATCGTCTGCGGCGCGCAGGGCAGCGACGAGCCGCGCGCGGAGGGCGACGTGATGCGCGACTGGCTGATCGCGCACGGCGTTGCGGCGGCGGACATCGAGGCGGAGACCGATTCGTTCAACACGCGGCAGAACCTCGGCTACGCGCAATCCATCATGGACGACCGCAGGCTGACGGCGGCGCTGATCGTCACCAGCGATTACCACGTGCCGCGCGCGCTGGCGCTGTGCGAGCAGGTCGGCATCGTCGCCAGCGGCAAGGGCAGCCCCTCCAAGCCGGAATATTTCATCAAAAACCATCTGCGCGAGGGGCTGAGCTGGATTAAATTTGTGTGGGAGAGTCGGCATGAATAAGGAGAGACTGAAGACCGGGCTGGAGATGATGGGCGTTGCGGCGGACGAAACCGCGCTGGATCGCTTTGAAGCCTTTCACGCCATTCTGGATGAATACAACGCGCGCATGGATTTGACCGCCGTGCTGGACGAAGACGAGCGCGTGGATCGCCACGATCTGGACAGCGCCGCGCCGCTGGCGCACGGGCTGCTGGCGCAGGGCGCGAAGGTCATCGACGTCGGCACGGGCGCGGGCTTTCCCGGTATGCCGCTGCTGATTCTGCGCCCCGATCTGCAAATCACGTTTCTGGACGCGCTGAACAAGCGCATCCTGTTTCTGGAGGACGCATTGAAGCGCCTCGGCCTGACGGCGGCGACGCTGCACGCGCGCGCGGAGGACGCGGCCAAAATGGCGGCGCATCGCGAGCAATACGACGCGGCGGTTTCCCGCGCGGTTGCAAACGCGGCGACGCTGGAGGAGCTGACGCTTCCGTTTGTCAAAAAGGGCGGCGTGGCGATCGCGTGGAAGGGCCCCGGCGTGGCCGACGAGCTGACGGCGGCGCGGCGCGCGGCGTTCCTGCTGGGCGGCACGGTGCGCGGCACGGTGGATGCGCCGATCCCCCGCCGGGCGGACTGGGCGCACGTGCTGCTGCTGACGGATAAGACCGGCACGACCCCGAAGGCGTACCCGCGCAAGGCCGGAACGCCGGGGAAAAAGCCGCTCGGGATGTAAAATGGGAAAGAAAAAAATGCCCATGAACCGGGAAGCCGGGTTCATGGGTATTTTTGATCAATTATCCGTTGACGTCAAGCACGATGGGGATGGATTCCGTTTGGCCGGAAGGGCTGACAATCAACAGACTGGCGTTGAGGGTCGTCGGCATTTGGCCGTTGCCGTCGAAGGTGAAGCACATCGTTTGACGATCCAGAATCTCAAAGGATGTGGGGGAAAAGGCCTCTCCGTCTTCATCCGTCAGCAACAGGTCGAACCAAGAATCGTCGGGAATCGAAGGAAATGTGCCGTCAACAGCCGTCATTTTTGCCGTCAGGCGGATTTCAGAAACCTGAACGGAAAGCCCGATTTTTGCGCCTTTCACCGTTTCGAAGCCCATAAACAGCGCGGAATCGCGGCTGATGCGATTTACAGTTGCGGTCAGCGGGAACAATTCGGTGCGTTCGGTCGTCGTATACATGGAATGACCGTCGAAATAATCAAACACGGCATACTGATAGACGGCGGCATGGAGGGAAAGCGAATCCCGATTTTTTGCGGTTTCCGGCAAAGCGTCAAAATCACGGATGGCTAAAAGGCAATCGGGGTCGGAAGCGTCTTCGGTTTCCGTCCAAGGGCCGAGGTCAAGGCCGTCGTCCGTGTAGGTGTGGTCGGATACCGCGACGCGATAGGTGGCCATGCCCCAAGGGGTTCCGGCCTGCCGCGCGGCTTCAAACGCCTCGGCAAGATGGGATTCGTTCAGCCTCGCAGGAACAGCGTCGGTCGGGCGCATCCGCGCCAACTGTTCATCCGTCGGCGAAAAAGGCTCAAAGCTCGAAAAGCCTTGAATTGAGTAGCCGATCAGCAGCGATTCGCCGTCGTAATAAGCGTTGGTGATGGACGCGGCGACAGTGCCTGTTTTCTCGGTTTGAGCGACGGAAGATTCCGCGCTGATGGCGGTTTGAGGCGCGATTTCAGCGAAGCGGCGATCATTCTGGCCGAATTTTTCAAACAGATTGAGCGCCGCCGCCGCGGCGATGCCTGTGGCCGCCAGCAGCGCGACAAGGGCGAATACAAGACCGACGGACAACTTCTTCGCCGCCCTTGGTTTTTCCTCGGCACAGCGGAGAACACGCTGAGCGAGGGCGGGGTCGCCGTTCAGCCCGGAAAGCGCCGCATCCAGCGCGCCGCGCAGACGGTTATTCCGGCGAAATTCATCCATGAGAACGCCTCCTTTCCAACATTTTCCGAAGATTTTGACGGCCTTGTTCAAGGCGAACAGAGACGGTTGATTTGGCAACGCCGAGCGCCTGCGCGATTTCATCGGTCGTCATGTTTTCGTAATAGTACAGAAGAATGACCTCGCGGTGCTTTTGCGAAAGCCGCATGACCTCGATGGTCAAATCGACAGCTTCTTCATCCGTCTGTTCGCAGGATTCCGGAAGCTGTTCAGGCGTAATTCGACGATCCAGATGGCGAAACCATGCGGAGTGAATCATGTCGCGACAGGTGTTGACGGCAATTCGCATCAGCCAAGTCTTTTCGCTGCAGTCCCCGCGAAAGACGGGAAATGAGCGGTAGGCCTTGATAAAGGTTTCCTGTACCGCGTCCTCGGCCAACGCGGTATCGTGCAACTGGATATAGCACAGGCGAAGCAGATCGGTTTGGTATTGTTCAACCAATCGGACGAGCCGCTGCCGGGCGTTTTCATTTGTGATGACCGCCATGTGCGCATCACCTCCTATACTTTATAGACGATGCGGAAGAACCGTTTGTTCGGATTTTCCTAAAAACAATTTATTTCCATCATGCGCTGCCCTTCTCCTGCGCACAATGAGCGCAAAAAGGAGATGATCGTTTGCATGCTTCTTATCGCTATCTGCTGATCGTCGTGGCGCTGGCCGCGATGCTCTGTCTGCTGCCCGCGCAGGGGGCAGATGCGCCGAGCGCGGAGAAACCGCAGACGGCGCGGGAAACGCACGCCGTGGAAGCGCCCGCAGGGGCGGACCTTTCCGTCAAAACGGACAGGGACGCATATCTGCACCGAACGATGTATTACGCGCCCTGCGGCCACAGCGTCCAGCGGCGGGAAAAGCTGCCCGCCCGGCTCGTCGGGCTGACGCGCGGCGCGCTGGAAAAGGAAATCGGCGGGCTGTATGAAAACGCGGCGGTGACGGGATTTTCCGCCGCCGAGGTGGATGTGAGCACGCGCATGGACGTGCCCTGCCCGCTGCACTGGGTCTTGCGGGCGGGGGACGACGGCCTGCTCGCCGTTTTGCAGAACACGACCGGGGAAACGCTGACCGTCGTGCGCCGGACGGATATCCCCATGGCACTGGCCGCCAGGGAGGAGCAGGACGAGCTGCGCGACGGGCGGATGTTCGACGACGTGCAGGCGCTGGAAGGATATCTGGAAAGTTTAAGCAGCTGACAAAAAGAAACCCGCGCCCGTTTGACACGAAACCGCAATCGAAGTATAATAAACGATAGCATTTTTTCATTTCAGTGCAGAGGAGACATCCATGAAGCCGCTTGACCAGTTTAAGCGCACCCCGCCCCGGCGCTATGACAAAGCGCCGCCGCCCCCGCCGGGGGACAAGCGCACCTTCGAACCGGCGATTCGCAAGCGATATTTCGATATGCCGACGTTTGACCATCGGCATATCGACCGTTGGCTGGGCGGCGCGGTCTGCGCCGTTTTGCTGCTGACGCTGTGCAACGCCAGCGCGCCGATGGGCGACGTGCCGAGCGTGCAGGAGCGTTTCAGCCAGTGGGCGGTCATCCAGAACGAAAAGACGGTGCAGCAGCTTCCCGGCGCTACGCCCGAGCCGGACAGCGCGCTGGCCGCGGCGGCCAGCTTTAATCCGGATCAGGAAAAGCAGGAAGTGAAGCAGGAAGCCAAGCAGGAGACGATCCTCGCGCAGGAAGAAACCCGGCAGGAGACGGCGCAGACGCAGACCACGGCGGACACATCCACCGGCTTCAAGCACTACGAGCCGGGTCAGCTCCACTATGAATCCGACGGCATCACCGTTTCCATCGAGCAGAAGACGAAGGACGGCATGACGTATTTCGTCTGCGATATTCAGCTCGAGCGCGTCGAGCAATTCCGGACGGCGTTCGCGGGCGACGATTTCAAGAGCGGCATTTACGAGGCGGTCAGCGACATCGCCGGGCGATACAACCCGGTGCTGGCGATCAACGCGGATTTCTGCCGCTATCACCGCGACGGCGTGATTATCCGCAACGGCGAGGTGCTGCGCCGGCAGAACATCAAGAAGCATCACCTGCTGGTGGTGGATCAAAACGGCGACCTCTCCGCCCAGACGGACAGAAGCGGCAAGCAGGGGCTCGTCGCCAACAAGCTGGAGCAGGCGAAGACGTGGCAGACCTTCGAATTCGGCCCGGTGCTGGTCGAAGACGGCAAGGCCGCGACGCTGCCCTCGAGCTTCTACGTGAATTGCCACGATGGATATTACGAGCCGCGAACGGCAATCGGCCAGCTCGGCCCGCTGCATTACATCGTCATCGTGGTGGATGGCCGCCGCGAGGGCTATTCCACCGGCGCGAGCATCCCGCAGCTGCAGCAGCTCTTCCTCGACGAGGGTGCGGAATTTGCGTTCAATCTGGATGGCGGCGGTTCGACGACGCTCTATTTCCGGGGTGAGGTCATCAACATGCCCTCCGGCGGCAAGGAGCGCTCCGTCAGCGACGTCATCATGTTTACGGCGCAGTAAGGGGAAGCGATGGAGGTTCCGTCCCAACCCCGCCAGGAAACCATATCAAAGGGCTCCCGCTTTAAGGGAGCCGCAGACTGTAGACAAAAAGCTATTCTCCCCCGAAGGGGGGAGAATAGCCCTTTCCGCAAATGAAAGAATAGCTGAATTTCTTGATTCTGCGATTCAAGCCAAGTTTGCTTATGTGGGCAAGCTGAGGCTCCCACTTTAAGGGAACCGACACGCGGCATGCGTGACCAAAGGAGACATTTATGAAAAAAATCATCTGCCGGGCGGCGCTGTTGCTGGCGCTCTGCCTGCCGGTCTGCGCGCTTGCGGCGACCGAACCGAACGCCAAAACCATCGAGGATACGACGACCTACGAGGGCGACACGATCAAGATCACGATTGACCAGTGGTGCTATGCGTTCAACCGCACGAACCTGCGCTTCTTTGTGGCGAACGTCTATGTCAGCGACCCGGCGCAGATGCAGACCGCATTCGCCGGGGAGCAGTATTCCAAGAACAACGCGGAGGCCACCAGCGCCATCGCCGAGCGCCACGGCGCGATTCTGGCCATCAACGGCGACTATTACAACTACAAGGATAAAAACGGGCTGGTCATCCGCAACGGCGTGCTCTACCGCGACGCGGCTTCCAGCCGCGACCAGCTTCTGGTGATGCGCGACGGCACGTTTATCGCCCTGCCGCGCGGCACATACGCCGCGGGCGAGGGGCAGAAGTACATCGACGAGGGCGCTGTGCAGAGCTTCACCTTCGGCCCGCTGCTGGTCAACGACGGCGAGGCGGTGGAGCTGCCGGAAAAATACATCATCTCCACAAAGGACACGATCAGGGAGCCGCGCACGGCCATCGGACAGGTGGACGCGAACCACTATGTGCTCGTCGTCGCCGACGGCCGCCGCGACGGCTGGAGCGACAAGGGCATGACCTTGCAGGAGCTCCAGCAGGTGTTTGTCGAGCAGGGCTGCAAGGTCGCGTATAACCTCGACGGCGGCGGAAGCGCGACGATGATCCTCGGCAGCCAGCGCGTCAACAAGACCAGCGGCTCGCGCGAGCGCGACGTCAGCGACATCGTTTATTTCACGAAATAACGCGGGAGGCTTTGATTTATGCGCAAACGCATCGCGCTTTTCCTGCTTGCGCTGGCGGCGTTCGCCCCTCCGGCGCTCGCGGACGAGGGAAGCCCGCTCCTGAGCGTGGACGACCTGCTTGCGCTGGAAGACAGCTACGAGGCTTTTCTGGCGGAGCTGGGCGATCTGGCGGTGGAGCGCGGCCTGCTATCCGAGGAGGATCGGGCGGCATGGCACGACGCGCAGTTGGGCGATTTCTTTCAGAACGGCGGCTACGGCTCGATTCTGGTGAGCTATCTGCCCGGCGCGCTCGGCTACACGCGCGAGGAGGACACGCTGCTGAACCTGTCCGCCGCGTTTGAGGGCGGCAGGCTGGACGTGATGACCATGCGGCGCTACACGCCGGGGGACAGCACGCTCTCCGGCCTGATGCTCACGCCCTCCGTGGCGGACGCAGATGGCGCGCCGATGGACGCGCATTATACGCTGAGCGCGACGAGCGGCATATTTATGAAGTGGGACGCGCTGCTGGGCACATACGTCACCGTCGGCACGACGGCGGAGAGCGACGGCGAAACCGTCGTCTGGAGCGACCAGACGCCCGCCGCCGACGCGAAAGACCCGGTGGTTTCCATCGCGCTGACGCAGGCCGGCGCGCAGACGACGCTGGCGGAGGCCAAGCTGCTGCTGCGCGTGGACGGCGAAGGCTATCTGATTGAGGACGACGCGCTGACGATCCATTAAAAAAAGCCCTCTCGGCGGGGAAGACCGGAGAGAGGTTTACAGATTCTGCGCAATCAGCATTGCGCCGGAGACGACCAGCAGCAGGAGCACCAGCTTCCTGATTCGCCGGTCGTCTGTTTTTTTGCTGACCGCAATTCCGGCAAAGAGACTGACGAGCATGAACGGCATGAGCTTGACCGCCGTGACCAGCGCGGCCTGATTCAGAATCCCGAGCGCCGCATAGAGCGCGAAGCGGAACACGTTTTCCGCCAGAAACACGACGCTGATGTTCGCCTTGAACGCGCCGTTTGTCTCCGTGATGCGGCTGACGTAGGCCGCCAGCAGCGCGCCCACACCGAACAGGCCGCTGAGCACACCCGCGGCGACGCCGACCAGCGCCGTCATCCATTTTTTCTCTTTTCGCGGCTTGCCCTGCCCGCGCAGCATATCCAGCGCGATGAGGATGATGGCTGTGCCGAAGACGATTTTGACGATGCGCCCGTCGATGCTGCTGAGCATCAGCGCGCCGGGGATGTTGCCCGCCAGCATCAGCGCCGTCAGCGGCCCAAAGACCTTCGGATCGAGGCTCTTTCGGTTTTGCCACGTCAAAATGGCGTTGCCCGGAAAGCCGAGCGCCAGCTCGACCGGGGAAATGCTCGCGTTGTTGACGCCGAAGCTCAAAATGCTTTGAAACACCAGCGTGTTGGCGAAACCGCAGAGCCCCTTGATGAAAAACGCCGCAAGGGTCGCGAGGATGAAAAGCGACATGGATAAAGTCCCTCCGTTGACTAAACTGCATCCATTGTAGCACAACAGGCTTTTTGATGTATAGGAAATTGCGCAAAATAGCCCGTGTGAGCAGGAATTTGACGTTTTTACAGACGTTGACGGAAGAAAAAAGGAAGGGCGGCCTTCCTTTCGGAAAGCCGCCCTGTTTGGCGATGATTTACTTGGCGATGTACGCCGCAGCGTTCTGCGCGGCGATACGGCCAAAGACCACGATATCGGCCACAGCGTTGCCGCCCAGGCGGTTCGCGCCGTGCACGCCGCCGGTGACCTCGCCCGCCGCGTACAGACCCGGAATGACCTGATCCTCAGCGGTGAGCACTTCGGCGTTGGTGTTGATCTTCACACCGCCCATGGTGTGATGGATGCCCGGAGAGACCTTAATGGCGTAGTACGGAGCAGTGTCCAGCGCGGAGGCGAAGGACAGGCGGCCGAACGCGTCGTCTTTCTGATCGGCGACGGCCTTGTTCCAGGTTTCCATGGTCGCGGCGAAGGTCGCCGGATCAATGCCCAGCTTCTCGGCCAGCGCCTCGTAGCTGTCCGCCTGCACGGCGTAGCCCTTGGTGAAGTAGCCGTTGTAGGTGGAGGAAGCGTCCATCATCTTCTGGTCGAGGATGGTGTAGGCGTAGCCGCCCTCCTGAGCCAGCTCAGCCGCGGAGACGTTGTCGCGGGTTTCCAGCTCGTTGACGAAGCGCTTGCCTTCCTGATTGACCAGAATCGCGCCGTCGCCGCGGATGCCCTCGGTGATCAGCGCCGTGGTGGTCTCGGTGTAAACGGACGGGTGAATCTGAATCTGCTCCATATCCACGGTTGCCGCGCCGACGGCCACGGCCATGTCAATGCCGTCGCCGGTGACGGTGGAGACGTTGGTGGTCACAAAGCCCGCGAGCGCCGGCTTGAGCGCGGCCACACGGTCGAGGTCGGCGCCGAAGCCGCCGCTGGCCAGAATGACGGCCTTCGCGCGGATGGTGTATTCGCCGTTCTCACTCTTGACCTTCACGCCCACGGCCTTGCCGTCTTCCATGACGATCTCGGTCGCGGCGGTGTTGGTGCGCAGGTCGATCTTATCCTCGGCCTCCACGTCGGCGGTGAGCACCTTGACGAGGTAAGCGCCGACCGGGGTGGTCTTGCCGTCCTCAGTGGTGGCGCGATGGATGCGCTTGACGCTCGCGCCGCCGAAGGAGCCGACGTTGGTCAGGTGCGCGTTCTTGGTGGCCAGCCAGTCGATGGCCTCGGCGGAGTTGCCCGTCAGGGTCATAACCAGATCGAAGTTGTTGAGACCCTTGCCGCCGATGATGGTATCGAGGGCAAACAGCTCGACGGAATCAAAGTAGCCTTCCGGATTGGCCTTGTAGGCCTCGAACTGCTCCTTGACCGTCGCGGTCAGGTTGCTGATCTTGTCGCCGTCGGCATATTTTTCCTCGGCGGTCGCGATGGCCTTTTCCACGGCCGTCGTGGTTGCGTCGGACCATTCGTTTTCATCCTGATAGACGGTCTTCGCGGCGTTCATGCCGCCGGTCGCGCGGCTGGTGTTGCCGCCGGTGGAGCCGCCCTTTTCCACGATGATGACGCTGTTCACGCCGGAATCCACAGCCTGAAGCGCCGCGGTCATGCCCGCGCCGCCCGCGCCGACGATCACCACGTCGCACTCGGTATCCGTCACGGTGGTATCCTCAGCCTCGATGAGGCCGGCCGCCGCCATGGCCTTCTTGGCCGCGTCCTTCACGGCGTTGCTCGTCACGGTCGCGCCGGAGATGCTGTCAAAATCCACGCCCTGCGCGGCGACGATCGCATCGGCGAAGGTGCCGTCGGCGCACGGCTCATAGCCAATGCCCTTGGTTTCGCTCTCACCGACGACCTCAGCCGCGGTGATCTTGCCGTCTTCCACGGTCAGGGTGACGGAAACCTCGCCGATGCCCTGCGCGGTGCCGGTGTACGTCTCAGCCGAAGCGGCGGCGATCGCGCCGGTCGCCATCAGCATGGACAGAAGAATGGATGCAAATTTCTTCATGAAGTATATCCTCCTTCTTTGATTTGCACAGGCATTGTAACACTTGAAATCGATTTTGTCAATTCATTCACGAACTTTTCGGCAGGCTGGAAAAAGTTTCGTCCTTTTTCGGTTTTCGAAGGGGAAGGACGTGTCGAAAATGCTGTTTTTCCCCCAAAATAAAGAAGAAACGGGGCGCTGCCGACGCCCCGCCATAAACCGAAGATTGTCAGATTTTTTTCTTTCTATGCGCAGCGCTGATGGCCGCTATATGGGATTGGTATGACGGCGCTTATTTCTTTTTCTTCCCCGTTCCAACCGTGCTGCGCTGCTTCTGCGGCTCGATGCTGCCGGAAACGGCCTCGTCCGCGACGACGACGACCGGCTGCTCGTTATCCACGATCTGGATGAACGTCTTGCCGACCTTCATGGGCAGCTCTTCGCCGTTTTCATCGAAGAACACCATGCGATTGTTCAGGTTCTTGGTCTCGCTGCAATCGCGCGCCCAGCTTCCGCGGATGTATTTGCCGTTTTGGAAGATTTCGGCCACGCCCTGACCGTTCAGCCGGATGACCGGGCGGGACGGGTTGCCGCTCGCCCAGGAGATATCCGTGCGCAGGACGATCACGTTCGCGTAGGCGCAGGTTTCGCCGGTGTTGCCGTCTGTATAGGCGTAACCGTTGCGGTAACGCTCGAACAGCCCGGTGGCGGGGTTGTATTCGTAAGCGGTCATATAAGCGTCGGCCGTCGTCTTGTAGTTGATGACGATGCCGTTTACATCCTCGCCGCGCTCAAGCCCGGTCTCGGTGAACGTGAAGGGATGCGGCTTGGGCGTTTCGGAGTAATCCGCGTACACGGCGCTCAGGTCGAGCCGGACGTTGTGAGGGCCGACGTGGCCGCCGTCGCTGGTGCGGGGGAACCAGTCGGCGTGCTTGCTGATGCCGTTCAGATACGGATATTTCAGCTTTTTCACGCTGCTGTTGGCCTCGACCCAGCTCTTCATGTTGTTTTTGTCGCGCCCGCCCTGATAGCCGTAGAAGGCGAACACGCCGCCCCACATCTCCCGCAGGGAGCACATCGGCACACGCGCGGAGCGAACCGGGCCCGCGCCGTCGGGGCAATCGCCCATGAACAGCGCCAGCTCGCGCGTGGAGCCGTCCGCCTGAATCGGCATTTCGTAGATCAGGTCGGCGGAGGCCGCACCCCAATGCGGCAGCGCCGCCGGGTGCGCGTCGATGGAAACGAGCGTCGGGCGGTATTCGCCGGTGAACGCCTCGCCGGTGATGGGGTTCACGCCTTCTGCCACGGGGTTTTCCTTGGGCATTTTCAGGGTGATCTTGCCCGAACCGTAGGATTTCGGCGCGCCGAGCTGCTGGGCATAACCGCTGGATGAAATGCCGGAGGCGCTCAGGTCAAAATCGTCTCTCGCCGCGCCCGCGGCGGCGGGAACGGCCAGCAGCGCGCACAGCGCAAGGGATGACGACAGGCGCAAAAACCGATTCATATCTTTTTTTCCTCCTTCTCTTATATAAGGGTCGATGCGTTGAAAAAGGGTCGCGTGCATCCTCTGTAACGACGCGCCGGACGGCGGATGGCCGCGCGGCAGGGGGGCGGTTGGTTCTTTCACTTGTATAGACGTAAAATGAGCGCGAAATGTAACACTTTTTTTTACGAATGATGAAGAATTTGTAATTTTTACAAAAATGCGCGCGCAGAGTAAAAAAACCGGCGGTTTTTGCGTCTAATATAGTAGATAGACCTACACAGGGGAGGGAAACAACATGTTGTCGTTCGCCGCGCTTTCCATCAACCGCTTTTTTACGACCGCACCGAAGCTCGAACGGGAGACGCCCGGCAGCCGCACGGCGACCCTGCGCGCGCTCTCCGATCTGGGGGAGAGCGTCGCTTCGAGCGTACACGCCATCTATGCGCAGAGCAGGCTGTATCTCTGCGTGGCGATGCAGCCCAAGCCCGAAGCGCTTCACGCCCAAAGGCTGGCGGATAAAAAGGCCGCCGCAGGGCATTTTGATGTGGATGAAAACTGGAGTGCCGCCGAGGTCAACGCGCGCTGGGGCAAGCGCGCCGTGCTGACGGACGGCAGCGGGCGCGTGCTGGATCACGCCGTTCTGGGCGCAAGGGGGATGACGGACGCGGGCGCGCGGGAAGTCTTCTTTGAATTTAACGCGCTGGAAAGCTACCCCGAGCCGATGTATCTGGCCGCAGGGGATGCAAGGGTGAGGGTGAGATAAGCCAAAGAGAGAGGGGTGCGCCATGAAAAAGATAGCGAGCGTTGCCGGATGGATGGCCGCGCTTATGGTCGCCTGTTGTCCGTGTACGGCGGAAATGAGCGTTCAGGATGGGCATGTATACGGGCAAAAGGAGATAGATGGGAAACGGATTGTCTACGATTTTGACGTGCCCGAAGAAGTGGAAAGCGTAAAACAGTATCGGACGGAAGCTGTTCGGATGAAGCTGGGGTGGGTGGAACAAATCCTCAAGCCATACGTTCAGAAGCCGCGTTCCGGCGACGCTTGGGATTTGATTAACGACAGGCAATGGAACGATACCAATTTCTGCTACTTTGAACAGAATGGAAGATACGCATGTGAGGGCGGCAGTTACATAGGGCCTCGTAAAAAAACAGACGACAGGGATATTCAAGCGGCGAGCGATGTGGTCTTGGCGCTGCTGAAGGAAATGAATCTATCGGATTTCGAGTATCCGTTCTATACGGCTACTTCGCAATGCAAATCCATAGAGACGGCGATTGAGCCGATTTCCTCGGAAGAAGAATACATTCGGGTCAAGGGACTTCCCGATTCAAGCATTCGGGAATATTACGAGAAAGAAGTACTCGGAAAAGAACGAAATCTGATCGTCGTTCGATTTTTGATGGACGATATTCCGCTTTGCATCAGCAATACGCAGCCGCACGAGAAAAAAGGCGATTTGGATGAGGTGGTCGGCTCGGCAGGAATCTTTGTGCTCAACGAGAACAACGAAATCATCCGCGCCCAAATCAGAAAGTATGTTCACGCGGTTGGCGAAACGGGAGAACGCCAAAGGGTTTTGCCGTGGCGGGCATGCATAGATGAAATGGCCTTGGGCGTCATTCGCGGAGAAGAAGTGACCATCACGGAAGTTGAACTGAATCTGGTTGCAGGGAACGACGGAATAACATATCCCATATGGCGGTTTTCCGGATATTCGGATTTAAGAAAGCTGAGAGAGGAAAATCCGGAAATCAGCATCAATTCGTCCGATTTTTCCTGCTGCGTGGATGCATGCAGCGGGCAGTGCCTTTATTATTAAACGCGAACACGCCGCGCGGATCGACCCGCGCGGCGTGTTCGTATACGAAGGAGAGAGGGGGATGTTTGAAGGTTATCCATCTATGTAAAAGGGTCAAACCCTGACTGACAAAGGGATTAGGCTTTTGAAGCGTTGAGGCCGAGCACCTGCGCGATCATGTTCATCGCGCCTTCGAGCGTCATTTCGCCCCGGCGCGCCATCATCAGAATACCATAGAGCGCAACGCCGGTCAGACGCTTGGCGTCCTTTTCGTCGCGGCCGCTCTCGCGGAGCGCCTGCGCCGTCATCTTTTCCAGCGCGGGACCCATGTGCGCATACACGCGGTCGCACATATCGGTATACAGCGCGGCGTGCTGCGGCAGGCAGAGATCTGCGGTCAGCGGCGCGGTGAAGCACTCGTGCCAGACCTCCGGGTGCATCAGCCGGGCGAATTTTTCGCGCGCCGTGCCCTCGCCGTCGGCAATCTGCTCGGCCAGCGTGCCCAGATAGCTGCAATAGCCCTCGACAACGGCCTTCACCATATCGTCCTTGGTGGTGAAGTAATAATAGAAAAGCCCTTTGGCCACATCCACGGCAGAAACAATTTCCGACACGGAGGTTCTCACAAAGCCCTGCTGTGCAAACAGCTTTGCCGCGGCGGCCACCATTTCCGCCTTGCGTTCTTCCGGTTTCTTGACGACTCGCATCGCGTATTCCTCCTTGCACCATGCTCCGCCGAATGTGCGGGTTGTGGTTTCTTTTGATGAAGCCATTGTATCAGCGCTGCGTCATCGGCGCAACGGCAAAACGCTCAATGATACGCGCGGCGGTTCCAAATGTCAATTTTTGTGATTTATCTTACGGTGTGAGATAATCAAGGGGATCAAAAAATCCACCCTTCCCGGATGGAGAGGATGGATCAAAAAGCGATTACGCGCCCGCGACGTCCAGACGCTTGACCAGCACGGAGGGCGAACCGATGGGCGAGGCCTCAAACAGCAGATCGCCTCCCACGTCGGTGATGTCCTTGAGAAGCTGGTAGAAGTTGCCCGCGACGGTGAATTCCTCCACGGCGCGGACGACGCGGCCGCCCTTGACTTCAAACCCGCGGGAGAGCAGCGAAAAGTCGCCGCTGATGGGGTTCGCGCCCGCGTGCAGGCCGGATACCTCGGTCAGATACAGGCCGTCGCCGAGGTTGGCGAGCAGCTCCTCCTGCGTCAGCTTTCCGGGCCTGAAAAAGAGGTTCGTCGGCGCGACGCGCCCCGCGCCCGCCGCGTTGCCGGTCGTCCGGCAGCCGGCCTTTTTGGCGGTCTTGCGGTTGTGCAGCAGCGTCTTGAGCACGCCGTCCTCGATGACGGCCTTGGTTTTCGTGGCCGCGCCCTCGCGGTCGAACGGGCAGCTTGCCAGCCCCATCGGCATCAGCGGGTCGTCCGTCAGCGTGACGGATGCGCTGGCGACGGCCTCGCCCTCGCGCCCCGCGAGGAGGGAAAGCCCCTTTTGCGCGTTGTCCGCGGAGAACACGCCGCAGAACGTGGCGAGCAGATCGGCCATCGCCGTGTTTTTGATGACGACAGGGTAAGCGCCGCTCTTCATGCGCCCGGCTTCCAGCTTGAGCAGCGCTTCGCGCTTGCAGCTTTCGGCCAGCTCCTCCGCGTCGATCGCGTCCAGCCCGTAGCCCCAGCGGATTTCGTAATTCGTCGCGGCGTGTTCGCCGTCGCGGGCGACGACGTCCGCCATGGCGTAAATCATGTTGCTGTGGTGGGAGAGATCCAGCCCCAGCGTGTTTTTGAGGGTGAAGGTCTCCTCCCCGGTGGCGACGGCGCAGGTGTCCGGCGTGAGGCGCGGGTCGTCGCTGCACAGCTTCGCGTCGATGTCGCGCGCAAGCGCGATTTTCTGCTCGGCGGTGATGGCGGTCACGGCCTGCGAAGCGTTGCAGACGGAGGAATAGCGGTCGTCCGGGGGGAGAATCGCGTCCTGCTCGTCGGTTTCAATCAGCGCGGCGCTCTCCAAAACGCCCTGAATCAGCAGGGGGATGCTCTCCTCGGTGACGGCCTGTGTGCTCGCCGTGCCGATGCGGCCGTTCACCTGACCGCGCAGGGTCAGGCTGAGGCGCTCACTGACCTGATAATCCTCCAACTCGCCGCGGCGGACACGCACCTGAAACGAATCGCTCTGGGCGCAGGCGGCCTCCGCCGGGGCGACGCCCGCCGCCTGCGCGGCTTCAAAAAGACGGGAGATAAACGTGTTGAGTTCCATGCTGATCCTCACTTTCCGCCGACCGTCAGGCTGCTGACGCGGATGGTCGGCTGGCCGACGTTGGTCGGCACGCTGCCGCTGAGCGAGCCGCACATGCCCTGACCCATCGTCATATGCCGGCCGACGCGGTCGATGCGCATCAAAATCTGTTCGCCCTTGCCGATGAGGGACGCGCCGCGCACGGGCGAGGCGATTTTGCCGTCGCGGATGAGGTAGCCCTCCTGCACGGCGAAGTTAAATTCGCCCGTCGCCGTGTTGACGCTGCCGCCGCCCATCTGCGCGGCGTACAGGCCGTCGCCCATGGTGCGGATCATCTCGTCCTCGTCGTCGCTGCCGGGGGCGATGAAGGTGTTGTGCATGCGGCTGGTCGGCGCGAAGGTGTAGTTTTCGCGGCGGGCGCTGCCGGTCGGGGCCATGCCCATCTTGAGGCCGTTGAGCCTGTCCACCATGTAGCTGCGCAGAATGCCGTTTTCAATCAGCACCAGGCGCTGGGTCGGCGTGCCCTCGTCGTCGATGTTTTCGCTGCCCCACTCGTTGGGCATGGTGCCGTCGTCGATGGCGGTGACGCAGGGCGCGGCGATTTGCTGCCCCAGCTTGCCCGCAAAAACGGACGTTCCCGGCGCGACGCTGGTGGCTTCCAGCGCGTGGCCGCAGGCCTCGTGGAAGATGACGCCGCCGAAGCCGCCCGCGATGACCACGGGCATTTCGCCTGCCGCGCAATACGGCGCGGTGAGCATCGTGGCGGCGGCCTGAGCCGCCTCGCGGCCGGTCTGCGCGGGATCGACGCGGCCGTCAAACAGCTCAAAGCCCATCATCGCGCCGGGGTTGCGCGTGCCGGTCTGATTCTCCCTGCCGTCGCTGGCGACGGCGGAGCAGAGCAGGCGGGTGTAAACGCGCGTGTCGCCGGTGTACAGCCCCTCGCTGTTGGCGATGAGCACATGCTGCTCGCGGGAGATCAGCCCGGCGGAAACCTGCACGATGCTCGGGGAAACGGCGCGGGCGGCTTGATCCGCCTGACGCAGGACGTCCGCGCGGCGCGCGGCCTCCACGGAGAGGAACGGCGTTTTGACCGGGTGGATATCCGGATGGGCGCGCTCGGTCAGACGCACGTCGCCCGCGGCCTTGGGCGTATCGGTCACGGCCGCCGCCGCGCGATCCGCCGCGCGCAGCAGGCCGGTTTCGCTCACGTCGCAGGTGTAGACGTAAATGGAGCGCAGACCGTCGTAGACGCGAACGCCTGCGCCGTAAGGGCGGGAGAGCGCCGCGTTTTCAATGCGCCCGTCGCGCAGGGACATGGAAAAATTGCGGGAATCCTCGATGAAAATTTCGGCGAACGTGCCGCCGCGCGACAGCGCGCGGGAAAGCACGCGCTCGCAGACAGATGACGATACCATCGGTGGCCTCCTTTAAAAGCGGCGTCCGCGCCGCCTGATGTCTATCCACCAGTATACGCTATCGGACGGAAAATGTAAACCGACCCGCCGCCGCTTTGCGCGGATAAAAGCAATTCGCCGGTGAAAATTCCCGCAAGCCCCTTGCGGGAGTTTCGCTTTGCGTGTAGAATAGTATACAGGATATGATGGCATGGATATGCAAATGACGCCGATAAGCGGGGAGGGAGCCGTATGCCCGGCAGACTGGATCAAATCGAAAGCATGCTGAAGGCGCGGCTGGGCAGCGCGCTGCTGGCCTCCTGCCCGGAGCTGGTGTACTCGGTTTCCGGGATTTTATTTCGGTTTCTGCGCACGTCGGACAGCCTTTCGGCGCTCTGGCGGCAGCTGGATTCCACGCTGTTCAACACGGTGTTTCAGGCGACCGGCGGGAGGATGCGCGTGACGCTCGACGACGGGCGGAGTATTCTGGCGACGGGCGAAATGCTGCGCGATCTGGCGGATCGGCTGCTGGCGCTGGCCTATCGCCGCATGGACGTCAGCCCGACGCTGACGGACGCGCTTTACGACCTTTCCCGCGCAGGCTCGTTCGCCGCGATGCGCGAGCTGGTTTCGCGCTTCCCGATGGATGAAAACGAGCGCGCGTGGATTATACAGATGCTCAGGGAAAACGGGCAAACGGAGTGACCCGCCCCGCCGTCAGGGCGCGAGGGGGATGAGGGAGATATCATGGCTAAGATCATCGCAATCACGAACCAAAAAGGCGGCGTCGGCAAGACGACCACCAGCGTCAACCTGTCCGCATGCGTGGCCGCCGAGGGCAAGCGCGTGCTGGTGGTGGACGCGGACCCGCAGGGCAACACGTCAAGCGGCTTGGGCGTGCGCGTGAAGGAGAAGACCCCCACGGTGTACGAGGTGATGGCCGGGGAGACGGAGATCGGGCAGGCGCTTTGCAAAACAGCCGTCAAGAGGCTGACGGTGCTCCCGGCGGATATCCGGCTGGCGGGCGCGGAAATCGAGCTGGCGAACATGGAGCGCCGCGAGCGCGTGATTGCCGACATGCTGGAGGGTGTGAGGGAGCAGTTTGACTATATCTTCATTGACTGCCCGCCGTCGCTGGGCATGATTACGCTCAACGCGCTCTGCGCGGCCGACGGCGTGCTGATCCCGATTCAGTGCGAATATTTCGCGCTGGAGGGCGTGAGCGCGCTGATGGGCACGATTCAGAAGGTGCAGAAGATGAACCGCCATCTCGCCATCGAGGGCGTCGTGCTGACGATGCTCGACGCGCGCACCAATCTGGGCGTGCAGGTTGCGCAGGAGGTGCGCAAGGTTTTCAAAAACAAGGTCTATCAGACCGTGATTCCGCGCAACGTGCGCCTCGGCGAAGCGCCGAGCCACGGGCTGCCGATCAGCCTCTATGACCCGCGCTCCCTCGGCGCGCAGAGCTATCAGCAGCTTGCCAAAGAGTTTTTGGCGAGAGAATAAAGAAAGGCAAGAACCGTCATGGCGAAGAAAATGGGATTGGGCAGGGGCCTGAGCGCTATCCTGCCGGATGTGGAAGAAGTGGTGGAATCCGTCGATCAGGTGAGCGAGGGCGCGGCGCCCGTGCCCGCCGACGCCGTGGCGGAAATCCCGGTCGGGGAGATCGACCCGAATCGAAACCAGCCGCGCAAACGGTTTGACGACGACGCGCTGCTGGCGCTGGCCGATTCCATCCGCCACAACGGCGTGCTCTCCCCGATTCTCGTCGCGCGGGAAGGCGGGCGCTACACCATCATCGCCGGTGAGCGCCGCTGGCGCGCCGCGAGGCTGGCCAACCTTTCAACCATTCCCGCCATCGTGCGCGAGTGGGACGAGATCAAGCGGCAGGAGGCCGCGCTGGTGGAGAACATCCAGCGCGAGGATCTCAACGCCATCGAGGAAGCGCAGGGCGTGAGCCGCCTGATGAACGAATGCGCCCTGACGCAGGAGGCGGTGGCCGAGCGGCTGGGGCGCAGCCGCAGCGCGATTGCCAACCTGCTGCGCCTGCTCAATCTGCCCGCGCGGATTCAATCCGCCGTGATCGACGGCACGCTTTCCGCAGGCCACGCGCGCGTGCTGGCCGGTATTGCGGACAGCGAGCTGCAAGGCGCGCTGTTCGCGAAGACCCTGCAATTCGGCTGGTCGGTGCGCCAGCTCGAAGCCGCCGCGAAGAACGCCCAGACCGAGAAAAAGGAGAAGCCCGAAAGAGAGCCGCTCCCGATTGAATATGAGGAGCTGACCGAGCGCCTGCGCTCCGCGACCGGCCTGAAGGTCAAGCTGGAGGGCACGCAGGAAAAGGGCAAAATCACGCTGCAATACACCAGCGAAGAGGAGCTGCAAAGGCTCTGGGAATGGATGGAACGATAAAAAACAGGCTGTCAAGCGATTCACTTGACAGCCTGTTTCAGCTTGTTGACATAAGCAAACTTGGCTTGAATAGCAAAATCAAGAAATTCAGCTATTCTTTTATTTACGGAAAGGGCTATTCTCCCCCCCCTTCGGGGGGAGAATAGCTTTTTGTCTACAGCCTGTTTGGTTGTACCCCAAACAGGGCGCTTACGCGCGCACAACGCCCTTGCGGATGATGATATTGCCGTAGAGCGCGGTTTCGCCCGTCTGCACGACGGCGAAAGCCTTTTTCGCGCGCTCCATGAACGCATCGTGCGCCATCATATCGAATTTGGCGGTGGGCAGGTCGGTATCCGCCGCCGCGCGGAACGCCTCCCAGATCGGCGCTTTGTCGCCGGGGAACATGCCCGCCGGCACCTGCATGACGGCCAGCGGCGCTTCCACAAAGTCATCCAGCGGGAAGAGCGTCAGCAGCGCCCGCATCACCTCGGCGCAGCCGTGGCCGTCGCAGCGCACGCACTTCTGGCCGATGGACGTGCCGGGGAAGTTCGCGTCGGCCAGAACGAGCTCGTCGCCGTGCCCCATCTCGGCGATGATTTTAAGCAGCTCGGGGCTGATGATCGGGGAAATACCTTTCAGCATAAAGAAGCCTCCATTCATTTGCGGGGGTTGTCAAGCTAACCACACCGATATTTCAAGAATAAAACCAAGTATTTGCGCCCGAAGGTTTCCAAAGGGTGACCGGAAAGCCCTTTGGTGGGGCGATGGGGCAAAGCCCCATATCCGAAAATACTCAGATATTTGTTTCTTGGAATGTTCGGTTTAGGCTTGACAGTCCCGACGGATGCAACCATTATAGCACAAACAGTTTTGTCAAGGGATAGATATTTGAAAATACGCTAAAGATTCACGACAAAACCCATCCGTGGGGCTTGCGATGACAAGCTTGAATCTCCTGGATGGGTGTTGTTTGATATGAACAGGGATTGTCCGGATGCCCTGTTTCGACATCAGGCCGGACGGCGTTCAGTCATCCTTTGGACGGCCCTTCGACCTGTCCAGCATATCCAGCAAAGCGCGCATGGGCGCCGTCAGCACACGGGTGCGTTTATAGAACAGGCGGATGCTGCGTTCCACGTCCGGACTGTCGATCCGATAGTAGACGAGGCGTTCGTCCGGAGGCGCGCTCAGCGCCAGCGTGTCGCTGATGAACGCCGCGCCCAGTCCGTAGCTGGCGAGGTTGTAGGCCGCCAGCTGCTGATCCAGCTGCAGGCGGATATGGGGTGTAAAACCGGCCTGCGCGCATAGCTGCTCCGCTCGGGCGCGGGTGTCGTTGCCCTCCTTGAGGAGCAGAAACGGCACATCTGCGAACAGCGGGAGCGGGACGCGAGGCGCGTCTTTGATCGTCAGCTGCGCGGCGCTCAGACGGAATGGCGCTGCCTGCGGGCTGAGGGGAAGGCTGCGGGGAACGGCGAGAATCACCTGCTCCCGCTTGAGCAGCTGCGACTCGTATACGGTGGGGTCGAATGCGCAGTTGTCGATGACGAAATCGAGCGTTCCCTCCTGAAGCTCCCCCTTGAGTCTGGCAGTATGAGCCTCGTTCAGGCGCAGCTCCACGCCGGGACAGCGCTCGGAAAAGGCGCTCAACAGCGGAGGAAGCACATAGGAGGTAAACAGCGTCGTGCCGCCCAGGGTCATCACGCCGGTCACACAGCGTTCCGCATCGTCCAGATACTGTCTGAAATCCGACTCGATTTGAAGCACCTGTTCGGCGGCGCGGATGTAGGCGCGCCCGGTCTGCGTCAGCCCGATGGGCGAGGTGCTGCGGTCAAAAATCGGCGCGCCGATGCGCATCTCGGCCTTGTGAATCATCTGGCTGAGAGAGGGCTGCGAGATATACAGCGCCTGCGCAGCCCGGGTAAAGCTGCGCTGCCGGTAAACCTCGTAGACATAGGCCATTTCATGCAGCAGCATCGCGTCCTCCATACATAGGCAAATGCTTATAAGACAGTTTGATAAATTGGTATTTGAAAATAGTATACCCGATGCGTATACTGAAATCAAGTCATTCCAAAGGAAAAGGAGACATGATGAGACCATGAACAGAATGGAATACGATCTGGTGGGCGAAATGGCTGTGGATGCTGACGCATACTACGGGATTCACGCGCTGAGAGCGGCGGAAAACTTTCCGATCACGCATACCCGTCTGCCCGGAGACATGATAGTCAGCATGGCCTGGATCAAGAAGGCCTGCGCGAGAGCAAACCGCGTGACAGGCGCGCTTTCATCCCGGGTGGCGGAGGCCATCGAACGCGCCTGCGACGAGTTGATCGACGGGAAGCTGCACGACCAGTTCATCGTCGACCCGATTCAAGGCGGCGCGGGCACATCCACCAACATGAACGCCAATGAGGTGATCGCCAACCGCGCCATCGAGTTGCTGGGCGGCGTCAAGGGTGACTACACGCTCGTGCATCCCAACGACCATGTGAACTGCGGGCAGTCCACCAACGACATCTACCCCACCTGCGTCAAGATGACGCTGTACAGGGCCAGCGAAGGCCTGCAGCGGGAAATGGAAGCGCTGGTGAGCGTGCTGGAGAAGCGCGCGGCGGATTTTGACGGCGTGATCAAGATGGGGCGCACCCAGCTGCAGGATGCGGTGCCGATCCGGCTGGGTCAGGAGTTTTCTGCCTATGCGGCGGTGATGCGCCGGGAACGTGCGCGCCTTGAGCGCGGGCAGAAGGAGCTGCTTGTGCTGAACCTCGGCGGCACAGCCGTCGGCACGGGCATCAACGCCTCGGCGGCCTATATCGGGCAGGTGGTTCCGATTCTCTCCGGGATGACGGGCATTTCCTTCACCCAGAGCCCCGATCTGGTTGACGCCACACAGAATACGGACTGCTACCTGACGCTGTCCGCCGCGCTCAAAAGCTGCGCCGCCAGCCTGTCCAAAATGTGCAACGATCTGCGGCTCATGTCCTCAGGCCCCCGCGACGGGCTGGGAGAGATCAGCCTGCCCGCCCGGCAGAACGGCTCCTCCATCATGCCGGGCAAGGTGAATCCCGTGATTCCCGAGGTGGTCAACCAGATTGCCTTCCGGGTGATCGGCTATGACGCCACCGTCACGTTGGCCGTGGAGGGCGGGCAGCTGGAGCTGAACGCTTTTGAGCCTGTGATCTTTGACAGCCTGTATCAGGGCATGACCATGTTGCGCGGAGGCGTGCATACGCTGATTGAGCACTGCCTGCGCGACCTCCGGGCGAACGAAGAAATCTGCCGTCAGGAGGTGGAGCGCTCCGTGGGCGTTGTGACGGCACTGTGCCCGCGGATCGGGTACAACGCGGCTTGCTCTCTCGCCCGGGAAGCGCTCAGGACGAAGTGCTCCGTCCGCGAGCTTGCCCTCAGCAGAGGCCTGCTGACAGCACAGGAGCTCAATGCCCTGCTTGACCCGGCGGCCATGACCTGCATCCGGGTATAGCGCGCCAAGGGAGGCGCTTGCCCCATGTCCGGCATCCGGCGGCTGTGTGCGTATTGCGGACGGATATGGGTTTCCGGGGATGAAACGCAGACGACCTGAAAGAATTGAATACATGTGAAGGATTCAAACTATACGCCACGGATTTGCTTTTGAATGCGGATTCCCGGTTGATGGACGGCATGAATGGAACGTCCGTCATCCAATCTGACAGCGTACAGGATGCGCTTGTTATCCCGCTGGGCGCAATCCATGAAGATGAAACGGGTGCATATGTCTATCGTCTGGACGCAACAGATACGCAAAGCATCGTTTACGTCACCACCGGTCTTTCTTCTCCCTGAGCCTGACCAACATGAAGAATCCGCTGAAGAGATGAGTTTCATCCTCGCTTTCCGCTGCATCAAAAAAGCAGCTATGGTATAGAAGGTTTCCCTTCAAACCATAACTGCTTAACATCTTCGTGGATTTGCAGTATATGTATATCATTGCGGTAAGGGAGAACCTTCCCTTACATAATAACTACCACGACGAAACAGGGGGTTCAATCCGAAAGCCGCCTGTTTTTCGGCCGTAAGATCAGCCGCGCCCCAAAAGCGCGGGCGATTAAAGCAAAAGCCATTCCGCAATCAGCACGACGGCGCAGCAGGAGGCCGCGACGGTGAACAGGCTTGCACCGTTGAAGGCGAGCACAATGCCCAGCACAAGCGCCAGCGCGCCCGCTAAGGGCGACTGCGTGGCCTGCACGATGGCGGGGAAGGTCATCACCGCGAGCGTGACGTAGGGCACGTAGAACAGAAACGAGCGCAGAAAGCGGTTGGTGATCGGCCTGCGGATGAGCGTCAGCGGCAGGGTGCGGATGAGAAAGCTCACGCCCGCCATGATGGCGATGTAGAGATAGATGCTGTGTGTCACGGCGCGTTCCCCTCCTTTTCCGCGTCCTTTACGGGGAAGAGGAGCGCTGCACCGGCGGAAAGCGCGACGGTCAGAAGGATGGTGCGCGTGCCGGAGGAGAGCGAGGAGACGAGCGGCAGGCGGCCGCAGGCGAAGCTGAGCGCGAAGGAGAGCAGCACCAGCGCGGCGACGACCTTGTTTTTGCGCGCCGGAGGGATGATGATGGCGAGAAACATGCCATAAAGCGCGACGCTCAGCGCGCTGACCACGCGCGCAGGAAGCAGGTTGCCGACGACCACGCCCAGCGCCGTGCCGACGGCCCAGCTCGGCGCGGCGACGAGAATCGCGCCGTACATGTAATACGGATCGAGCCAGCCGTCGAAGGAAATGGCGAGGCCAAACAGCTCGTCCGTCACGTCGTAACCGACGAGCAGGCGGTGGCGCATCGGCGTGCCGGGTGCGAATTTCTGGCTGAGCGAGCAGCTCATCAGCAGATAGCGCGCGTTGGCGATGAGCGTCACCACCGCGATTTCCAGATAGGAAGCATCGGCCGCGATGGTGGTGAACCCCGCGTATTCGCCTGCGGAAGCGTTGTTGAGCAGGCTGACCAGAAAGCCCTGAAAGGCGTTGAGCCCGGCGTTGCGCGCCGCGATGCCCAATGAAAACGCGACGGCCAGATAGCCCAGCCCGATCGGAACGCCGTCGCGCATGCCGCGCACGAGCGCGGGCGTATGGCTGCGGGTTCCTTCGGCCGAGAAAGAGATCGACATGAAGCGTGCCTCCGATATGCAGAAATGGAATGAAAAAAGCAAAAACAAGTATACAGCGAAAACCGCCGTTCGTAAAGCGAACGGCGGGAAAAAATAGAGTTTTTCAGCCTTCCCCGCTCAGCCTTGCGCCTGCGGCCAGCTCGGCGTAAACGCCGCCCTGCTTGACGAGCTGCGCGTGGGTGCCGCGCTCGAGAATGCCGTGTTCGCCGATGACCACGATTTCATCCGCGCTGCGGATGGTGGACAGGCGGTGGGCGATCACCAGCGTTGTGCGCCCCTTGGCGAGACGATCAAACGCGGCCTGAATCTTGCGCTCGGTGGCGGTATCCAGCGCGCTGGTCGCCTCGTCCAAAATGAGCACGCGCGGGTTTTTCAGGAAGATACGGGCGATGGAGACGCGCTGCTTCTGGCCGCCGGAGAGCATCACGCCGCGCTCGCCGACGATGGTGTTGTATCCGTCCGGCATGGCCATCACGTCCTCGTGAATTTCGGCCAGCTTGGCGGCTTCGATCACCTCGTCCATCGTCGCGTTCGGGCGGCCGTAGCGGATATTATCCAGAATCGTGCCCGCGAAGAGGAAGACATCTTGCTGGACGATGCCGATGCTGCCGCGCAGATCGGCCAGCTTGATATGGCGGATATCCTGCCCGTCGAGCATGATCGAGCCGGAGGAAATCTCGTAAAAGCGCGGGATCAACTGGCAGAGCGTCGATTTGCCGCCGCCGCTCTGGCCGACCAGCGCCAGCATTTCGCCGGGCTTGATGTGCAGATTGATGTGGGAGAGAACGTCGCCCTTGCCCTCGTCATAGGAGAAGGAGACGTCGTTGAAGCGGATGTCGCCGTCCACATGGGTCAGCGCGACCGCATCGGGCGCATCGACGATATCCGGGTCTTCGTGCATGATGGCGCGGAAGCGCTGGAAGCCCGCCATGCCCTGCGTGAATTGCTCGGTGAACTGGGTCAGCTTGCGAATCGGGCTCTGCACGCTGGCGACATACATGTTGAAGGTGACGAGCGTGGCGATATCCATCTGGTTTTTCATAATCAGATAGCTGCCCACGAAGATGACGGACAGGCTCATCAGGTTCATCATCAGCTCCGTGCCGGAGAAGAAGCCCGCCATCACCTTGTAATAGCCCTGTTTGGCGGAAACGTATTGATCCGTGCAGCGGGTGAACTTGTCGATCTCCTCATCCTCGTTGCCGAACGCCTTGGCGACGCGCACGCCGGAAATGGAGCTTTCGATTTCCGCGTTGATGCCCGCCGTGCGGCGCTTGACGTCGCGGGAGACCTTCATCATGTTGCGTCGGCGCATCGCGACGAACAGGACGATCATCGGCACGGCGACCATCAGCACGAGCGCCAGCTTCTTCTGGATGTTCCAGAGGACGAGGAACGAGCCGGTCAGCGTCACGATGGAGATGAACAGATCCTCCGGGCCGTGGTGCGCCAGCTCTGTGATATCGAACAGATCCGTCGTCACGCGGGACATCAGCAGGCCGGTGCGGTTTTTGTCGTAAAAGCTGAAGCCGAGCTTCTGCATGTGCGCGAAAATGGCCGTGCGCATATCCGCTTCGATGTGAACGCCCATCAGGTGCCCCAGATAGGTGACGATCCACTGCGCCGCCGTGCGGATGAGGAACGCGGCGAGCATCGCGCCCATCACAATCAGGAAGGTGCGCATCGCCTGATTGGGAATGTAGTCGTAGAGCACCTTGCGCGTGACCACCGGGAACAGAATATCCACCAGCGCGATCACCAGCGCGCAGAACATATCCAGCAGGAACATGCCCAGATGCGGCTTGTAGAACGCGGCAAACTCGCGGAGCGCGCCGCGCTTGGGCGCGGCCTTTTCTTCAAAGGCGGAAAGGGATTGATTGGCGCGTGTGTTGTTCATCATGTTATCCTCTTAAACGACGAAATTGTGCAAAGAAACGGGATCGCCGACGGCGCGGCGATCCGATGGGCGCAGGGGCTTAGATCACGGGGCGGATCCATTTATAGGAGCGGAAATGCAGGAGATACGCGCTGCACTTGATGATATCCTCCGAGAGATACATGACCAGATAGGTCATCGGCACGCTCCAGTGCAGATATAGCCCGGCCAGCATCGTCAGCGGCAGGCCGATCAGGTACAGCGTGATGCAATCGACGATCAGGCCAAAGCGCGTGTCGCCGCCCGCGCGGAACACGCCCATCACCAGGATGGAGGGGATGTTGTGCAGCACCATCTCCAGCGCGCAGATCGCCAGCACGGCCAGCGCATCGTCGCGCACGGCCTGCGAAACGCCGAAGAGCGAAAGCAGCGGCTGGCGGAGCGCCAGCATCCCCGCGCCGATGAGCACGGAGAGGCCGATTGTGAGCTGCACATGGCGCCTGGCGCAGAGCTTGCTGAGCGGCACGTCGCCGCGCCCGATGGTGCTGCCGATCATCACCGCGCAGGAGGAGCAAAGCCCCATCACCGCAACGCTCGTCAAATCCTCGATGGATTTGACGACGGTGATCGACGCATACGCGCCCGTGCCCATGTGGCCGTAGACGGAGCTGTAGAGCAGATTGCCCAGCGCCCAGGCGCTTTCGTTGAGCATGGCAGGCATGCTGACCCGCGCGAAATCGCGGATAAAGCTGCCCGTGATGCCGACAAGGCCGCTCCGCCCCGTGCGGAGCAGCGTTTTTTTCGCGATGCCCGCGCCGTAAATCACCAGCGCGCCGACGACGGCGGAGACCAGCGACGCGATGGCCGCGCCCTGAACGCCCAGCGCGGGGAAGCCGCACAGGCCGAAAATCAGCAGCGCGTTCAGCACGATGTTGACCGCGACGGAGATCAGCGAGCCGACAAACGGAATCATAACGCGGCCGGTGCTTTGCAGCAGCGTACCGCCGCCGCGCGTGAGCGCCAGAAACGGATAACTGACGGCGATGATGCGCAGATAGGAAGAACCCAGCGCGACGACCTGCTCATCCGGGGAGAACAGGCGGACGATGCCCTCCGGAAAGAGCAGCGCCGCGAGCATGAACAGCAGGGAAGCCGCCTGCGTGCCGACGGTCATCAGGCCGTAGGTGCGGCGCATGCCCGCATCGTCGCCCGCGCCGTAAAACTGGGAGATGAACACGGACGCGCCGCTGGAAAAGCCGAAAAAGACGATCGTTAAGAACCACGTCCATTTGCCCGCCATGCCGACGGCGGCCAGCGGCGTATCGCCCAGGCGGCCGATCATCATGGTATCGATCAGCGTGAAGGAGGAGGCGAGCAGATTTTGCAGGGTCACCGGCACGGCGATGGAAAGCAGCGTGCGGGTGAAACCGGGAGGCGTCTTTGTCATGGCTTACGCTCCCGCCAGCACCTGAAAGACCGGGCTGTGCTCCGTGATGAACGGGCCGTCCTGCATGAAGAAGAGCATGCCCGTGACCGGGGCTTTGAGCACCTCGCGCACCGAGCCGTCGCAGGGGTTGATGATAAAGGCGAGCTGCTCGCCGCGGCGGACGTGCGCGCCCGCGAACTTGACGCGGCGCAGAAGCCCCGCGCTCGTCGCGGAAACGGAGGTCATATCCGCGTTGGTGATGATGGAGGAGGCGTGACCCGGCGCGGTTTCGCTGCGGATGACCCCGCGGCTGTTGAGGAAGCGGACGATGGCGCGCAGGCTCTGATCCGCCGCGGCCTCGTCGATTTCGCGCGTCTTGCCCGCATAGAGGGAATATGCCTGCGTGCCGCAGAGCTGCCAGTTGTAGTTGAGGGTCGTCTGGTCGTAATCGCGCGGGGTGCGGACGTAGACATACGGCAGGCCGAATTCGCAGCCCAGATCGGGGTTCTGCCGTCCGGTGTCCATCATGCGCACATGCGGCACGAAGGAACCGGGCTGATAGAAGCTGGTGAGCTGCACGCCGTAGCGATAATTCTTGACGCGCTCGAGCAGCGCGTCCGTGATGCGCTCGGTCGTCGAGCCGGCGGGGTCGCCGGGGAAACGGCGGTTGATGTCCATGTTTTCCGGCTCCCAGAGGCGCGAGCCCTCGTTCATCGACGCGCCGATGGCGGTGGGCACGATCATAACGCTCTTGCCCGGCTGAATGCCGTCTTCCTTCTCCACCTCGCGCAGGAAGGAGACGAGCCGCGCGCAGACATAGAGCTGCTGTACCTCGTCGCCGCGCAGCGCGCCGACGACGGCGCAGGTCTTTTCGCCCTTGCCGAAGCGATAGGCCATGATGTTCATATCATCCCGGAAATACGACGGGAGGGTGAACAGAATATCCTTTTTCATGCCCGCTCCTTTCTGATCCTGGCGATCAGCGTGCCGGGATACACGGAGGAATAGCTGCGCTGGCTGAACACGAGCCCCGCGCACGGCGCCTTGACGGTCTCACGGGCGACGCCGTCGAGCGCGTCGATCACCGTGCCGAGCACCTGTCCCGCTTCGGCGCGGATGCCGAGGCAGTCCTCCGGCACAAACACGCCGGGAAACTCGCAGGCCACGCGGCAGACGTCCTCGCTTGTGCGCACGGTGGGGATGTCGGCGGACGCATCCGGCGCGGCGATGGCGTCGCCCGCCCATATGCCCATCTCCTTCAGCTTGCAGAAGATGCCGTCCACAACGGAGAAGGCGATTTCCTGCGGCAGGCGGCGGCGCTCGTCGGCCTCCAAAATGACCGCGTCGGTGCCCACGGCGCCCAGCGCGCCGGTCAGCGAGGCGGAGAAGGAGCCCTTGTCCGGGTAGACCCAGATGAGCTGCGGGCAGAGCGCGCGGACGCGGGGCAGAAGCCGCTCGGCTTCCTTCGCGCTGACGCGCACCTCGTACAATTCGCTCTTGTTGCGCGCGCTGGCGTGAAGATCCAGCACGAGATCCGCGCCGCGCATATCCTGAATCACCTGATGGCACATGTATTCAAGCGGCGTGCCGTTCGGCGAGCCGGGGAAAGCGCGGTTCATATCCAGCCGCGTACCGGATGGCACCAGACGCTCGCCGATGTCCAGACCGAGCGGGTTGAGCATGGGGTAAAAATCCACCGTGCCGCGAAGCGCGTCCGGATGTTCGCCGATGCGCTGCTGTACCAGATAGATGATGAGCTGACCCATCATTTCGTCGCCGTGCGTGCCCGTAGCGATGCAGACGCGGCCGACGGAAGAACCGTCGGGGGCGTACCGGCAGCGCTTGACGCTCCATCGCTCCTCGATGGGCAGGGCGACGCTGGCAACCGTCGTCAATGTCTTGAGCAAAACGACCCTCTCCTTTTGAAACGATATCAAGCCTTTCAAAGGGGCTGCGGCATGAATCAAACCATGCGCGGCAGCCCCCGTTGTTTCCCGATTTGCGATGGGAACGGTCAGGCGCGCACTCTTGCACCCGATGCGGACGCCGTCGCCCATTTCTACGCTATGATGCTAACACAAACGGAGGGGTTTTGCAAGTGAAAGCGGCATAATTTCATTCCGGCGCGCGCGTGAAAAAGGAATGGCTCATCATGGGAAAATGTGTTATAATCAGATGAATGACGCTTGATTACCGGGAACGCCCGGGAACAAAGGAGAAGGAACATGAAAATCGGCCTGTTTACCGATACGTTTTACCCGGAAATCAACGGCGTGGCGACGAGCTGCCTGAATTTGCAGCGGGAACTGACCCGACGCGGCCACGAGGTTCACGTTTACGCCCCGAAATGCAAGGGCTGGGAGGAGAACCAGCGGGAAAATGTGCACTATCTGGCGAGCGCGCCGCTGCTGGTGCTCAAGGATCGCAACTTTGCCTTTCCCACGCCGCTCACATCGTGGGAGGCGGAGAAGATCGATTTTGACGTGGTGCACACCAACAGCGAATTTGTGATGGGGATGTTCGGCCACCACGTCGCGGGCAGCCTCGGCTGCGCGCAGGTGCACACCTATCACACCGTCTGGGAGGATTATACCTACTACATCACGCACGGCGTGGCGGACGAGGCCGCGCGGCGGATCGCCCGGAAATATTCCCAATGGTGGTGCAACCGCTTTGACCGCGTGATTACCCCGACAGGCAAGACGCTCGACCTGCTGCGCAAATACGGCGTGGCAGCGCCGATTGACATCATCCCCAGCGGCATGGACATCGCCCGCTTCGACCCGGCGCGGCACGGCGAGCAGGAGCGGCTGGAAACCCGCCGGGAATGCGGCCTACCGGAGCGCGCGCCGCTGCTGCTGAACATCGGCCGCATCGCCAAGGAAAAGAACCTCGAACAGGTGATGCGCGTGTTTCCGCGGCTGCTGAACGCCTGCCCGGATGTGCATTTCGCCATCGTCGGCGAAGGGCCGATGCGCGAGGAGCTGGGGCGCATGGCGGAGGAGCTGGGCGTTTCCCGCGCGGTGACGCTGACCGGGCCGAAGCCGTGGGAGAAAATCGACCGCTATTACGCGATGGGCGATGTGTTTTGCAGCGCGTCTCATTCGGAGACGCAGGGGCTGACCTATGTGGAGGCGATGGCCTCCGGCCTGTGCGTCTGCGCGGTGAACGACCCTTGCCTGAACGGCGTGATCGAGGACGGCGTGAGCGGTATTCTCTCCGGGGACAGCGACGACGAGCTGCTCGCGGCGCTGATTCGCGCGTTCGGCGAGGAGGGCAGGCGCATCGCGAAGACGGCGGCGCAGTATGCCGCGCCGTTCAGCACGCAGGGCTTTGCCGAGAAGGTGGAGGCCTGCTACATGAAGGCGATTGAGGCGCACAAGCGGGGATGAGCGGGGGAGCGAACATCCGGGAACGGCTCTTTGCGCTCAGAGATGAGCGGTATGCGCGGTTTCAAAGCGCGCTGATTCCGAATATCCCGAAGGAAACGGTCATCGGCGTGCGCATGCCGATGATGCGGAAGCTGGCGAAGGAAATCGCCGGAGCGGAGGAGATGCGCGCCTTTCTGGCGGAACTGCCGCATGCGTACTACGACGAAAACATCCTGCACAGCGTACTGCTTTCGCAGATGAAAGATTACGGCACGTGCATGGAAGCGGTCGAGGCGTTTCTGCCGCATATCGACAACTGGGCAGTCTGCGACTGCCTGTCGCCGAAGGCGTTTGCCGGGCACAAGCCGGAGCTGCTGGAAAATATCCGAGAATGGGCGAAATCAGAACACGTCTACACCTGCCGTTTCGGGCTGGAAATGCTGATGACGCATTTTCTGGACGACGATTTTAAACCGGAATATCTGGAGCTGCCCGCAGACGTGAAACTGGAGGATTACTACGCGAAGATGATGGTCGCGTGGTTTTTCGCCACGGCGCTGGCCAAGCAGTGGGACGCGGCGATTGTCTATTTGCAGCAGAACCGGCTTGAGCCGTGGACGCATAACAAGACGATCCAGAAAGCACGGGAAAGCTACCGCATCACGGCGGGACAGAAGGAATATTTGAAAACGTTGAAACGAACTCCTTCCGTCACGACTTCGTCGTGCCAACCTTCGGCATTTTATCTGTTTGTTTCCGCCACAGGCGGCAACAGATTCGATGTCCCTCGAAGAGGGAGGCAATGACATGAGCAAGTAAGATGTTTTTTTGCTGTCATAAAAAAGAGAAACGACATTATAAATAAGCAGTGCATATATGCTTTATGGCTCCCTCTTCGAGGGAGCTGTCAGCGAAGCTGACTGAAGGAGTAAAGGCGTTCGAAGCGATAACAAAAAGGCGTTGAGCGGAAAAATCCGTTCAACGCCTTTTGTCATGCGATTGCGGTTCAAACCGGCTTGTACAGAGTCAGGCAACGCTGTGTGCCTGTACGCCGTTTGCTTAGCGCTCGACGCGGCCGGAGCCGGAGCCCTTCATCAGGCTTTCGACTTCCTTGACGGTCACGCGGTTGAAGTCGCCGGAGATGGTGTGCTTCAGGCAGGAAGCGGCCACGGCGAACTCGAGAGCCTCGGCCTGCGTGGCATAGGTGTTCAGGCCGTAGATCAGGCCGCCGCCGAAGGAGTCGCCGCCGCCGACGCGGTCAACGATATCGGTGATGGCGTACTTACGGGAGACATAGAACTCCTTGCCGTCGTAGATGCAGGCCGCCCAGTAGTTGGTATCCGCGCTCTTGGATTCGCGCAGGGTGATGGCGACCTTCTTGAGGTTCGGGTAGAGATCCATCGCGGTCTGGGCGATCTGCTTGTAGACGTCGCGATCCAGCTCGCCGCTCTCAACATCGCTCTTGGCGCTGATGCCCAGAGACTTCTGGAAGTCTTCCTCGTTGGCGATGGCGACATCGACGTACTTGGTCAGCTCGCTCATCACTTCCTTGGCTTCCTTGCCGTACTTCCAGAGGTTCTTGCGGTAGTTGAGGTCGCAGGAAACGGTCACGCCCATCTCCTTGGCGGCCTTGACGGCGGCCAGAGAGAGATCCGCGGCAGACTGGGAGATGGCCGGGGTGATGCCGGTGATGTGGAACCAGGTCGCGCCGTCGAAGATCTTCTTCCAATCGAAGGTATCGACCGGCGCCTTGGCGATGCAGGAATCCGCACGGTCATAGACGACCTTGGACGGACGCTGGTTGGAGCCGGTCTCCAGGAAGTAGATGCCCATGCGGCCATCCATCATCTTGATGTTGGAGACGTCCACGCCGAAGCTGCGCACGTCGCGCAGGCAGGCCTCGCCGATGGCGTTGTTCGGCAGGGCGGTCACGAAGGCCGCGTCCATGCCGTAGTTGGCCAGAGAAACGGCCACGTTCGCCTCGCCGCCGCCGAAGGTGGCCTCGAGGGACGGGCTCTGGAAGAAGCGCTCCAGCGCGGGGCTCTTCAGACGAAGCATGATTTCACCGAGAGTAACAATACGAGCCATTGTCAATCACTCCTGAATCTTATTGATTTTGAGTGTGCGCAGGGAGAAAAAACGCGCACTATCTCAGTTTCTGAGGTTATTATACACGATGGCGGGACGCAAATCAAGTCGTCTGACCAATAAAGCGCAAAACTTGCGGAATTGAGCAGAAATAGACGGAATTTTGCGCGTCATATCGGCTGAAATGGCGCAAAGGAACAAAGAACGCGCGATAAATTTCGCCATGTTCCGGCCGGAGGGGACGGATGAACGGCGGGCGGCGCGCATAGGAAACAGAAGGGCGGGGAAGGGCTAAGGCGGGCGGGGCGGACGCAGGAACTGTGTTTTTCCTTGCCACATAAAGGGTTTTATGCTATAATGCCCGTTGGTGCCTGCTAAAAACAGGCCGAAAAGAGGGAAATCGGCGGCCAGTCCGCCATCCATCATATTTGGGAGGGTTTTGAACTTATGCCTCTGCAAACCGAGTATAACAAGGATACCATCAAGGAATCCATCCTCAACAAGCTGCTGCGCTACTACGGCTGCACCATTGAGGACGCGACGCCCAAGCAGATCTACGCTGCCGTGGCGAGCACCGTGCGCGATCAGATCATGCTCAAGTGGCGCTTTGAGAAGGAAGCCCGCCGCAGCGAGAAGGCCAAGCGCCTGTATTACCTCTCCATCGAGTTTCTGACCGGCCGCTGGCTGCACAACAACCTGCTCAACCTTTGCTCCACCAAGGAATACGAGCAGGCATTCGAGGAGCTGGGGCTGACCCTGCGGGGCGTGCTCCACGAAGAGCCGGAACCGGCGCTGGGCAACGGCGGTCTGGGTCGTCTGGCTGCGTGCTTCCTCGATTCGCTGGCGACGCTGAACCTGCCGGCGATGGGCTGCACCATCCGCTATGAATACGGCCTGTTCCGTCAGCGCATTGTGGACGGCCAGCAGGTCGAGGTGCCGGACGAGTGGCTGACCTACGGCAACGCCTGGGAGATTCCGACCCAGCGCGACGCGGTGGAGGTCTGCTTCGGCGGCCAGATGGTCGAAAACTGGGTGGGCGGCACGAATTACGTCACCCTCAAGAACACGGAAAACGTCATCGCCGTGCCGTATGATCTGCCGATCGTCGGCTACGACAGCGACGTGGTGGATCGCCTGCGCACGTGGAGCGCCGTGCTGCCGCAGAACTTCAACCTTGAAAAGTTCTCCGCGGGCGATTACAACGGCTCCACGGAGGACAGCAACTCCATCGCGGCGCAGATTTCCAAGGTGCTCTATCCGGAGGACAACACCTATAACGGCAAGAAGCTGCGCCTGATGCAGGAATACTTCCTCGTCAGCGCGACGCTGCAATACGCGATCAAGGACTTCAAGCGCGTCTACGGCACGGACATGAGCCAGCTCCCGGAGAAGGTCGCTTTCCACATCAACGACACGCACCCGGCGATGGTCATCCCCGAGCTGATGCGCATCCTCGTGGACGAGGAGCGTCTGCCGTGGGAGGAGGCCGAGCGCATCACGCAGGCGACCGTGGCCTACACCAACCACACCATCATGGCCGAGGCGCTGGAGAAGTGGCCGGAGAACATGATGCGCGAGACGCTGCCGCGCATCTACTCCATCATGCAGGAGCTGAACCGCCGCCTGTGCCAGAAGCTGTTCGACGCTTTCCCCGGCCAGTGGGATCGCATCGGCCACATGGCGATTCTGGCCTACGATCAGGCGCACATGGCGAACCTGTGCGTGGCGTATTCCCACGCGGTCAACGGCGTTTCCCAGCTCCACGGCGAAATCCTCAAGCATTCGACGTTTGCGGATTACTACGCCATCATGCCGGAGAAGTTCTACGCGATCACCAACGGCATTACGCCGCGCCGCTGGCTGATGCTGGCCAACCCGACGCTCTCCGACCTGCTGGATGAATCCATCGGTCAGGGCTGGCGCAAGGATCTCAACGAGCTTGAAAAGCTGCTGCCGTTCGCGGACGATGCGGCCTTCGTCGAGAAGTTCGCCGCGGTCAAGAAGGCGAACAAGGAGCGCTTCAGCCGCTGGATTTACCGCCATCAGGGTCTTGAGCTCGACCCGACGATGATGTTCGACGTGCAGGTGAAGCGCCTGCACGAGTACAAGCGGCAGCTCCTCAACGCGCTGCACATCCTCGTGCTCTACAACCGCATCTGCGACGATCCGAATTACACGATGGCGCCGCGCACCTTCATCTTCGGCGCGAAGGCCGCGCCGGGCTACCGCCGCGCGAAGGAGATTATCCACTTCATCAACGTGCTCGCCGCGAAGGTTGCTTCCCACGAGCGCGCCAGCAAGATGATCCGAATCGTGTTCCTCCAGAATTACAACGTCTCTACCGCCGAGATGCTGATGCCGGCCAGCGAGGTCAGCGAGCAGCTCTCCACCGCCTCCAAGGAGGCCAGCGGCACCGGCAACATGAAGTTTATGATGAACGGCGCGGTGACCATCGGCACGCTGGACGGCGCGAACGTGGAAATCGCCGATCTGGTCGGAAATGACAACTGCTACATCTTCGGCATGCGTTCCAATGAGGTAGAGGCGCTCTACGCCGCCGGCACCTATCGTTCGCTGGATATCTACGAGACGAACGCCGAGCTGCGCCGCGCGCTGAACATGATGTTCGACGGCAGCCTGACCCCGGAGAACCCGAAGATGTTCGAGGGGCTGTACCGCGCGCTGGTGTTCAGCGACAACGGCGGCATGGCCGACCCATATCTGGTGCTCAAGGACTTCGGTTCTTACCAGCAGGCGCAGAGCCATCTGGGCGCGGATTACCTCGATCGGAAGAAGTGGACGCGCAAGGAGATCATCAACGTGGCCAAGAGCGGCGTGTTCTCCTCCGACCGCACGATCCGCGAATACAACGATCTGATCTGGCACCTCACCCCGCTGACCAAGAAGCATTGACGTTCATACACGCGCGAAAGCGCGTCAGCTCCCTTGAAAGAGGGACTTTGGACTGAATAAAGCGATTCTCCCCCCGAAAGGGGAGAATTGCCTTTTCCGCAAATGAAAGAATAGCTGAATTTCTTGATTTTGCGATTTTGGTCAATGGATCTTTATGTCAACAAGCCGCAGCTCCCTCGAAAGAGGGGGCTTTTTTGATTTTCTGGGAAGAAAATGGAAGGAACATGCGTTTTTATCATAGACGATGATGCTTCGTTGAACCTATGTGTACATTTTATGGGGAAGGACGGATGAATCCATGAAACGCATCGGAATTCTCGGACTGCTTTTGATGAGCCTGATGTTCACTTGTTGTACGGCTCGGGCGGATGGCGGCAACGTCTATGCGGTCGTGCATAATCCTGACGCCGCAGACCGGCTGAATCTGCGCGCTGCGCCGAACAAGGAAGCGGAATCGCTGGGCAAGTATTACAACGGCGTTGGGGTTCAAATTCTTGAAGAGCTGAACAACGGATGGGTTCGCGTTCGAATCGGCAATCGCGGAGTGGCCGAAGGGTACATGATGAAGGCGTATCTGCAATATGACAACACGCAGGCGGTTGCGGCCGCTATGCCGACGTATACCTCCACAAGCAGCGCGTGGGAGCTCTATCAATCCCGCGATGTAAACGGAGCGTATGAAATGCATGGCTATGGCGAAACGGTGACGCTTCTGGGCTTTACGTCGAAATGGTGGCACGTTCAGATTCGGGAATATACCGGGTTTGTACCGGCTGACGGCTCGGCGCTGGATCAGCGGACGGGCAATTACTACGACGGCTATGCGACGGCGCAGGTTCATAATCCGATTTCGACGGATCGACTGAATCTGCGCGCGGAAAAAACGGCGAACAGTGCGTCGCTCGGCAAATATTAGAATGGATGCACGGTTGCAATCGTTCAAAAAGGGAACGATGGATGGAGCCGGGTTCGAATCGGCAATCTTGAAGGATATATGAAAAATCAGTTCCTCGATTTTAACGCGCCCAAAGACCAGCAAACCGAACTGCTGCCCAAGGTGACGATTCAAAATCCAAATGGGCAGGGCGCCAATTTGCGAAGGCAGGCTTCGACCCGCGTTAACGCGGTGGCGCTGTATCCGAACGGAACGCAGGTTCGGGTGTTGGGCATAGCGGGAGAATGGTGCCATGTGCTGATTGACGGGGAGATCGGCTTTATGATGACCCAATATCTTGTGCCGCGACTCAGTTTTGAATCGACCAGATAAGAAGGCGCTCAACGCGGCGGAGAACCAAGAGACGCTCGATTTGCAAAAAAACGAAATATGGGGTTGACAAATCGTCTTATATGATTTAAGATAGAGTCAGCACCAAGCAAGCGGGAGGCAAAACCCTTATGAATGTTGTTGTTGCGAACATGTACTATTTTAGCCTGTATTATCGCGAGAATACGGGCTGTTTGCAATGCAAAGCATAAGGCGATGTCCACGGATTGCAGCGCGGCCCTTTCATAAAAGCGAAAGGGCCGCTTCTTTTATACCCGAAACAAAGCAACAAACTGTCAAAATAAAGAAGTGATACTAATTCTTGTTAAAATGGCTTAATCCGCGCACCATCTTTTTCGCTCTGACTTTGCCTCGTTCCGTTCAACGTACCTCCAGTACGCCTCACTTCACTTGGCTTCGTCAGAACAAAAAATCTGATGCGCTCTGTTAAGCATTTTAACTGCGAATTAGTATGAAAAGGGAGAAGCCGCCATGATTGTCATTTTAAGACCCGGCGCACAGAAAGCGCGCGTTGAAGCCCTGATGAGCCAGATCAAACAGCAGGGCGTGGATATCCATTACAGCCAAGGCGCGACAGAAACGATTCTCGGCCTTGTCGGCGATACGACGCACGTTGACGAGGATTGGCTGCGCGCCAGCGACATCGTCGAGGATGTGCGGCGCGTTTCCGAACCGTATAAGCTGGCGAACCGCCGCTTCCATCCCAAGGATACGCATGTGAACGTCTGCGGGCGCGCGGTTGGCGAGGGCACGTTTACGGTGATCGCGGGCCCCTGCTCGGTGGAAAGCCGCGAACAGCTCGTTTCCATCGCGGAGGACGTCAAGCGGAGCGGCGCAACCTGTCTGCGGGGCGGCGCGTTCAAGCCGCGCACTTCGCCGTATTCCTTTCAGGGGCTGGAAAACGAAGGGCTCAAGCTGCTGCTGGAGGCCAAGAAGGAGACCGGCCTGCCGATTGTCACCGAAATTATGAGCGAAACACAGATAGACGATTTCGCGGATGTGGACGTGATTCAGGTCGGCGCGCGGAACATGCAGAATTTCCGGCTGCTCAAGGCGCTGGGGCAGACGAACAAACCGATTCTGCTCAAGCGCGGGCTTTCCGCGACGATTGAGGAATGGCTGATGAGCGCGGAATACGTGCTGGCGGGCGGCAACCCGAACGTCATCCTCTGCGAACGGGGCATCCGCACGTTTGAAAAGATGATTCGCAACAATCTGGATATCTCCGCCGTGCCGCTCATTAAGCAGAAGTCGCATCTCCCGGTCATCATTGACCCGTCGCACGCGGCGGGCATCGCGTGGATGGTGCAGCCGCTCGCGCGGACGGCCATCGCGGCGGGCGCGGACGGCCTGATGATCGAGGTGCACAACAACCCAAAGGCCGCGCTCTGCGACGGCGCGCAGTCACTCGACCCGGCGCAGTTTGACGCGCTGATGACCGACGTGAAGCGCCGCGTCGCGTTTGAGGAAAAGACGCTGCTGTAACGCGCAAAAAAGAGCCGTATCGTTTTGCCCAAAATCAGGAGGGCGGCGATACGGCCATTTTCTTGTCTTCAAAGGGTCGTGAATTTGGGGAAACCTCACGCGCGGCTGTGTCCCGCGGGTGTGCGCCAAAACCGGGCGGTGGATAGGCCGTCCGGCCAATCAAACATCGCGTCGGCCTGTGTCCACGTTTCGCGGGAGACTTCGGCCTCGTGCTTCTCGGCGGAGAGCCTGCGCGCCAGGGTGACGAAGGGCACGAGAAAATCGAAATTGCGCTGCTGCTGCAGACAGGTGACGTGCGCCATGATTGGGCATGCCTCCGCAAAACCGCTGCGGATAAAAAGCGGCTTGAGTGCCGACGGGTCATACCGGGCGACGCAGGGCTCGAGCGTCACGCGGCCGGGGGAGAGGTAGAGCACGGCATACAGCGCCATGCCCGGTATGCCGTCATCCATGCAGCCGACGCTGCCCACCACATCGAGCGTCAGGTTCGGCAGGCGGTAGTGCATGGGGTTGTGGCCGTGGCCGCAGACGATGTGCGTGCCCGGCTTGAAGGCCATGGCGTTCAGTCGTGGAAGCGCGAGCGTCGGGTTGTGGACGGGAAAGCGGTCGTCCCCCGGCATCGCGTGGCAGAGCGTGACGCCGGAGAGCGTCAGCTCCTTTTCAAAGGTGATTTCCTGCGGGGTGAGGCGGTCGGCGTTGAAGCGGAGCGACGCGAAATTCGCCCCGGCATACCCCGGTTCGCCGCGCATGACGGAGAGGATGTAGCCCTCGTGGTTGCCGTGCAGGCAGGTTACGCCCTCCGCACGGAGCAGGCGCAGGGTGTCGCACGGCGCGGGGCCGAGGTTGACCTGATCGCCCAGAGAGACGATGCGGTCGGGCTTGTGCTTTCGGCGAATATCGGCGATGACGGCCTCTGCGGCCGGCAGATTGGCGTGAATATCGGCCATGAGCGCGATGGCTTCCATAGCGTCCTCCTGATAAAAAAGTGGAATAACCGGATTTTCTATGATATAATTCTGGATGAGAAAGAAAAAATCCTGCCGAATGTTTCACGTGAAACATTTTGGCGCGGCGATCTGCGGACGGCGCGGTATCGGCCGGGATGTTTCACGTGAAACAATTTTGGAGCGAAGAGAGGGTCGCGGGATGAAGATTTTGACCGCAAGGCCGCACAGGCTGCTCGCCGCGTGCGTGGATCGACTGGGCGAGGCGACGGCGCGGGGAGAAGGATGCATGTTTCTGGTGCCGTCGCAATACACCTTGCAGGCGGAGCTGGAGATCATGGAGCGGCTGCACGTCAGCGGTTCGTTTCTGATCGACGTGCTTTCGCCGAAACGGCTCCAATCGCGCGTCTTCGAACTGGCGGGTATGCCGAAGCAGACCCTTTTCGACGAGCGCGGCAAATGCATGGTGCTCAGCTCGATCATCGAGGCGCAGAAGGACGAGCTGAGCGTGTATCGCGGCGCGGCGCAGAACGGATCATCCGGCTTCACGGCGCGTGTGTCCAGCATGATCGCGTCGCTCAAGCGCAGCGGCCTGTCGGCGGCCGATGTGGCGAGGAGCGCCGAAAGCATGGACGCGGAAAGCACCGCGAGGGCCAAGATCGGCGATATTGCGCGGATCTACGCGGCCTACGAGCAGCGGATGGCGGGCGAATTGGCCGACGCGGAGGACATATCGCGGGAGATGTGCGCGCGGTTCGAGGCCTCCGGCGTGTTCAAGGGGCAGAATGTGTTCGTATACGGTTTTGACATGATTACGCCGACGTTTGCGGCGGAGCTGCTGAGCATTGCGCCGCTCTGCCGAACGCTGACGCTGGCCATCGAGACGGACGCGAACGCCGCGCCGGACGGACGGCTCTTTGCGCCGGTCAATTTCAGCTTGCAGCGGCTGGAAAGGCTGGCGAAGGAACGCGGAATCGCCGTGGAGCGCGAGACGCTGGATGCGGAGCTGGACGCGCCGCGGGATATCCGGCTCATGGAAAAGCGGCTGTACGCGCTGGGCACAGCGCCCTGCATGGACGAGCCGACGGCGATTGAGCTGCTCGCAGCGAGCGGAAAGCGGCAGGAGGTGCATCTGGCGGCGGCGAGAATACGCCGTCTGGCGGCGATGGGGGAGGACGTTTCGCAGATGGCGGTCGTCTATCCCAAACAGAGCGGGTACGGTGCGCTGCTGCAAAACATTCTGCCGATGTACGGCCTTGCGACATATGTGGCGGAAAAGCGGAAGGCGGGCGCGCATCCGCTGAGCCGCTTTATCCTCGGCGCGCTGGCGGCGATTTCCGCCGGGTGGCGGCTGTCGGATATTCTGGAATGTGCGCAGAGCGGCTTCTTGGGCTTGACGCAGGAGGCACTGGATCGCTTCTGCGCGTATTGCGAAGGGGCGGATGTGCGCGGCGAGGCCATGCGCAAGCCGTTTCGCTATCCCAAGGGCGTGACGGAGGAGGCGCTCGTCGCGCTGGAAGAGAGCCGAAAGCAGGTGATGGAGCCGCTTTTGGCGCTCCAACGCGGCTTGCAGGCGGCAAGGACGGCGGACGACACCATCCAAACCATCCTGACGCTGCTGGAAAGCGTCCATGCGTATGAAACGCTGGAAGACATGCGCGACGAGCTGAACACCGCCGATCTCGCGGCGGAGGCGCAGGATTGCGCGCAGGTCTGGAACGCGATGATGACGACGCTCGACCAGCTTCACACACTGCTCGGCGGGCAGGCCGTTCCGGCGAAAATCGTGCTGGAGCTGCTTCAAAACGGCCTTTCCGCGCTCGAGCTGGCGGCGCTTCCGCCTGCGGACGGCGCGATCATCTGCGGCGAAATCGGTAACGTGCGCACGGCACAGGTGCGGACGCTCTTCGCCATCGGGATGAACGACATGCCGGGGAGCAGCGATAACGGCCTGCTCACCGTCGGCGAGCAGATGGCGGCGCAGGAGGCCAGCGGCGCGTATCTGGGCATGACCCCGCAGGAGAGCGCCGCGCTCGGCCAGCTCGACGAGCTGAAGGCGCTGTCCGGGGCGAAGGAGCGGGTGATCGTCTCTTACGCCGTGGCGGATGAAACGGGGCGCGCGCTGCGCGAGGGCGCGGCGGTGCAGGCGGTTCGAAGGCTGTTCCCCAACATGCCGGTTTACGGCGGGCTGGCGCAGGCGGAGCGCGAGGCCATGCTCTGCGCGCGAACCCCGGCGCTTGAGGCACTGGCGGTTGAGCTTTCGGAGGTTGCGGACGGGCGGCGCGAGCTGGGCGGGGCGTATGCGGCGGCCGCGGCGGCGCTCTCTGCGGATGAAACGGGAAAGCAGGCGCTGCTCGGCGTGACGCGCGGGCTGGGCGATCCCCCGGCAAAGCGGATGACGGGCACACTGGCGCGCGCACTGTACGGGCGGCCGGTTAGCAGCGTCTCCCGGCTGGAGATGTTTGCCCAGTGCCCGTATCAGCATTTCGTCCGATACGGCCTTGCGCCGCAGCGGGAGCAGCAGCCGGGCGTGGACGCGGCCGAGCTGGGCACGCTGTACCACGAGGCCGCTGAGCGCTTCACCGAGGCCGTGACGGCGCTGCCGGAATTTCCAGAGGTGCCGCAGGCGGTCTGCGACAGGCTGATGGACGAAGCCGTTTCGCCGCTGATCGACGCCTGGCGGGAATCCCCGATGGGGGAGAGCAAGCGCGGCGAGGCGGTCGCACGACGGATTCGCCGAACGGCCAAAAGGACGGCGCGCAACATCCTCTCGCAATACGCGGACAGCAGCTTCCGCCCGCTGCGGATGGAGTTTGTCTTCGGGCAGAACGGCCTGTCGCCGATTGTGCTTGAATTGAGCGACGGCACGTTTGTCTATCTGCAGGGGCGGATCGACCGCGTGGATGTGATGACGGGCGGCGGCCTGCGCGTGATTGATTACAAGAGCGGCGCTCGGAAGTTTGATCCGACGCTGGTTTACTGGGGCTTGCAGCTCCAGCTCCTGCTCTATCTGGCGGCGGCGCTGTCGCGCGTTCCCGGCTCGCATGCGGCGGGATTCTTCTATTGCCGAATCGCCGATCCGACGGTCAAGACCGAATCGCGCATCCGCGAGGAAGTGGAAAAGCAGATCGCCAAGAAGCTGTCGCTTCAGGGCATTTCGCTCAGCGACGTGGCCATTCTCCGCGCGCAGGGCGGCAGCGTCGCGTCGATGGTCACCAAGGACGGCAAGCCGAACGGCCGTTATGCCGCGTCGATGGTGGACGAGGAGGGGATGGAAAAGCTGCTGGATTTTGCAAAGCGCAAGGCAGCGGAGCTGGCGGGGGAAATCTATCGCGGCGAAATGGACGATTCGCCCGTTGAACGCGGCGCGTTTAACGCCTGCCAAAACTGCGAGTATTCGGCCATTTGCGCCTTTGACCCGTTGCGAAAGCCGCGCAGGCGGTTGACGGCCAAGAAGCTGGACGATCTTTTGTAATACTAATTCTTGTTAAAATGGCTTAATCCGCGCACCATCTTTTTCGCTCTGACTTTGCCTCGTTCCGTTCAACGTACCTCCAGTACGCCTCACTTCACTTGGCTTCGTCAGAACAAAAAATCTGATGCGCTCTGTTAAGCATTTTAACTGCGAATTAGTATAAGCGCAGAAAACGTACAAAAATGATATAAAAATACAGCCTCTCTGGATTGGAGAAGCTGTATTTTTATATGTATTGTATGGATTGTGTTGATAGATAACTTTAGGAATTAGTTATTGCGGTAGTAGTTGATTAAGCAGCCGTCCGCGATGATCTGACGCTCGTCTTCGGTCAGCGCGCCGGTGGAAACGCTCGTCTTTTTAACGCTGCCGTCGGCCTTGACCACGTATGCGTCAAACGCCTGCCTGCCGGAGAGAATCGCCTCGCGGATGCCGGGCACGAACACCCAGTCGCCCAGCGCGTAATCCTCCGGCGTGGCGGTGAGCAGCGGCGCCATGCCCCAGTTGATGCAGTTGCTGCGATAGCGCTTGGTGGCGTATTCCATCGCGATGTTCGCGCACGCGCCGAGTACGCGCTGGCAGCTTGCGGCCTGCTCGCGGGCGGAACCGTCGCCCGGCTTGTTGGCGTAAATCGTCGAGCCGATGACCGTCGCGGCAGGGTTGCTGGCGACGCCCGCGCGGGTCAGCGCGGCATAAACGGCCTGCACATCCTCGGGCAGCGCCTCGCCCCGCTCGCGCGCCGTTTCAACGGCATGCACGGCCTTTGCGCGGCCGACATACGCCGGATCCTTGCGGGAGAGCGCAAATTCGGCCAGACGCAGCGGGTTGGAGCGATAGGAGGAGGTTTCACCGGAGGGGATCAGCTCGTCGGTGGTCGTCACCGGGTCGGTGATGTAGGAAACCACCTTCACCAGCAGATCGTCGGAGAGCGCGGGCTGCTCGGGCCAATCCTTGATGTTCGGCCCCATGCGAAGCTCGTGCTCCGGCTCGGCCTTGCCGTAGCCGTTGTAAACGCGCTTCTCGTACACGCTGCCGTCGAAGAAATACTGCGGATGGGTGTAGGCGACGTCCAGATCCGTCGCGGCGGTCAGGCGGCCGCCGTTGATCGCCGTCGCGGCGATGGAGCGCGCGTCCATGAGCGCCACGCCCGCCATCTGCCCCTCGCCGGGCTTGCTGCCCTCGCGGTTCGGGAAGTTTCGGGTCGTGTGGCGGATGGAAAACTCGCCGTTGGCCGGGGTGTCGCCCGCGCCGAAGCACGGGCCGCAGAAGCACTCGCGAATGATCGCGCCCGCGGAGGCGATATCCGTCAGCGCGCCGTTCTTCATCAACTGGATGTACGCCGGCATGCTGCCCGGATAGACGCTCATCTTAAATTCGCCGTTTCCGCAGCTATGGCCGCGCAGGATATCCGCAACCGCGCACACGTTGTCGAACGTGCCGCCGGAGCAGCCCGCGACCAATCCCTGATCGACCCAGATTTCGCCGCCGCGGATTTTGCTCATCAGGTCGAGCTTCGCGCCGGTGATCTGCGCGTTGGCCTTCTCCTGACACGCGTGCAGGATGTCCGCCGCGTTCGCCTTCAATTCGGAAATGGCGTAGGTGTAGCTGGGGTGCATCGGCAGGGCGATGGTACATTCCACCGTGGAGAGATCGACGTACACGCAGCCATCGTAATACGCGACCTCGGCGGGCTTCAGCGTCTTGAACGCCTCCGGCCGGCCGTGGATGGTCAGGTAATCCTTTGTGTTCTGGTCGGTCTCCCAGATGGAGGACCAGCAGGTCGTTTCCGTCGTCATTACGTCGATGCCGTTGCGGTATTCAATCGGCAGATTCGCCACACCCGGCCCGACGAACTCCATGACCTTGTTCTTCACATAGCCCTTGGCGTAAACCGCGCCGATGATGGAGAGCGCCACGTCCTGCGGGCCGACGCCGTCCCTCGGCTTGCCGGTCAGGTAGATGGCGACCACGCCCGGGCGCGCCACGTCGTAGGTGCGGCCGACAAGCTGCTTGGCCAGCTCGCCGCCGCCCTCGCCGACCGCCAGCGTGCCCAGCGCGCCGTAACGGGTGTGGCTGTCCGACCCGAGGATCATGCGGCCGCAGCCGGACATCATCTCGCGGTTGTAGCTGTGGATGACGGCCATGTTCGTCGGCACGTAGATGCCGCCGTACTTGTGCGCGGCGGAGAGCGCGAACATGTGGTCATCCTCGTTGATGGTGCCGCCGACGGCGCACAGGCTGTTGTGGCAGTTGGTCAGCACGTAGGGCATCGGGAATTTCTTCATGCCGGATGCGCGCGCCGTCTGGATGATGCCGACGTAGGTGATGTCGTGGCTGGTCAGGCTGTCAAAGCGCATGCGCAGGTTCTGCATGTCGCCGCTCTTGTTGTGCGCCTTGAGGATGCCGTAGGCGATGGTGCCCTGCTCGGCCTCTTCCTTTGTGACGTTTCTGCCGCATTTGCCCGGCAGAGCGGCCGGATCGGTCACGATTTCGCGGCCGTTGACGAGGTACACGCCGCCGTCGTAAAGCTTTACCATGGAAAAATCCCCTTTCGTGTTTTGTCCCGTTTTTAAATGAGAGATGTGGCAAAAGACGCCATCTCTCCGATGACTTTATTATACACGATGCACAGCGTATAGACAAATACTAAAAAACCATGACGCATATAGAAGAAATTTATAATCGCCTTGCCGACCGCCGACGGGCGGCAAAAAAGCCCGAGGCTCAAAGATCGTCTTCCGTCAGGTGCGCTTTGAAGCTCGCCAGAAACGCTTCTGCCGCGCGGGATAGATACGCCTCGCGCAGGCGGACGACGCTCAGCGCCCACCACGCGCGGTATTTGGGCGGGATCATGTAATACGCGGGCTGATAGCCTTCTCCGCCCAGCAGGCCGACATAACGGCTGGGCAGCAGCATGCAGCCCATGCCCTCGCTCGTCAGGCGGCGCAGCAGCTCGTAGTTTCGGCTGGTGAGCAGAACCCGCGGCTTCACGCCCGCTTCGGCCAGCACACGGTCGGTGATCTGCCGGATGCGCTGACCGGGCGAGACCATCAGAAACGGCTCACCGCCCAGCAGCGCGGGGTCAAGCTCGGGATGGGGCGCGTTCGGCCGCTGCACGGCCAGCACGGCGAGGCGCTCGTCGTGCGGCGCGGCGATGAGAAACGGATCGCGCCCCAGCGCTTCAAAGTCCAGCGAAGGGTTGCCGGTCAGCCCGTCGTCCGGCCCGGTGTGCAGGATGGCGAAATCCAGCCTGCCGCTGAGCAGACTGCGCTCCACCTGGTCGGTCGTTTCCTCGCAGATGCGCACCTCGATGCCGGGGTGTTCCCGGTGAAACGCGGGCAGCATGCGCGGCAGATGTGCCGTTGCCAGATAGTTGGTGATGCCCACGGTTACGCGCCCCTGCGACAGCGCGCGCTCCTCGTTGATCTCCGATTCAAACGCCGCGTAGACGCGCAGCACCTCGCAGGCCATGCGATAATATTTCTCGCCCGCGTAGGTCAGCACCAGCCCGCCGGCGGTGCGCGTGAACAGCCGCGTGCCGAGCTGCTGCTCGAGGGTCATCACACAATGGCTCAGCGACGGCTGGGTGACAAACAGCTTCTGCGCGGCGCGGGTCATGCTCTTTTCGTCCGCGATGGTCTTGATGTAAAGCAGTTCTCTGGTGGTCATGGCGTTTCCTCGTGCGGGGTTCAGGGGGAAGGGGTTTGGTCGGGCGCGAGCAGCGCGGGGAGCGCGAAAAGCGCGAAAAAAGCGCCGCACAGGTTTCGATAGGTGAAATAGGTGTGGTCGGATGCGTGGTTGGAGAGCGCCAGCGTCCACAGCACGGGCGCAAGCAGGGGGAGCAGCAGGAGCAGCGCGCGGCCGTCAAAGCGGCGCGGCCTACGGCGGATGAACAGGGCGAGCAGCAGCGCCAGCACGGCCAGCAGAATCACGCGATAGGCCGTCTTATCCGTCACGATGCGGATGTTGCGCAGCAGGATATCCGGCCGGGAGTGGGATTCGCCGCCCGCGGACAGCCGGAGGGAGATTTGGTCGCCGACGGCGGCGATTCCGTCCTGCCCCAGCACGAGAAAGTTGAGCCCCCATTTCAGTATCCACATGCAGGCATAGCCGAGCGCCCAGCCGACGCAGCACAGGAGCGCCTCCCGCATCAGGCCGCCGAAGGAAATCGTCGTTTTCGTCTCCAGCGCAATCAGGAGAATCAGCGGGAAGCTGAGCGAAACGACGGGGAACGTCAGCAAATCGAAGTAGTTGACGAACAGGCCGATCAGCGCGAAAAAAACGGGCAGACCGACGCTTCGGGATAACGCCGGTTTCAGCGCGAGAAGCAGCGAACACGCCAGCAGCGCGATCAGCGAAACCGGCACATATTGCAGGCAGAGCCCCAGCGCGGGCGGCGACATGAAGAACCACGAAACCGCAAAGGCCGGGATGAGCTGCTGCAAGCCGCGCCGAACCATCAGCAGCACCGTCAAAAGGAGCAGCGCCGTCTGCGCAAAGAGAAGGAGCATTTGCAGGTTGGTGAAGGTGAACAGGCAGAGCAGCAGCCGGAGCGCGAACGTGTAGCCGTGCCAATAGCGGCTGTATGGAACGTTGTTCGGGGAGGGAACCGCGTCCGAATAGGTGGCGTAAGCCTCCCAATCGGTTTGATCCTCCTGCGGGGGCAGATCCGTGCGCAGGCCGCTGAACGCCATGCGCAGGAGCGGGTCGTCGCCGATGTAGGCGGCGGTTTTGAGAATCAGCACGGCGGTGTAGTTGTCCAGCCGGGAGGAAGCGAAGCCGCCGACGATCTCCGGGCTGGCCGACTCGTAGCCGAGCAGATCGACGGCCTGTTCGGCGTGCTCCCGCATGGCGGGCGTGTCGATGAGAAACGCGGTCAGGCTCATCACAAGGCAGAGCGATACGGCCAAAAGCAGCGCCAGCGCGCCGCGAACGGGTTTTATTTTCAGCATCTTCCGCTCCCTTCCGTCAGCGCTTCCGCTGGCCGGGGGCGCGCTTGGCGGCGGGCTTTGGCGCGCCGAGTCTGCGGCGCAGCACATCCTCCCGCGCGACGGAATAGCCAAAAAAGCCTTCGGGGCGCGGTTTCAGCGGGAAATATTCGCCGTGCGCATAGCTGACCAGATTCGCGCGGCCAAGGTGCAGGCTGCCGTCCGGGTCAAACAGCGCGTCCTTCACATAGACGTCCTCAACGGCGCAGAGAAACAGCTCGTGCGAACCGAGCGGAAGGCGCTGCTGAACGCGGCAGCAGAGAAACGCGGGCGCTTCGTCCAGCGCGGGCGCGGGGAAGCCGTCAACCTCGCGCGCGTGCAGGCGCATCTCCCTGAATTTATCGACGTCCCGCCCGCTTTTCACGCCGCAGAAATCCGCCGCGCGGCAGAGCGATTGGTCGATCAGGTTCAGGCAGAATACGCCGGATTGCACAATCTGCGCATACGAGTGGCGCGACGGACGCAGGGAGACGCTGATCATCGGCGGCGCGCTGTTGATTACGCCCGCCCACGCGACGGTAATCAGGTTGTCCTTGTCAAAGCCCGGCTCGGCGCCCCGGCAGGAAAGCATCACCGCCGGAATCGGGGAAAGGAAGGTGGTCGCGCCGATGGCGCGGAAATGGTTTGGCATATTTTTCCTCCATGGAAAGAATTGGAATTGGCGCGGTGAAACACAAACCGCGTTTTCTTCATCATACATGGGAAGAAGCGTAAAATCAATAAAAAATTTCCGCCAAATGGGAAGAAATGGCGGCGCTTGTTCGTTCTGTATGCAAAGGCCGCATCGCGGCTCTGTCTGTTGCATAAAGAGATGAAACGTGGTAAGATGGAGCCGAAACTCGAAGGGATTTTTCATCATGGAGGGAATCAGGATGGATCGAAATAAAATGAAACGTAAAATTGCGATGATGCTGTGCGTATGCGTGCTCTTTGCGTCGTCCGCGCCGCTCGCGCTGGCGGAGGCCGAGGCCACGCCGAGCGAACCGCAGGCTGCGACGCTGGAGGAAAACCAGCCTAAGCAGCCTGTGAGCCGCGAAAAAATCGGAATGAAGCTCACGCCTAATAACGGCGTGGTTTCCGTCGCGCTGACCGGCACGGCGGGCGAAGGCGTTGTGGTGGAGCTGTTTGCTTCCGAAAATGACGATAACCCGGCGAAACAGACGGCGACGTTTGACACAAACGGCAGGGCCGCTGTGCAGATGGCCGTGAAGGAAAGCGGGAACTACGTTGCCGTCGCGCAGTATGCGAATACGCCAAGCAACGAGTGGGCTCAGCAGGAAATTGCGCTGACGGTGAAGGCGCCCGATGAGGGCGGCGCGACCGGCGGCGAAGGCAGCGCGACCGGTAGCGAAGGCAGCGCGACCGGCGGATCGACGGGCGTTGAACTGATTAAGCCGGGCGAAGGCAGCGCGACCGACGGATCGACGGGCGTTGAACTGATTAAGCCGGGTGAAGGCGGCGCGACCGGCGGCGAAGGCAGCGCGACCGGTGGAGAGACCGGCGGCACGACCGGCGGAGAGACCGGCGGCACGACCGGTGGAGAGACCGGCGGCGCGACCGGCGGTGAAGGCGGCACGACCGGCGGAGAGACCGGCGGCACGACCGGTGGAGAGACCGGCGGCACGACCGGTGGAGAGACCGGCGGTGAAGGCAGCTCCACAACCGGTGGGAATGAGGGCGGAAGCACCACAACCGGCGGCGCTGGTACGGTGACTCCGATAACCCCGATAACTCCGGAGACTCCGGAAAACCCGGCCACCCCGACCGAGGAGGATAAGCAGTTTAACGTCAAGCTGTATGACGGCAACCTCAAGCTGGATGTTGAAATCACCGGCGGCAGCAATAGGGAAGTCGCCGTCACTCTGACCCACGAAGACGGAACGGTGACCGAAAAGAAAGAGACGCTGTTCAGCGGCGCGGCCAACGTGTCCTTTAGTGGGCTGAAGGCAGGCGTGTACGCTGTGAAGGTTGCTTATACCGGCACATCGAACACCACGCCGTTCAGCGGTTCGGTGACGATTTACGACGAAAACGCGCTGCCTAAGCCGAACGAAAACACCTATCGCAAGATCGTGGCCAATGCGTCTGTGAACGGCCAGAAGATCGGCGTGCAGGTGACGGATTCGGGCTATAACACCTATGACGCGGCGTCGGGCGAAATGAAGGTTCAGCCCAAGACGCTGGTGGTGACGCTCATCGGCGGGCCGAGCACCAAGACCATCAAGACCGATACGGCCTTCGCGGAATTTACCGACCTTCCGGCAGGACAGTATACCGTCACCGTGGCGTATGACGATCATGCGGACGCCGCGCTGGAAAGCACGATCAGCGGCCTGACGGTTGCGCAGAATACGCAGGCCATCACCGCGACGGCGACGGCGGGCGTGAAGCGCATCGACGTGGATGTGACGGCGGCCAGCCCGATGAGCGTAGTGGCCACGCTGATGCAGAACGGCCAGCCGAAGGATACCCGCTCGATTGCGGCGGGCGTGGGCAAGGTCAGCTTTGAAAACCTCGCGGCGGGCACGTACAGCGTTTCCGTCAACTACGCGCCCGCGCAGACCGGCGTTGCGGCGACGGTGATCGACAACCTGAACGTCACCGAGGAAAACGTGAAGATCGCTATCAGCGGCGTAACGCCGGGCGAAAATAAACTCACCGTCAGCGGCACGGCGAAGCCGAACGAGCCCGTGATGATTTCCACCGTGCCGGACGGCGGCAGCACCATCGTCAACGCGGATGCAAACGGCAAATTCTCCGCCGAGCTGGCGCGCACGGCGGGCACCTATACCGAGGTCAGCGCGCAGTATGTCAGCGACGCGGCCAGCCGCGTCACCCTGAAAGGCACGTTCGTCGTCACCGGCACGGTCACAAAGCCCGGGCTGGAGGTGGACGATCTCTACAACAACAGCCTGACCGTCGTGGCCAAGACGACCGCGGGCGTGACCGTCTATCTCAAGACGGGCGATTATGAGCAGACCCTCGTTGCGGATAACCGCGGCATCGTCCGCTTCACCCTGCCGCATACCTACGCGCAGGGGACGCGCTTCACCCTGACCGTCTATTACGGCGCGGGCAACAGCATGTCCTACAACGTGGAAGCGACCGTGGGCGGCACGCCGTATTACAAGCTCTTCAAGCGCGGCAGCCGCGGCGACGGCGTGTATGCGCTGACCAGCCGCCTCTCTGAAATGGGCTACCCGGTTTCCCCGACGAATTATTACAGCGACAGCGTGGCGGCGGCCGTGCGCCTGTTCCAGTCCGCCAACGGCCTGAGCGCGGACGGCATGGCGGGCAAGCTCACGCAGGAGAAGCTCTATTCCGTCAGCGCCATCGGGTATAGCGAGAGCGGACAGACCTATCCGACGCTGGTGCGCGGCGACCGCGGCATGGCGCTGCTCTACACGCTCCAGCAGCGCCTCAAGGATCTGGGCTATTACACCATCCGCGTGGATGGCATCTTCGGCAGCGGCACACAGCGCGCCGTGCGCTGGTTCCAGTCGGTCAACGGTCTTTCCGTCACCGGCAAGGCGGATAACGCGACCCAGCAGCTCCTCTATTCGGCGCAGGCCAAGGCCGCTTCGGGCTATTCTCCGGACAGCTACGATACGCTTTCGCGCTCCAACCGCTATAAAGCGGCGGTCGTTCCGCTCCAGCGCCGCCTGAAAGCGCTGGGCTACCTGAGCGGCTCGGCGGATGGCTACTTCGGTAGCAACACCTACCGCGCCGTGCGCAATTTCCAGAGCCGCAACGGCCTGAGCGTGACCGGCGTTGCCGATTCGGGCACACAGCAGCTTCTGTATTCCTCCTCCGCGAGACCGGCCTCCGGCTCGTCCTCTTCCGGTTCGGGCACAAGCACGGGCTACCGCCTGCTGTATTGGGGCTGCCGGGGCGACGCGGTGAAGAGATTGCAGCAGGCGCTGATCGACGCGGGCTACAAGAGCTATGTCCGCTCTGCGGACGGCATCTACGGCCAGTGGACGTATGACGCTGTGCGCGCCTATCAGAAGGACGTCGGCCTCTCCGTGGACGGTATCGCGGGCAAGAACACCCAGAATAAGCTCTACGGAACGAAGTATTGACGAACGGATCATCCGTCCGGCTCGCCTCAAGGCCGCCGGGGGGTGAAAGAGAATCAAAAAAAAGAGATGTGAGTCGGCTTTGCGCCGACTCACATCTCTTTTGATTTGGTCATTGATACTAATTCTTGTTAAAATGGCTTAATCCGCGCACCATCTTTTTCGCTCTG
>ERZ773235.175-NODE-175-length-90975-cov-9.856753_pt1 | contig 90975 bp, 83 predicted proteins | sample MGYA00580522_ERZ773235 | MGnify/ENA primary metagenome ERZ773235 (study PRJEB29015, sample SAMEA2737797) | human gut metagenome | biome: human gut; feature: human-associated habitat; material: faeces | place: China | collected 2012 ... | reverse complement strand
GACATTAGGACGTTTAGCATCAGAAGTTGCTAAAGTATTAAGAGGAAAGAATAAAGCAATCTTTACACCACACATTGACACAGGTGATTATGTAATCGTTGTCAATGCTGACAAGGTTAAGGTTACTGGTAAGAAATTAGACCAGAAGATTTACTATCATCACTCAGATTATATCGGTGGTATGAAAGAGACAACATTAAGAGAGATGATGAACAAGCACCCAGAGCGCGTTATCGAGTACGCTGTAAAGGGAATGCTTCCAAAGGGACCTCTTGGACGTCAGATGTATACAAAGTTATTCGTATACGCTGGACCAGATCACAAACATGCAGCTCAGAAGCCTGAGACATTAGAGTTTTAATAGGAGGTAAAGTAAATTGGCTACTACAAAGTATTACGGAACAGGAAGAAGAAAATCATCTGTTGCTAGAGTATATTTAGTACCTGGAACAGGAAAGATTACAATCAATAAAAGAGATATCGATGAGTACCTTGGTCTTGAGACATTAAAGGTAGTTGTTCGTCAGCCATTAGTTGCAACTGAGACAGTTGACAAGTTCGACGTTTTAGTTAACGTTCGTGGTGGTGGATACACAGGACAGGCCGGAGCAATCCGTCACGGAATCGCTCGTGCACTCCTTCAGGTAGATTCAGAGTACAGACCAGTTCTTAAGGCTGCTGGATTCTTAACACGTGATCCACGTATGAAAGAGCGTAAGAAATACGGTCTCAAAGCAGCTAGACGTGCACCACAGTTCTCAAAGAGATAATTTTTCGGAAAAGAGAATATCAAGAGTATATTACACCTCAGAACTTCGGTTCTGGGGTGTTTTTTTGTGTGAACTATGATAAAATAAATATTATAATAAAAAGAAAACAAGTATAAGAGATAATATATTTTAATATTAATCAAAACAGAGGGAGTGATTATATGACAACTGTAAGCACCAAAAGTGGTAGAATTATAAAAGTTGTATCCAGAGAAGAAGAGAAGAGTACATTGACAGAATCGGATAATGAAATGGACGAAAGGGCAGTTGAAGCCGTTAAGGCAGCAATAAATAAAGCGAAAATATGTAAAAAACCTATAGCCGGTTATGATAATGAAAAGAAACAGGCTTATGTAGAGTATGCAAATGGGGAAAGAAAATATGCAGAATAAAAAACCGATGATTCTTGTATTAGCGGGACCAAATGGTTCGGGGAAAAGTACAATAACAGCTTTTTTTGATAAAGTTGGTAAATATACTAATGCCGATGATGTTGTTGCGACTACGGGAATGAATAACATGGAAGCGGCTGTTTTGGTTGATCGGATGAGATATGAATCAATTGCCAAGAAAGAAGATTTTACATTTGAAACTGTTTTGTCATCTGAATATAAGTTAAATATTTTGAGAAAAGCAAAAGAAGAGGGATATTTCATAAAATGTGTATTTGTGTTAACAGTTGATCCACAAATTAATATTGCCAGAATTGAATCTCGTGTGGCGGCAGGTGGACATAATGTTGCTAGCGATAAAGTTATCGAGAGATATTACAAATCAATTAATAACATAAAAGAACTGCTTAATATATGTGATATTGTGCATGTTTACGATAATACTAAAACACCGGAAAGAATTATTCGTAAGCATAAAGAAGAATTATCAATATATCCAAATGAGTATTGGAGTGAACAGGGGATATTAGGATTGATGGAATAATATTGTTGCGAAAACATTAGATCACCATATTATTCTATTTAAAAGATAAAATATAAAAATAGTACTTTTATTTGAGCGCCTCCTATGATAGGATCAAGATCCAAAATCTAAGGAGGTAGTGCGAAATGACATTAGCAGAAAAGATATTTAATTGTTTTAAGGATAATGAAAGCTTCTCATTAAAAGAGGCATACGAGCAAAATGCTGATAAACCGAAGGAAACAGTTAGAGCTCGTATTTATGAGAAAATAGGTATTAGGTTTGAGAGAATATCAAAAGGCGTATATTGTACAATTGACAATAAGGATGAACAGTGTATATTAATTGAAGGAGACGGCAGAGATTTATCTATGCTAGGAGATAATAGCATTGATTGTATTTTGACAGATCATCCGTGGCTGGATAAAAAATCAAATAAAGGTGGAACACGGGCTTTTGCAGAATATGATTGTTTTAGATATACACTTGATGATTTTAAGGAAAAAGCAAGAGTTTTAAAAGCAGGTTGTTTTTTGGTCGAGGTATTACCTGCAGAGAATGAGAATAATTATGAGTATCTTTATCAAATTAAGCAATATGCAAAAGAGGCCGGATTTGTTTATTATTCTAAGGTATCATGGAAAAAAGGAACCTTTGTGAGTAATACAGGGAGAAAAGCAAAGAATACACAGGATATAATGATTTTTTCAAAAGGAAAGGCTAGAAATATGAGATATGATAAGAAGAAATCTGATTTAACCGGGAAAAAATGTTATATGAGTGGATGTAATGGTATGCTGCCTGCTATGTTTGATGTGCAGCCGGTAGCCAGGAAAAATAAAATACATCAAAGTGAATTACCGGTACAACTTTGTGAAGAGATATTGGAATATGTTACATATGAGGGAGAAATAATATTAGACTCGTTTGCAGGTAGTGGAGCCGTAGGTGTAGCTGCATTGAATAAAAAGAGAAGTTGTATTCTTATAGAAATTTTAAAAGAAAACATTGAAAAGATAAGAACACGCTTTAATAGTGTATTATATCAAACGGTATTGGAGTGATAATTTTGAATTTGCAGATGGATGGAAGAAAAGCTGATAATTATTCGAGTAATGCACAGAAAATAAGAGTTATAACTGAAGACTGGGTAAATAATAATATGTTTTGTCCATATTGTGGAAATAAATATGTTTCACATTTTGAGAATAACAGGCCAGTTGCTGATTTCTTTTGTCCATCCTGTAAGGAAGAGTATGAGTTGAAAAGTAAAGGCGCATCTATCAGTAATAAGATAAATGATGGTGCATATAATACAATGATAGAGAGGATAACCTCAATCAATAATCCAAATTTTTTCTTTATGCACTATAATAAAATTAGCCTACAGATTGAAAATTTTGTTATGGTACCAAAATATTTCTTTTCACCAGATATAATAGAAAAGAGAAAGCCATTGGCAGAAACTGCCAGAAGAGCAGGATGGACGGGCTGTAATATTTTATTGAACAGGATTCCAAATGAAGGAAGAATTTACATTGTACAAAATAAAAAGGAAATATCTGTTAAAAAGATAATGGAAAAGGTGCATAGAACAGAATTTTTACGTGGTAGTAAGTTGGAAACAAGGGGCTGGATGTTGGACGTGTTGAATTGTGTTAATATAATTGAAGACAGAGATTTTACGTTAGAGCAGATGTATAGTTTTGAGAAGATGCTTGCAGTAAAACATCCGGACAACCATCATATAAAAGATAAAATAAGACAGCAATTACAAATGTTAAGAGATAATGGAATTATAGAGTTTATAGGAAGAGGACGCTATAGAAAAAATAATTGATTAAAGAGAATATCAAGAGTATATTACACCTCAGAACTTCGGTTCTGGGGTGTTTTTTTATTTGAATTGTGGTATTATTATAAAATAATGATAAGAAAAATTATTTGAAGGGAGTGAATTAAATAAAAGATGTTGCAGAGATAATGCTAATATGATTATCATCTGAATGAAGATAAAACCGAATGAAATGTATAAACATGTGACAACTGTAAGTAGTATAAAATTATTAGCGAAACAGTTTAATGAATGGTATATAAAGAAAAATGAGAAGAAGAATATATGAGATTATTGAAGTAAGTGAAGACGGTGATTCGTTAAGTAAAGCATATGATATTTTTATGATGATGTGTATCATTGCTAGTCTGGTACCATTAGCATTCAAGGAGCAGAATGGTGTTTTTAATGTTATGGATTGGATTACAACAATAATATTTGTTGGTGATTATATGTTAAGACTGTTTACAGCAGATTATAAACTTGGTAAAGGAAAAGTTTCTTATATTGAATATCCATTTACAGCTATGGCTATAATTGATTTGCTATCCGTATTACCTTCTTTTATGATAATTAATAGTGGAATTAAACTTTTAAGAGTAACAAGACTTATTAAAACATTTAGGGTGTTTAGAGTATTTAAGAGTTTTAGATATTCAAAAAATATTGATATACTTGTCAGGGTATTTAAAAGGCAAAAGGATAGTCTTACAATAGTTGCTTTTCTAGCTATGGGATACATATTTGTGACGGCACTTGTAATGTTTAATATCGAACCTGATACTTTTAATAGTTTTTTTGATGCGATTTATTGGGCAACCGTGTCATTGACAACAGTTGGTTATGGGGATATTTATGCTACGTCAGGTATAGGAAAAATTCTTACAATGATTAGTTCATTGTTTGGAATTGCAATCGTTGCGTTGCCGGCAGGCATTATAACTGCTGGGTATATGTCAGAAATTAATGCAGATGATAAATATAACTAGATTAATACGAATATAAAAGTGAATGGCATTGATGAAAAACTGAAGTTGAAATGTTCACTTTTTAAAAAATATATGAAATAAGAGGCAGCAAAATGGATTTTGAAAGCAGAAGACAAAGAATTTTAGACAAGATGGAGGACAATTCTATAGCAATATTGTACTCAGGCATCGAGCACCATGTGAGTGCAGATGAGTATGATTTATTCACAGCACAGGCTAACCGCAATTTCTTCTATCTGACCGGACTTAGACGTGACAACATGGTCCTTGTCCTGGATAAATGTGTAGAGCCTGCTAAGACAATGCTCTTCATAGAGGAGGCAGACCCTACGATGGAGCGCTGGTACGGCAGGAAGGTGACTATGGAGGAAGCCGAGGAAATATCAGGAATTGACGAAGTAGAATATATTTATGAGCTTGAGAGCACGCTGGACAGGATAATGACGCGTGAGGATGTATACACAGCATATTTTGACACGTATCGTCATCAGAAAGTGGATTTGCCGGATTACAATGTGGTAAAAGCCAATGAATTTAAGACAGATTATCCGGGAGTTGCTGTGAAGAATCTTTTCCCGCTTGTGGCAGAGGAGCGTATGCAGAAGGATGAGGATGAGATTGAGCTGACCAAAAAGGCAATCGCTATCACTAAGGACGGACTCTGCAATGTGATGGCTAATTTAAAGCCTGGCATGAAGGAATATCAGACACAGGCTGACTTTGAATATATCATAAGACGTGGCGGTGCAGAGTGGACAGCATTCCCTACAATAGCCGGAAGCGGAATGAATGGAACAATGCTTCACTATGACACAAATCGTGAGACGATGGAGGATGGAACACTGGTTCTTCTTGACCTTGGAGCCAGAATAGATGGCTACAATTCGGATATTACGAGAACATATCCGGTAAATGGCAGGTTTACCGAGCGCCAGAAACAGGTATATGATATCGTGCTTGCCGCAAACCGAAAGATTGTCGAGGTTGCAAAGCCGGGAATGACTACAAAGGAATTAAATGAAGTATGTAAGGATGTGCTTGCAGACGGGCTTATGAAGCTTGGACTGATAAAGAATTCTGTAGAGATTTCGAAGTATTACATGCATGGCGTGTCACACCATCTGGGAATTGATGTGCATGACGTGACAGTTGACTCAAACAGCAGGCTTCGTCCGGGAGCAATTATCAGTGACGAGCCGGGACTGTATATAGATGAATGGGAAATCGGTATCAGGATTGAGGATGATGTGCTTATCACCGAGGACGGTGCAGTGTGTCTGTCGGAGGATATCATCAGAACCACAGAGGATATAGAGGCCTACATGGCAGAGCACAAAAAGAATTAATCGTGGTAAATGATAAATTTTACGGTTTATAATATTTTTATGTGACATAATCTGATTTATGTATTATAGTAGTGCTAGTATAGCAGTTATTTAGAAAATGCTATACTAGTACAGCAGTTATTATTAATTGCTGTATGGGTGCAACGAAATAATTCGTTCGACAGATGAAAGGAGAACAACTATGGTAAAGAAGATTAATAGCAGTGAATTTGAACAGGTTAAAAATAATAAGGCTATCATTGTTGATTTTTCGGCAGAGTGGTGCGGTCCATGCAAGATGCTTGCGCCTGTAATGGAGCAGCTTTCTGATGAAATCACAGATGTGGAGTTTTACAATATTGATGTGGACGAGAATCCGGATCTGGCAAGAGAGTATCGTATAATGAATATTCCGGCAGTTATTGCAATCAAGGGCGGTCAGGTTGCCGGTCAGCAGATTGGTCTTGTGTCTAAGGACGATATGAAGGGCTTTATAGAGGGAGTATTCTAAGAAGGAGTATTCAAAGAAGGAACTTCTTAAGAAGCGAGAATACACCTGCAGTGAGCTTTTTTTAAATATGCATGGTGTGATTCTTAACAGTTACGATGAATAGTGTAAACCGGGCAGGCTATTATGCCCGGTTTTACATTTTTTACATTTAAATTAGTTCTCTCGGAAGATTTTTTCAAAGATGAATCTAACAAGTGGTCCGGCAACAAAGAGCTGCCAGAAGAAAGCCATTGGAAAGTTTCTTACTACGAGCTCACAGAATGTAGCAAATATCTGTGAATTAAAACCACCATTGAAAAGGATGGTAGCGATAAAGCTCATCATAGGGCACATGAACCAGATTGAGAAGACGGAAATTGCAAGGATTATAGCAATAGGTCTGTCCTTTCCCGGTGTGACGATTTTGAAAGCACATTTTTTGGCAAGTGGTCCGGCAATGAATGTATCAAGGATAAAACTGGCAACAATCATGATAGGAAATTCGCCTAATGCGGCCTTAAAAACAAAGTTCTTCATACCGCCTGTTTCAAGGGCAATATTGTAGCATATCATGGCATAAACCATGACAAGCACCATCATGATGGTAAAAACGGTTTCCTGTAATCTGTTTTTTGGCATTTTTCTTAAATCCTCCTGTTATGTAAAATAAATATAGCCGTAACGAGTAGTTACAATAGGCTCTTGATAGCTGCGATAATTGAAAAAGGCTTGAAGTGTATACAAGGCTTCATGCACGTAAAAGCGCAAAAAAATAGACAGAGGGAAACTTTCGTCTCGCTCTGTCTAAGCTGCAACTACCATTAATTGTCAATAGCTTATCACAGATAGAATATAAAAATCAATAGGAAGTTGGTACTATAGAAAATATGATAATAAAAGATATCGAATTTAAATTAAAAGACGGCAGAACTGCTATTTTGCGAAGTGCAAATGAAAAGGATGCCAAAGCTCTTATAGAGTACATGAAAAAGTCAACCGGTGAAACGGATTTCTTACTGAGGACACCGGAAGAATGTGAGACACGGACCATCGAGCAGGAGATTGATTTCATAAATAGCTGCAATTTGTCGGATACACATACTCTGCTGGTTTGTGAAGCAGGTGGAAAAATTGCCGGAAATTGCATGGTCTGGTGGAATAAACGCGCGAAAACAGGACACAGGGCAAATGTGGCAATCGGTTTGCTGAGCGAATTCTGGAATCAGGGGATCGGAACGAGAATGTTCCGGGAAATGATAAAAATAACAGAAAGCAATCCGAATATATTGCAGATGGAATTGGATTTTATTGAGGGCAATAGCAGGGCGAGAGCACTTTATGAGAAGATGGGCTTCAGGATAACTGGCATCAAATTTAATTCTATCAGACAAAATGACGGAACCTTGCGCAATGAGTATTCAATGATAAGGGAAATTAGTAGATAAGCAAACTTTTTATAAAAAGCCACAATATGTATTTTAGCGAGTACCAGAGAGTTTATACCTTGTAAACGTTTACTATTATGTTATACTGTAATCATTGCCGGGCATACTAATGTGTGAATGTGAACGGTAAACGGAAAAAGTAATAAGAACAGCAGGAGAATGATTTTATGCTGTATCATAAATAAAAATGAGGTGAAAATCGTGCTTAAAGCAGAAAATTTAACTTTAAACGTAGATGATGAGGGCGGAAAGAAATGCCTTCTGAACAATATATCATTTCAGGTAGAGGACGGAGAAATGCTTGTCATCACCGGACCAAACGGAGGTGGAAAATCCACTCTGGCAAAGACCTTGATAGGTATTCAGACACCGGACAGCGGAAAGATTATACTTGACGGACAGGATATCACAGAGCTTGACATCAATCACAGGGCAAATGCGGGAATAGGCTTTGCATTCCAGCAGCCACCGAGATTTAAGGGAATGACCGTCATGAAGCTGCTCAAGCTTGCCGCAAAGGATGAGCTTTCAGACAAGGAGTGCTGCGACCTTCTCACCGCGGTAGGACTCTGTGCAAAGGATTACATTTACCGCCAGATTGACGGCACACTCTCAGGTGGAGAGATGAAGAGAATTGAGATTGCATCAGTGCTTGCCAAGGAGCATTCGCTTTGCATATTTGATGAGCCGGAGGCTGGAATCGATCTGTGGAGCTTTTCAATGCTCATACAGAAATTCGAGGAAATCCATACTGAGAAAAAGCAGAGCCTCATAGTGATTTCACATCAGGAGAAAATCATAAATATGGCAGACCGCATCATGATAATTGATGGCGGAGAAATCAAGAAAATCGGCACAAAGGACGAGGTGCTGCCTTATCTCAATGGTGTACAGAAATGTCACAAATGTGCAGAGAGACTGGAGGGAAGAGCATAATATGGTAAAGCTTGACAACGTAACAGAGGGCGTATTGGACGTCATAAATGATAATAAATTCAGTCAGACCGGTGCCTTTAATCTGCGTGAAAACGGCACATCAATCTGCCACGGAGACAGCGAGCACATCAAGATAAAGAAAAAGACGGACAAGCCCGGCATTGATATTTATATTGATGGAAAGACGGACGGAGAGGCTGTCTATATCCCTGTAGTGCTCAGCAAATCAGGCATGACAGACCTTGTATACAACGACTTCTATGTGGAGGATGGTGCAGATGTAAGGATTGTGGCAGGCTGCGGAATCCACAACAGTGGCTGCAACGAGAGCAGACACGACGGCATCCACACCTTCCATGTAGGCAAAAATGCGAATGTCCGATATGAGGAAAAGCACTACGGCGAGGGAAACGGAACAGGTGCGAGAGTGCTCAACCCTGTAACAAATATATTTGTGGGTGAGAATTCTGTTTTCACTCTCGATACAGCACAGATCAAGGGTGTTGATTCTACAGTACGTGAGACCAATGTGGAGCTTGGAAAGGACGCAAAGCTCTATGTCACAGAGCGTCTCATGACAGATGGAGAGCAGAAGGCGGAGTCGAACATCGAGGTACAGTTAAATGGAGAGGACAGCTCTGCGCAGATTGTTTCCAGATCCGTAGGAAAAGGAAACTCTGTCCAGACCTTCCATCCGAATGCTATCGGCAACAGCAAATGCCAGGCTCATATCCAGTGTGATTCTATCATCATGGATCATGCAGAGGTCGGTTCAATTCCTGAAATCAGGGCAAAAAATATCGATGCGGCTATCATACATGAGGCAGCAATCGGCAGGATAAACGACGAGCAGCTTCTCAAGCTCCGTACACTCGGACTTACAGAGGAAGAGGCAGAGGAAGTTATCATACAGAATTTCTTAAACTAAATCAGGCGTAAATAGAAACCCCGGAGCATGATATTGATATGCTATCAAAGCATACAATACGCTCCGGGGTTTATATTATGCGAATTATCATTAACTTGCAATCTTGACATAAACAGTAAACAACAGTAAAATAAAATCAAAACAGTAAACAACAGTAAAAGACAGTAAAACAAATTCAAAACAGTAAACAACAGTAAAAATTGGAGGCTGATATGCAAAATCCATTCACGCTTACATTTGGAAGAAGTCCACTGGAGTCGGTAGACCGTCCGGTACAGATTAATGAGATAATTGAGAATTTTACAGCGGATACAATAAATCAGCAGATGTTTATAATTACCGGTGTGCGAGGCTCGGGAAAAACAGTAATGATGACAGAAATTTCGCATAAGCTAAGAGAAAATGATGACTGGGTGGTTATAGAACTCAATCCGGCAACGGACCTGTTGTCTGCAATGCTTTCAAAATTGAATAGTGATAATATATGTGCGGGACTTATAAAATCGGCAAAGCTCGATTTATCATTTTTCGGTTTTGGAGTATCTATAGAGGGGACACAGCCGATTACAGATGCAGAGACAGCTATTATAAAGATTTTGGAAAGGCTTAAAAAGGGAGGTAAGAGACTGCTTATTACGATAGATGAGATGACAAATAGTGAGTACATGAAGGTTTTTGCAGGATCCTTTCAGATATTTGTAAGACAGGAGCTGCCTGTATTTCTATTAGGAACAGGATTGTATGAAAATATAGAGGAGCTTCAGAATGAGAAGAGCCTTACATTTTTGTACAGAGCACCTAAAATCCAGCTCAAACCATTAAATAACGCGGCAATAATCAATAAGTATAAGACTATTTTTAACATATCTCCGGAGAAAGCAGCACAGATGGCGGGACTGACCAAAGGCTATCCTTTTGCATTTCAGGTTTTAGGGTATCTGACGTGGAACAATGATGGTGACTACAATGGCATTTTGGGCGAGTATGAACAGTATCTGAGCGAATTTGTATATGACAAAATCTGGTCGGAGCTTTCTCAGAAGGATCGCATGGTTGCAAAGGGGATTGCAGATATAAAAAGCGGAAAAATAAAAGAAATCAGGGATGCAATTGGGATGGAGACAAACGAATTCAATCCGTACCGTAAGCGCCTTATAAGAAAGGGAATTGTATCGGGAGAGAAACGGGGATATGTGTATTTTACGCTACCGCTTTTTGAGGAATATGTGATTGAAAATTATTAAAATGAGCACAGGTTCAGCAGATTATAATAAGGAGTCAAAATGAAAGCGTATTATCAGCTACCGGGATTGTTTGAATTTTATGAATTATACAAAGAATTTCTCCCACTGTACCGCAAGCATAGGGAATATTTCTATGACTGGTGCGACATAGGCTCAATATACGGTGCACCGGCAGACTGCATATGGGGCGGAGGCCGCGTCGGTTTTGGTGAGCACGATCCGAAGGAAGTGCTTAAGCTGATGCAGGAATATGGGATATCCGCGAGACTTACCTTTAGCAATTCATTGATTACTAAGGAGCATCTTCCTGACAAAAAATGTAACGAACTGTGCAGGATATTTGATATAGGCAGAGATAATGAGCGAAGCAGGGGCTTTGGAAACGGCATAATCATCTACTCAGATATTCTGCTTGATTACATAAAAGAAAACTACCCTGACTTTTATTTTGTATCCTCAACCACAAAGGTTCTGATGGATTTCCTCGAATTTGAAAATGAGCTAAACAGAGAGGAATTCCGCTATGTGGTACCGGATTTCAGGTTGAACAAATCATTTGATAAACTGAAAGCATTATCACAGCATCAAAAGGAAAAAGTAGAATTTTTGTGCAATGAGTGCTGCTGGTTTGGCTGCACGGACAGGAAGAAATGCTACGAGACGGTTAGTCGCAAAAATCTGGGCGAGGATTGCCCGGAGCATTATTGTACTGCACCTGATGCTGGGCAGGGATATCTCTTTTCAAAGGCAATGGAAAATCCCGGATTTATCGGAATAGACGATATAAAAAATATTTACCTGCCAATGGGCTTTAGCAATTTTAAAATAGAGGGCAGGGGGCTTGGAAGTGCCATGATACTGGAATTTCTGCTCTACTATATGACGAAGCCACAGTATCAGATACATGTCAGAGAGCACATTTATCTCGATAATATGCTGGATTTATTTTGAAATATAAAAACTGTACATTAACCACAATAGAAAGCGTGATTTTCAAAAATGAATATTAGAAGAGCACAGGAAAAAGACATACCAAGACTTATAGAATTGTTAGAGCAGGTGCTTCAGATCCATGCCGATATCAGACCGGATATTTTTATTCCGGGGACGACAAAATATACAAATGAAGAGCTTGCAGAAATGATAAAGGACGATACAAAGCCGATATATGTTGCGGCAGATGATGACGATGTATGCATGGGATATGCATTCTGTCAGATAAGACAGCAGCCGTTTTCCAACAATATGGTGCCGTTTACATCACTTTTCATAGATGATCTGTGTGTAGATGCAAAGACCAGAGGAGCGCATATCGGAGAGCAGCTTTTTGAACATGTAAAGAATGAGGCAAAGCATCTCGGCTGCTACGAGGTCACTCTCAATGTATGGAGCGGAAACACATCTGCTGAGAAATTTTATGAGAAGATGGGGCTTAAGACAAAGGAACGCCAGATGGAGTATATTTTATAGGAGAAAGGCGGAAAAATGCCAGACATTATCATAGTAGAGGATAACAAAGAAATAGGCACATTGCTATGTGATTTCTTAAGAAGAGAAAACTACACAGTAAGCCTTGCAGATACAGGGGAAAAGGCGTTATCAATATTTGAGCAGTACGGAGCAAAGCTTTTGGTGCTTGATATCGGTTTGCCCGGACTTGATGGTTTTTCGGTCTGCTCGAGGATACGAGAGACCTCTAACACACACATACTTATCGCAAGTGCCAAAACCGATAAGGAAAGCACGCTTAAAGGCTTGCAGATTGGAGCGGACGATTATATCAGCAAACCGTTTGATGTGGATATATTGATCGCAAAGATAAATGGTATATTCAAACGCAAATATGCTCGCGAGGAGATCATATGCAATAACGTCAAATTAAATACGGTAACGCAGACACTGACCGTTGAAGGGAAAGCGGTAAGCGTCACGGAAAAGGAATTTCAGTTATTGAGGCTTCTGGTGGAGAATAAGGGCATTACCCTTAAAAAAGATTATCTGTTTAACAGTGTATGGGGGAGCGACAGCGAATCCGAGCCGCAGACTCTGACAGTACATATAAAGTGGCTGCGCGAGAAAACGGAAAAAGATCCAAAGAAACCGGAGCACATCATAACAGTGTGGGGAACAGGATACAGATATGAATAAATACAGAAAATTTGCCGGGATATTTCTTGGTATAGAGCTGATACTGATCGCAATATCAAATGTGCTCTTTTTTATTATGGCACATATCAATGAGCCGGGAATAAGTAGAACTCAGGAAACAACAGGCACAATATACAAAGTAATCTATACACAGACAGACCACAAAACATTGATCCTTATGAATGTTGGTATGGGAATCATGTTTTTACTGTCTGTTTTTTTAGTGATGTACATAGGAAAAAAGATATTAAAGCCTTTTCATAGGATGATGTCACTTACGGAGGAGCTGGCAAAGGGAAATCTATCTGTCCCTATCAAGGCAGAAAAGAGCAAATTCTTTGGCAGATTTTTGTGGGGAATGGATATGCTGCGCGATAATTTAGAAAGCAGCAGGGAAAAGGAGCTTGAGCTTCAAAAAGAAAAAAAGACGCTCATACTTTCATTGGCACATGACCTTAAAACTTCGCTTTCAGCGATTCGGTTGTACAACAAAGCATTATCTGAAAATCTCTATGATACACCGGAAAAAAGAGCACAGGTATATGCAGGAATTGACAAAAACGTAACAGAGATGGAGGGATATGTAACCGAGATTATGGCTGCATCGAGGGAGGAATTTTTAAACCTTACGGTAGAAATGGGCGAGGTCTATCTGTCATCTGTGATGGAATATATAAATGCATATTATACGGACAAACTTTCAAATCTGCATACTGCATTTGAGGTTGAAAGCTACTTGGACTGTCTGCTGTGTGGAGACAGCAGCAGGCTAATCGAGGTATTGCAGAATATTATGGAAAATGCCTTAAAATACGGTGATGGAAAATATATCACGATTTCATTTTCCACGGAGGAGGACTGCTGGCTTATCACGGTAAAAAACAGCGGCTGCACATTAAAGGAAGATGAACTTCCTCATCTTTTTGACTCATTTTACCGCGGAAGCAACGTGGGAAATGCGAAAGGCTCAGGGCTTGGACTTTACATATGCAGACAGCTTATGCACATGATGGACGGAGAGATATTTGCAGAAATAAAGGAGGATGAATTTCTTGCCTCAGTAGTAATCCATAAAGTATAAAATGCATTTAAGGATTATTTAATAATTTCCCATGTAATATGAATACAACGTAACAATACATATTACAGAGAGGAGAAAATATGTTTTTTCGAATATTGAAAAAAGATATGAAAAGAAAAAAGACAATGAACATAATCCTGTTTGCCTTTATACTTCTGGCAACGATGTTTGTGTCGAGCGGTCTTAGCAATGTGGCAGCAGTCATGAACGGCACCGATTATTTTCTAAAAAAAAGCAGGCGTCGGGGATTATGTTGTTATCATGATGGGAACGGACACGGATGATCCGATAAGGGATGTTTTAAAGAAGCAGGAGGATGTAAAGGAGTACAGGAAAGAAAACGTAGTGTTCGGAAATAAATCGGATCTGACTGACACGAAGGGAAAAGCACTGGAAGCAAGAAATGCGACCGTGTACCAGGCTATAGAGGACAGCAGGCTGAAATTCTTCGACAGCAAAAATGAAAAGATAACATCAATCGAGCCGGGACACGCATATGCGACAGGAGATTTCATGCAAAAAAATGATCTACAGCCCGGGGACAAGATCGCGATAACATATGGCAATGTAAAGCTATCCGTAATACTTGATGGGGAGGCAAAGGATGCACTGCTCGGTTCAAGTATGATGGGGAACAACCGGTTTTTACTCAGTAAGAAGGACGAAGGAAAGCTGGCAGAGGATACAGCAGAAGGTGTACAGCAGGGAAAAATATATTATATAGATCTGAAAAGTGGTGCGGATGAATCAAAACTTGCATCGGCGGTATCGGGAGAAGAGGGCGTGACATTTTCCGGTACTCATTCCATGATAAAAATGTGCTATCTGATCGATATGATAGTCGCATTTCTGATGCTGGTCTTAAGCGTATGCATGATGCTCGTTTCGTTTATCGTGCTTAAATTTTCCATCACATTTACGATATCAGGGGAGTTCCGTGAGATCGGAGTGCTAAAAGCGATAGGAATAAAAAGCACAAATATACGAGGACTTTATATGGCAAAATATCTGCTTCTTGCGGTAGCAGGAGCCATAGGCGGATTTATATGCAGCATACCGTTTTCAAATATGATGCTTGAGTCGGTAAGCCGCAATATGGTGCTTGGAGGCGGAAACAGCTATTATGCTTTGGAGTTTGCAGGCGCATTTATCGTTGTGGCAGCGATACTGCTTTTTGCATTCAGATGTACAAAGCTTGTTAAAAAATTATCACCTATCGATGCTATACGCTCAGGACAGACAGGGGAGCGTTATAACAGAAAATCACCACTTCGTCTGGGAAAAAGCCGTGGCAGCACAAGCAGCTTTTTGGCCATAAATGATGTACTTAGCGCGCCAAGACGCTATGCAACGATAATCATAACGTTTTTTATATGCACAGTACTTGTGCTTTTGCTTGTAAACACAACGTCTACGATGAGAAGCGACACACTTGTCACGACATTAGCCTCGCGCAGCGACCTTTATTATACGGATCTGACTGAGATGATGGGCAGTATGACCGCAGATGGACGGCAGAGAGTGGAAAACTATTTAAGTGACACGGAAAAACTTCTGGCAGAAAACGATATGCCTGCAAAGGTAATCTCAGAGGTGCAGTATAAATATGGTGTGAGTGCCGGTGGAAAGGATTATTCGATCGTATGCTTACAGGGCATTCATACAAAAGCCTCGGATTATGAGTATATCGAAGGGCTTGTTCCGCAAAATGCAAATGAGATTGCGATAACGCCGACGATCGCTAAAATGACCGGAGCAAAGATCGGAGATACGGTAACGATAGATTACGGAACCGAGAAGAGGGAATGTATCATTGTGGCATATTTCCAGAGCATGAACCAGCTTGGTGCGGTAATAAGACTTCACGAGGATGCACCGACTGACTTTGCTCATATTGCAAGTATGGCAGCATATCAGATTAATTTTACCGATGATCCGGCTGCGTCTGAAATTGAAAATCGAAAAGAAAAGATAAAGAAGTTGTTTGACAATGAGGATGTGATGAATGCTGCAGAATACTGTGACGATAGCATGAATTGCGCATCTGCAATGGAGGCTGTGCAGTATCTGTTCCTCGGTATCACTCTGATAGTGGTAGTTCTTATCTGTGTTCTGATGGAAAGATCTTTTATCAGCGATGAAAAGAGCCAGATCGCGATACTAAAAGCGACAGGCTTTTCAGATAAACGGATAATCAGATGGCACACCGCACGATTCGGGTTTGTAACGCTTATAGCGGTTCTGCTTGCAGCGATATGCTCAGTTCCGGTAACACATCTGGTTGATGGTCCAATCTATAGTATGCTTGGAGTCTCGAAAATATCCTATGTCATAGATCCGTGGAAAATATTTATGATCTATCCGGGCATCGTCTTTTTGATGACGCTTGCGGCATCGGGACTTACGGCACTTCATATCAGAGGAATAAAGAGCAGTGATATCTCAAATATCGAGTAACTTGCAAAAGATATATGAAAAGTGTTTTAGAAATTTCAGAAATAAATATTAGTCATTATTGGGCATGAATGTGAAAAAGGAGAAAGAAAGCATGGCAGCATTACTTAGCGCAAAAGATCTTTGCAAAACTTATGTCATAGATAAAAGACAGAATAACGTACTTAAAAATGTAAATTTAGAGGTAAACGAGGGCGAGATGATCGCCATTATGGGACCGTCAGGATCAGGCAAATCAACACTTTTGTATGCGATATCCGGTATGGATCGTGTGACGAGCGGACAGGTCATTTTTGATGGAAAAGATATAACCGAACTTAGAGAAAAAGAGCTTGCCAAACTGCGTCTTGATGAGATGGGATTTATCTTCCAGCAGATGTATATGATGAAGAATCTAACGATACTAGACAACATCATACTCCCTGCGGCAGAGAGTAAAAAGACAAAGGAGAGCAACAAGGAAAAGCAGATGCGTGGAGAGGCACTTATGCGAAAACTTGGCATCATAGAGGTGGCGGACAACGATATAAACGAGGTTTCCGGCGGACAGCTTCAGCGCGCCTGCATCTGCCGCAGTATGATGAACTCTCCGAAACTTCTCTTTGCGGATGAACCGACCGGAGCATTAAACCGCACTTCCTCAAATGAAGTTATGGATGAACTTGTAAAACTTAATAAAGAGGGAACAACGATCGTTATGGTGACACATGACGCAAAGGTGGCATCGCGGTGCAGCAGGGTACTTTTTATTGTTGATGGAAATATAAAAGGCGAGTACAAGGAACTTTCAAATGAGACAGATCCAAACCGACGGGAGAGAGGATTGAATAACTGGCTGATGGATCAGGGCTGGTAGGACGCATGATAAAGGGATGAGAATGAAATTATAAGACTTATCGTACAAATAGTAAAATGCCGACTAATCTAAAATCAGACTTTAGATTAGTTGGTGTTTTTGATTGCTTACACATCTAATAACAACTATAATAATGTTATCAATCGAATTTATATAATGCGAGGTGATTTTATGTTATTAATGTGCAAAAACACACCGGTTTACGATATAGATAATGAAAAAATACTAAATACAAATCTGCTGCCCGGACTTATGAAGCAAAAAGGTGCAAACAATCATACTTTTACAAAATGGATGAAGTATCGCTATTCATCCGGCACAAACACTATGGCGCGCAAATTAAAGGGAATCACATTCGGACAGGGAGCTCGCATGCGCATTAACCGCGAAACCAGAGCTTTTAGCTTCAGCGATTGTTATTGGATAAAAGCCACGGATGATCCTATACGCTTTGAGGAGATAAGTCCCTATTACAAGCCTTTCTGGGACGGAAATGAAGCATTTGCAGGACAGGCTGCTCCGACGCTTTATGTGGGAGGTGCGCTGTCAAAGGAGTGGAAACAGGATGGAAAACTCTACAAGTATGGCGATATTTCTGTGGAACTGCAATGTATTGAGCTTTGCAGGAAATGTGGTATTTCCGTAGAAAACGCAGATGAGACAGACGGCGGAATCGCAATTTATAATATCACTTCACCAATGCTGATGCTTGAGCAGGCTGATCAGTCAGGAAGACTTGATCCAGATGATTTTGATGAGCAGACGATAATTGAGCTGTTTGGAAAAGCCGGAGCACAGATGCTCATCATAGATGCGGTAATTGGAAACGGCGACAGGCATGCCGGTAATTTCGGATGGCTTAGAAATACGGATACAGGAGAGTATGTGAGTATGGCTCCGTTATATGATTTCGATCATGCACTGGACAGCACATTAGAGTCAGACCGACTTTTGACGGATGCGGTTAAGTTTTGCATGCCGTATAAGGATGAAATCAGGCGAATTGCAGGTGTAGCCACAGAAGCGGAAAATGAGGTATTTAAGAAAAGAGCGCAGAGTATCTTGAAGTTGATAGAGTAGAATAAAAGGCTTATGATATGAAAGCCAGGATACTATTATGCCACATTAATGTCCTCCCGTTACCTGCATATACATGAAACTATGACAAGTCTTGCAGGATTTGAGTTATTAGGAAAGTATAAATCGGTATATGATAAGGTTACACTGACAAATCAGACCGAAATTCAAACATAGCACAAGCAATTCAGGAGTCATGACCTGAGTTGTGGTCCGTGCATCCGAGTGAGGTGGCAATTTAATAGATTCTATTAAGAAAGTAGGATTAAATTAGTATAATGTTCAATAGCCATAGGTTGATAGCATAGTAGGAAGGACTTGGGGAGCTGTAATCTCTAAAACTTCAAAAACAGCACCCAAATCCAGCCCAAAAGCCAGGAAAAACCCGAGAAAAAGTAGCTGAAACTGCAGAAATCTCAAAAACAGCACCCCAAACCCAGCCCAAAAGCCAGGGAAAACCTGAGAAAAAGTAGCTGAAACTGCAGAAATCCCAAAAACAGCACCCCAAACCCAGCAAAATGTCCGGAAAAGACCAGGCAAAAAGTAGCTGAAACTGCAGAAATCTCAAAAACAGCACCCTAAACCCAGCAAAATGTCCGGAAAAGACCAGGCAAAAAGTAGCTGAAATCAGTAAAAAACCCATAACAGCTCAAAAATAAAGCCTGTTTTTTATATTTACATCGTGCTTTCAAACAAATTGAGACCATAATCTCTGCTTTTGAAGAAAAATGGGAAAAGGAATTGTAGAGCAGTTAAGTCTCTATTTACAAAATGAATTTCCTGCAATTTCTGATTTGTACTATGGAGACATCATGTGGAAACAGTAAAAGATGCTTATGATTTCGGTTTTGTATCACTTTCTGTAGGATATGATGAGGAAGGGTTGGAAGATGCATTAGAGCAGAATATTACATGCTTCTTGTTAGAGCATGGATTAGGATTTGCCTTTATAGTAAGACAGAAAGAGATTATCGTCGCTGTTAAAACAAGAAAAATAGATTTGCTTTTTTATCATATTAAGCTTTGCTGTTTGTAGTTGATGGCCATTTAAACATACAATTTATTTTAAAATGCATGTTGACAAACACAAAAAGGAGTGATAAACTTTAAACAAATTTAGCAAGATAAAGCATTAAATCGTTAAAGAAATTTAAACAGTATAAAAGTTTGCACAATTAAATAAATTGTAAACCGTTGAAGCGGAGATAACGGCAATGATGCCCTTACAGAGAGCCTGTGGTGCTGAGAATCAGGTGTGAAACAAGTTGTCAAATGGACCGCTGAGGGCGCAGTCAAATGGATTTATCATTCATCCAGATATCCAGAGTATTCTGCGACGTGAGGGCATACGTCATTTGCCCGGGATATGTTGGTATCCTGCCAAGCGCACGAGCTTTATCGTGAATTCAAGGTGGCACCGCGGATAGTTAAGATTATTCGTCCTTGACAGAAGTAATATTCTGTCAAGGACTTTTTTAGTGAACAAAGAGGTCCAATGGAGTTTGCAAGTCTGCATGCTCGTATGCAAGCTTGCAAATGAACATTGGACTGCACAACATAAAGCGAGAATTGTAGCAGCGTAAGCAGCGGAGAAGCCTCGAAGAGGCGAATTTGAGCTGTATGTTGGGCATTTGTTCACGGTTGAACACTGGACAGTACAACATAAAGCGAGAATTGTAGCAGCGTAAGCTGCACAGAAGCCTTGAAAAGGCGAATTCGAGCTGTATGTTGGGCATTTGTTCACGGTTAAACATTGGACACTTATTCACTACCACACAAAATTTGGAGGTAAGCATATGAAAATTTCACCTACACTGACCGAAGTTAAAGAAATAGCAAAAACCGGGAAGTATGACATTCTCCCTGTAAGCTGTGAGATATTATCAGATTTTATCACACCTATAGAGGCTATGAGGATTCTGCAGAATGTTTCAACACATTGTTATCTGCTTGAATCAGCACAGGCCAATGAAGCATGGGGAAGATATACATTTTTGGGATATGATCCAAAGCTTGAGATTAACTGCATAGATGGTCATATGAAGCTTGGAAAGCTTTCGGTGGAGACGGAAAATCCTTCAGAGTACATCAGACAGATTCTTTCAGAGTACAAGAGTCCGAAATTTGATTATCTGCCTTCGTTTACAGGTGGCCTTGTAGGTTATTTTTCGTATGATTATCTGGGCTACAAGGAGAAAAGCATCAGAGGAAAAGCAAAGGATACAGAGGATTTCAAGGATGTTGATCTGATGCTTTTTGATAAGGTAATAGCATTTGACAATCTGTGCCAGAAGATAATACTAATCGCAAATATGTCACTTGATGCTCCGGAAACAGGCTACAATAAAGCGATTGTTGAGCTAAAGCAGCTTAGGGAGCTTCTGATGCACGGAGAGAAAAAACAGAATATGGGTGGCAAGCTGCTGGGTGAGGTCACACCGCTTTTTGACAAGGAGCAGTATTGTGAGATGGTCGAGAAGGCAAAGCACCATATCAAAGAGGGGGATATTTTTCAGATAGTTTTATCCAACAGATTGAGCGCACCGTTTGAGGGAAGCCTTTTTGATACCTACCGCGTGCTTCGAACGATAAATCCTTCGCCGTACATGTTTTATTTTTCGGGAACCGATGTGGAGGTTGCGGGAGCATCTCCGGAGACACTTGTGAAGCTTGAAAATGGAGTGCTTCACACATTCCCGCTGGCAGGCACGAGGTCGAGAGGTGCCACAGTAGAGGAGGACAAAAAGCTTGAGGAAGGGCTGCTTAAGGATGAAAAAGAGCTCGCAGAGCACAATATGCTTGTGGACCTTGGAAGAAATGACCTCGGAAAGGTAAGTAAATTCGGAACTGTAAAAGTTGAAAAGCTTCATTCCATAGAGCGATATTCACATGTGATGCATATAGGCTCGACAGTGCGTGGAGAGATAAGAGAAGAGTATGACGCACTCGATGCAATTGAGGCCGTGCTCCCGGCAGGAACACTTTCAGGAGCGCCAAAAATCAGAGCGTGCCAGCTTATCGGAGAGCTTGAGGACAACAAGCGAGGCATTTACGGTGGTGCGATTGGATATATAGATTTTACAGGAAACATGGACACATGTATTGCAATCCGTATTGCCTACAAGAAAAACGGCAAGGTTTTCGTGAGAAGCGGAGCGGGAATCGTTGCGGATTCAGATCCTGAGAAGGAATTTCAGGAGTGCATAAACAAGGCAAAGGCTTCTCTTAAGGCACTGGAAGTCTCACAGGAGGTGGAAGAATGATTTTACTGATTGATAACTACGACAGCTTTTCTTACAATCTGTATCAGCTAATCGGCGAGATAGAGCCTGATATCAGAGTAATCAGAAATGATGAGATGACAGTTGAAGAGATTAGGGCTTTAAAGCCTGACCGCATCATATTATCACCGGGACCGGGAAGGCCTGAGGATGCGGGCGTGATAATAGCTGTGGCAAAGGAGCTTGGAAAGGAAATCCCAATCCTTGGCGTGTGCCTCGGCCATCAGGCGATATGCGCAGCATACGGTGCGACAGTCACATATGCAAAGGAGCTCATGCACGGAAAGCAATCGGATGCATCGTTTGACACAGAAAGCCTTTTATTCAAGGGTTGCCCGAAAAAAGCAAAGGTAGCACGTTACCATTCACTGGCTGCAGATGCGGACACGATGCCTGATTGCATAAAGATTACAGCCACTACAGATGATGGTGAGATCATGGCTGTTGAGCACAGGGAATATCCGATATACGGTGTGCAGTTTCACCCGGAGTCAATCATGACACCGGACGGAAAGCAGATGCTTAGTAATTTTATCAAAGCTTAATTGAAAATTGCAGCGTTTAATGAATTTATATATTAGTTGTTGAATTGAAAACAAATAGCAGAACAAAATCATAAACAAAATTATAAACGAAATATCATCGGAATACAGGAGGACATAATCATGATCAAAGAAGCCATAGTAAAAATCGTAAACAAAGAAGACCTCACATATGACGAGGCATATGCAGTGATGAATGAGATCATGGGCGGTGAGACAACACAAACCCAGAATGCAGCTTTTCTTGCAGCTCTTTCAACAAAGAGCGCAAAGGCTGAGACAACAGACGAAATCGCAGGCTGTGCAGCAGCCATGAGAGAGCATGCCATACAGGTGAAAACAGGTATGGATGTGTTCGAAATCGTAGGAACAGGCGGAGACAATGCACAGAGCTTCAACATTTCAACAACCTCTGCACTTGTTGCGGCAGCAGGCGGCATGAAGGTGGCAAAGCACGGAAACAGGGCAGCCTCTTCATTATGCGGTACAGCAGACTGTCTTGAGGCGCTCGGTGTCAACATAGACCAGAGCCCTGAGAAATGTGTAGAGCTTTTAAATAAAGTCGGCATGTGCTTCTTCTTTGCACAGAAATATCACACATCAATGAAATATGTCGGACCTATCAGAAAAGAGCTTGGTTTTAGAACAGTATTCAATATTTTAGGACCGCTCACAAATCCGGGTTCACCGGTCATGCAGCTTCTCGGAGTGTATGATGAGTACCTTGTAGAGCCGCTTGCACAGGTGCTTGTAAGCCTCGGAGTAAAGCGCGGAATGGTCGTATATGGCATGGATAAGCTCGATGAGATTTCCATGAGTGCACCGACCAAGATATGCGAGATAAAGGACGGATGGTTCAGAACCACAGTAATCTCACCGGAGGATTTCGGTTTTGAGCGCTGTACAAAGGAGGATTTAAAAGGCGGTACACCTGAGGAAAATGCGAAAATTGTACGTGATATCTTAGGCGGACAGAAGGGGCACAAGAGAAATGCAGTACTCATGAACGCAGGCGCATCACTTTATATAGGAGGAAAGGCCGACAGCATGAAAGAGGGTATCGAGCTTGCAGCAGAAATCATTGATTCAGGAAAAGCACTTGAAACACTCGATAAGCTCATCGAGGTAAGCAACAGTTAAGCACACAAAACAGGAAAGGAAAAGCGATGAATATTTTAGACCAGCTAGCAGAATATTCAAGGCTTCGTGTGGCAGAGGACAAGAAAAAAATAAGCCTTGAGGAAATGAAAAATATCGCGATTCAGACGAAAAACGAAAAGCTTTGTGATTTTGCATTTGAAAAAGCACTCAAAAAGGATGGCTTGAGCTTCATATGCGAGTGCAAGAAGGCTTCGCCGTCAAAGGGGCTTATAGAGCCGGATTTCAGATATCTTGAAATCGCAATGGAATACGAGGCGGCAGGTGCGGATTGCATCTCGGTACTGACAGAGCCGAAGTGGTTTTTAGGCTCGGATGAGTATCTTAAGGAGATTGCAAAAACGGTTTCGATTCCGTGCATCCGAAAAGATTTTACGGTTGATGAATATCAGATATATCAGGCAAAGACACTCGGTGCCGCTGCGGTGCTTTTAATCTGCTCCATACTGTCAGAGGTGCAGCTTGGTGAATACATAAAAATCTGTGACAGTCTTGGCATAAGCGCTCTTGTGGAGATTCACGATGAAAAAGAGGCAGGGATGGCGGTAAGAGCCGGTGCCAGAATAATAGGTGTCAACAACCGCAATCTGAAGGATTTTACAGTTGATACAGCTAACAGCAAAAAGCTTCGTGACCTGATTCCCGATGACATCATATTTGTATCGGAAAGCGGTGTAAAGAGCACAGACGATATCAGGGCAATACGTGAAATCGGAGCTGACGCAGTGCTTATCGGAGAGACGCTGATGAGAGCGGACGACAAAAAGAAAAAACTCGATGAATTGCGATTAAGCTAATAGAGATATATAAGTATCTTCATGGTTTTAAGAATATCTGTAACTATTCAGTACAGAAAACAAAATATTTACAAATATACATCAGAAGGGAAAACATCATGACAAATCCAAACGGAAGATTTGGTATTCACGGAGGACAGTACATTCCTGAAACCCTCATGAATGCCGTTAAAGAATTAGAAGAAGCATACAATTATTACAAAAACGATCCTGAATTTAACAGAGAGCTCACAGAGCTTCTCAACGATTATGCAGGAAGACCATCGAGACTGTACTACGCCCAAAAGATGACAAAGGATCTCGGTGGAGCAAAAATATACCTTAAAAGAGAGGATTTAAACCATACAGGAGCCCACAAGATCAACAACGTATTAGGTCAGGCACTTCTTGCAAAGAAAATGGGCAAAACCCGCTTGATAGCTGAGACCGGAGCCGGTCAGCACGGCGTGGCAACAGCAACGGCCGCAGCCCTTATGGGTATGGAATGTGTTGTATTCATGGGCGAGGAGGACACAAAGCGTCAGGCGCTCAATGTATACCGCATGCGTCTGCTCGGAGCAGAGGTTATCCCGGTTACATCAGGCACAGCCACATTAAAGGATGCTGTATCGGAGGCAATGAGAGAGTGGACCAAGAGAATTTCGGACACACATTACTGCCTGGGCTCAGTTATGGGACCACATCCGTTCCCTACCATCGTAAGAGATTTCCAGGCGGTCATCTCAAAGGAAATCAAGGATCAGATGCTTGAAAAGGAGCACAGACTGCCTGATGCGGTTATCGCATGTGTGGGCGGCGGCTCAAATGCCATCGGAAGCTTTTACAACTTCATAGAGGATGAGGGCGTAGAGCTCGTCGGCTGCGAGGCAGCAGGAAGAGGAATAGATACCTTTGAGACTGCAGCTACAGTAAATACAGGCCGTCTTGGTATTTTCCACGGCATGAAGTCATATTTCTGTCAGGACAAATACGGACAGATTGCTCCGGTTTATTCAATTTCTGCAGGACTTGACTATCCGGGAGTCGGACCGGAGCACGCATATCTGCACGATATCGGAAGAGCGCAGTATGTACCTGTAACAGATGATGAAGCGGTAAATGCTTTTGAATACCTCGCAAAGACAGAGGGAATCATCCCTGCAATCGAGTCCTCACATGCAGTGGCATATGCCATGAAGCTGGCGCCTACAATGGACAAGGACAAGATAATCGTTGTTACTGTTTCAGGCAGAGGCGACAAGGACTGCGCGGCAATAGCAAGATACAGAGGGGAGAATATTTATGAGTAAGATAAGAAGTGCGTTTGAAAACGGCAAGGCATTTATACCATTTATCACATGCGGTGATCCAAATTTAGAGACAACCGCAAAAATCGTAAGAGAAGCAGTTGCAAACGGAGCAGACCTTATAGAGCTTGGGATTCCATTCTCTGATCCTACAGCAGAGGGACCTGTAATCCAGGGCGCCAACATAAAGGCACTTGCAGCCGGAGTCACCACTGACAAGGTTTTTGACCTTGTGAGAGATTTGAGAAAAGATGTCACAATCCCTATGGTTTTCATGACATATGCAAATGTGGTTTACTCATACGGTGCAGAAAAGTTTATCAGTACATGTAAGGAAATAGGCATTGACGGACTCATTCTGCCGGATATCCCATATGAGGAAAAGGAAGAGTTTTTACCACTCTGCGAGAAATATGATGTGGACCTTATTTCATTTATCGCACCTACATCAAAGGATCGCATTGCGATGATAGCAAAGGAGGCAACCGGCTTCATCTATGTGATTTCAAGCCTCGGAGTTACCGGTACAAGAAGCGAGATTAAGACAGATCTGGCTTCAATAGTCAAGGTAATCAGAGAAAACACAGATGTGCCATGTGCTATCGGTTTTGGCATTTCAACACCCAAGCAGGCAAAGAAGATGGCAGATATCTCGGATGGTGCCATTGTGGGCTCTGCCATCATCAAGATAATCGATGAGTATGGTGAGGCTTCACCAAAGTATGTCGGTGAGTATGTTAAAGCAATGAAGGATGCGCTGTAATTTGTATTGGACGCTTGACAAAATTATTGGTTAATTCATAATAAAGTAAAAAGATGCAGATTTGCAAATATGATGAGAATTAACGTGGAGATACAATAATGCAGGAAAATGAGAAAGACAAAAGATTAGAAAAACAGCTTGATTTCATCAGAGAAATCGACAAGGAAAAGGAGATATTCCGCCAGACTTATTTAGCTGATGCAAGCCGCAAGGAAAATGATGCGGAGCATGCCTGGCATATGGCTATCATGACCATGCTCTTGAGCGAGTATGCCAATGAGAAGATAGACGTGCTAAAGACAGTAGGAATGCTTTTGATACACGACATAGTAGAGATTGACGCAGGAGACACATATGCCTATGATGAGGCAGGCAAGGCCACACAGCATGAGCGTGAGCAGAAGGCTGCGGAGCGTATATACGGACTCTTGCCAAAGGAACAGGGCGAGCCGCTTTTAGAGCTGTGGGAGGAATTTGAGGCGCAGCAGACGCCGGAAGCCAGATTTGCCCGCACCATGGACAATATCCAGCCTATGCTCCTAAACGATGCGTCGGGCGGGCGTTCATGGCGTGAGCACAGTGTAAAGCTGTCACAGATACTTGGCAGAAATAAGCGCACAGCACTTGGCTCAGAGAAAATCTGGGATTATGCGTTTAACAATATACTGAAAAAGCATGTGGAGAGCGGAAATATCATAGATGATGAGGGCATCTTCTAAGTGGAAGCTGGCGTGAGTGCGGAAGTTAGCGTGAGCGGGGAAGATGGCGTGAGTGCAAAAGCCCGCGAGCGTAATGGGCGGTAATAATGATTTACTGAAAAATCCCGTAGAATTCTATTGTAGGCAGTCGTTTTGTATGATATACTTTACTGGATTAAATCGGTGAACTATAAATGAAATGTAATTATTCAAGGTGGCTCGAATTGTTACATGACAATTATATTGAGCTTCATCGAAATCCACAGAATAAAAAACACGGAGGAATCAAAATGAATATTGTATGCTTAGACCTTGAGGGAGTATTGGTACCTGAAATCTGGATTGCATTTGCAAAGGAGACAGGCATTCCTGAGCTTGAAAAGACAACAAGAGATGAGCCTGATTATGATAAGCTCATGAACTATAGAATAAATATTTTAAAGGAGCACGGACTCGGATTAAAAGAAATCCAGGAGACAATCGCAAAGATAGATCCAATGCCTGGCGCAAAGGAATTCTTGGATGAGCTTCGTTCAATCACACAGGTAATCATCATCAGTGATACATTTTCACAGTTTGCAGGCCCGCTCATGAAGAAGCTCGGCTGGCCGACAATCTTTTGTAACGAGCTTGAGGTTGCTGAAGATGGCGAGATTACAGGCTTTAGAATGAGATGTGAGCAGTCAAAGCTTACAACTGTAAAGGCACTGCAGTCTATCGGATACGATACCATAGCAAGCGGTGACAGCCACAACGATTTAGGCATGATACAGGCCAGCAAGGCAGGTTTCCTTTTCAGAAGCACAGATGCCATCAAGAAGGACTACCCTGAGCTTCCTGCATATGAGACATATGATGAGCTGCTTGCAGCGATTAAAGCAGCATTATAATCATAAATATAGTTGATAAACAGCTTCCCACATGATATTTTAGAGTGGACACATCCACCTGTACATGTGGGAAGTTTCTATATATTTATGGCATGCGAAATCATATGAAAGAAGGTAGAGTGCAGATGTATACGGTAACACACATATATGAGGCAGATTTTGGCTGTGAGGAAAGAGCAGACGGCGCAAAAGCAAAATGCGTGGTTTATCTCGAGGACGAAAACGGCAGACAGCGTCATGTAGAGGTTGAGGATGAATGGCTTACGGCAAATGGGATAGAAGAGGGAAGCAGCTGGAAAGAAAATATCACAGATGAAGCCTGAATCATAAACTATGAGATTAATTATGTGATTAGAGTATGTGAATAAATTTTGTTTTTAGATGCACATTGTGTATTGACATCAGTGCAAAAGGTGCTATAATAAAATCAACATATGAACAATCATTCATATGTTCAATAAAAAACGTACAGTAAAACAAATAATTAATGAAAATAAGGAGAACACCACTATGAAGAAGACTTACAAAATCGATGTAGACTGCGCTAACTGCGCCAACAAGATGGAGGATGCCGCAAAGAATACAGCAGGTGTAAAGGATGCTACAGTCAATTTCATGACACTCAAGATGAGCGTTGAGTTTGAAGAGGGACAGGATGCAAAGGCGGTTATGCAGGAGGTTCTTAAGAACTGTAAAAAGGTAGAGGACGACTGCGAGATTTTCTTATAAATTGCCGGGCGCAGGAATGACAAATGATATTTTTTCAATGCCTGCGCTATAGTAAGGGTGATTATCAAGAGATTATAATGAATGGAGCTATGGCGTATGAATAAAAAGCAGAAAAAAGTACTTGCGCGTATCATAATCGCAGCGGTACTCATGATTATATTACATTTCATACCGGTTAAGGGAATTATCAGGTTCCTGCTTTACATGGTGCCTTATCTGGTCATAGGATACGATATCCTGAAAAAAGCATTTAAGGGAATCAAAAACAAGCAGGTATTTGATGAAAACTTCCTGATGGCGGTTGCCACTGTAGGTGCGATAGCGGTTGCGCTCTATGAGAATGGTGACTATACAGAGGCTATAGCCGTTATGCTTTTCTACCAGATAGGAGAGCTGTTTCAGAGCTATGCAGTCGGAAAGAGCCGTAAGAATATCAGTGAGCTCATGGACATCAGACCCGATTATGCCAATATCGAGGTGGACGGAAAGCTCACCCAGGTTGATCCTGATGAGGTTGCTATCGGCTCGGTAATCGTGGTACAGCCCGGAGAAAAGGTTCCTATCGACGGTGTGATAGTTGAGGGCTCATCTACATTAAACACCAGTGCGCTTACAGGTGAGAGCGTGCCGAGGGATGCAAAATGCGGTGATGAGATAATCAGCGGATGCATCAATATGTCCGGTGTTTTAAAGATTAAAACGACAAAAGAGTTTGGCGAATCAACGGTTTCAAAGATACTTGACCTCGTTGAAAATTCAAGCTCAAAGAAATCAAAATCAGAAAACTTCATATCAAAATTTGCCAAGTATTACACTCCGGCAGTCTGCTACAGTGCACTTGCACTTGCGATACTGCCACCGCTTGTCAGAATACTTTTCATGTCAGCCGCACCACAGTGGGGCAGCTGGATATACAGGGCACTTACCTTCCTTGTAATAAGCTGTCCGTGCGCGCTGGTCATCAGTATTCCGCTCAGCTTTTTTGCAGGAATCGGAGGCGCCAGCCGCGAGGGCGTTCTTGTAAAGGGCTCAAACTATCTTGAGACCTTATCACAGACCAGATACGTTGTATTTGACAAGACCGGCACCATGACAGAGGGCGTTTTCGAGGTGGCAGGAGTCTACGACAATACGCTCGATAGAGAAAAGGTGCTCGAGTACGCAGCACTCGCAGAGAGCAGCTCATCGCATCCAATCAGCAGGAGCTTACAGAAGGCGTATGGAAAGGAAATCGACAGAACCCGCGTGACAGACGTTGAGGAAATCAGCGGTCACGGAATCACCGCAAAGGTAGATGGCGTATCTGTAGCGGCAGGAAACTACAAGCTTATGAAAAAGCTGGGCTTAAGCTATAGTGAAACTGACAAGGTCGGCACCATAGTCCATATCGCGATAGACGGCAGATATGAGGGCTATATCCTTATCTCAGATAAGATAAAGCCAACCTCAGCGGCAGCAATAAAAGCATTGAAAAAAGCCGGAATAAAAGGTACAATAATGCTTACAGGCGATTCAAGGACAGTAGCCGACTCAGTAGCAGCAGAGCTGGGAATTGATGAAGTATACAGTGAGCTTTTACCGGGTGATAAAGTAACAAAGGTAGAAGAACTGCTTGCAAGAAAGGGCAGTAAAGAAAAGCTCGCCTTCGTCGGAGACGGAATCAACGATGCACCGGTGCTCTCAAGAGCAGATATCGGAATTGCAATGGGCGCTATGGGCTCAGATGCGGCAATCGAAGCCGCAGATATCGTCCTCATGGATGATGACCCGCTAAAGATAGCAAAAGCAATAAAAATATCGCGCAAATGCCTGCGAATAGTATATGAAAACACATACTTCGCAATAGGCATCAAGCTGATCTGCCTCGTGCTCGGAGCAGTCGGAATAGCCAATATGTGGCTCGCAATATTTGCAGACGTAGGAGTAATGGTGATAGCAGTGTTAAATGCAATCCGCGCATTATTCGTACACAAGCTCTAAATGCATAGAGCCCAAAGAGCAGATATCAAAATGCCATAAAACTACTATATAAAAAATACCAGACAGAATGCACCCAAGAGGTGCACTCTGTCTTTCGCGTATATAAAAAAGTTACTGTGTAACTGCGAAGGCACATGCAATTTATGCGGAGCACCCGCCCCATAGCCAATAAAGAAAAAATAACGCAAGAATAACGCAGAAAGGACACCACACCATGAGCGAAAATATAAATGAACAGATAGAATGCTGCGACTGCAACGAAATCCACGAAGACCTTCTGAAAATAGTAAATGATACAATGCCTGAGGAAACCGAGCTCTACGACCTTGCAGAGCTTTTTAAAGTATTTGGCGACTCCACCCGGATCAGAATCCTCTTTGTGTTGTTTGAAGCGGAGGTATGCGTCTGCGACCTTGCAAAGGTGCTCAACATGACACAGTCCGCCATATCACACCAGCTTAGGATATTAAAGGCAAACAAGCTCGTAAACAGCAGACGTGAGGGCAAATCAGTGTTTTATTCACTTGCCGACGGACATGTGCGCACAATCATTGCGCAGGGACGCGAGCATATCGAGGAATAATACAGGGAGGAATATACGTGACAGAATTAGAAGAATACTATAACAAATTCAACGAGGAAAAGCGCTTAAACAGCCGTCACGGCAGGGTAGAGTTTATCACCTCCATGAAGTATATACACGATTGTCTTGGCAGCCTGATGAATGAGAAGCAGCTTGATAATGAGGAATATCCGTCTGATGCAGAAGGAGCGAAAGCAGATAATAAAGTAGTAAATCTTGCTTCTGATGAAAAAATGCTAAGTGATATAAAAGCGCTTCGCTCACAGATTAAAATACTGGATGTCGGTGCGGGTACAGGCAGATACTCAGTGCCTCTTGCTGAGGAGGGCTATGATGTGACTGCACTCGAGTTAGTTAAGCATAACCTTGGCAGACTGAAGCAAAAGAGCGATAAAGTAAAGGCATACCAGGGCAATGCCACAAAGCTTAAAAAGTTTGGAAACGATGAATTTGACCTCACGCTCGTATTCGGACCTATGTATCATCTGAAGTCGGCAGAGGAAAAGCTTGCCGCATTGAATGAGGCAAAAAGAGTGACAAAACCGGGCGGTTACATACTTGTGGCATACATTATGAATGAGTACAGCGTGATAACCTATGCCATAAAGGAGAAGCATATAAAAGAGAGCATAGAGGGCGGAATGCTCGATGAGAGCTTCCATTGTACAGAAAAAGCTAATGATTTGTACAGTTTTGTCCGATTAGAAGATATAGAGGCTTTAAATGCACAGGCATCCCTCACACGTGAAAAGATAATAGCAGCAGATGGCGCGGCAAATTATATCAGGCCATTTTTGAATGCTCTTGACGAGGAAGAGTTTGATATGTTTGTACAGTATCATCTTTCAACATGTGAGAGAGCAGACCTGATGGGGGCAAGTGCGCACACGGTTGATATTTTAAGGGTGTGTGGTGATTCTGAATAAAGTCTTTTCAAATACAACACCGTATAAGATTACATATGAGGAGAACTATGAAAAACAAGGGATTAAAAATTCTATTATCTGTGCTTTTGGTTTTATGCATAATTATGGCAGGAGCACTCATAGGAAAAGAGTATATTGCAGATAATATAAAAGAAGCTGCCAATCAGAATGGTGTAGGTGTACTTAAAGACACATCGGATACTGGAAAAGAAGATGATAATGCAGTTGACAGTACGGCAGCAGGCACAGAGAGTACACAGCCTGATGCAGCAGCCGAAACAGAAGCGGATACACAAAAGCCACAGATGTCAACCATAGTGATTACGGCCACGGGAGACTGTACACTTGGCAACAATCAGGAGCAAAGCTATGACGGCAGCTTTAATTCTTATTATGACTCAAAGGGACAGGACTACTTTTTCGGCGGCGTGAGAGATATTTTTGAGGCTGACGATATGACACTCATCAATCTGGAGTGTGTGCTATCGGATGCGACGGAGCGCGTAGAAAAGCGCTGGAACCTTAAGGGAAAGCCTGAGTACATTGGAATAATGATGGGCAGCTCCATCGAGGCCTGCAGTCTTGGAAACAATCACACATACGACTATGGACAGGCTGGACTGGACGATACGAGAAATGTGCTCGACAATGCCGGGATAGTGTATGGCTTCAATGATCATACCGGTATTTACGAGACAGCTGATGGGACAAGGATTGGAATAGTGTCGGTCAGCCTTTTGTCACAAAACGGTGACCGAGAGGCATATATCCAAAACGGTATAGCGCAGCTTCGTGAACAGGGAGCGGCGATAGTTATCGCATGCTGTCACTGGGGCATAGAGGGTGACCATTACCCTAATGACTATCAGCAGGCGGCGGCACATCGTATCATTGACTGGGGAGCAGACCTGGTAGTTGGAAACCACCCTCATGTGCTGCAGGGGATGGAGGTCTATAACGGCAAAATGATATGCTACAGTCTTGGAAATTTCTGCTTCGGAGGCAATAAAAATCCGGCAGACAAGAACACGGCGATTTACCAGCAGACGTTTACTCTGATAAATGGGGAATTGCAGCCGGGCATAGATGCACAGATTATTCCATGTACCTTAAGCAGCACGAGCTCATATAATGATTTCAGACCGACAGTGGCTTCGGGCGAAAAAGCTCAGGAGATATGCAATTTAATGAACACATATTCACAAAATTGTAGTAATATAGAGATTGATGGGCTTGGAAAGCTGCATGTAAATTAATAGAACGAATTAAGATAAAAAGCAGTCATGCAACAAATAGCATGTACCATCATACAAATATAGTAAGGGAGCAAAGAGCAATATGTATATGTGGAGAGAGCGCAGTAAAGAAGAAAAGCATGAGGATGTAGTAAATACAGGCCTGCTGCCGCTTGATGTGGTAGAGGGATTTAAGATACGTCCGGGCTTTTTCAGAATGTACGGAGCGTGCGTGGCATCGAACGGAGTGAGCTTTACCATCAATTCCCATGGAGCAACAAGGTGCACTCTTTTATTGTTCAAGCCACAGGCATCAAAGCCGTATGCGAGGATTCCGTTTCCTGATTCATATAGGATAGGAGATACCTACTCCATGCTTGTTTTTGATATAAAGCCGGATGAATTTGAGTATGCATTTTCGTTTGACGGACCATATGAGCCGGCAAAGGGACTTTTGTTTAACGAGGAAAATGTCCTTTTAGACCCATATTCAAGAGCGGTCACTGGACAGCGAAAATGGGGAGAAAAGCCGGAGGGAGGCAAGGATTTTGAGTACAGAGCCAGAGTTGTAAAAAGCAGCTTTGACTGGGGCGACATAAAGCAGCTTGAGCAGCCCTTTGAGGATCTTGTGATTTATGAGACACATGTGAGGGGATATACAAAGGATAAGTCCTCAGGAGTCAGCGCACCGGGTACATTTGCCGGATTGAAGGATAAGATTCCGTATCTGAAGGATCTTGGAATAAATGCAGTGGAGCTCATGCCGATTTTTGAGTTCGATGAGATGGAGAGTGCGAGGGTGGTTGATGATGTACAGCTCTACAATTACTGGGGCTACAACACAGTATCGTTTTTTGCACCGAATACGAGCTATGCCTTCAACGAGGAGCACAACCACGAGGGAGACGAGCTGAAATCACTGATAAAGGCTCTGAAGGAAAATGGCATAGAGGTCATTCTTGATGTGGTGTTCAACCATACCGCTGAGGGAAATGAGATGGGACCATGCTTTTCCTTCAAGGGTATAGACAATAACGTGTACTATATGCTGACACCGGATGCACACTACTACAATTTCAGTGGCTGTGGAAACGTTATGAACTGTAATCATCCTGTTGTGCGCAGCTTTATCATAGACTGTCTGAGACACTGGGCCATTGAGTACAGAGTGGATGGCTTCAGATTTGACCTGGCTTCCATTCTCGGAAGAGACCAAAACGGTGCACCTATGGCCAATCCGCCGATTCTTGAGTCGCTGGCATTCGACCCGGTGCTTGGCAAGATGAAGCTCATCGCAGAGGCCTGGGATGCAGGCGGACTGTATCAGGTGGGAAGCTTCCCGTCATGGAACAGATGGGCTGAATGGAACGGCAGATACAGGGATGACATGAGAAGCTTTTTAAAGGGCGATGACGGTATGGCGGGAAATGCCATCACACGTATCACCGGCTCACGCGACCTTTACAGCCAGGAGAGCAGAGGACACAAGGCATCAGTCAATTTCATGACCTGTCATGATGGCTTTACACTGTATGACCTTTACTCATACAATGAAAAGCACAATGAGAAAAACGGCTGGAATAACACAGACGGAGACAACAACGGACATAGCTGGAACTGTGGCGCAGAGGGTGAGACAGACGATCCAAATGTAAACGGACTTAGAAGGCGCCTTATAAAGAATGCATTTGCAGCGCTTTTGTGCAGCCGTGGCCCGGCGATGTTTTTTGCGGGCGATGAGTTCTGCAACACCCAGTTTGGAAACAACAATGCGTATTGTCAGGACAATATCATTTCATGGCTCGACTGGAGCAGGCTTGAGGAATTCAAGGAAATCCATGATTTCGTGCGTCATATGATTCAGTTCAGGAAAGAGCATCCTATACTCAGAAAGATGACAAAGCCTTCATCCTGCCAGTTCCCGGAAATCAGTGTGCACAACGGTACGCCGTTCAATGCCTCGACCGATTACAAGACAAAGCTCATCGGCATCATGTATGCCGGAAGAAATGAGGAGGACACGGAGGATGATATTGTATTCTATTGCATGAATGCATATTGGGAGCCGCTTGTGATGCAACTTCCGGTGCTTCCAAACGGAAAACACTGGCATGTGGACACCAATACCAATGTAGAGTATTTTGACGGAGAGGACTTCACGGCAAAGACGGAGCTTTTGGGTGTCAACACCATAAGAGTTCCTGCGAGAACCACGATAATACTTGTGGCAGAATAACAATAAAATCTGCAGCCCGGCACACATTGTGATATGTGTACCGGGCTGTTTTTCGTTACAGTTTTGGCTTAGACTGTAACATTTCCCCCTTTCATTTTTCAATATATTTTATGTGACATTTGCATTAGCAGCCGGTGATGGTTGTGAAGTGATACCGGAAGGCCTTGTATATATCACATAATCAGTTGTGAGTTGGACAAATTTCGTCTGTGAATCCAAGAAAATAATTGGGTGTTACACCAAAAATTGTACTTAAATGGCAAATGACAAAAATGTCAGGCACTCTACGGCCTGTCCTGTAGCCTGAAATCGTTGATTCTGCACAGCACATGATTTCCGAAAGAGCCACGTTGGTCAAGCTGTGGAGCCTCATCAGATAATCAAGCCTGTCAGGCACAGTTGTGCTAATGGTTGATAGCTGCCTTTCTTGTAAAAAGATATTTATTTCATTCATAAACAAATTGTAACACAATAATCGTAGAAAGCAACAAATATCTGAAAAAATACGAAAAAATTAGAAAACTTAAAATTACAATTTTAAATCCAGCCACCATCAAAAGTGATTATTTGTCCTGTGAGGTAATCAGGTGCAGTGATGACGGAGTAAGCCATATCTGCGACTTCATCGGCTGTGGCAAAGCGTCCGGCAGGGATTTCATCGGCCAGCTCAGCGCGTTCTGTCTCATTAAAGCATCGGTTCATATCGGTATCTATGACACCGCAGGCTATGGCATTTACCGGAATATGCGATGGCGCAAGCTCCTTGCCGAGGGCCTTGGTAAATGCATTTATACCGCCCTTGCAGGCTGAGTATGCCACCTCGCAGGATGCTCCGACATTGCCCCAGACAGAGGAAATCTGTAGTATACGGCCGCATTTATCAGCAACCATATAAGGGCTGACGAGCTTTGTAAAGTTGAAAACACCGGTCAGATTTATCGCCACGATATTGTTCCATTCCTCCGGGGACATGTCGCTCAGCAGCCCGATATGAGATATACCGGCATTGTTAATGAGCACATCTATATGGCCGAAATGGGAAATGGTTTTTAAAACCATATCCTTGGCAAAGTAAAAGTCTCCTACATTTCCGGTGTAGCATAGCACCTCGATTCCGTAGGCACAGTGAAGCTCATCAGCCAGCGCCTTTAGCCTGTCAGATGAATTGCGGCAGCAAAGTGAGAGGTTATAGCCACAGGAAGCCAGCTTTTTGGCAATGGCGGCACCGATACCGCGTGAAGCTCCGGTTATTATAGCTGTTTTATTTATGTGATTTGTCTGATTTGTCATGATATTCTCCTTATAATTTTCATACCTTGGGGGTTAGCCGGTCACTGCGCTGCCGGGCCGGCTTCATAGTATAAAAAAATAATTACATGATTAAATTACAGTTCAGTCATGGGTATGATACCTCGCTGTGAGGCTGGGCACAACAGTGTAAATTTATATCATATTATACAGCATAAATCATACCATAAATATATATTATGGGGTAGACAAAATTTATACATTGTGATATTATTTAATAGTTGCAAAACGAATTGCAGACGGCGTGTGGCTCAGTTTGGTAGAGCGCTACGTTCGGGACGTAGAGGTCGCAAGTTCGAATCTTGTCACGCCGATTTATTTATGAATGTATCTGAATAGTTACCGACTATTTCATTTTAGGACACGCGTATAGCGTGTTTTTTTATTTGGTTTTTTGGAAAATCAAAGTAATATATTGCTTTATTAACAAAAAAGCAGAAAAATAGTACTAGTGTATTGGCTTGCTTTAAGAAAGGGACAGGAAATAGGGGATATGAATATTTTTTTACATGCATTTTACACACTAATGATTTTGCATTTTACATTTCCCCATTACTATATCAGTTGTAACAAACAAAGAAACAAGTTCAAGAAAGAAATGGAAGAGGAAATTAAAATGAAAAATCGTATGAAAAAACTTTTAGTTTTAGCAACTGCTGCAACAATGATGACAGCAGCATTTACAGGATGTGGCTCAAGCTCAGACGGAGCAGACAACAATGCAGATACAAGCGCAGATGAAGGTACATCAAATGAGAACTTAAGCGGTTCACTTTCGCTTGCAGGAAGTACTTCAATGGAGAAGCTTTGTGAGGCACTCAAGGAGTCATTCATGGAGAAAAATCCTGGAGTAACAGTAACAGTTGAGTATACAGGCTCTGGTTCAGGAATCGAGTCAGTGACAGCAGGAAGCGTAGATATCGGAGATTCATCAAGAGCACTTACAGATGATGAGAAAGCAAACGGCGTTGAAGAAAACATCGTAGCAATCGACGGAATTGCAGTTATCACAGACAAGGACAACTCAGTAACAGAGCTTACATCAGATGACTTAAAGAAAATCTACACAGGTGAGATTTCAAACTGGAAAGACCTTGGTGGAAAAGATGAGGCAATCGTAGCAATCGGCCGTGAGGCTGCTTCAGGAACAAGAGGAGCCTTCGAGGAGCTTCTTGATGTAAAGGAACAGTGTAAATATGCACAGGAGCTTGATTCAACAGGAGCAGTTCTTGCAAAGGTAGGCTCAACACCGGGAGCAATCGGATATGTTTCACTTGACGTACTTGATGATACAGTAACAGCAATGAAAATTGACGGCGTAGATGCAACAGAGAAAAACATCGTAGCAGGTAAATATCTCCTTTCTCGTCCATTCGTAATGGCTACAAAGGGCAAAATTGACGAGCAGAACGATATTGTTAAGGCTTGGTTTGACTATGTAAACTCAGATGAGGGACAGGCAGTTATCAAGAAGGTAGGTCTTATCCTCCCACAGTAGAAATTATCAGTCATAGTAATAATACAAAATACAGACATCGATATTAGACATCAGTATTAATACATATCGACAAGATACAGGGTTTCCTCAGGAAATGGCAGGTTTCCTGGGGAACTTTTTGAAACAAGGAGTATCAAATGAAACATAAATCCATAGTAGAGAATGTTGCCCGAATAATATTCACGGTATGTGCGGTTGTGGCAATATTCGCAGTATTATCAATAACAATTTATATGTTCCTTAAAGGCGCACCGGCATTTTTCAAGGTCGGAGTGTTAAACCTTTTATTCGGAACAAAATGGGCGCCGACAGCGGCAGACCCAAGCTACGGAATATTGTACATAATCCTGACATCCATCATAGGAACAGCAGTATCTATACTCATAGGAGTGCCAATTGCTCTTCTTACAGCAGTATTTCTTACTGAGGTGGCAAATAAAAAGCTCTCAGCAGTAGTGCAGCCGGCAGTAGAGCTGCTTGCAGCAATTCCATCAGTAATCTATGGACTTTTGGGACTTATGATACTTAATCCGGTATTATACAAGCTGGAGAAACATATTTTTGCAAACTCGGCAACACATCAGTTTACCGGCGGATCAAATCTGCTTGCAGCAATCATAGTGCTTGCAATCATGATTCTTCCTACGGTAATCAACATGAGCGTATCATCAATACAGGCAGTACCGCAGCAGATGAGAGCGGCATCACTTGCACTTGGAGCAACAAAGATACAGACAATATTTAAAGTGACGGTTCCGGCGGCAAAGTCAGGAATCATGACAGGAATTGTGCTCGGAATAGGACGTGCACTTGGAGAAGCTATGGCTATCAACATGGTAGCCGGTGGAACGGTAAGCTTTCCACTTCCGTTCAACTCAGTGCGTTTCCTTACCACACAGCTTGTCAGTGAGATGGGATACGCAAGTGGACTTCACAGACAGGTGCTTTTCTCAGTAGGCCTTGTACTTTTTGTGTTTATCATGATAATCAACCTCACCCTTATGAAACTCAAAAAGAAAGGAGCTGTGGAAAATGACTAGTATAAATGGAAAACGCCGCAGAATAGGCGATGATGTAGTATATTTTTTCATATATCTGTGTGCAGCATTATCGGTAGTGCTGCTTGCGGGAATCATCATATATGTATTTGTCAGGGGAATCGGCCAGGTAAACTTGCAGTTTCTGACCAGCGAGACATCTGTCTTAAGAGGCACTGTCGGAATAGCGGGAAACCTGCTTAATACACTTTACATTATAATAATCACCATGCTCATAGCAACTCCTGTCGGAGTGGGAGCTGCCGTATACCTGAATGAGTATGCAAAGCCGGGTAAGCTCGTATCCACAATCGAGTTTGCCACAGAGACACTTGCAGGAATACCGTCAATCATCTTCGGTCTCTTCGGAATGATGTTTTTCGGACAGACAATAGGCTTTGGCTACAGTATCCTGACAGGCTCACTGACACTGACACTCATGGTGCTGCCTCTCATCACAAGAAATACACAGGAGGCGCTTAAAACTGTACCGGACAGCTACAGACACGGTGCAGTCGGACTTGGAGCCGGAAAATGGCACACCATCCGTACCATCCTGCTGCCGTTAGCCATGCCGGGAATTATCACAGGTGTTATCCTTGCAATCGGCCGAATAGTAGGTGAGTCAGCAGCACTCCTTTTTACAGCAGGAAGTGCAGGAATGCTTCCAAAGGTTGCAAGCGGATATTTCTCAAAGATAATGCAGTCAGGTGGAACACTTACCATCAAGCTCTACCTTGCAGCGACAAGTGAAGGAAAATTCGACCAGGCATTTGGAATTGCGGTTGTTCTTCTCGTAATCGTATTCTTAATCAACATCCTGACAAAGGTGCTGGCAAAGAAATTCCAGGCGAAGTAAACAAATCAACCGGTTATTATAATGATATGAGGGTCAAAAGGTATTTTACCCCTTTAATCATAATAATAAATTAACGAATATAGTAAATAACAAATATAATGAACTAACTAAGAAAAGAAGCTTCGATTTGATATCAGTAAATCGGAGCTTCTTTTGAGTTTCATTAAGATTATTTCTTAAACAAATCTTAATGTGTTACATAATTGGATTTTAATGTTACAATTGATACAATAAGATCAACATAAAACTTCCGGAGGCAATTATGTATAAAGTATTAGTATGTGATGATGAAAAAGACATTGTATCGGCAATCAGCATTTATTTGACCAGCGATGGCTACGAGGTAATCCCGGCGCGAAACGGGCTGGAGGCGCTCGATATAGTAAAACACAATGATGTGCATCTTGTCCTGATGGATATCATGATGCCTGTCATGGACGGCATAGAGGCGATGGTGGAAATCAGAAAAATCTCTAATGTGCCGGTCATACTGCTCACTGCCAAGAGTGAGGACACTGACAAGGTACTCGGGCTCACGGTCGGAGCAGACGACTATGTGACGAAACCGTTTAACCCGGTAGAGCTGCAGGCGAGGGTGAAGTCGCAGATCAGGAGATACATGCTTCTCGGTGCAGGCAATACAAGCATAGGAAAGCTGGTAATCGGTGGCATTGAGCTGGATGACAAATCAAAGACGGTGACAGTTGATGGCGAGGCAGCAAATCTCACACGTACAGAGTACGATATTTTGAAGCTTCTCATGGAGCATCCGGGCGAGGTGTATTCGCCGAATCAGATATATGCAAAGGTCTGGAAGGATGAGCCATATGGGACAGAAAACACGGTGGCGGTACATATCCGTCATCTCAGAGAAAAGGTTGAGATAAATCCGGCAGAGCCAAGATACTTAAAGGTCATCTGGGGCCGCGGATACAAAATTGATGCTGAATAAAATGAAAGGTGAATGATATGAAAAAAATATCAAGAAATCTGTGGCTTAAGCTTGTGGCATTTATAGTCTGCTCGGTCATGGCGGCAGGGCTTGTTGTGACAACGTTAGTTGCAGTGTACACAAACAATTATGAAAGCACAGCACAGCTAAGGGATGAGATTCATGCGAATATTGCAGGAGCCTATAGCAGACAGATGGTGTACAATTATGAATCCGGTGATGACAATGCATTTTCGCAGATGACTAATGATACCAATCTGCAGGCCGCAGTGGTAAAGAGTAATGAAACATCAGAGGACAAGGTAGATGTGAAATCTGATGCTGCAAAGGTATATTCAAGTGTGGATAAAATATCAAATCCGGATTATATTTTTAGCTACAAGGCAGAGAACTTAAAGTGGAACAGGCTATCAAATCTGTGGGATGCAATGAGCGGCAGCTATGAGGAGTCAGACGCTGCTTCAAGCGATATGAACAGTGAGAGAATCAGCTCAATCATGTATTCCAAGACAAATGGGCTCTTTTATCTGTGCCTGAATGATGGCACAGCTTATGTCATTCCAAAGGTGAGGGTGATGACAGGCTCTAACGATAATAGCTCGCTCGGCTTATATAAGGTAGTTGAGAAAACCGATGAGAATGGAAATAAATACTTTGCCTATGAGGAGATGTTTACAGGCCAGCCGCTCGATACTTCCGGCTTTGCCGAGTGGAAAAATGTAAAGTGCTATGATGAAAAAGGAAATCATATAAAGTGTGGCATGAATCTGGAGGATGACGATGATTCGGGCTTTGAAAGTGACGGTTCTTACTACGATTATGATGAGGATGTTTATTATGACCGTTACGAAATTATAAAAGTGGTGGAGCAGGTGAATGAGAGTTATGAGCTTTTACCGGATACATTTAAGATATCAGACAACGGAATTGTGTACTATCCATACACCTCAACGGAAGATAAGCCTGGGTACTATTATGTGTATGCAAAGCTGCCTGAGCAGCTTCAGGAAAAGGGCGATTACTTCAATCAGGCAGACAGCGTACTGGATATCATGGAATTTACAGAGACACATTTGAGTGTATTGTTTGTCGTATTTATACTTGGTTTTGTAATTACGGCGGGGTATCTGCTGACGGTTGCCGGAAAACGCGAGGATTCGGAAGAAATTAAATTACGATTATATGACAGGCTGCCGTATGGGGTGATGCTTGGAGTGACAATGCTTGCAGACTTTATGGTATTTCCGGCAGGCTTTTTACTTATAAAGCAGCTTCCGGTGGTGGCACTCATTTGTCTGGCGGCAACCATGGTTTCGCTTGAAGCAATCCTTTCAACATACGTAAGAATCAGGGCGCATGAGTTCTGGAAGCATACACTGTGCTACTATGTTGTGAGATTTTTCCTAAAGCCTGTCAAAAAGCTATGCAGGATGGTATTTGCCCCAATCAGATATGGCTTTGCCTGGATAGAAAGAAATGTACCGCTGTTTTTGATCAGTATGCTTGCATTCGGTTTCATATGCCTGCTTGAGCTTATAGGTTTTGGAATAGGGAGTATTGGATTTATATTCATTATAAAGCTTATAGAGCTTGCTCTGCTTATCGCATTTATCATGCAGTATGACAGGATAAGATGCGCCGCAAAGGCTATAGCAAACGGTGATTTTTCACAGCCGGTTGATACGTCAAGACTCATGCTGTTTTTCAGAAAGCATGGAGAGGATTTGAATAATGTGAGCAATGGAATAGAGGCGGCGGTCTCTGAAAAAATGAAGAGCGAGCGCTTCAGGACGGAGCTCATCACAAATGTGTCGCATGATATCAAGACACCGCTCACCTCCATTATCAATTATGTGGACCTGTTGCAGAAGGAGGACATAGATAACGAGAAGGTACGCGAATATCTTGACGTTCTTGACAGACAGTCATCACGTCTGAAAAAATTAATTCAGGATTTACTTGAAGCTTCAAAGGCATCGACCGGCAGCATAAATGTAGAACTTGAGGAACTGGATGCGGCTGTTATGCTGTCACAGGTAGCCGGAGAATACAAAGAAAAATTCGAGAAAAATAATCTTGATTTAATTATCAAAAATGACGTTACGCCTGTCATGATTCAGGCAGACGGACGACATCTGTGGAGAGTGTTTGATAATCTGATGAACAACATTAACAAATACGCCCAGCCGGGTACGAGAGTGTACATTGACATCATTCCAAAGGACAGCGGAGCCATCATAACCTTCAAGAATGTGTCGGCTACACCGCTTAATATTTCAAGCGATGAGCTAAAGGAGCGCTTTGTCAGAGGAGACAGCTCGCGAAATACCGAGGGCAGTGGGCTGGGACTGTCTATTGCAGAGAGTCTCATGAAGCTTATGAACGGTACTTTGGAGCTGACTGTGGATGGCGATCTTTTTAAGGTGACTTTGGAGTTTTAAACTTATAAGGCATTAGAAACAATAACAGCCGGGGCATCTGCCCCGGCTGTTACACTATTATTTTCAGACCAGCTGCTCAATAATGCAACTGTGATGTTTTTTATTCTTGCCATCCATATTATAATTTATTCCAACAAGCAGTACCTTACCAGAGTATTCCTTTAAAACCCCTTGATAACGTTTTTCCTTTATCTGCCTTATTGCACTATATGCCGATTGATTATATTTAAGTTCAATAATCATTGCAGGTCTTTCTCCTGCATTTAGCCTTGGTATAAAAACAAAATCAGCAAAGCCTTTGCCCGCTGGCATCTCTCTAACAACATTATAATATGCAGGTGCTGTAAAATATGCCATAGATAAAACACAGCTTAGTGAATTTTCATCATTATATTTAAGTATTGATGTGTAGGCATCGTGAGCTTTTTCAATGAGCTCGGCCACTTTTTCACTGTCACCATTTATGGTTGCTTGCAAAAGTTCATCACATCTTGAAATCGAATCTGCTACTTTACTCCATCCACTTGTACAAAGTGCAGCCTGATAGGCTTTTTTAACCTCAAAATTTGGAACAAACGCATTTTTTTCATCTATGTTATATCCTAAATATCCCAAATGAATTAAAGCTGTGAGGGCTTCATCTTTAGATGAAATTGATACAAAATCATTCTGAAAGGTATCTGTATTCACGTAAACCATGCCATCTGATAACATTGTCATTATATCATCTTTTAAGCCATCATAATTCATCGTAATAAATGTGTTTATAGAGGCAAATGAAGATGTGTTTTTCCAATATGAATCGAATCTGTGCCTCTCTATTGCCATAGAAACAGAATTTGGATTGTACATATGAAGTCCATTAATCAAATAACCATTGTACCAAGCCTTCGTATTATCCATATCCAGTTGAAACTGTTCGCATAATTGTTTCACTTCATCTTCTGTAAATCCAAAAAACCGTGTGATAGGGTACGAATCAATCATAGTAAATTCGGTAAAATTATTTAGGGCAGACTCATCTTTTATCTTCTTAATCGGCAAAATTCCGGTAATATAAGCTAGTGCCAAAAATGATTTTGACTCCTCCGACTTGAATAATGAATGTAAAAACTGTAGATATTTGTGAACAAGCTCCTCTTCCTTGCTGTTACGGATAACGCAATCCCATTCATCAACTATTATCACAAAAGGAATCCCTGTATCTTTATAAATCACCATCAGATTATAGCTCAGACTATCCTCATAATTCAGCTTATCTCCAAATTCACGCCTGAAATCTTTGTAAATATATTCCTGTATTTTTTCTATCAGATTATCCTTATATGAATCCCAAAAGGTAGAAACATCAACATGAATAACATTATATTTATTCATATATTTTTTATAATCGGAATATGTCTCAATCCTGGTACCGGCAAATATATCAGTAGAATCGCACCCCAGACTGTAATATGCATCTATCATACCTGCCGCGTGTGATTTGCCAAACCTGCGAGCATGACTGACAGCAATGCAGTTTCTTGGTGTACCAAGCCATTCATTTGTGTAATTAAGCAGCTCTGTTTTATCAACATATATCTTATAATTTCGGTCTTTTCTGAAGCTATCATTGCTTGGGTTGAAATATATACCCATACTGTTGTTCCCCCTTTCGCTTTATTTTCTTATTATACCATATATTTAAAAAAAAGTATTTTATATTTTACTATAAAAAAACTGATGTGCCATACTTGCATGCAAGCATGATGCATCAGTTCTTCTTGTTCTCAGGGGAACTTGAATAAAACCCCCATATATATAAGCAAAATTAGCTGCTACGGAGTGTAGACAAAGCGCGAGTATTAATATGTACGTGATTTAATTATCCTTAATCATCATATCAACTCCAAAAACCTCTCATGAATCCGTGTATCATCATCAAGCTCCGGATGAAAAGCCAGCCCAATCTGGTTCTTATACTGCACACCGACAATTTTGCCGTCATACTCGGCGAGCACATGTACATCATTTTTTGCAAAGTCATCAATAGCTTCCACGTAAGGCGCCCTGATAAATGTCATGGTAAAGTCAAAGCTGTTGTCAAACCTTGCTGTGGCTTCAAAGCTTCCAAGCTGTCTGCCGTAGGCATTTCTTTTTACAGTGACAGGCAAAGTGCCGAAATATACGTTGTCATCGTTACTGATATGTGAAGCTAAAAGTATAAGACCGGCGCAGGTTGCAAGTACCGGAAGTCCGTTTGCGATTCTTTCTTTAAGCTCATCAAACATATCAAGCTCACGGAGCAGCTTGCCCTGCACAGTGCTCTCACCACCAGGCAGCACGAGTCCGTCTAAGTCACAGATATCTGATTTTTTGCGCAGCTCTACACATTCGCACCCAAGAGATTCAAGCATACGCTTGTGTTCAATAAACGCTCCCTGAACAGCTAAAACACCAATCTTAAGTCCTGATTTCATTTTTATTTGCCTCTTTCTTCCATGATGATTTTAATCTCGCTCTCGTTGATTCCGACCATAGCCTCACCGAGATCCTCAGAAAGCTCTGCGATGAGCTTCGCATCTGTAAAGTTTGTCACAGCCTTTACGATAGCGGCAGCTCTCTTGGCAGGATCACCTGATTTAAAGATACCTGAACCGACGAACACACCCTCAGCACCGAGCTGCATCATAAGAGCCGCATCAGCCGGAGTAGCCACACCGCCTGCCGCAAAGTTTACAACCGGAAGCTTGCCGTTATCGTGAACAAACTTAACAAGCTCAAAAGGAACCTGAAGATTTTTAGCTGCCTCGAAAAGCTCGTCCTCGCGCATGGAAGTGAGCTTTGCAATCTCAGAATTCATCTTTCTCATATGTCTGACAGCCTGCACGATATCACCTGTACCGGGCTCACCCTTTGTACGGATCATGGAAGCTCCCTCATTGATACGGCGGAGAGCCTCACCGAGATCCCTTGCACCACATACGAAAGGCACCTTGAAATCTCTCTTATTGATATGGTACACATCATCAGCAGGTGAAAGCACCTCAGACTCGTCAATGTAGTCAATCTCGATAGCCTCAAGTATCTGAGCCTCCACGAAGTGACCGATACGGCACTTTGCCATGACAGGGATGCTGACAGCCTCCTGAATGCCCTTAATCATCTTAGGATCGCTCATTCTTGAAACACCGCCTGCGGCTCTGATATCAGCAGGGATTCTCTCAAGCGCCATGACAGCACATGCACCGGCAGCCTCGGCAATTTTGGCCTGCTCCGGAGTAGTGACATCCATTATGACACCGCCCTTTAGCATCTGTGCAAGCCCTTTGTTGAGTTCGTATTGAGTATTCATATTGTTTTCCATTTGTTAAATCTCCTTTTATTTTTTACATTGCTTTTATGTCAATTTATATGACGGAAGTAGTCAGGCGTGAGCAAATATGTTTAGGTGGCGCAGGCGGCGATTACACTCTCGTGGGAGCGCATAGCGGAGCTGCTTAGATACTGTTGAATTATGCCCAAGAAAACCAGAAATGCACCGGCATGGAAGCCGGGGCAAGGAGCTATCGAGCCATGGAGGGCGAGTAGCGACGGTTTCGTCTGGCATAGAAAAACTATAAGGCATAATTCTTACAGTATCTTGGCAGCAAAGCGTAGCGAACACGAGAGTGTAATCGTCGCCTGCGCCGCCGGGCTGCATTTGCTCATGCCAGCCATATATCATGGTTGCAATATTACGCCATATCTGGTAATATTAAAATATTCAAAATAAGGAAAATAAAAATGCCAGAAAGCGGTGAATCAAATGCTGACCTACGACCTCACAAAAACAGACGGGCCACTTTACAAATGCCTGTATGAGTGCATCAAAAACGATATATCACAGGGGAAACTAAGCTCCGGGGAGAAAATGCCATCAAAGCGTACCCTCGCCAAGAATCTGGGAGTTAGTACCATTACGGTTGAAAATGCTTATGACCAGTTGATAGGCGAGGGCTATATGTTTGCAAGACCAAAGAGGGGCTATTTCATAGCCGATGTGTCCGATATCAGGGTAATCAAGGCACCGGTGCAGAAGGAGCTTAGCATAAAGCTGCCACCTGAGCAGGATGAAAGTATATTTGACTTTTCATCAAACAGGACAGACTCGGGTAACTTTCCGTTTTCCATATGGGCAAAGCTCATGCGAGAGACGATATCCCTTAGAGAGAAGGAGCTTTTGTCGGTGTCGCCCTGCGGTGGAGTAAGAGAGCTTCGGGAAGCGATAGCAAGTCATCTGTCATCGTTTCGCGGTATGAATGTGGACCCGGACCAGATAATAGTCGGAGCGGGAACAGAGTATCTGTACGGACTGCTTGTGAAGCTTTTGGGTACGGACAAGGTATACTGCGTGGAGGATCCGGGCTATAAGAAAATCAGCCAGATATACGAGTGCAACAATGCAAAATGCCTGCCGGTGCAGATGGATGAGCAGGGCATCAGCGTTGAGCTTATAAAGAAAGCGAACGCGCAGATAGCACATATCAGCCCGACACACCATTTCCCGACAGGAATCACGATGCCTGTAAACCGCCGCTATGAGATTTTGGCATGGGCCAACGAGAGCAGCGACAGATACATCATAGAGGATGATTATGATAGTGAGTTTCGCATGAACGGACACCCGATACCGCCCATCCTCTCGATAGATGCGTGTGAAAAGGTCATCTATATAAATACATTTTCAAAATCTCTCACATCCACCATCCGAATCAGCTACATGGTGCTGCCGGAGCATCTGGCAAATGAGTTTTACAGGAGGCTTTCATTTTACTCATGTACGGTATCCACCTTCGAGCAGTACACGCTGGCACGATTTATCAGCGAGGGCTATTTTGAAAAGCACATAAACAGGATGAGGCTGCACTACGGCAGAAAGCGCCAGAGCGTGCTTTCATCCATAAAAGACTGCTTCCACGAAAAGGAATGCAGGGTAATAGAAAATGACTCCGGATTGCATTTTATCATACAGTTTGACACGAACATTCCGGACAAAACAGTTGAAGAGCTGCTATTGAAAAAAGGTATAAAGCTTCAGGCGATTACCCATTTCAACCTGAGTAAGCCAAAGGAGGACAGGCATCAGTTTATTATCAATTACTCCAATATTGATGCAGACGGAATAATGGACAAGCTTCTTATAATTAAAGAAACCTTAAATTTGACATAGATTTTACATACATCTGATAGAGCATTTTACAAAGCATCCATATAATGTATTCTCGAAGACAAGAAATTTATTACATGTTGCAGGAGATACAAATGGAGAAAAAAATCAAAATTCAGGTTCGCGACCTGAATCTGTATTATGGCCAGAATCATGCACTGCATGGTGTCAATATGGACATAAAAGAAAACAGCGTGACAGCGCTGATCGGACCGTCAGGATGTGGTAAGTCTACATTTTTAAAATGTATCAACAGAATGAATGATCTGGTTGACAACGTCAGAATCGAGGGAAGCATAGAGATAGATGGTGAGAATATATATGCACCATCAGTCGATACAACCGTACTTCGCAAAAAGGTCGGCATGGTTTTCCAGCAGCCGAATCCGTTCCCGATGAGCATATATGACAATATCGCATATGGTCCGAGGGTGCATGGCATCAAGGATAAAAAGATACTCGACCAGATAGTAGAGGAAAGTCTTCAGGGTGCTGCGATATTCAATGAAGTTAAAGATAGATTAAAGAAATCTGCTATGGGACTTTCGGGTGGACAACAGCAGAGACTGTGTATTGCGAGAGCACTTGCCGTACAGCCGGAGGTGCTTTTGATGGATGAGCCAACATCAGCGCTCGACCCTATCTCTACTTCAAAGATAGAGGAGCTCATGGAGGATTTAAAGAAAAAGTACACAGTTGTAGTTGTAACACATAACATGCAGCAGGCAGTGCGTGTGTCAGACGATACAGCCTTCTTCCTTGTGGGAGATATGGTAGAGTTTGGTGACACAAAGACAATTTTCTCATATCCACAGGACAAGAGAACAGAGGATTACATCACAGGGAGGTTTGGTTAATGAGATCGAAATTCGACGAGCAGCTTAAGAAGCTGAATGAAGAAATGATGCACATGGGAAGCATGATTGAGGAGTCAATCCAGAAAGCAATCGAGGCATTTATACATCAGGATGCCGATAGCGCCAAAGCCATCATGGAGGGCGATTCAGAGATAGACAGAGAGCAGAAAAAGATAGAGAGCCTGTGCTTTAATCTGCTCATGCAGCAGCAGCCTGTAGCAAGAGACCTTAGAACAATTTCTGCAGCGATGAAGATGGTTACTGATATGGAGCGTATTGGAGACCACGCGGCCGATATCAGCGAGATGACCATTTTGATGAGCAGTGACAAGCCATACAGGGTCAATATAGAGCATGTCAAGAGCATGGCTTCAGAGACAATGCTTATGCTTATCAGGGCAATCGAGGCATATGTTGAGAAGAACAATGACAAGGCTCACGTAGTGATGAAGCAGGATGATGTGGTTGATGAGCTTTTTGATAAGGTAAAGGCTGAGCTTATTGATTTCATCAGGGAGCATCCGGAGGATGGTGAGCAGGCAGAGGACCTTCTCATGGTTGCAAAATACTTTGAACGTATCGGAGACCATGCGACAAATATTGCTGAGTGGGTTGAGTTTGCGCTTGATGACAAGGTTCGCAAATCATGATTTAATCTTTATGCTGAAAAATTAAATCATAGTTATATACAGACAAAATTGATACAGACGATGGATTTTACATAAAATTTACATAAAACCATCGTCTGTTTTACATTAGTAATGTATAATCGAAAGTAAAAAGCAGGTAAAAATTTTACATAAGATTTTTTGAAATGGAGAAAGCTATGGCACTTATTTATATTGTAGAGGACGACGAGAGCATACGTGAGATAGAGAGTATTGCTTTAAAAAACAGTAATTACATAGTCAGTGCATTTGAAAATGCAAAGGAATTTTACAAGAAGCTGGATGAACTCGTACCGGACCTCATACTGCTTGATGTGATGCTTCCGGATGAGAGCGGCTACGATATTGTCAGAAAGCTCAGAAAACGTCCGGCCACACAGGAAATCCCTATTATAATGGTCACAGCCAAGACCACAGAGATGGATATGATAAAAGGTCTCGATGGAGGCGCAGATGATTACATTAAAAAGCCTTTCTCGATCATGGAGCTCATCACCAGAGTGAAGGCACTGCTCAGGAGGACAGCGAAGGATGAGCCGAAGCTTTTGAAGCTGGATGACATGGTGATTGACCATGAGCGTCATGTAGTTACGGTGAACAATGAGCCGGTTGACCTGACCTACAAGGAGTATGAGCTGTTAAGGCTTTTGATGGGCAGTCAGGGCATAGTCATGACCAGAGAGGTCATCATGAGAAGTGTCTGGGATACTGACTTTGAGGGCGAGACACGTACAGTGGACATGCACATAAAGACACTCCGCCACAAGCTGGGCGACTATGGCAGCAGGATAAAGACAGTCAGAAATGTGGGTTATGTTATAGAATAATAGCTGTTTATAATGATTTTTAATATACATAAGCGGAGCGTACAGCATGAAAAAGAAGATTAACTATTATCTGGTAGCAACAGCACTTTTTGTAGCAGTTGCCACTATGGTTTCCATGACAGTAATCAACTATTACCTATTTCAGAAGCAGGTAAAGGAAGACCTGCAGGTCATGGCAAAGACAATAGAAAGCACAGGAATACTAAAACAGGATATAAATGAAATCCCGCAGATAGACGTGGAGGGTATTCGTGTCACCTGGATTGACAAGGATGGCACAGTGCTGTATGACAATCAAAATGATGTGACAAGCCTTGGAAACCATGGTGACAGACCGGAAGTTGAATCTGCATTTGATAAAGGCGAGGGAGACAGCGTGAGAACCTCAGCCACCATGAACAGCAATACCTTCTATCACGCCATAAGGCTCGACGATGGAACGGTACTGCGTGTCTCTATTGCGGCGAGAAGTATCTGGAACATGTTTGCAAGCAATATACCGGCCATGCTTATAGTGACGGTTATCATAGCTGGAATATGTGTGGTTCTCGCAAAGAGCCTGACCAGAAAGCTCATGAAGCCAATCGAGACACTCGCAGGCAACCTTGAGCAGGCCTCTGTCATCCAGAAAAAGACAGAGTACAAGGAGCTTGTTCCTTTCATGAACGCGATAAGGATACAGCATGAGGGAGTGCTCGCCGCGGCAAAGAGCAGACAGGATTTTACAGCCAATGTGTCACACGAGCTAAAGACTCCGCTCACAGGCATCTCCGGCTACGCAGAGCTCATAGAAAACGGTATGGTCGAAAAGGAGCAGCAGATTCATTTTGCAACTGAAATCAGAAGAAATGCACAGCGCCTGCTTTCCTTAATCAATGATATCATAAAGCTCTCTGAGCTTGATTCCAGTGAGGCACAGCAGGGTTTTGAACAGCTTAATCTATACGGTCTGGTCAAGGACTGCATGGAAAATCTACAGGTGAACGCCAAGCAGAGAAATGTAGCACTCAATTTTGACGGTACAGACTGTATGGTGCGGGGCAACAGGCAGCTTCTCACGGAGCTCGTTGAGAATCTCTGCCAGAATGCTATCCGCTACAACAATGAGGGCGGCACTGTAAATGTGACGGTACACAAGCTAGGTGGAAAGACAGTTCTCACGGTCGAGGACAACGGCATAGGCATCCCAAAGGACCAGCAGGAGAGGGTCTTTGAGCGCTTCTACAGAGTGGACAAGAGCCGCTCGAAGGAGACCGGCGGCACAGGGCTGGGACTTGCGATAGTAAAGCATATAGTGGAGCTGCATGATGCAGGGCTGACGCTCGACAGCGAGGTGGGGCGTGGCACAACAATAAAGGTGGAGTTTTAGCTCCGCCTTTTTACGTCTCCTGCGCCATACCGGGCACACAAGCTCTTGCAAAATCGAGGCGCAGTGTTTATAATAATTTGTTAGCAGCGAAAACAAGGCAAGACCAGGAGGAACAGCCATGTATCAGGAAATATCAAAATTACTTATGTACGGAGATTTATCTCAGGACGAGATACTTTATAAATTGGGACAGCTCTTTGAGCAGTTTGAGGTGGGCGAGTACAACAAGACAGAGCTTGTGCGCGACATCAATACACAGGTCAAGAGAATCTTAAAGGTAGCGACAGACTATGGTTTTGATGACAATCTGTGGCACAACTATCTCACTTTCTTCCTTATGATGAGTGAGAATCCGTTTTCCATCACCTGTGAGAAGGTCGGAGCCAGCGATGGCAGCGTAAATGGGCTTGTGGCAAACGATTTCAGGATTTTTAAGAAGCTTTTCGATTATGATTTCAAGCCAATCGAGTCAGCACTTGGAATCGACTGCTTCACACAGATCAGCAATTACAGGGCCATTGTGAAAAAGGACCTTATGTACAATCACAATGTCAGCGAGAAGGTAAGGGCGCTGAGCAAGAAGCTTGAGGCAGCTAAGGACGAGCAGGAGTTCTTTGATGTGGTAACAGGCTTTTACAAGGCATACGGAGTCGGCATGTTTGGTCTCAACAAGGCATTCAGGATTGAGGAGCATCTGGATGGTGGCTTCTCCTTCATGCCAATCAACAATATGGATGCGGTCATGCTCGATGACCTGATCGGTTATGAAATCCAGAAGAAAAAGCTCACGGACAATACAGAAGCGTTTGTACAGGGCAAAAAGGCCAACAATGTGCTGCTTTTCGGAGACAGCGGAACCGGAAAATCAACAAGCATCAAGGCCATTGTCAATCAGTATTATGATGACGGACTGCGCATGATTGAGATATACAAGCATCAGTTTAAATATCTGTCAAAGATTATCGCAGCAATCAAAAACAGAAACTACAGATTTATCATATATATGGATGACCTCTCATTCGAGGAGCATGAGATTGAGTACAAGTTCCTAAAGGCAGTTATCGAGGGCGGTGTGGAGACAAAGCCTGACAACATACTGATTTATGCAACCTCTAACCGCCGTCACCTGATCAAGGAGACATGGAATGACCGTAATGACCAGGACAACAGCAATGACAAGCACCACTCCGATACGGTTGAGGAGAAGCTGTCACTTGTAAACCGTTTTGGTGTGACGATCAGCTACTCAAAGCCATCGCAGAAGGAGTTCTTCAACATCGTGACAGAGCTTGCGAGAAAGAGCGGCTGCACACTTTCAGACGAGGAGCTGTGCAGGGAGGCAAACAAGTGGGAGCTCAGCCATGGTGGTATTTCAGGACGTACTGCAACACAGTTTGTCAACTACATTATGGCTAACAATTAAGCAGCAGGCATAAGCATGAAAGGATAGTATATGCTCTACCAGATAAGTAATGGCGCTGTCGCATTTGGCGACGACGTCATTTTGCATAGTATAGATTTTGAAATCAGAAACACAGAAAAGATAGCGATAGTCGGCAGAAACGGCTGTGGCAAGACAACACTTTTAAAGCTCATTTCAGGCGAGGTTGAGATGGAAAAGCTCGACAGCGATGAGAGCGCCTTTATTGCAAAGGCAGGAAACCCGGAGATAGGGTATCTGAAGCAGATTGCGTTTGATGATCCTGATGTGACACTCGAGCAGGAGGTGCGCAAATGCTTCGTGAAAATGGACGAGCGAAAGGCAGAGCTTGCGCGCGCGGCGGCAGAGCTGGAGCATGATTATTCCGATGAAAAGGTAGCCAGATATACAGCGATGGAGGAAGCCTTCAAGGACGATGGCGGCTACTATTATGAGAAGGAATATGAGGTCATGATCCGCAAGTTTGGCTTCTCTGACGAGGAACGTAAAAAGCCAATCCGTGACTTTTCAGGAGGGCAGCAGACCAAGATAGCATTCATAAAGCTGCTTTTATCAAAGCCTGACATACTGCTACTTGACGAGCCGACAAACCACCTCGATGTCACGACTATCGAGTGGCTTGAGGGCTATCTGAAGTCGTACCCGAAGGCAGTGGTGGTCGTATCCCATGACCGTATGTTTCTCGACAATGTGGTAGATGTGGTATACGAGATAGAGTACGGCACAGCAAGGCGCTATCCGGGCAATTATACCAATTTTATCGCCCGCAAAAAGGAAAACTACGACAAGCAGATGAAGGATCACATCGCCCAGCAGAAGGAGATAGAGCGTTTGCAGCGTATGGTTACGCGCTTCAAGGGCAAGCCGACCAAGACATCCATGGCGCAGTCAAAGCAGAAGGCTATCGACCGCATGGTGATTATCGAGGCACCGGACAAGTACGACAACAAGACCTTCCATGCCAATTTCCAGCCCGAAAAGGAGACCGGAAATGATGTGCTTTACACATCAGAGCTTGCAATCGGCTATGACCATCCGCTCTCTGTAGTGTCGCTCGATTTGAAAAGAGGCGAAAAGCTTGGCATACTCGGCGGAAACGGACTTGGAAAATCGACATTTTTAAAGACTATCGTGGGTAAGATCCCTGCACTTTCAGGCGAGTACCGCTTTGGAACTAACGTGCAGATAGGATATTTCGACCAGCAGATGGCCATGTATACAAGCAACAAGACTGTGCTCGATGATTTTTGGGATGAGTATCCGAATCTTACAGAAACCGAGGCCAGAAATGCACTCGGAGCCTTCCTTTTTTCTGGGGAGGACGTGTTCAAGAACGTAAATATGCTCTCCGGAGGCGAAAAGGTCAGACTGGCTCTTTGTAAGATTTTAAAGACCAGACCGAACGTGCTTGTGCTCGATGAGCCAACCAACCATATGGATATCGTAGGCAAGGAAACGCTTGAGAGCATGCTTAAGGACTATAAGGGCACACTGATTTTTGTATCGCACGACAGATATTTTGTGAAAAAGGTAGCTACACAGCTGCTTGTGTTTGAGGATGGCACGACCAATCTCTATCAGTTTGGCTATGAGCAGTATCAGGAAAAGCTCGACAAGGAGGCTTTGGAGAGCAAAAACGTGTACAGAGGCAATGCGATATTTGGCGGAGCGATAAGCCAGAACGGCAGCAGTCAGACAGGCAGTGATGCAAACCGGAGCACGTCACAAACCGCTGCAGCAGGTAATGTGGGCGAAAGCACCAATGCAAATAGCGCAGCCCAGGCAGGCGGCATGGCTGTCTCATCAACCGGCAAGGCATACTACAACCCGGGCAAGGAGCGCTCAAAGATACAAAAAAAGGTCAAAAAGGCCGAGGAGGACCTGGCAGTCAAGGAAGCAAAGCTCGATGAACTCAAGGCCGAGCTCATGAAGCCGGAGTATCAGTCAAGCTACTCAAAGCTCACGGAAATCCAGAACGAAATAGACGCACTCGAGGAAGAAATCCTTATTGATATGGAAGCGTGGGAGGAGCTTTCCTCACAGCTTGAAGCACTTGGGTAGTTTAGATGCGATGTGGTAGTATAGATACGCTGCGATAGTATATAAAAAATCATATGACTTGATGTTTTTTACTCTGATGAAATCCCTAATCATAGCGAAATTATAGCGAAATCAAGCGATTTCGCGAAAAACCGTAAATAAACCCTTGATTATTTATATAAATTGCATAAAAATGATTGATGAAAACGAAATTTATGGTATAATATTTACATGATACAGACAACGTATCAAATAAACGATAAAGGGGTTGGACATCATGAGAATAACAATTTCAGGAAGAAACATCGAATTAACAGAGGGGCTTAAGCAGGCAGTAGAGGAGAAGCTGTCAAAGCTGGAGAAGTTTTTTAAACCGGACACAGACGTATATGTTACGCTCAGCGTAGAAAAGGATAGACAGAAAATCGAGGTTACTATCCCGGCAAAGGGACATGTTATCCGTTCAGAGCAGGTCAGCAATGATATGTATGTATCAATTGACCTCGTAGAGGAAGTAATCGAGAGACAGCTTCGCAAATACAGAACCAAGATTTCCGCAAAGAAATATGCACCGGCGATATTCCAGGATGATTTCGTGGAGGCAGACGATGCAGAGGACGAGGAAATCAAGATTGTCCGTACCAAGAGATTTGGTATGAAGCCTATGTATCCTGAGGATGCATGCATCCAGATGGAGCTCTCAGGCCACGATTTCTTCGTATTCAGAAATGCAGAGAATGACGAAGTAAATGTAGTCTACAAGAGAAAAGGACATACATACGGACTTATCGAACCGGAATGTTAGACTCTTGTTTTTCATCATAATTTAACCTTTCTTTCATCGAAAACCGGCAGCCGTTGGCTGTCGGTTTTTATGTCTGTTTAACCTCATTTGGTCTTGGATATGCGATTGGTTCCAATGGCAGTAAGAACACAAAAAACCCTCACCAGCCTGAAAATTCAATGTCATTAAGTTAAGACAAATGTACGGAGAATTTCTTGACAGATAAGGCTTTGAAGCCTATAATAACTCAATATAAGAGATTGAAAACCTACAAAAAATAAACTATGGTGAGAACACCTTCGAAGCATCTGCAAACTTTGGTCGGGGAGCAGATGCTTCCTTACTTTATATTACAAATATAACACAAAAAGAGCTTGGAAATAAAATAGGAGTATCAGCTGCAACTAAAGAAAAATAAAATTAATACAAAGGAGAAAAATAATGGCGCCAACATCAAAACTTAATGCAAACGGAGTAGAAATAGGGGTAATTGGAGAAACTATGGGGGAAAATGCATATTTGAGTTTAACGGATATTGCAAGATATAAAAATCCTGATGAACCCAAAGCTGTTGTTGCCAATTGGATGAGATTGCGCTCGACAATCGAATTTTTAGGGCTATGGGAGCAAATTCATAATCCTGATTTTAAAGGGCTCGAATTCGATGCCTTTAAAAATGAATCTGGTAGTAATGCGTTTACATTATCTCCACAAAAATGGATTTCATCTACAAATGCTATAGGATTGGTTTCTAGATCAGGTCGATACGGTGGGGGAACATATGCTCATACAGATATTGCATTTGAATTTGCTTCATGGGTTTCGCCTGAATTCAAATTGTATATTATAAAAGATTATCAACGTCTCAAAAAAGATGAGGCTGAACGGAAAGCTATTGGTTGGGATGAAAAAAGAGCTTTGTCAAAGATTAATTATCATATACATACAGATGCAGTGCAAAAATATCTTATTACTGATGAATTATCAGCTATTGAAAAGGGATATACGTTTGCGGATGAAGCAGATATGCTTAATGTAGCTCTTTTTGGAAAGAAAGCACGAGAATGGAGAAATGAACATTCTATTGAAGCACAGAGGGGTGAGAATATTAGAGATTATGCTTCGGCTGAGGAACTGATTATCTTGGTGAATATGGAAAGCCAAAATGCCGAACTAATAAAGGAAGGCTTATCTCAAAGTGAGCGTTTTGCTAAATTGCATGAAATGGCAAAAACACAAATGCAAATATTGCTGAAAAATCGAACAAAAGAAAAATTGAAAAATGTCAATCCAAATTTACTCAAAGGAACAAGCGAACAATAAAAAATGAAATAATTAGAACAAAAACCTCAAAATATAGTACAAATTTATCATTACAAAAATTCTGATATAAAAAGAGCAATATTAAACAAAAACAAACCAAATTAAACCCAAAACCATGTCGTATTTTGTCGAAAACTGCTAATCACCTATCAAAATTAAAAATTCTAATAGAAATCTTCAAAATACAAGCGCGTAACGCGCCTAGAATATTGATATATTATATGGAAAAATGAACCCACCAACAAAAACAAAGAGGGAAATTTCGCAAAAGCGACAAAATTTCAAAAGAAAGACAAAAAAAGAAGTTCTACGAAAAATATAATCGATGGAGGGATGAAATAGTTGGGAAGAATTTATTATGAACAGAAAGGACTTATTAACCTCGATGATATCGTAGATATATTTATTGAGGTGGGAAATATACACAATTACCTGGAAAATGCAGCCTTGCGGATTTTGCTTTTTGGCAATCCTGAGCTGAATTTTTATCAGTGCCGATTATTAGTATTGAAGTACGGAGAATCACTTTCACAGGATGATTTGCACGGGCGGATGGTATTTATGAGAATGATACAGCTGCTGGAAGCCAACACAGTTTAAAATAAAATGAGAATTTCTTTTTTGACCGGGCAACCGGTCTTTCTTTTTTGCACAAATGGTGTTATAATTTTGAAGAAATTATGTTGATTACTCATAGCTTTAAAAAAGAAGCATTGCATTGTGTTTAATTAAACCAAAGCATGATAATTCAATCAAAGAAAAGAGGACAAAAATGAACATCGTAGTACTTGCCGGAGGGCTCAGCACAGAGAGAGATGTTTCCTTCAAGACAGGAAGCATGGTAGCTAAAGCACTCAAAGAGAACGGCCACAAAGTTATATTATTGGATGTATTTATGGGATATAGTGACAGGGAGGAGGACCTGACAGGTATATTTGACCGCGCGGACGAGATAAGCGTGCATGTCAGTGATATTCCGACAGAGGCACCTGACCTCGCAAAGGTAAAGGCTTCCAGAAAGGACCAGTCACCTTGCTTCTTCGGACCAAATGTCATCAAAATGTGTCAGATGGCGGACATTGTTTTCATGGCTCTCCACGGAGAAAACGGAGAAAACGGAAAGATACAGGCAGCATTTGACCTCTTCGGTGTCAAATATACAGGCAGCGATTATTTAAGCTCAGCCATCGCCATGAACAAGGAGACATCAAAGCAGTTCTTCCTTGCAAACGGTATCCCTACTCCAAAGGGTATTTCCATGACAAGAGCGACCAGACAGGATGATATCACAAAGCTTGACCTGACACTTCCATGTGTAGTAAAGCCATGCTGCGGCGGTTCAAGCATCGGTGTCACTATCGTTAGGGATGCGGCAGAGTTCAAGGCGGCACTTGACGATGCCTTCAAGTGGGAAAATGAGCTGGTTATCGAGGAGTTTGTACAGGGCAGGGAGTTCTCTGTCGGCGTTATCGAGGGAAAGGCTCTTCCTATTATTGAGATTGCACCGAAGGAGGGCTTCTACGATTATAAGAATAAATACAAGGCGGGCAGTACAGTAGAGACATGTCCGGCCGAGCTTCCTGAGCAGGTGACAAAGGATATGCAGCACTATGCCGAGGAGGTTGCACGTGTTATCGGGCTTGACACATATTCACGCTCAGACTTTTTGCTCAATGACAAAAATGAGATGTTTTGCCTCGAGGCAAACACACTGCCGGGCATGACTCCGACCAGTCTTCTGCCACAGGAGGCAGCGGTTATCGGTATGAGCTTTAATCAGCTCTGTGAGCATCTGATTGACATATCTTTGAAAAAATATGAGGTGTAGCATGTCGGATAAGTACATGAAGAATCTTACATTTGCAAATATCGCAAAGGCCTGCGAGGGTACATACATAGGCGATGAGACACTGCTCGATACGACAATCACCGGCGCCGTCATAGACAGCAGACAGGTGAAGGAGGGCTATCTTTTTATCCCGATAAAGGGAGAAAGGGTGGACGGACACAAATTCATTCCGACTGTGTTTGAGCAGGGGGCGGCAATTGTGCTCTCTGAGCATGAGCTTACGGATCCGGCAGGCCCATATGTGCTTGTTGAATCAACCACCGATGCCATGAAAAAGCTCGCGACATTTTACAGAAAAAGCCTGGATATCAAGGTGGTGGGTATCACCGGAAGTGTCGGCAAGACCAGCACCAAGGAGATGATATCATCAGTCCTTGAGCAGAAATACAGCGTTCACAAGACAGCAGGCAATTTCAACAACGAGATAGGCCTGCCACTCACCATTTTCGGAATCAGGGAAAGCCATCAGGTAGCGGTGCTTGAGATGGGCATATCTGATTTTGGCGAGATGCACAGACTTTCTACTATGTCTTGCCCGGATGTCATGGTCATCACCAATATTGGCTACTGCCATCTGGAGTTTTTGGGCGACAGGGATGGTGTGCTTAAAGCCAAGACAGAGTGCTTTGAGCATATGATGCCGGATGCGGTCGCAGTGCTGAATGCAGATGACGACAAGCTGGCCACAGTGCAGACTGTAAATGGAAAGCCTGCCATATACTATGGCAAGGAATCGGCTTCGGACGTTCATAAATCAGTATATACCACAAATATTGAAAACCTGGGATTTGACGGCATGAAGGCTCATTTTGTCACCCCGGAGGGTGAGTTTGATGCACACATTCATATCCCGGGTGAGCACAATGTATACAATGCCATGGCGGCAGCAGCTGTCGGATTGCAGCTTGGCCTCACAATAGCTGAGATTAAATCAGGAATCGAGAAAGCAGAGACAATCGCAGGACGTACCAATTTTATCAAAACGCATGGCATGACAGTGATAGATGACTGCTACAATGCAAACCCTGTATCCATGAAATCCTCTATCGAGGTGCTTTCGCATGCAAAGGGCAGGACAATAGCAGTGCTTGGAGACATGGGCGAGCTGGGAAGCGATGAGAAAAAGCTGCACCATGAGGTAGGAGAGGCAGTTGGAGAGAACCATATCCATACACTTTTTGCCGCAGGAGAGCTGGCAAAGGAATATGCAGCCGGAGCCGCGGAGAAATCGTCCGATGTAGACATCCACTATTTCGAGGATAGGGAGACCATGACACAGGAGCTTCTTTCATATGTGAAGGAGGGCGACACCATACTGGTGAAGGCATCACACTTCATGGAGTTTCCGAAGGTGGTAGAGGCATTGAATAAGTAGAAAAATAATCGGACGAAAATTAATTCGATGTTTAATTATCCGCAAGAAGTGGATGTTTTCCAAGCCTCATATCATAATATGCAACTATTCAGAACCATAATATTATAAAAGAAAGAGAGAAAAATAATGGCACAGAATCCAATCGTAACAATCACAATGGAAAACGGCGATGTAATCAAGGCGGAGCTTTATCCGGAAATCGCACCAAACACAGTAAACAACTTTATCAGCTTAATCAATCACAACTTCTATGACGGAGTATGCTTCCACCGTGTAATCAAGGGCTTTATGCTCCAGGGCGGAGATCCGGACGGAAACGGCACAGGTGGCCCTGGCTATGAAATCAAGGGTGAGTTCACACACAACGGTTTCAAAAATGACTTAAAGCACACAGCCGGTGTACTTTCAATGGCACGTACCATGATACCTGATTCAGCAGGAAGCCAGTTCTTCATCATGCATCAGGATGCACCACATCTCGACGGCGAGTATGCGGCATTCGGCAAGGTAATCGAGGGCATGGATGTGGTAAACAAAATCGCAGAGGTGCGCACAGACTACATGGACAAACCACTTGAGGCCCAGGTCATGAAGACAGTTACAGTTGAGACCTTCGGAGTGGACTATCCGGAGCCGGAGACAGTTTAATGATAATAATTATCGATGAGGCAAGCGCAAAACTTGCCTCTTTTTACTATCATGGCGAGCTGCAAGAAAAACTGTATGGTGCACTACTGGGAAAATTGCTGGATGAGTTGCAGAAGAAACTGCCGGATGAGCAGCAGAATAATTTGTGTGTGTATGAAATAAAAAATAATTCAGGATATACAGAATATGCAGATAACGCACAGAAAACAAATATCGAAAACACAAGAACCGCGGAAGCTTATGCCGACTGCATCTGGATAGTATCAAACAGGCAGCAGAAGCAAATAGCTGACTCGCTCGGCATAGCATCAGTAGGAGAGCCGCAGTGCGGCACGCGCTATGCAGTCGAAAGCCTTGTGGAGCTTGATATTGAGTATCTGGAGCGGGTGCGCAGGCGGTATAATCACATCCCGTGGGACATCGGCGAGACAGACAGGTGTCTGATACGTGAGCTATCCCTGTCAGACCTTCCGGCGCTCTATGAGCTCTATGACAAGCCCGGCATGACAGACTTTGTGGAACCGCTTTACGACTACGAGACAGAGCTTGAATACCAGAAAGCATATATAGAGAACATGTATGGATTTTACGAGTATGGCATGTGGCTTGTATTTTCCAAGAAAACAGGGAAGCTGATAGGCAGGGCAGGGCTTGAGCACAATGAAATGGGCTATATGATAGCACCAAAATTTCAGAACCAGGGCTATGCCACGGAGGTGTGCCGCTTCATCATAGACTACGCGCGCGAAAACACAGACTTCAAAGAGCTTTACTGCCGGATAGACGAGAAAAATACGGCATCGGTGTGCCTTGCCAAAAAGCTTGGATTTACAAAGAGCGGGCATATGGATGATGATATAAACGCTTCTATATATAGAAAAAACATAAAAAACAATGAAAAACATTGAAAAATATGCAATTAGGCAATAAAATATAAACATAGTTTAACGATTTGGAGGACGAAAAAATGAAGAAATATGCATACGGAGTAGATATAGGTGGAACAACTGTAAAGATAGGCTTTTTCGAGACTACAGGAAAGCTTGTCGATACATGGGAGATTCCTACACGCACAGAGAATTCAGGAGAGCTCATTCTGCCTGATATCGCAGCATCCATCAAGGAGAATAACGAGAAGCACGGCATCGAGATGGGTGACATCGAGGGAATAGGCATGGGAGTGCCGGGACCGATAAAGGATGACGGAACAGTATTGAAGTGTGTCAACCTCGGCTGGGGCGTGTTCAATGTGGCACAGTCACTCTCAGTATTGTGCGGTGGCATCAAGGTAAAGGCCGGAAACGATGCCAATGTAGCTGCACTCGGTGAGATGTGGCAGGGCGGTGGAAAGGGCCATCAGGATGTAGTCATGATTACACTCGGCACAGGCGTAGGCGGAGGAATCATCCGCGAGGGCAAAATCATAGCCGGAATAAACGGAGCAGGCGGAGAGATAGGACATATGCCTATGGTAGATGATGAGTCAGAGTGCTGTGGCTGCGGCAAGAAGGGCTGCTTGGAGCAGTATGCATCAGCAAACGGACTCGTAAGAGTGGCAGAGAGATACATTGCAGCACACAGGGATGTGGCAACAGAGCTTGATTTAAATGCAGGCTTCACAGCCAAGGATGTATGCGATGCGGCAAAGGCTGGCGATGCAGCAGGCATTGCGGCAGTAGAGCAGTCTATGAAGCTTCTCGGCAAGGCAATGGCAGCAGTAGCATGCGTCATGGACCCTGAGGTATTTGTTGTCGGCGGAGGCCTTTCAAAGGCAGGCAGCATCATCATCGATACAGCAGCAAAGTACTATAAAGAGTATGCTTTCCATGCAAGCCGTGAGACAGAGATCAAGCTTGCCACACTCGGCAACTCAGCCGGCATGTATGGCGGAGTAAAGATGGTTATCGGCTAACAACATAAGATTGCAATTTTTAAAGAAATAAAATATAATGGCTACTAAAGATACACTACAATCGAGGTGAGACTATTGGCAGATTACTCAACAGAAGAATTAGAAAAAATAGCGGACAAATTTCGCTCTGATACCAGCGGTATAAGGGGAACAAAGGATTTTACGAGCCCAGAGGAGCTTTACGATGAGCTGAAAAAGGAAATCAAAAAGTACCATCCGTCGGATGACACGAGCCTTGTGGACAAAGCCTACAGGGTAGCTTATGATGCTCATAAGGGTCAGGCGCGTAAGTCAGGAGAGCCTTATATCATACATCCGCTTTGTGTTGCCATAATACTCGCCGAGCTCGAGCTGGATAAGGAAACCATTGCAGCAGGACTGCTCCATGATGTGCTGGAGGATACCATCATGACCATGGATGAGATGCGCGCGGAGTTTGGGGACGATGTCGCACATCTGGTGGATGGTGTCACGAAGTTGAAGCACCTGCACCTGACAGACAGCACCAAGGATCCGAAGGACAAGAATGCGGACAGGCTTGAGATGCAGGCTGAGAATCTGCGCAAGATGTTTCTCGCCATGGCAAAGGATATCAGAGTCATCCTCATAAAGCTGGCAGACAGACTGCACAATATGCGTACACTCAAGTACCAGTCCAAGGAGGCACAGCAGCGTATCGCCAGAGAGACACAGGATATCTACTGCCCTATCGCACAGCGACTTGGTATCAGCAAGATAAAGATAGAGCTCGAGGACCTTTGTATGAAGTACCTCTATCCGGATGCCTACTACGATCTGGTAGAGAAGGTAGCACTCAGAAAGACAGAGCGCGACACTTACATCCAGGGCCTGGTAAACGATGTCAAGAAGTATGTTTCAGATGCCGGCATCAAAGCTGAGATATACGGCAGGGCAAAGCATTTCTTTAGTATATATAAGAAGATGGTCAATCAGGACAAGACGATAGACCAGATATATGACCTCTTTGCCATCAGGATTCTGGTGGATACCATACCGGACTGCTACGCAGTGCTTGGTATCATACATGAGAAGTATAAGCCTATACCGGGCCGCTTCAAAGACTATATCGCCATGCCGAAGCAGAACATGTACCAGTCGCTTCATACGACGCTCATAGGCCCAAGCGGACAGCCGTTCGAGATACAGATACGTACCTATGAGATGCATCGTACTGCTGAGTACGGTATCGCAGCACACTGGAAGTACAAGGAAACAAACAACGGCAATGCCACTACCACCACTGTCACAGAGGAGGAGAAGCTCAGCTGGCTGCGCCAGATACTCGAGTGGCAGCAGGACATGTCGGATAATAAGGAGTTTATGACTTTATTAAAGAGTGATTTAAATTTATTCTCCGACAATGTATTTGCATTTACACCGTCCGGCGATGTAAAGAACCTGCCAAAGGGCTCCACACCTATAGACTTTGCCTACAGCATACACTCAGCAGTCGGCAACAAGATGGTCGGTGCCAAGGTAAACGGCAAGCTCGTGCCGATAGATTATGTCATCAAAAACGGTGACCAGATAGAGATAATCACCTCGCAGAACTCCAAGGGACCAAGCCGTGACTGGCTCAAGGTCGTAAAGAGTACGCAGGCCAAGAACAAGATCAACCAGTGGTTCAGAAGTGAGCTAAAGGAAGAGAATATACAGCACGGCAAGGATCTGATAGCAGCCTATGCCAAGGCAAAGGGCATCAACTTTGCTGAGATAAACAAGCCTGAGTATCAGGAGAAAATACGCCGCAAGTACGGCTTCCACGACTGGAACTCATGCCTTGCAACTGTCGGCCACGGTGGTCTCAAGGAGAGTCAGATAGTCAACAGGATGTACGACGAGTACAAGAAGGATCATGTGGTGCCGGTGACAGATGCAGATGTGCTTGGCAGCATCGCAGAAAAACAGCAGGCGGCAGCAGGCACACAGCCCGAGCACAAGTCAAAGAGCGGCATTGTGGTGCACGGGCTCTATGACGTGGCTGTACACTTCTCGAAGTGCTGCAATCCTGTTCCGGGAGATGAAATCGTGGGCTTTGTCACAAGAGGCCGAGGCATCTCCATCCACAGGACAGACTGCGTGAATATCATCAATCTGTCCAAGATAGAAAAGGACAGGCTCATAGAAGCAGAGTGGCAGGATACAGCCCTCATGGACAATGGTGCCGAGTATCAGGCAGACCTAAAGATATTCTGTCATGACAGGCCGGGGCTGCTCGTAGATATCACAAAGATATTTACCGAGAAGGAAATCAATATCAGTGGTATCCAGTCCAAGACCAGTAAGCAGGGCATCGCTACAATCGAGGTATTTTTTAATATCAAAGGCAGGGACCAGATAAAGGTTCTCGTGGAGAAGCTCAGACAGATAGAAAGTGTAATAGACGTAGAGAGGACCACCGGCTAAATCCCGGTGGTTCTTGCGTGAAGTGGGATTATAGTTTATATCTCACTGTGAGACACAATGGCGATGAAGAAGAAACTATTGCTGTAAATAACATATAGCATGTGACATATAGCGTATAGCATATAGCATATAGCATGTAACAAATAATATATATAAGGAGTACACTCATATGGTAAATATGAAGATAGACCACTTCGTAGTGGGACCGGTGCAGACCAACTGCTACTTTGTCACCAATATAAAGACAAAGGAAATGATAATAATAGACCCTGGCGCGTGTGCTAATCAGCTCGCCAAAAAGGTGGATGAATCAGGCGCAAAGCCAGTAGCAATACTGCTCACACACGGACACTTTGACCATGCCACTGATGCAAAGCCGCTCGCAGACCGCTACGGCATCAAGATATATATCCATGAGGCAGACAAAGCCACACTCGATGACCCGCAGCTTAATGTCAGCTACATGATGGGGCAGTCAAAAACATTTTATGCAGATGTATTTTTGAAGGATAAGCAGGAGCTTGACATCGCAGGCTTTCACATAGTAGTGCTTCACACACCGGGGCATACACCGGGCGGCTGCTGCTATTATTTCCCGTATGAGGACGTGATCTTTACAGGAGACTCACTGTTTTGCGGCTCAATCGGACGTACGGATTTCAAGGGCGGCAGCATGTCAGACCTCGTGCGCACAGTGAAGGAAAAGATCATGACACTGCCTGAGCATACAGAGGTATACCCGGGCCACAACGACACAACAACCATAGAAAACGAGAGGATGTATAACCCTTACTTATGATAGTAGTAGTATTTAATAAACCGGATTTTGAATATGATGTGCACTCATTGCTCAAGGAATTCTTCCCTCAGGAGGATGTGCAGATGTACTATAGCTGCCCACCTGATGAGGTGGAGGGTAAAAACTTAGCCTGCACACACCACGAGATGACAGACGATGGCGTAAAAGAATTTGCGGATGCATCACAGGTATTTAAGATAGACTATGTGGGTGATGAAATTGCAGTGGAGTGGACGCTGAATAGAGTCGGCGGAAATAATTCCATGACAGATGAGATGCAGCAAGCCGACGAAAGTGACATTAAAATAGCCGGAGAAAGTATCTGTACAAAAATATCCGTGACCGGTGCAGAACGCAAGGAAACCAAAAACCGCCTCAAGCTAGCCCTGTATTCCATGATAGAAAAGGGCACAGGAAAGAGCCTTCCGTGGGGCACACTCTCAGGCATCAGACCGACCAAGATAGCCATGAAATGCATAGAGGACGGCATGAGTGATAAGGAAACCTACGACTATCTGAAGGAAACCTATCTCGCAAGCGATGAGAAAATCGACCTCTCAATAGGCATAGCAAAGCGTGAGAAGGCACTGCTCGACAAGGTGGACTATGACAACGGCTACAGCCTGTACATAGGCATACCCTTCTGCCCGAGCACCTGTGCATATTGCTCGTTTACCTCATACCCGCTGGGTGTGTGGAAAAACCGAGTGGACGATTACCTCGATGCACTCGAGAAGGAGATAGACTACACAGCACAGAAATTCTACCACAAGAAGCTAAATTCCATCTACATAGGAGGCGGCACACCGACCACACTAAGCCCTGCGCAGCTTGACAGGCTTATCAGAAAAATCAAATGCAGCTTTGATTTAAAGGACTGCCTGGAATTTACGGTGGAGGCAGGCAGACCGGACTCCATCACGAAAGAAAGGCTTATGGCACTAAAGAAAAACGGCATCAGCCGTATATCAGTAAATCCACAGACCATGAAGCAGCAGACACTCGATATAATAGGAAGACACCACACGGTAGACGATACGATACAAAGCTTCAAGCTCGCGCGTGAGCTGGGCTTTGACAACATAAACATGGACCTTATTATGGGGCTTCCCGAGGAGACACTCGATGATGTAAGGCACACAATGGAGCTGGTGAAGGAGCTGGCACCTGACCACGTCACTATCCACTCACTCGCAGTAAAGCGAGCTGCAAGACTCACCATCTTCAAGGACCGCTACAGTGATATGCAGATGGTCAACACTCAGGAGCATATGGATCTCTGCGCAGCCTACTGTAAGCAGATGGGGCTTGAGCCATACTACCTCTACAGGCAGAAGGGCATGGCAGGCAACATGGAAAACGTGGGCTATGCGGCAAAGGGCAAGGCCGGCGTATACAACATACTGATCATGGAGGAAAAGCAGACCATCGTGGCATGTGGAGCCGGCGCTTCCACCAAGAGAGTCTGGCCAACACCAAATCCGGACGGCACACACCGCATTGACAGATGCGAGAATGTCAAGGATGTAGGGCAGTATATCGCAAGGATTGATGAGATGATTGAGAGGAAGATAAAGCTCTTTGAGGAGTAAAATATCAATGCAGGCTTATATAAATAACAATTAAATTATCAAATACAACTTAAAATTAGATATTATAACCAAAAATTTTGACATTTATTGACAAAACAATACCCTAAGTATATTATGTTAATAGTAAATTTTTGCGTAGAATAAAATCGGGGGGGTAGGCAGATGCCAACCCCTTTCATTGGATATATTAGGAGTATATTCAGTTTATGGGGGATAACCTATTAAATATAGAAGAGGGAAGAAAATGAGCAAAGAACATAAGAAAACATTTGAACACTGGGAAGTAGTAACGTTATTATTGATGATTTATGACTTTATGGCAGTCGCTGTATCGTATTTTGCAGCATTATGGGTACGTTTTGACTGTAAATTTTCATCAATAGAAACGATATATCTTCATACATATTATAAGAGTATCCTGTTTTATGCAGCTTTTTGTGTGATCGTGTTTTGGTTCATGCGTCTGTATAAGAGTATTTGGAGATTTGCAAGTTATTCAGAGTTAATGCGTGTGACAGCTGCGACTTTAATCAGTAGCATTGTTTATGTGGTTGCTCTGACAGGCTTTGTGCTAAGAATGCCAATCTCCTATTTTATAATAGGTATGGTATGCCAGTTTATCACGACGTTAGGAATCCGTTTCTCTTATCGTTTTATTCTTCTCTTGCGAGGAAGAGCGAATAAGAATGAAAACGAAAAGAAAGTCATGCTGATTGGTGCAGGAGCTGCAGGACAGCTGATTTTTCGCGATATCAAAAATGCAAAAGAAACGAATGAGATAGTTGCTTGCTTTATTGATGATAATCCAAATAAGTGGGGCAGATATATTGACAATGTGCCTGTGTTTGGTGGCAGAGACCGAATCATGGAAGCGGTAGAAAAATTCAATATTGATAAAATTTATATGGCTATACCGAGTGCAAAACCGGAAGAGAAGAGAGATATCTTAAGCATCTGCAGTGAAACATCTTGTGAACTTATGAATCTGCCAGGTATGTATCAGCTTTATACCGGAGAAGTATCTGTCAGCAGGATGAAAAAGGTACAGATTGAAGATTTATTAGGAAGAGATCCGATTAAACCGGATATGTCAGAAGTATTCGATTATATAAAAGGAAAGGTTGTACTTATTACAGGTGTTGGTTCCATCGGTTCGGAATTGGCAAGACAGATTGCATCACATCAGCCGAAGCATCTGATTCTATTTGATATATATGAGAACAATGCATATGATATTCAATTGGAGCTTAGAAAGAAATATCCGGAACTGAAGCTTGATACCCTTATTGGATCTGTGCGAGACAGCAGAAAGATATTTCAGGTGTTTGAGCAGTACAGACCGGAAATCGTATATCATGCAGCAGCACACAAACATGTTCCGCTCATGGAAGATAGTCCTTGTGAGGCAATCAAGAATAATGCAATTGGAACATACAAGACAGCATATGCAGCTATGGCACATGGCTGTAAGAAGTTTGTATTAATCAGTACAGACAAGGCTGTAAATCCAACGAATGTAATGGGCGCATCTAAGCGCCTGTGTGAAATGATTATTCAATCATTTGCAGCAAAAATCAAAGAGGGAAAGGCATACGAAGTGCCACAGCTGTTTACGCATGGAATGAATGATGTAATTACAGCACCGGAAATTGTAGAAGCATTAAAGACAGCACAGACAGAGTTTGTTGCTGTTCGATTTGGTAATGTACTCGGTAGTAATGGATCTGTTATTCCAATCTTCAAAAAACAGATTGAAGCAGGTGGACCGGTAACAGTTACGCATCCGGATATTATCCGTTACTTTATGACGATTCCAGAGGCAGTAAGTCTTGTACTTCTTGCCGGTACATATGCAAAAGGCGGAGAAATCTTTGTTTTGGATATGGGAGAACCGGTAAAGATTGATACATTAGCAAGAAATCTCATAAGATTATCCGGTTATACACCTGATGTGGATATTAAACTGGTATATACTGGACTTCGACCGGGAGAAAAGCTCTATGAGGAAAAACTTATGGCAGAAGAAGGACTCAAGAAGACAAAAAATGATTTGATTCACATTGGTTGCCCGATTCCGTTTGATATCGAAGAGTTTTTACAGCAATTGGATGGACTACTTGAAGCTGCTTATAAAAATAAGGATGATATGAAAGAGAGAGTACAGAAAGTGGTAACTACTTATCATTCGGCATAAGATAATTACTATAAATACTAAAGTTACTAAACAGAGAAAGAAGAAAAGACAATGGCTTCTGCAACTAAAGATAATTTGTACGCAACAGAACAGATAAGTCGCAATCGGTGACAACAAGCTCAGACGAAGGTACGCAGAGCTGCTCAGGGAATACAACTTCCTCATACCGAGCATAGTATCACCGGCAGCCAATGTGTCAGCTATGGCACAGATAGGTGATGGAGTAGCAATACTCCCTCTAGCCAGAGTGGGTGATGCAGAGCTAGGTGACTTCACTATAGTGGCATCCAACGGAGTGGTCAATTCGAGCGCAGTGCTCGGGAAGTGCTGTCATGTGGACTGCGGGGCGATAGTGAAGAAGGAAGCCAGGGTGAAGGATGGCACTTGGGTGAAGAGTGGGGAGATATTAGGATAGCTTGAAAGGAAAAACAATGGCGCTTAAATTAATGTATATTACAAACAATGCAGATGTCGCACTAATAGCTGAAAAATATGGAGTTGACAGAATATGGGTTGATTTAGAAAGTCTTGGAAAAGAAGAGCGCCAGAAGGGAATGAATTCTGTAAAATCTAAGCATACAATAGATGATATCAGGCTAATAAAGCCACTGCTAACGAAGTCGGAAATGCTTGTACGAATAAATCACTGGAATGAAAACTCACAAAAGGAAATAGATGAGGTCATATCAGCAGGAGCAGATATGATAATGCTTCCCATGTGGAAGACAGCTGAAGAGGTAAATGCTTTTCTCAATGCAGTAGATGGCAGATGTAAGACTACATTATTGCTTGAAACAAAAGAGGCCGCTGAATCGTTAGATGAAGTATTACATAACGGTGGAATGGATGAGATACATATAGGATTAAATGATTTACATTTATCATATGGATTAGACTTCATGTTTGAATTGCTTTCTAATGGAACAGTTGAGATGCTAATTAATAAAATCAAACAAGCTGGAATTCCGTGTGGTTTTGGAGGTATTGCATCACTTGGATGCGGTGATTTGCCCGCAGAGAAAATAATAATGGAACATTACAGAATTGGTTCGACTCGTGCAATCTTATCAAGGAGCTTTTGTAATACAGATTTAATTAAAGATATTACAGAAATAGAACAGATTTTTAAAACAAACATGGAAAAGCTACAGGCATATGAAGAAGAAGTGAGTCAAATGCCTAGGGCAGTCTTAGATAAAAATAGAACCGAAGTAAAAGAGATTGTTGAAAGAATAGTTTTAAAAAAGAGGAAAGCAAGCTAATGATAATAAATCAGGAAGTAATTACAGAGTTAAGAAAAGAATTTGGAGATGCTTTTTATTTACTGGATTCTGAACAGTTTAGAAATAATTTTTTGGAGTTAAAAGAAGCATTTTCGAGTATCTACTCCAATTTTAACATTGCATATTCATATAAGACAAATTACACTCCAAAACTTTGCAAGATAGTAAATGAGCTGGGCGGATATGCAGAGACAGTATCTGAGATGGAAGTAGAGCTTGCGCTAAAGTGTGGAGTCAATCCAAAGAATATCATCTGGAATGGACCAATAAAAAATCAGGAAAAGCTCGAGGAATATCTAGGACTTGGTGTGACAGTGAATATAGATTCCATAGATGAGGCTGAATATATTGAATTACTTGCAGACAAAAGTGATGTGGTATTCAATGTTGGAATACGATGCAATTATGATGTGAAGGATGGTGTAGTATCAAGATTTGGATTTGATACAGAGGGTGAAGACTTTAAGAAGGCATTAGATATTGTAATTAATAATGAGAAACTTCATTTTGTGAATTTCCAGTGCCATTTTGCTAAAAGACAGGTGGAGTATTGGCCGTCCAGAGCAAAGGGAATGGTTGAATTAATAGACAGATTAGGAATAATACCGGAGAGAATTGATATTGGAGGCGGACTGTTTGGAAAGATGTCTGATGAACTGAAAAAACAGTTTACTTCAGATATTCCTCAATATAAAGACTATGCAATGGCGGCTGCAACAGTTTTTGCAGAATATTTCAAAGACAAGGACGTTAAGCCGGAGCTGGTTATAGAGCCGGGCTCAGCAGTGGTTGGAGACTGTATGAGGTTCGTTGGAACAGTAAAGACCATTAAGAATGTAAGAGGACAATATATAGCTTCCGTGCTAGGTAGTCAGAAGAATATCAGTATGTCTGGTGTTAATCCGCCGATAGAAGTGATTCATATGGGAAATGCAACTAAAGAATACAGGAAACTGAACATGGTTGGATTTACATGTATTGAAGGAGATGTACTTTATAAGGATTATACAGGGGAGCTTGCTGTTGGTGATGCGGTTGTGATTAGTAATTGTGGTTCTTATTCACTTGTTATGAAGCCACCATTTATATTGCCAAACTTTCCGGTACTGGATATATGTGGTAAGAACGTTGAGGTTATAAAAAGAGCTGAGACATTTGATGATATATTCCATACATTCAATTTTTAAGGGCAGAAATAATGAAGTTTATTAGTTTATTTGTTAAAAGAGTATTTGATATAGTTTCCTCGGGTATATGCATTGTGCTGCTTACCCCGGTATGGATTGTTGTATCTATAATGATAAAAAAAGATTCAAAAGGACCGGTTTTCTTCAAGCAGGGCAGAAGAACCAAAGATGGACGGGTATTTCAAATGCTGAAATTCAGATCCATGGTTGTAAATGCTGAGACCATGGGAGCTGGATTATTCAATTATGAGAATGATCCAAGAGTGACAAAGGTGGGCAGAAAACTACGTGACAGCAGTATAGATGAACTGCCACAGTTGTTTAATATTTTTATGGGAGATATGTCAGTGGTTGGCCCAAGACCATGTGTAACTTATGAGCTAGGAGATTTTGAAACATTAAATAAGAAATATAAGAAACGTTTCAGAGTGAAAGCAGGCCTGACTGGACTAGCTCAGATAAAGGGCAGAAATGACATCTCATGGGATGAAAAGGTTACATATGATAATGAATATGTAGATTTGTTTGAAAAGTATGGATTCTTTGCAGATATAAAGATAGGTTTGGAATCCGTATTTAAAGCATTCAAGCATGATAAAATATATGAAAACAAAATGGATGAATCCATGAACGATGCAGAGGCTGCCCAGGCAGAGGAAGCAGAGATTATCAGGCTGGCACATTTACCTGACGTGGAGTAATAGACTGGAGGAATGTGAAATGAAATACGATGTGGCACACAGAAGAATATGGTTCAAAGGTGAGATACTTGATGTAAATGATGCAAAGATTAATATACTTGCACCAACATCACAGTTCGGACTCAATGTATTTGAAGGAATCCCTTGCTATTGGAATGAAGAGGAAAAGCAGCTCTATGCTTTCAGACTGGATGATCATTATGATAGACTGCTTAGATCAGCAAAGCTGATACAGCTTGACTGTCCATATACTAAAGAGGATTTCAAAAAAGCATTTGTAGATGTGATCAAGGCTAATGAGTATGATGAGAATCTTTCGGTTCGTCAGACCTTGTTTGTAGATGGATTTGGTTCATGGGGATCTGATGGTCCGGTTGACATGTTTGTGGCACCTATTCCCAGAGGAAAGACAAGTGCAGAGTACAATAAAAAAGGTCTCAATGTATGTGTAACTTCGTGGAGACGAATAAGTGATGAAACACTTTCGCCTAGAATAAAGTGTGGTGCAAACTATATAAATAGCCGTGTAGGACAGAGGGAAGCTCTCAGAAATGGCTATGATACTTGTATCTTCTTAAATGAAGCTGGAAAGGTAGCAGAAGGACCGGGGTCTTGCTTCTTTATTGTGAAGAATGGAACTATTATTACTCCGCAGCTGACAGACAGTGTGCTTGAGAGTATTACAAGGGACACTGTTATTAAGATTGCAAAAGGTAAGGGAATTCCTGTTGTAGAGAGAACCATTGATAGAACAGAGCTGTATACATGCGATGAAGCTTTCCTGTGTGGTTCTGCAATGGAGATGACTCCGGTGCTTAGTATTGATAAGTATCTGATTGGTGATGGGGACACAGGTGTGTTGACTAAAGATTTGCATATGACTTATTTGGATGTTGTTAGAGGTAAGGTTGAGGAATATAAGGATTGGGTGACTAGAATATATGATTAAAAATAAAAATATATTGGTAACGTCAACAGATGTAATGATGATACAGTTTTTAGTTCCTCATGTAGTTCATTTAGTTGAGTTAGGTGCAAATGTTGATATTGCATGTTCTAAGGCTGAAGGATATAAAAAAGAAGATTATGAGAATAAAATTAAAAAATTACTTCCAAATACAGTTAACTTTTTTGAGATAAGAACTGAAAGAAATCCGATAAATTTTAGTAATATTAAGGGTTATAAGGATTTAAAGAATATAATTAATGAAAAAAATTATGATTTCATTTGGACGAATGAACCAGTCATGGGAGTAATGACTAGGTTGGCAGCGCGATGGTCACGCAAAAATGGATGTATCGTGATGTATTTAGCGCATGGTTATCATTTTTTTAAGGGAGCACCTAAAAAGAATTGGATATATTATCCAGTAGAAAAAATTATGTCTCATTTCTGTGATTTAATAACAGTAATTAATTGGGAGGATTATAATTTCACAAAGAAACATTTTAAAGTTCCAGTATATCATATAGATGGTATAGGCTTGTCTTTAGGTAAATATTCAAATGTTAATGTGAATTATGATTTAAAAAGGCATGAGTTAGGGGTTAATAAGGATGATATATTGATTATTTCTGTAGGGGAATTACAGCAAAGGAAAAATCATATGGTTATTCTAAAAGCGATTGCAAATATTAAGGATGCCCATTTGAAATACATTATTTGTGGTAGAGGCGAATTGGAAAATGAGTTATTGCAGATGGCTAAAAAATTGAATATAGAAGATCAGTTTTGTTTATTAGGGCATAGATATGATATTCCGGAAATATTATCTGTATCTGATATATTTGTACATCCATCTCAAAGGGAAGGGTTGGGAATAGCCGCTATTGAAGCAATGGCAGCTGGTTTACCATTAATTACATCTAATGTACAGGGAATAAAAGATTATGTTAAAAATGGTAAAAATGGATTTTCATATGAACCAAATGATGTAGATGGATACACAGATGGCTTAAAGAAACTTATTAATGATAAAGTCTTAAGAAAAGAAATGGGAAAATTTAATCAAGAGTGTGCACGTAGGTATAGAATTGAAAATAGTATTGATCAATTAAGCAAAATAATAATGGATGCAATAGGGAAAAATTGATGAAAAAGATAGCTACGATTACTTTTCAAAATGCAGATAATTATGGGGCGATGTTGCAATGCTATGCTTTGCAAAAAGTATTACAAAATATCGGATATGAGTGTGATGTGATCGATTATCAATGTGAGTATTTGGCAAGGCCATATAGTGTAGATGCTTTAAAACGAAAAGGTTTAATTAGATATATACTTGGAAATATAAATGTATTTATTAGATTGCCTAGGAAGAAAAATTTTATAGAGTTTCGTAAATTAATTAAAAAAACAAAAAAAGTAGATAAAGTTACTATATCAACTTTAAATTCAGAATATGATTTTTTTATAACCGGGAGTGATCAGGTTTGGAATTATAACTTGACTAATTTTGATACTTGTTATTTCTTAGATTTTGTTAATGACAGTAAGAAGAAATTAAGTTATGCTGCTAGTTTAGGATTTGATTCTTTTTCGGAAAAAATAGCGAAAGAATATAATTTATTATTGAATGATTTTTCGGCTTTAAATGTTAGAGAAAAAAGTGCAAGTGTACTTCTTGAGAGAGTTTTGAATAAAAAGGTTGTTGTAGGCTTGGATCCAACATTACTTTTAGAAAAAGATGATTGGGATAAAATTGCAATAGAACCAAAAGTTAAGGATTATATTTTTGTGTATCAGTTATCACCATCTAGATATATGACAGATATTATTAAAAAATTAAAACAAAAAACAGGGCTGAAAGTAGTAGCAGTTCCATTTGTTATGGGCACAGTTAATGCTCATTGTGATATGACAGCAGGACCATCTGAATGGATAGGGTATATAAAAAATGCTGATTATGTTGTAACTGATTCATTTCATGCCACAGTTTTTTCGATTATTTATAAAAAGAAATTATACAGTTGTGCTAATGAATCTGCTTCTAGGATAGTTGATTTATTGAAAGTCCTAGGTATGGAAAAAAGTTTATATATAGGTGAAAGAAAATTTGAGCTGATTGATGAAACGAATTATGAATATTCTTCAGAGAAAGTAAAAACTGAAAGAGTAAAAAGTTTAGGGGTATTAGAAAATATGGTAAATTATAGGTGATGGTTGTATGAGTAATTCAATATTAGAAATTAAAAAAAATGATTGTTATGGTTGTGAACTTTGCGTAAGTGCGTGTCCTGTTAAGGCTATATCAATGAATTTTGAACAAGGTTTTTTGTATCCTAGAATTGATAAAAATAAGTGTATTAGCTGTGGCAAGTGTTTAAAAATGTGTATTGCAAAAAAACAGTCATTTTTAAATGATAAACTCTCTACTGTATACTATTATGGTTATTCTATGAAAAAGAATATAATTTCAAGATCAACTTCGGGTGGAATAGCTTATGAATTGTATAACATGTTTTTAGATGAATATAAAGGTGTTGTTTATGGAGTACATTATAATGAGAAAACATGGTTTCCAGAATATACTAGGATAGAAGATAAGGAAGAGTTAAATAAGATTCAGGGAACGAAATATGCGCAAGCATCGAAAAAAACAATATATAAAAGTTTGTTGGAAGATTTAAAAAGTGATAGATATGTGCTTTTTATAGGGACACCATGTGAAATAAGTGCTGTGAAAAATTTTATTGGTAATAAAAAATATAATATCCTTTTAGTGCAATTAGTTTGTATGGGAGTTACAAGTCCATTACTTTTTAAAAAATATATTGATGAAAAAAGTAATAATGACATAAAAGAAATTCATGAACGCTTTAAAAAGAAAAATTGGGAGAATTCATATTTTATTATTAAAAAAAATAATAATGATTATTGTAGACCATTTGACTTGACGGAGTTTTCATTTATATTCAAATGGGTAGGAAGATCAACTTGTTATAATTGTAAATATAAGGGAGAACAACGGGTTGCTGATATAACAATAGGCGATTTTTGGGGGGCAGAAAACTATGTAGACTCGAAAAATAAAATGGGAATGTCAATAATATCAACTCATACCTCCAAGGGTGAGTGTATTGCAAAAAAGATGAAATGGAAAAAGTTAGATAATTACGATGTTAATAAATTTAACAAGTATATTAATAAGAGTCGAGAGTTTTCAAGAGAGAGAGAATTGATTATTAAAAATTATAATAATAATAATATTTCATGTGATACTCTCGTGAAGAAATATGCACAAGGGAAAACAAAGATAAGGTATTACATATCACATATTATTAATAACAATGTTTGGGATATATTTCATTAGCTCTATAAACGTATAATGGGAGGATAAATGATAATGAATAGAATATTGTTTTTATCAGGTTCAAGATATTCACTATTTAATTGTATTAGATTAGCAAAATCAGATAAATTTAGTTCGTGTCAATGCGACATCATTTTATTTGTAGATAAAAATATGATAGGTATTGCTTCTAATTTAAAGAAAGAAAATATATTTGATAATATAATTGAATGTTCGTTTATTAATAATCTTGATACTTTTAAAAAAGTAGCATTATATTTAAACCCAAAATACATAAGAAAATATTGTAAGTTCATAGATGAAAAATTCTTTGATGTACAATATGATACAGTAATTTCACAATCTATGCTTTATATTTCGTTATTACAAAGAGTATATGGAAAGAATATAGAAGCATATTTGATAGAAGAAGGATTAAGTACATATACAAATAGGGTTAATGATGTTCATAATAGGAGTATCTTTTATAGACTTTTTAATTTGTTTTTACTTCATCAAAAACAGGTTCAAATTAGAGGATGTTATGTAAATAAACCGACAATTATGGTTTCCAATAACATTAATAATTATATAATTCCGCCTTTGTCTGATGAAATAGTAAATTGTTTAAAAAGAGTATTTAATTATCATTATGTTAATATGGAAAGAAATAATATAACATTTTTGGGTTCACCATATTATGGAATAAAGGCATTACTTAAAAATAATCAAATTGTTAGTTCAAATTTTGAAGAAATTTGTTCTAATATTGTTAAAAAAATATTTGCTGAATGCAATGAAAATATAACATATAGAAAACATGCACGAGAAGATAATCATATAGAAAATGAATTTTCAAATATTTTATTAGATTGTAATGATAATATATGGGAATTGATATCAAAAGATGAAATAACTGACAATACGGTATTGATTAGTTTTTTTTCTACTGCAGCTTTTACTCCAAAGTTATTATATGATTCAGAACCATATGTTATTTTCTTGTATGGAATTTTAGAAGAAGAAATGTATAATGCAAAATATTTAACAGATAAATTATGTGAATGTTATAAATCTAAAAATAAGGTTATCGTGCCTAGTTCTATAAATGAAGTACTGGATATATTGAGGTCAATTGCGCATGAAAGTTAAACAATGTGTTATTAAACAGATTTTATTTACTATATTAATTTTAATATTGTCATTAATAAATAAATCAGTTAAACAAGAAGAGGCTGTTTTGTTTGTGATTTACATTGAATGTATTATTGTTTCAATGAAAGGGGACTTTTTTAATATATATCAAATATTCTTGTTTATGATGTTTTTTTTCAACTTATCAATACCATTTTTTAATCTATTTGGTTTATATGAATATCCAAATGGATATACGGTATTGGCAGATACTGGGGTAACGTTGCCAATTAAAGAATCTATAATGGTAGAATCATTCGTAGTTATAGAAATTTTTTTGCTTGGAACTTCAATTGGATGGATGATATGGAATGATAACATTAATAGGGATAAATCGTCTATTTTAAAGGATAAGGAAAGAGCACAATCAAAAGATGTAATTTTTAAAAAAGTTTTTTGGCAGTTGTTCAAATTCTTATGGCCATTTGAGATGTTGTATCAAATAATACAAGTTTATTTAGCAAATAAATTTGGTTATGTAGAAGTAATTCATTTACATAGTGTAACAAATTCAGCATTGTCTGTATTGGAGTATGTAGATTACGTTTTTCCTATAATAGGAACAAGTATATTATTTTTTACAAATGACAGAAAAGATTATATTAAAAAATCGATTTTATATGTAATTCCGTATACGATACTTTTATTAACTGGACAAAGAGGTACAGGAATAAGCACAATTTTAGCAATTTTATTTATATATTCTTATTTATATAAAAAAATAAATATAAAAAAAGTTTTATTATGTGGTTTGGTAATCTTATTTGTTATTATAGGTATCGGGAATTTTAGATGGAGTAGAAATATTCAAGATCTTATAGGAGTTAATAGGAGTTTATTTGATTCTATGATTAATGAGTTTGTGCTTAATAGTGAGAGTTTTATGGTGATTCCGTATACAATTTCATTAATGGATAAATTTACAAATAAAGTTCCTTTTTTATTTGGTTATATAGATGCTATATTTTCCTTTTCAAGTAATTATTCAATAGACGGAATATTAAATAAAAGTTATTTGGCACAGCATATTACATATCTTTTGAATTCAAGTAAATTGTTAAGAGGCTCTACAATCGGTACGTGTATTTTGGCAGAAATATATGAATTTGTGCATGGTAATTTATTTCTTATATTAATAATTAGTATTTTGTTATTATATTTTGCCGGAGTTTTTTTGAGAAATATAAACAGAAATATATTATTTTTTTACTTTGGTTTTTCATATATACAACAGTTATTTATGTCTCCGAGGGGCTCTATAATGAAAATCTTTAATAAACTAAGCATAGTGTATATACTATTTTATTTCGTATTGTGTTTTATTAGGAATAAAAAAAATAAGTTATAAGTATACAATATTATATTATACAAATTTTTAGAAATTAATTATTATTTTGAATATATTTATAGTTTGATATTTTAAATTATGGTTATGAATGCAAAGTTTGATGTTTATAGATTGTATAGAGTAATTTTGAAATGTATTTAAAGTAAAAAGTATGTTTATAATACATTATAATTTGAAATCATGAACATAGTTTATTAGATATACAAAAATGAAAGAGAGGTACTTAAAAATGTACAAGAAACCATTTATAATCGCTGAGGCAGGATGTAATCATATGGGACAGATGGAAATAGCTCATGAGTTAATTAATACTGCTGCTATATTTTGCAAAGCGGATGCGATTAAATTTCAAAAAAGATGTCCTAAAGAACTTCTTACAGAAGAACAGTATAATGCGCCACATCCTAATCCTGTAAATTCCTATGGTGCTACATATGGTGAACATAGAGAATTTTTAGAGTTTACAGTAGATCAACATGCTCAATTGAAAGAATGGTGTGAAGAGGTTGGAATTATATATTCAACATCTGTATGGGATATGACTAGTGCAAAAGAAATTGCTTCTTTAAAACCAGTATTTATAAAAATACCATCAGCTTGTAACACAAATTTTGAAATGTTACAGTGGCTTTGTGATAATTATAAAGGAGAAATACAGCTTTCTTTTGGAATGACAAGTCATGAAGAAGAAGAACAAATAGTTAGTTTGTTTGAAAATAATGGACGAGCTAAGGATTTAGTCCTTTTTAATTGTACTTCAGGATATCCTGTGCCTTTTAAGGATGTTTGTCTCCTTGAAATTTCTCGTATGAAAAATTTGTACGAAAATAGAGTAAAAGCAATAGGATTTTCTGGACATCATCTAGGTATTGCTGTAGATACAGCTGCATATACATTAGGAGCAAATATAATTGAACGTCATTATACACTTGATAGAACATGGAAAGGAACTGACCATGCAGCATCTTTGGAACCAGATGGAATACGTCGGTTGGTAAGGGATTTGAATGCAGTTCATGATGCATTAAGGTATAAGGAAACAGAAATTCTTCCGATAGAACAAGTTCAAAGAGACAAACTTAAATATCGAAAACATTAAAACTTAATAACAATAATAATCGTCACGCTTATTTACACTATAATATGATTAAAGGGTCAAAAGCTATCATCGATGCATGTTTGCATGCAATTCGATGTATACCTTAGTGACCCGCACTACACCGAGAAAGTAGTAATTTGCTGCGGGAACGCAGGAAATAGCGGATTTCGAGGTGTAGTCAGATTATGGGAATGCGTAGCATTTAGTAATCTGATTAATCATAAATGAGGGGCAAAATCCCTTTTGACCCTTTAATCATAATATTATTTTATAATGTGTTAATTTTTAAATGTAAGTGAGTGATGAGACTAAAATTTGTATGCTTTTATTATAATTGGGTTTATTTATAATCATAAAAGTAGTAATATTCATCAAAGTCTTGTTGGTTTGAAAAGTTATTAGAAAACGAATTAATTATAATAATTACGAGGTGTAAATATGAATGTAGCATTTATCCCAGTTAGGGGAGGTAGTAAGTCAATACCATTGAAAAATATAAAGCCTATTGCTGGAAAACCGCTAGTGTATTGGACAATTAAAGCAGCATGTGAGTGTCAATATATTGATAAAGTATATGTTTCGACAGATAGTCAAAAAATAAGAGATACTGTTGAAATGATTAAAGGGCAATCGGATGATTCATTTATGAAGTTGTTTGTAATCAATCGTTCTGCGGAATCAGCGTCAGATACAGCATCAACGGAATATGCGATGTTGGAATTTGCTCATAATTATGAATTTGATAATATAGTTCTTATACAGGCAACTTCTCCATTATTAAAAGCTGATGATTTATTACGTGGATTTGAAACATTTAATTTGGAAGATACGGATAGTGTTATATCTGTGGTATCACAAAAAAGATTTAATTGGGGAATAGGAAAGAATGGACTAGCATATCCGATTAATTATGATGTCTATAATAGACCAAGACGACAGGAATTTGATGGATATTATGTTGAAAATGGAGCATTTTATATTACATCAAAAGCTAATTTATTAAAGTCAAAAAATAGAGTATCAGGCAATATAAGGTGTGCAGAGATGAATCAAGACACTTTTTTTGAAATTGATGAACCAGAAGACTGGAAAGTTATTGAAAGTCTAATGAGAAAAAAGCAGATAGTGCAATCAATTGATATTCCGAAAATTAAGATGTTTCTCACAGATTGTGATGGATGTCTTACCGATGGTGGAATGTATTATTCAGAAAATGGAGATGAATTAAAAAAATTTAATACAAAAGATGGAATGGGATTTAAGCTACTTAAAGAAGACGAAATAATAACGGGGATTATTACAAGCGAAAACATGAATTTGAATAAAAAAAGAGCAAAAAAGCTTAAATTAGATATTCTTGAAGAAGGTTGTTCAAATAAGGCTGAAATAATTAAAAGAATATGTAAAGAAAAACAGATAAAACTCGAGAATGTTTTGTATATTGGTGATGATATTAATGATATAGAAGCACTTTCTGTAGTTGGATATGGGTGTTGCCCGGCAGACGCATTACCAGAGGTTAAAGCAGTTGCTAAATATGTTGCAAAAGCAAATGGTGGAAATGGAGTAATTAGAGAAATAGTAGAGAAAATAAGAAATGATAAAAAATAATTCTATAAAAAGTGTTTTAAATAATATAGGATGGCTGATTTTTGATAAATTATTAATTCTTCTCATGAACATAATAATTATATTTATAGTAGCTAATTTTTATGGTCCTAAAAAATATGGAGTTTATCAGTATGCAACGAATATTGTTCTTATTTTGGAAGTAATTGTGCAACTTGTTGATGGACGTGTTGTTAAAAAAAAATACTCTAATGGTAATTATAATGAAGTAGTATTTTCCGTTACTATTGCAAAAGTTTTATTAAGTAGTATTGCTTTATTTTCTGGGGTACTGATAGTTTTGTTGTCAAGCAAGGAAATAGAATTTAGCTATTTACTTATAGTATTGTTATTCGATAGCATTATTAGAAATATTCGTTTTGGATTGGAAAATCGTTTCGAATATATTTTGCAATCTAAAAAAATTGTAATTGCCTCTAATATTGGGCTGATGGTTGGAACATTGCTTCAATTAATGGCGGTATATATGCAAGCATCAATAATATTACTTGCAGTTATTCAAATGTGTTCGACATTAATAAGTTATATTATATTATTGATTCAGTATAAGAATACTTTTGGAGAAGTGCCTGTCTGCCATAATAAATATAATAAAATATTAATAAAAGAAATTATTAAAGAAAGTACACCATTGGCAATTGCGACAGCAGCAGCTACTATATATACAAGATGTGATTCAGTAATGCTTGGAATGTTATTAACTACAAAAGAAGTTGGAATCTATTCAATCTCATCAAAATTTATAAGTACTATTCAAATGCTTGTTGTTCCAATACAAACGACTATTTTTGTGAAAATGTTAGAATGGAAAGACAAACCGAGATTATATGAAGATAATTATATTAAAATCACATCGATAGCGACATGGCTTTCTATAATTGGAGTAGCAATGTCATTTGTAGTATTACCTTTTATATTTAAATTTTTGAAGCCAGATTATTTGCCTGCATTAGAATCATATAAAATATTGTCACTAGGTTCAATTTTAACGTATAATGCTATACTTAGAAGTAGCCATTTTACTATAATTGGTAGAGGCGATATATTAATGAAAACACAAATAATTACAGTGGTTGTTAATGTGCTTCTAAATTATTTCTTGATAAGAAATTTGGGAATGAATGGAGCTGCAATTGCAACCGTAATAGCGCAAATTATTTCGCTATTAATATCTAATTTATTTTTCAAAGATGCGAAGTTTGTTTTTAAAGTTCAATTATTGGGCTTTAATCCAAGAAATATTATAAAATTAATCAATTAACATAATACGATTCTGAATTGCCATAGTATATAAGTGGATTCGTAGAATGGTAAATATAATTTTTATTAAAGTATTAACAGTAAATCTATTTGAACAAATACATATAAACTAATGCTTACATTAACTGTAATGTACAATCTGTAAAGGAAATCAGTAAAGTGTATAATTGCTTTAGGAAAATTTAAACATAAACAAAGTATGTATCTAAAATCAATGAACTCAAGTATGATGGACTTAAGTTTATTATTATAGGTACAATTCATTTAGTGTGAATTTTCAAGTTTAAGATGTCTAAATGTTAGTTATTTGTATATAGCTACTGTATAGAAGTAAGAACATATTATATGTGAAAGTTTTTTAATGAAGTTTGTGAAAGAGAGAATTATGAAACCAATTATATTTTTGAAACCAGTTTTTAAACAGATGATATGGGGGGGAAATCGGCTTGCAACTGATTTTGGATATGATATTCCGAGCAATAAGACCGGTGAGTGTTGGGGGATTTCAGCTCATCCAAACGGAGATGACAGCATAGCAAACGTTTGTTATGCAGATATGACTCTTTCACAACTTTGGGATGAGCATCCAGAGCTGTTTGGTGATATTGATGGTGATAGATTTCCATTGCTCATTAAGATTATTGATGCAAAGGATAATTTGAGTATACAAGTGCATCCATACGATAAGTATGCATCTATGAATGAGAATGGTTCTTTGGGCAAGACTGAATGTTGGTATATCATAGATTGTCCTGATAATGCAAAGCTTGTGGTGGGGCATAATGCAAAGACTCGGGAGGCACTTTCAGATATGATTCATGATGGTAGATGGGACGAGTTCATTCGTTATGTTCCAATCAAAAAGGGAGATTTCATTCAGATTGAACCAGGCACAGTGCATGCGATAACAAGTGGCTGCATGATTCTTGAAACACAGCAGAACAGTGACATCACTTACCGTGTATATGATTATGACAGACTTGTTAATGGCAAGCCGAGAGAGTTGCATGTGAAAAAAAGTATTGATGTTATTACAGTCCCTGCAAAGTCCACAGAGGATAGTGTTATGGATACAAGCAATCTTCCATACAATAAGTGGAATAAGTTAATTGAGTGTAGGTATTATATGGTTTATAAGCTTGTACTTCATGGTAAATTGGATTTTAAACAGAGCCATCCTTTTCTCAATATGAGTGTGCTTGATGGAGAAGGCGTTGTGAATGGACAAAGGATTAAGAAGGGAGATCATTTTATAATTCCAGCTAAGTTTGGAAAGGTGAAGTTGGAGGGAAATATGGAAGTTATTGCTTCATGTGTATCTTAACTTCCTGAATCAATGCCATTAAGTTAGATGTTTGATGGCATTCGATATGTATAGATGGTGTAAAGTAAGCACTAAATATTCCAACGCTAGATTTTAATTAACGCTTGCATCATCTTTGTTAGATGCAAGCGTTTTACTACATTTTAATTTTTGCAAACATTTTGAACTTCTTTGCTCCACGGAGTCAATGCCTCAAGCTGTTCATCTGACATATCTTCACTTGGACGATGCTCCAAAAGATATGTCAGGTATTTATAAATGTTAATCTTATTGGCCTTTGCCATCTCGACCATTGTGTAGAGCAGTGCACTGGCAGTGGCCATCCTTAAGATATGTCATCAACGTGTCTTTCTTGTTTTGAGCATACTTCACCGCTGTCTCGAAACGGCTTCCCTTACGTGTCTTTTGCTTGTCAAGCCAATTCCAGAACGCATCGAGTATCGTTTTTTTCAAGACGATAGGCTTTTTTCTGCTCAAATGTGTGCTTCTTGTTCTGTGATCTGCGCTCATACTCAAAAAGCTGAAGAAAGCCGGAAGAAAAAGAAAATATTCAAAATAATGTATTTGGAATAGATTTTGGTGAAAAGAATGCTTGAGTAGGTAGAATGCTTAATATTATTGCAGTAGATGGATATATAAATGTTATTGAACTAAATTCACTGGATCATAAAAAGTGGGATTCTGACTATGTTACACAACCAGAATGGCAAGCAAAATATGGTGAAGTATTTAGATAACTTGTGGCTATTAGTTCTGATCGAACTGTATCAACAGCTTATAGAAAATATAAAGGCTTAGATGTAATAAATGATGCTAAATATAAAGAGTGCAATTCACTAAATGAGAGAAAAAAGCTAAGAGTAAATTCTATGCATTTGTTAAATATTTATGGAGCGTATATGGAACTGAGAAGTCTGTGTTAGAAGATGAAATAATTAAAATGGTTATTAATAATATATCAGATAGAGAAGTAAAGGATGTTATGGAACCATTGTTCAGTTAGTGGTGAAATTATTAAGTATTATTTACAGTATGGAGAAAGAAATGTCAATAAACCGAGTTTCAATTAATGATTTATCAGAATATAGTGTTTTAATGTATGATGATGGTGCCATCCGTCTCTTCTACAGCTCTCCACAGGAGATATCAGTGGAGGAATCAGTGATTAGAATTGGAAGCATGCAGGTTATAAACAGAAATGAAGTAGTATCAATTATGAGCTACAATGATATTTTGAAGATTACTTTAGTAGATGACAAAATAGTTGAGCTTCAAATTGTAAAGAAAATCTTGTCGATTTAGAGTAATATTACATTAAAATGCCAATGCGCTATGATAAAATAGATAAAGCCGCCCAGTAGGGTGGCTATTTTTAAAATTTCAAGGTACGGATTATTAGTAAACGTCAAACCATGCGCCAGCCATTAAAATCAACGCCGCCCATTATTGGCGACGTGGCTTCCTGCATTCGTCCGAAAGACTATCTGACCATGGCATGAGATAGTCCAGCTTTTCTGGATCTATATTTTCTTTTTCCTCACAGAGTTTTGGCAGTTCTGTGAGGATATATTTAAAATAATAATACGGCCGCAGATTATTCAGCTTGGCTGTTTTTGAAATACTGTATACCATCGCACTGGCAGATGCTCCTTTAGCTGTATTGTGGAACATCCAGTTTTTCTTGCCGAGGCAAAAGGTGCGTATGGCTCTCTCCGAGGCAGAATTATCGATAGGGACATCTCCATCTTCAAGAAATACCTTAAGATATTTTTCCTGATTGATTATGAAATTCAGCCCCTGGCCTGTTTTGGATTTTGGAGGTACCGCACAGTCGTTAACCTGTTGTTTTACCCACGCAAAAAATTCCTCAACCAGCGGCCGGATCAATTCCTGCCGTTTTTGAAGCCGTTCCTCTGATGAGAGCCCTTTTAACTCAGTGTCAGCATTATAAAACCCAGCTATCTTCTGCAATGCCTGATAGGCAACAGACTGCCTTACAGAAGACGGATCCTTTTTATCGGCAGCCTTAACCGCATCCGTAAAATCACGCCTTGCATGCGCCCAGCAGTTTGCGTTTGACGTTTACATTTAATCAAACCCAACTTCAATTCTAAAATATTGGTTCTGAAAAACCAAAAAGGTATTGACAAACTGAAAGAAACTTGGTAATCTATAATCAAGAAGTAAGGATGGTTATTCAAAACCAAGAGAGCGATTGCAATGTTAAACGAAATTAATGAAATAAAAGGTAACTTTATTGACAATGAAACAGCTGATCAGCTTACACCGGAACTTAAAGCTGTTTTGGATGAAATATTTGTTTGCAAAAATGAAATTGAATTAATTTTAAGAAGCAAGACTTCGATGGCAGGAAAAGGATTTTTTGGAGTGTTTGGAGATGTTACAGTGGCTGCTTACCTTTTGGCAAAGTCATTTGATTGTAGCGCACACGCCACATATTCATTTGAAGAAGATGCAAGAATAGATGCTGACATTAAGAAAGTCGCAGAAGACTTTTATATTTCTGAAAACTGGAAGGAATTAATGGAACTTACAAAAGCTCATGAGCAGAAAATTTTCTATTTAGTTTCACTCTTAAGGGATTTATCTGATCCGATGATGACACCTGAAAGCTTAGGAAAATTGGCTGAAGAATTACTTGAGATAAAAGCCAATGATAAATTCGCAGATTTCTGCTGTGGAGCAGGAACTGTTGTGGCTGATGTTGTCAAAAATCATCCAACTGTAGAAGCATATGGATTCGATAAACTTGTATCTTCTATTGCAATAGCAAAGATTTACAACGATTTATCAGAAGGTAAGATTACTTTTGAAGCAAAGGACATCTTTGAACTGGGATTAGACGAAGATAATGGCAGACGCTTTGATAAGATTTTTGCGAATTATCCGTTTGGAATGAGGATTAAAGAATTAGGTCTTGGAAATCAGTATTTGGAGCAGTTGGAAAAGAGAATACCATCTGTTTCAAAAGCCACATCATCTGATTGGCTGTTCAATAGCTTAATGGTTGATATGCTTTCAGAGGACGGAAAAGCTGTAGGCATCATGACTAATGGAAGTACATGGAATCAGAGTGATTCAGCAATTAGAAGCTATTTCATAGAGACTGGTTTGATTGAATGTGTAATTGCTTTACCGGCTAGGTTATTTGCAGGAACAGCTATTGCAACTTCAATGATAGTTTTTAGTCGTAATAATAAAGGAGTGCGCTTGGTTGATGCTTCCGAACTCTTTGTAGAAGGAAGAAGAGTAAATGAACTGAGTTATGAAAACATTTCTCTTATTATTAATGCAACTAAGAACGACTCTGATATAAGCATGTATGTAATTGCAGAGCAGCTTCGAGATAACGATTATGTGTTAAGTATGAATCGATATATTGTCCATGATGTAGCAGATGGAATGGCATTTGGCGAAGTGATTAAAAGAATTACTCGTGGAGCCCAGCTTAATGCTAGGGCATTAGATGAAATTACTACTACTGTGCCTACAGACATGCAGTATTTGATGCTGGCTAACATCAAAAATGGACTTATTGATAAGGAATTACCTTATTTGAAGTCTATTGATAAGAAAAATGATAAGTATTGTTTATCAAATCACTGCCTTATTCTCTCTAAGAATGGATATCCTTACAAGATTGCTGTTGCAGAAGTAAAGGAAGGACAAAGAATATTAGGTAACGGAAATCTTTATATTATAGAGCTCGATGAAGAAAAGGCAGATCCGTATTATCTTGCAGCATTCTTTGGAAGTGAGCAAGGTACAGCGGCACTAAGGAGTATAACGGTTGGTGCAACGATTCCAAATATCGGAGTTGAGCAGTTGACGAAGCTTGTTATTCCAATTCCGCCAATTGAAAAACAGAAAGAGATTGCTGACAAATATAAGACTGTAAAAGATGAAATTACAATGCTTCAGCTAAAGCTTGAAAAAGCAAAGAACAGAATGGCACATATCATTGAGGAAGGGGGCGCAAATAATGCTTGAACTTAATGAATTATTGGAATTGGAAGAGGTTATCAGAGATGTTCTCAATGATGATTTAGAAAGAATACTCATAGAGTTAAATAGAACAGGAGAACTTGAGACTTTTCTCCGTCTGCTTGGAATTTATGACTATCTTGCTACTGAAGCTGAGAAAAAATGTAATCGTGACGGTAAAATAATAGTAATTTGTCAGTCAGAAGTGGGAAAAGACAAACTTGCTGCAGTTGCAAAGAAGATGGGAATAGCAAAAGATAGATTTGAGTTTTTCTTGGACTATAAGGATGCTAAAACATTTGATTTCAGAAAGACTCAATGGTCATCAAAATACAGTTACATTTTGGTAGGCCCGATGCCACATAGTGGTGTGGCAAAGGGCGAGTATGGTAGCATAATCTCAGCAATTGAAAGTGAAGCTGGTTATCCACCGGTAGTGAAAATGGGTACTGATGGCTTAAAGATTACGAAGACGTCATTCCGTAATACTCCTAAATATTTATTGAAAGAGAAAAAGATTGCTTAATGATGCGGAATTTAAATGAAAATTTTGGGATAATATAAAGTGTCCATCCAATGGCAGGGATAATACTGACTTGAAAAAGTAAATTCCAGTGCAAGAGTAAATTCCATCGTGATTTAAATTTTGCTGGTTTAACAAGAAATTTT